>VFSW01012566.1_pt1 | contig 11812 bp, 13 predicted proteins | sample 5358111 | NCBI WGS metagenome assembly VFSW01 (sample SAMN11554181, study PRJNA540505) | mine drainage metagenome | isolation source: sediment from site ElyBrook_90M | place: USA: Ely Copper Mine, Vershire, VT | collected 2017 | reverse complement strand
GCCAGTTCAGTAAATTCCAGAGCGAGTTGTCTCAAACCTATTGACACATTCCACAACCGCTCAAGGATGTATGCGTAATCAAATTGCTGGTTGGTGATTTTGTTTGGATACTTCGACGATTTTGTCGCTGATTTGTAGTACGCAGGAATCACATAAACTCTGAGCAAACTCATCAATGACACCGTATCCCATTGTAGAAAGTCGTGGTCTCCATCGAACCCTTCGTCTTTGACAAAGGGAATTACGGTGACTCGGTTCTCAAAACCTAAAGTGTCATAAACGCGAGCGTAGGGATACGTCCGAGTCCTTTTCGGGCCTCGCCAGTGACTGACCGCAAAGGTTTTTTGTGGATCATACTCCAGAATGAAGCTTGACTTGCGAAACGCTGTGCCTCTGGAGACCTCGGCAAGAGTAAATGTATCTAACTGTTTTTGAAGCTGCGGGCTATATTTGATGTTTTCGATTTGCGCTTCGATGTTCACATTTGCCTCAAAACATTCTGCCTTGCGCTATATGTGCCTTCAACCGCTTTGTCGCATAATCTACATATTCTTTCAAGATTTCAATGCTGACGTGACACCGCCCGAGTTTCTCACAAGCCAGCGCGGTCTGTCCACTTCCTGCAAAAATATCAATGACCGAATCTCCCTGATATGAATATAGCGAAACGACGCGCTCTGCCAATTCAAGTGGGAACGGCGCGGGGTGAAGATTCTCTTGCGGCGAGAGTGGGCGAATCCTCCAAACGTTTTTACTCATCTCCCCTTGAAAGTTAGTCAAGTCAAGCTTGTTCTGCTCTTTCTCTTCCTGAGAACGATTCCAGTAGATATTCTCGCGTTCTTTCTTCAGAGCGGGTTTCTGGAAAACGAAAACATACTCCGAAACAAGGCTTGGGTAATAGTAGCCGGGGTAAGGGTGCTGGAGCAGGACGCCCGATCGCCGATCACGAGCGATGGTCTTTTCCCAAATAATGTCTTCGCGGAATTTCCATCCAATTTGCTCCATCCAACTCACAAAATGAAAAGGTAGAGCCATCCGCTCACCATTCCAACCGACGGGCGAGATATTCACAATATTATAGCCGCCAGGTTTGACAACGCGAAGCACCGCTCGGAAACGGTCGATCAAGAACTGTTTGTATTCCTCATAGCTAACTGCATGCCGTTCCCATCGCTCAACTTTACCTTTGATCTTTTCAACGTGCTGAGAGTAATTGATTGCATTGAGATACGGCGGTGAGGTGAATGCCAATGTAAATTCATCAGCAGGAAGATCGCTCAGCACGTCCAGGCAATCTCCCTCGATGATTTTGCCCATACCAACGGCGTATTCCGAATAATTCTTCGTACGCGGCGTTATTCCGTACTCGACTTGCGCCTCGCGGCCCACTTTCTTTCGCGAATGCTCCGGCTCGTTCGATTGTCGCTTCCGGCTTTTAAGTGTGGCTTTTGATTCGCTCATCTTCTAGGTGCTCGCGTAGACGTGCGCCTTGATGTTTTTCCCACTTGACTCAATCGCGTGACTGACTCGGTCTCAAGTCGGCTAAAAGAATGCTCCAACCATCCCATTTCGTTTTCGATGTGGGCAAGAAGAAAATCACTCCCGCTTTCTTTCAACTCCTTGAGAGTATTCTCGCCGCGATTTCTGATGATGTCATCCTCGCTCACATCAATACGAAGGACGACGCGATATGTTGCCATTTTCGCACCTCTGTTTGGCTCCTGTGTCCGGTGGCGCGAATCTAACCGCCGCACACGTATAACCACAGACGATTGAGGCACTTCAATTCGGTCGAGGGACATTGGTAATCTTCACCTGTCTGCCGTTCAATTGGAGGTCTCCAATCACAACGGCAAGTTTCCGCGCTTTTCAGCAGATTCGCGTCGCGCTCGTTCTACCACAGTCCGACTTACCCTCAAACCAATCGCGCCTGCCTTTATCCCACCGCCGGCGGCGCGTACTCCGCGTACCGCAACGCGGCGGCAATTTCCGTGAGCATCTCGACCTCCGGCGCGCTGACCGTCTTCGCGCCGATACGCATAAAGCCGCCTTCTTCCGCCGCGCTCGCCACATCGCCGCCCAGTTGCATCACCCACTGCTTGTACTCCCGCGCCTGCTCCGCCGTAACTTTTCGATCCAGCAAATCGGCGACGCGGTGGCACATGTCGAGCGTTTCCTTCTTCACACGATCTTCGCGCGCCTGCCGATTCGCGTCGCCAATTTCTGGCGATGGCGGCTTGTACGCCGCCTCATGGTCCTCGGGCGTGGTCAACGCCTTGATCAGATCGCTGTCCGGAAACGCGCGCGATGCATTGGCGAGCGCGGTCGCGTTGGCGACGATTTCGTGCATCGTCCCACTCTTGCCGCTGGGCGCGGCAACCATCACGGCTGCGCCAACGCGCAGCGGAGTTTCTTTCAATAGCCACCATTCCTCGGGCGTAAAGTCTGCTTTGCCTGCCACCGATTTCTCCTCATGTCGAGTGTCATTCACAACGGCAAATTCCCATGCTTCTTTGGCGGATTCGTGTCGCGCTTGTTTTGCAGCATCTCCAAGCCGGCGATCAGTTTGGCGCGCGTCTGATGCGAAGATAGCGATCGATCTCTCCCAATACTTCGTGGAGGTCAGGCGCGTCTGCCGCCTCTACTTTCGCCCCACTGTGTTTATGATGCGGAAACGATTTTACCTCTCGGTGATGGGGCGCTTGGTCGTAGCGAAAGATCGTCTTGCCATCCGCACGCTGATAATGATAGGTGTAGTCTTCTTTCTCCACCCCACGTTTGCCTTTGGAGCGCACTACTTCGGCAAACTCCAACAATGACCCATCGGTAAAACGCACACGTCCCGTCAACCGTCCCGCGACTCGTGACGGCTGAGGGACATCCAGAGACTCGATTTCGACATCGTCGCGCGATGAGATTGTATCGTACAAGCGCGACAAATACCGAAACAGGGTTACGCGGCTACTTTGCCCAGGTCCTCGCGCCATACTGCCTCGCGCATTAACGCCTTCTCAACCTGTTCTTTAACGAGAAGAAATTGTTGATATGCCATTGCCCACTTGATCAGAGCGTGCATTGTTTCGTCGTCAAACTCGCCGCGTTGATAGCGCGAATAGAAATCAGCCGATGTCATTCCACGCTCATGCTCATAATCGTGCAGTTCGACTGCCAACTCAAGCAGATCGTCAACCGGGCTGCTACGCGCCATTGCTTCCTTCAGGACGTGTTGAAATTCACGATTCGTCTTGGGCATATTGGCTTTTGTCAATGTAACTTTTGCCATTTCCCTTCTTCATCCTTTCACAACGGCAAATTCCCATGCTTCTTTGGCGGATTCGTGTCGCGCTTGTTTTGCAGCATCTCCAAGCCGGCGATCAGCTTGGCGCGCGTCTGATGCGGCTCGATCACATCGTCGATGTATCCGCGCGACGCCGCGACGTACGGATTCGCAAAATGATCACGATACTCCTGCGTCAGTTTCTGCCGCATCGCCTCGGGATCGGCGGCGCTCGTGATTTCTTCGCGGTAGATGATGTTCACCGCGCCGTCCGGTCCCATCACCGCGATCTCCGCAGTGGGCCACGCATAGTTCAGGTCGCCGCGAATGTGCTTGCTGCTCATTACGTCGTACGCGCCGCCATACGCCTTGCGGGTGATCACCGTGATCTTCGGCACCGTCGCCTCGCAGTACGCGTAGAGCAATTTCGCGCCGTGCCGAATGATTCCGCCGTGTTCCTGTCCAACGCCCGGCAAAAACCCCGGCACATCTTCGAACGTCACGATCGGGATATTGAAACTATCGCAAAAGCGCACAAAGCGCGCGCCCTTGACCGACGCGTTGATGTCGAGCACGCCTGCCAGCACCATCGGCTGCTGCGCGACAATTCCGACGACCCTGCCGTTCAAGCGCGCAAAACCGACGATGATGTTTTGCGCGTAATGCTCGTGCACTTCGAGAAACTCGCCGTCGTCGACAATGTGGTGGATGACTTCCTTCATATCGTACGGTTTCGCCGGCTGATCGGGAACGAGCGAATCGAGCGCTTCGTCGGCGCGGAGCGGATCGTCGTTGGGACGGACCAGTGGCGGCTCTTCCATATTGTTCTGCGGAAGATAGCTCAGCAAATTACGAATCATCGAAACACAGTGTTCTTCATTTTCCGCCGCAAAGTGCGCGACGCCGCTCTTTTCGTTATGCACGACCGCGCCGCCGAGCTGCTCGAACGTCACGTCTTCGTGCGTCACCGTTTTGACGACATCCGGTCCGGTCACGAACATGTAACTCGTGTCCTTGACCATGAAAATAAAATCGGTCAGCGCCGGCGAATAGACCGCGCCGCCCGCGCACGGTCCCATGATCGCGCTGATCTGCGGCACCACGCCGCTCGCCAGCGTGTTCCGCAAGAAAATATCCGCGTAGCCGCCCAGACTGACGACGCCTTCCTGAATGCGCGCGCCGCCGGAATCGTTCAAGCCGATGACCGGCGCGCCGTTCTTCATTGCGTGGTCCAGCAAGCGGACGATCTTTTCCGCGTGCGCTTCGCCCAGACTCCCGCCGAACACGCCAAAATCCTGCGAAAAAACGTAGACGAGGCGTCCATTGACCGTTCCGTATCCCGTCACCACGCCATCGCTGTAGTACGTTTGCTTGTCGTTGCCGAACGCGGTGGCGCGCTGCGTGACGAACATTCCCATTTCTTGGAACGAACCCTCGTCCAACAACAGGTCGATCCGCTCGCGCGCCGTCAGCTTGCCCTTCGCGTGCTGCTGCTCGATGCGTTTCTGACCGCCGCCGAGCCGCGCCTCTTCGCGCTTTTGCCGTAGCTCAAGAATCTTGGGATCAATGGACATGAAAGCTCCCCACTTTATTTATTTTCCAACGCGCTTCGCGCAATCACCAGCCGCTGAATCTCGCTCGTGCCTTCGTAGATCTCCGTGATCTTGGCATCGCGAAAATAGCGTTCGACCGGCAACTCTTTGCTGTAACCGATGCCGCCGTGCACCTGGATCGCTTTTTCCGTCACCCACATCGCCGTCTCGCTCGCAAAGAGTTTCGCCATCGACGCGTCGCGCGTGAATTTTTCGTGCCGGTCTTTTTTCGACGCCGCGTTGTAGATGAGCAGCCGCGCCGCTTCGATCCGCGTCGCCATATCCGCGATCATCCACTGAATCGCCTGAAACTCGGCGATCTTCTGCCCAAACGCCTCGCGCTCTTTCGCGTACGCCACGCTCGCCTCATACGCGGCTTCCGCAACACCGAGCGCCTGCGCGGCAATGCCGATGCGCCCCGCGTCGAGAATCGTCATCGCTATCTTAAACCCCTCGCCTTCCTGACCGATGCGATGCGACGCCGGGAGTTGATAGTTTTCGTACGTGATTTCGCAAGTCGCGCTCGCGCGGATGCCGAGTTTCGGCTCGGTCTTGCCGAGCGCAAAGCCGGGAAGATGGGTATCGACGATGAAACACGCGGTGCCGCGATGCTTGAGCTCCGGCTGCGTCGCGGCAAAGAGGATGATATAGTCCGCGACCGGTCCGCTCGTCACCCACGATTTGCGCCCGTTGATGACATACGTATCGCCCTGCAGCGTCGCACGTGTCTTCATGTTGCCTGCATCGCTGCCGGACTGCGGCTCCGTCAGCGAGTACGCACCGAGTTTCTTGCCGGACGCGAGCGGCGTGAGGAATCTTTTCTTTTGCTCTTCGGTGCCGAACTTGTTAAGACCGTAGCAGACGAGCGAGTTATTGACACTCATGATCGTGCCGTGCGACGCGCAGACCTTCGACACTTCTTCGATAGCGAGGACGTAACTCATTGCGTCGAGACCGCCGCCGCCGTACTCCTGCGGCACCTCGATGCCCATCAAGCCAAGTTCGCCCAGCTTCTTGACCGTTTCACGCGGGAACTCGCCCGTCTCGTCGATCTTCGCCGCGATCGGCGCAATTTCTTTCTGCGCGAATTCACGCGCGAGATCGCGAATCGCTTTTTGTTCTTCTGTCAGTTCAAAATTCATTTTGGATTCTCCATTGAATCGAAACTCACGACGGAAGACGGTCGACGGAAACGCCTGGGTCTTTCGTCTTCCGTCCTCCGTCAGATCGTCTCCACCGCCATCGCCACCGCTTCGCCGCCGCCGAGGCACAGCGCCGCCATGCCGCGCTTGGCGCCGCGGTCTTTCATTGCGTAGAGCAGCGTCACCAACACGCGCGCGCCGCTCGCGCCAATCGGATGCCCTAGCGCAACCGCGCCGCCGTTCACGTTCACGCGCGTCCAGTCAATGCCGAGTTCGCTGCCGTCTGCCAGCACTTGCGACGCGAAGGCTTCGTTGATCTCGAACAAATCCACATCGCCGAGTTTCCAGCCGGCTTTGTCGAGCGCCTTGCGCACCGCGTAGATCGGCGCCCAGAAGATGCGCTTCGGCTCGACGCCGGATTGCGCGTACGCGACGACGCGCGCCAGCGGCTTGAGGTTTTCGCGCGCGGCGATTTCTTCGCCGACCAGCACCACGGCTGCCGCGCCATCGCTCAGCGGCGGCGCATTGCCCGCCGTCACCGTGCCGCCTTCTTCAAACGCCGGCTTCAACTTCGCCAGCGCGTCCAGCGACGTGTCGGCACGCGGCGTCTCGTCGGTATCGAAAAGCGTTGTGCCTTTCTTCGACGCGATCGGCACCGCGGCAATCTCGGCTTTGAACTTGCCGCCTTGAATCGCCGCCATCGCCTTTTTGTGGCTCTGGTAGGAAAATTCGTCCTGCCTTGCGCGTGTGACGCCGCATTCGCGCGCGATGAATTCCGCGGCGCGCCCCATGTGCCAGTCCTCGAACGCGCACCACAGTCCGTCATGCACGACCGCGTCGATCATCTCGCCGTTATTCATCCGATAACCAAACCGCGCGTTCGTCAGCAAGTACGGCGCGCGGTTCATATTCTCCATTCCAGCCGCGACGATCACGTCGGCATCGCCGGCGCGGATCATCGAACTGCCGAGCATCGCGGCTTTCAATCCCGAGCCGCACACTTTGCCAACCTGCGTCGCGTTAATCGTGTCTTTCAAGCCGGCTTTGAGCGCGACCTGGCGCGCTGGCGCTTGCCCTAATCCCGCGCCGACGACGTTGCCGACGATCACTTCGTCGATCAGATCAGATTGAATCCCGGCGCGCTCGACTGCCGCGCGCACCGCGACCGCGCCCAGTTCTGGCGCGGGAGTATTCGCGAGCGTGCCTTGAAATTTTCCAATCGGCGTGCGCGCGCCGCCGACGATCAAGACCTCACGTCGCTGTGATGCCATTGCTTTCACTCCTCTAATCTCTAATATCTATGCCATCCATTTTACCAAAAAACGCCCGGTTTGGCGAATGACCTTACACCGTCCGCGGTTCTCTTGCCAGAACATCCTTGGGCAAGAACATGAACGATCCTACCAATCGTAAGAGCGCGCCGAAAATCAGCATCGACCGAATCCCAAAGATTTCCGCCAGCGATGTCGAAAGGATCGGGCTGATGAACGCGGTGACATTGATCAATGTGGTGTACGCGGCGATGTAACCGGACCGGTTGTATTCCGGCACGACCTCCAGCAATCCATTGAAGAGCGCGAGCGCAAAACCTGAACTGAACACGCCGCCGAGAAAAGAAACGACGAGAATCCATTCGACTGATGGCGACAACGCGGTAAAGAGCGGATACAGCACCAGTCCTATCGTCGTCAGAATCAAAACGAGACGATTGCCGCGCCGCGCAGAGAGGCGTCCCCAAATCGCATAAAAGATGATGGTCGTCGCGCTGCCCACCATGTTGATCAAGCCGACCCAGCCATCGCTGGCATTCAGCACGCGCACCCAGTAAATCGAATAGAGCGGCGGAGCGAAGAACATACCCCAGTGAAAAATGAACGCGGCGCGGGTGAATCGGACAAAGCCAGGGTTAACGCGCAACATGTCGAGAAAATCGCGCGCGCGGCGCGGCGATGCGCTTTTCTGGAGAGCAACTTGCGCGGGCGGCAACTGAATGCGGCTGAGATAATAGATGCTCACCATCGACGCGGCAAACGCGAGCGCGAACAGAATCTGGTAATTGATCGGAAATACGATCACGTCGAGGAGTTTGCCGCCGAGCAGTGCGGCGGCAGTACTGGTGATTCCGACCCACACGTTGCGGATGCTGACGACACGCGCGCGGTTTTCCGGCGCGACCGCCCTACTGAACATCGTCGTAAACGCGACGCTTGCCACCGCGCCGGGAATCGACAAGAGTCCAACCAGGAGGACGACGGTATCGGCAGGGCGAATGAGCAAGACGAACGGGACCAGCGCGACCGCGAGGTAGCCGGCGCGGTTCAAAGCGCCGCTGAGCAACAACACCGAGAGCGGTCGGTGTTCGCGTTCGACCATGCGGCTGCCGGGAATGGAAAAGAAAATCGCGACAAGCGCGGGCAGCGCGGAGAGCAAGCCAACGTGCATATCGCTGCCGCCTAAACGAATCGTGAACACGGACAAAAAGGATGTGACGACACCGTTGAGTACACCCCACCACGCGATGTCGCCGTACAAGTTCCACGCGTTTTGAGATTCGGCAGTTCGACGCGGTTGGAGCGCCGTAACCACGCGCTCCTTCACCCGTACCGGCAGCCAGTGTTTGACATTTTCCATTCGCAGAAAAAAAGCGGGGCTTAGCCCGCTTTCTCGTTCTCCTCCGCCTTCAGCGCCGCCAGCAGGCTGTCGTACGTCTGCGGCAATAATTCCGGAATTACGCGCGTCTCCGCCAGGACGGGCATAAAGTTTGTGTCGCCGTTCCAGCGCGGCACGATGTGCAAATGCACGTGGTCTTCCACGCCCGCGCCGGCGACGCGTCCCAGGTTTGCGCCAACGTTGAACCCCTGCGGATTCATCTCCCGGCGCAGCGCGCGGATGCCTTTGCCGACGAGCAGCATCATCTCCTTCAGCGTTTCGCCGTCGAGCGATTCCAATTCGCCGCAGTGTTGATTGGGCGCGACCATCAGATGCCCGTTGGAGTACGGGAACAAATTGAGCAGCATGAACGCGCGCGCGCCGCGCAACAAAACCAGATTATCGCGATCCTTCTCCGGTTTGTCCCGCAACTTGTCGCAGAAAATACAACTGCCCGTCACCGCGCCCTTGGGCGCTTTCAGGTATGCCATTCGCCACGGAGTCCAGAGACGTTTCATGTGATCTGGAAGTTAGAAATTGGAAATTGGAGGGTGGAACGTTTCCCAGCCAACGCAACTCACCTTCCAACCTCCATTCTCCAATGCCTAACGCCGAATACCTTTCTCGTACACTTCCGGGTTCACGCACGTCGGCAGCTTGTCGCCGCGCAAACCGGCGATCAGATTCGCCGCCGCCATCTGCGCCATCTTCGCGCGCGTCGCCACCGAGGCGCTGGCAATGTGCGGAACGATCAAGCAATTCGGCAACGTCAGCAGCGGGCTGTCCAACGGGATCGGCTCCGGCTCGGTCACGTCGAGCGCCGCGCCGCCGATCTTGCCGGTCTTGAGCGCATCGTACAGCGCCTGCGGATCGATGATGGGACCGCGCGCAGTGTTGACGACAATCGCCGTCTTTTTCATCTTGGCGAACGCCGCCGCGTTCATCATGTGCCGCGTCGATTCGTTCAGGTCGGTATGCAGCGTCACAAAATCCGATTCGCGCAGCAGCGTGTCCATATCGGCATAGGTCACGCCCATCGATTTCTCCAAGTCCTCGCGACGATAGACATCGTAGTACAGCACGCGCATTCCAAATCCGCTCGCGCGTTTTGCCATCCCCTGCCCGATGCGACCAAAGCCGACGACGCCGAGCGTCGCGCCGTGAACATCCTGCCCGGTGAGCAGCATCGGTCCCCACGTTTTCCATTTGCCGGCGCGCACAAAATCGATCGATTCCTGAAGGCGGCGCGCGACCGCCATCATCAGCGTAAAAGCAAGATCGGCGGTCGTATCGGTCAGTACGCCCGGCGTATTGCCGATCGGAATGCCGCGCGCGGTCGCCGCGGGAATATCGATGTTGTCGTAGCCAACCGCGTAATTCGAAATGACCTTGAGGCGCGGGTTCAGGTCCATCAGCTCCGCGTCGACCTTGTCGGTGAGCAGCGAGATCAATCCATCACTCTGCCGCGCTTCATCCAACATCACTCGGCGCGGCGGCGGCAGCTCGTCTTGCCACACTTTCATATCCACCAAATCGCGAAGCATTGCCAGCCCTTCGTCGGGAATGAGGCGCGCTACAAAGACTTTCGGCTTTGCCATCATGACCTCCAGAAAATAAATACGGGGAAAGTGTAACACCAAAGGCGCGGTGAGTCAAGATGTTCTTGAATTGCGGCGCGAGCGATGATATAATGGCAAATGACGAATGACAAATGACAAGGTAAAGAGCATCGAAGAAGAACCGCTGGCGGCAGACGCGATCACGCGCGGGTTGGGCACGCGGCTCTTGGCGCGCCGCGTCGTGTACCACGCGCGCGTCGCATCGACGAACGATATCGCCAAGCAGCTCGCGGACGCGGGCGAGCCGGAAGGCACGCTGGTCATCGCGGATGAACAGACGACCGGACGCGGGCGTCTAGGGCGGACGTGGGTCACGCCGCCGCGCTCGTCGATTTTGATGTCGCTGATTCTGCGTCCGCGCGCGCTTGCGCCGCATCAAATCGCACGCGTGACGATGGCGGTCGCGCTCGGCGCGTGCGACGGGATTCGCGCGGCGACCGGGTTGGATGCGCGGATCAAGTGGCCCAACGATCTGCTCTTGCGCGGCAAAAAGTGTGCAGGGATTCTCGCGGAAGCGGAAACGACGGAAGATCAGCTCGATTATGTGATTGTCGGTATGGGACTGAACGTGAACTTTGCGGCGGCGGCGCTGCCGGACCTTCCGCGCGACGCGACGACCCTCGCGGATGAACTCGGCGCGCCGACGCCGCGCACGCCGCTCGTGCAAGCCCTTGTACAGCACATCGAGCATTATTATCTGCGCTTGGAAAAAGGCGAAAATCTGCGCGACGATTGGGCGGCGCGGCTTGTCACGCTCAATCAGCCGGTGCGCGCCCAAACCGCGTGGGGCGTTGAGGAAGGCATTGCGGAGAACGTAGACGATGTTGGCGCGCTGCTGGTGCGGCGCGCTAACGGATCGCTGGCGCGATTGATCGAAGGGGATGTCACGCTTTCGTCGCGCTAACCAACAAGGAGATCACCGTGGAACAAGGTCCGATGGGTTTGACTTATCGCCACTGGTTCTTCATTTCGCTGCTCGTGCTCGTCAACGTCATCATCTTCGGCTGCGTGCTGCTGGCGGTATTCGGAAAGGTGTACCTCGGTTAGTCATGTGGTCAGGTAGTCGCGTAGTCGAATGGTCTTCTGCGATTATCGACCACCAGACTACGGGACTAGCTCTAACATCCCCTCTTTCACCTTGTCGAGCGCGGCGCGGTCAAAGTACATCGGCGCGTACTGCACATCCCGCCACAGCAAAATCATATCGCTGTAATGCTTGTTCAGCGGCTGTCCCGATTGCCCCGTCGTGTTGATCTGGAGCGAGTTCGAGAGATTGGATAGATCGATGATCTGACGCATCGACGAGATCGTACTTGCCGCGTAGGGACTCGTTCCATCGAACGAGGTCGCGAACACGGTGAACACGCCGCCCGGCACGGCGACCGGTCCGGCGTTGAACAAGAGATTGAGCGGTTGCACGCTCCCCAACGGATGCTCAAACGTCGCCGTATGCAGGCGACCCCAGTGCCAATCCCCCGGCGCGTCGCCAAATTGATTCCCCAGATAATCTACCGCTTCGGCGAAACTCTTTTG
>VFSW01012565.1_pt1 | contig 11813 bp, 8 predicted proteins | sample 5358111 | NCBI WGS metagenome assembly VFSW01 (sample SAMN11554181, study PRJNA540505) | mine drainage metagenome | isolation source: sediment from site ElyBrook_90M | place: USA: Ely Copper Mine, Vershire, VT | collected 2017 | reverse complement strand
TTCGCGATCTCACTCGCTTCCACTACCCGGCCAAAAAGCTGATGCACGACATGGTCCGCGATGGGACATTCCCATGGTGGAATCCGACTCTTGGCGCGGGGCAGCCGCTGGCGGCGAATCCGCAATACGAATTGTTCTACCCGCTGCAGTGGCTCATTTTTCTTCCCGATTTTTATCTCGGATATCGACTGCACATCATTCTTCATTTTTTCATCGCCGCATTCGGGATGTTCCTCCTGCTTCGCGACGCGCGATTGCGTCCCGAGTCGGCACTGTTCGGGAGCATTGCCTTCACTCTCGGCGGTCTTTTCGTCTCCTCCGTCAACCTCCTGCCGTTTCTCTTCTCGCTTTCGTGGGTTCCCTGGATCGCGTTCTTTCTGCGCCGGTGGGTGCGATCGGGGCGCTGGGGCGATTTGGCGGGAGGAAGTCTCGCCTTTGGGCTACAGCTGCTGGTCGGTGAGCCGTTCACCGCAGCGATGACCGCGCTGGCCGTCGTCGCATATGGCGTCTTCCGCCATCGGAACGTCCGAGCGCTCGCCCGTTTGGCCGCCGTAGCGGTTGCCGCCTTTGCAGTCGCCTGCGTTCTGATCGTCCCAGGATTGGATTTCGTCAGAGAGACGGTTCGGTCGCGCCCGTTCCCGTTCAGCGTGGTTTCGATCTGGAGCGCTCCACCGATGAAATTTCTCGAGCTGCTGCTGCCGGGCTTCATGGGTTCGGGCTCGTAGCACTGCCTCTTCTACTGGGGAACGGCGAAAGAAGGATGGCGCGATCCGTACTACATCAGTATTTACTTCGGCCTTCTTCATCTCGCGCTGGCAATCGGAGCGATCCGCGCGCGAGTGGCTGGATGGTGGATCGTTCTCATCGCCTGCGCCGCCGCGGCATGGCTGGCGATTGGAAGCCACACGCCGCTTCTTCGCGTGTTGTACGACTCGCGGATTTTCGCGACGCTGCGCTATCCCGAAAAGTTCGTCATGATCGGAATCGTGCCGCTGACGATCTTCGCGGCGTTCGCGTTCGATCGTGTTCTGGACGGCGACCGGCGGATCGTGCCGGCGGCGCTCGTCGTCAGCTCCGGTGTCGCGGTCGTCGCGATGGGCCTTTTCATCTTCAGCGTGATGCCCTCGTACGCACCATGGTTCGTCCGCTTCTGGGGGATCGAGGTCCATCCGCTGGCGCCGTTATTGGCGCGCCTTTCGACCCGGACGTGGCTGCTCGATTTTGTGCGGGCGTCGATCGTGTATGTGGTGCTCGCGGCGAGACCGCGGCTCGGTCCTGCGCGCTGGAGCTGGCTGGCGATTCTTCTGCTCACCGCCGACCTTGGAGTGGAGCGTGTCTCCGTCGCGGAGTCGACCGACCCCTCGCTCTTCACTCGGCCGCCCGCAGCCGCGAGTTTTCTTGCCTCCCGGGGAGGAAGACTTTTTCATCAGGCGGACTGGTACACGGCGGCAGTGACCGCCCGCCGTTACTACGATCTGCCCGAGGCATATCCCGTGATGCGCAACGGCCTGTTTCCGAACATCGGCGAGGGATGGGGCGTCGCGTCGGTGCTCGACCGCGATGTCGACGAGACACATCTGCGTTCAACGGCCGCGTTCGTCGATGCGATGTGGAAGGTCAAGGCTCTTGGACGAAAGGATTGGCTGGAAATCTTTGCCGCGATGTCGAACGCCGGCTGGCGGACCATGTATCTTCCGTTCGAACAGGCCGTCGCCAGGGCGGCCGGCGATCAGCGGCGGATCCAGCCTGTGATCTTCCTGCCGGTGGCGACGAATCCGCGCTTCTATTTTGCGGATCAGATCGTCCCTTGCCGCAGCGTTCGAGAATTTGTCGCGCTGCTGGCGTCCCGCGATTGGAGCAGGCGGGCAGCGTTCGTCAGCGCCCCGCCGTTCACGCCCGCGCCGGGCAGCGTTCTCGGCACGACGGAGGCCCCCGACCGGATCGTGGTGCGAGTCCGGGCGGCCGGGGCGTCGCTTCTCGTCTGCAGCATCACCGGACAGCGGTACTGGCGTGCGAGGCTGGACGGGTCGGATGTCCCGATTCTTGTCGCGAACATCACCTATCAGGCGTTGCGCATCCCGCCGGGAGAGCACACGCTGGTGCTGCAATACCGCAATCCGCTGATCGTGCCGTGCGGGGTCATTTCCCTGCTGGCCGTGGCCGCGCTTTTGTCCGCCGCCGCGTATGATTCGCGCCACTATGATCGATCTGAGTGCTGATCTCGCCGAGGGCGCGCCGGACGAGGCGAAGATCTGGCTGATGATTACCTCGGCGAACGTCGCCTGCGGCGGCCACGTCGGTGACAGCCGCTCCATGGCCACGGCAGTGCGGCGAGCGAAACGCAACGGGGTGCGCCTCGGCGCGCATCCGTCGTATCCCGACCGGGTAAATTTTGGCCGCAAGTCGATGGCCATGAGTCCGACGGAGCTGAAGGCGTCGATCGTCAGCCAGATCCGCGCGCTGCGCGCCGTCGCCGAGCGGGACAGTGTGCAACTGCACCATGTGAAGCCGCACGGAGCGCTGTACAACGACGCGCACAAGGACGCCGCGCCCTCGCGAGTCATCATCGACGCCATCCGTGAGGTTGACCCCGCGCTGGCCATCGTCTGCGCCAACGATTCGGAGATGGCCGTCGCGGCGCGTGCGGCCGGAACGCGCGTCATTCGCGAGGCCTTCGCCGATCGCCGCTATAACCCCGACGGCACGCTCGTGTCGCGAAGCATCGGCGGCTCGCTGCTGACGGTGGACGAAGCGGCCGAACAGGCGGACCTGCTCGGCCGCGAGGGCGTGGTCATCGCCCGCGACGGCTCGCGAGTGCCGGTCGCCTTCGACACCCTCTGCATTCATGCCGACATGGAACATGCGGTGGAGCGACTCCGCGCCATCCGCAAACGATTGGGAGGATCTCGATGAGGAAAGTTCTGGCCATCGCCCTGGCGTGTGTGGTGGCAGGCGCCCTCGCCCGCCACGCGGCGGCCGCGGCCACACCGTTCGATCTGTCGATCGACAACATCATGCGCGGCCCGAACCTCTTCGGCTGGGAGCCGCAGGAGGTCCGCTGGACCCCGGATGCATCGAAGGTCTACTTCAGCTGGAAGCAGTGGAACGATCCGCTGATGAAGGACCGCGACACGTACGTGGTCAATCGCGACGGCAGCGGCCTTCGCAAACTGTCGGAAGACGAGGCAAAGAGCGCTCCTCCTTTTCGCGGTGAACGCTCACGCGACAAGAGCGCGATCGTCTATGCCGACGGAGGCGACATCTACCTCTGGCAGGCGGGAAGGCGGATTCCGATCACACAGACCGCGGACGTCGAATCCGAGCCGCACTTCACCTTCGACCAGCAGCACGTCACGTTCGTCCGCAACAACAATCTGTTCGAAGTCTCGCTGCGCGACGGATCGACGATCCAGCTCACGAACGTCGTCGGGCCCGAGGACAAGGGGCCGAACGTGACGCTGTGGGAGGAAAAGAAAAAGCCGGCAAGCCAGGAGTATCTGGAGAAAGAAACGAAAGAGCTGCTGTCCGTCATGGCGGAGCACGCGCAACACGAGGAAGAGGAAAAAGCGAAACAGAAAAAAGAGCACCCCATCAAGCCGTTCAAGCTGGAGCGGCATCAGAGCATGTTCAACATGGAGCTCACGCCGGACGGCCGGTACGTGGTCGCGCTGGTGCGCACGCAATCGGAAAAGGCGCGGCGCACGATCGTTCCGGAATACGTCACGCCGAGCGGGTACACGGAGACGATACCCGGACGCGAAAAAGTGGGCGACATTATGCCGCCGGCGCGCATCGTGATTCTCGATACCGCGAACGGCAGCGCGAAGTGGTTCGACGCCGCGATCAAACCGCCGCAGCAGGAAAACCAGCCGGCCGAGGCGACGGCAAAAGAGCGCGAAGTGGCCATGGGGATGCCGCTCTGGTCGGTTGACGGAAAGCACGCGTTCATCGAAGTGCGCGCCACCGACAACAAGGACGCCTGGATCATGACCTTCGATCCGGCGGCGGCGAGCGGACGGATCCTCGTTTCGATGCACGACGACGCATGGCTGCGAAATTACGGCGTCCCGCAGCCGGGCTGGCTCGGCGACAACCAGACGATCTACTTCACCTCCGAGGCCACCGGCTGGATGCAACTGTACGAAGTCCCGTTCGACGGCGGGACGCCGCGGCAGATGACCAGCGGCAACTGGGAAATCGATTCGGTGGAGCTGTCGAACGACAAAAAATTCTTCTACCTCATCACCAGCGAGGCGAGCCCGTTCGAACGGCATCTCTATCGAATGCCGGTCGGCGGCGGCGCGCGGGTGAAGCTGACCAGCATGCCCGGAAAGCACGACGCGGTCGTGTCCCCCGACGGCGCGGTCATCGCCGATGTCTATTCGTACACGAACAAGCCGCCGGAGCTGTACGTGGCGAACAAACGGGTGACCGATTCCCCCGCTCCGGACTTCGCGAACTATCCGTGGATCGATACGCCGATCATCCGCATTCCCGCGCGCGACGGTGCGGAGGTCCCGGCGCACATTTACAAGCCGGCGAATTACACCGGTGGCAAAGCTGTGATTTTTGTCCACGGTGCCGGCTATGCGCAGAATGTCGATCGCTGGTGGGCCGGTTATTACGCCCGCGAGTATTTGTTCCACCACTTCCTCATGGCGCACGGCTATCTCGTCCTCGATATCGATTACCGCGGTTCGAAGGGTTATGGACGCGACTGGCGAACGGCGATCTACCGGCACATGGGAGGGAAGGATCTCGACGATCAGGTCGACGCCGCGCGCTGGCTCGTGCAGCACGAGAACGTCGATCCGAAGCGCATCGGCATTTACGGCGGCAGCTACGGCGGATTCATCACCCTCATGGCCATGTTCACGCAGCCCGACGTTTTCGCCGCCGGCGCCGCGCTTCGTCCCGTCTCCGACTGGGCGAATTACAACAACGGCTATACCTCGGACATCCTCAACCTCCCGCAAAACGATCCGGTCGCCTATCGCCAGTCTTCGCCGATCTTTTTCGCCGGCGGACTCAAAGGCCATCTCCTGATCTGCCAGGGGATGGTGGATACCAACGTTCTTTTCATGGACACCGTGCGCCTGGTGCAGAAACTCATCGAGTTGCGCAAGCCGAACTGGTGGCTCGCCGTCTATCCCGTCGAGAATCACGGCTTCATCGAGCCGACTTCCTGGGCGGACGAGTACAAGCGGATTTTCAATCTCTTCGAGGAGACGATCGGGCACTGATGCGGCTGGAGAAAAAACATCCGCTGGCGATCCGCTGGTTTCACTGGATCAACTTTCCCGTGCTTGCTCTGATGGTCTGGAGCGGCCTGCTGATCTACTGGGCCAATCCGGTCTACCGCATCGGCATCGGCAGCCACACGCTGGTGAAGATGACCATCGCCGAGAAGACGTACGAGAAGCTGCACGTCGCCTTTCGGCTGGCCGAGGGGATGTCGCTGCACTTTTTCTTCATGTGGTTTTTTGTGATCAACGGGATCCTGTACGTGGCGTACACGCTGATCTCCGGCGAGTGGCGGTATCTCGTGCCGAACCGGCGCTCGTTCCTCGAGGCCGTTCAGGTGACGCTTCACGATCTTCATCTGCGGAAGGAAGCACCGCCGCGCCGGAAATTCAACGGGGCGCAGCAGATCGCCTACAGCGGAATCATCGTCATGGGGTTCTTCTCGCTGCTGACCGGACTGGCCATTTACAAGCCCGTGCAGCTCGGCTGGCTGGCGTGGCTTTTCGGCGGCTATCAGATGGCGCGCTTCTTCCACTTCTGGATCACGATCGGCTACGTCGTCTTTTTCGTCGTCCATGTCGCTCAGGTGATCAAGACCGGATGGAACAATTTCCGGGCGATGGTCATCGGAGTCGAGGTCGTCAATGAGTGACCAGCCGCTGATCGACCGCGAAGTCCGGCGGCTGTCGCGACGCGGATTCCTGGTCTTCGGAGCCGGCGCCGTCGCGGCGTACGGCGCCTGGAGATGGGTCGAAGGGGCGAAGCGCATCGGCGACGTTCCGTGGCCGCTGCGCCGCGGACTGGAGTGGGACGAGAAAGTCTCCGAGGCGTATTTCAATCCGTCGCGACTCATCCGCACCTATCCGACGTCGGCGATCACTCAGCCGCGCGTCAATGGCGGACTGGGACTGGATGGCAATGCGGACATGAGCGCCTGGCGGCTTCATGTCGAAGGCATCGACCGGCAGCCGCCGGCTGTCCTGAACCTCGATGACATCAAGGCGCTGCCGAGGCAGGATCTGACCACGGAGCTCCGCTGCATCGAAGGATGGTCCATCATCGTGCACTGGACCGGTGCGCGGCTGTCCGACTTCATGGCGAAATTTCCGCCGCCTGCCGGCACGCGCTTTGTGGCGATGGAGACTCCGGACCGCGGCTATTACGTCGGGCTCGACATGCCGAGCGCGATGCATCCGCAAACGCTGCTCGTCTACGGGCTCAACGACCAGCCACTGAGCTGGCAGCACGGCGCGCCGCTGCGGCTGGCAATCCCCGTGAAGTACGGGATCAAGAACATCAAGCGCATCGGAACGATCCGCTACACCAACGTTCGTCCGGCCGATTTCTGGGCTGAACGCGGGTACGACTGGTACGCGGGACACTGATCGCGACATTCCATATTTCGACGTTTACGAGAGAACGGCCTCTTTCCTTGTGTAAGATTTGTCACTAAGATTTTCACCGTCACTGCTTACTGTGATCGTCTGACCCCGTCGATCCGTAACGCCTCGCAGTGAAATGGCTCATTTTCCCAGGGACAGCAATGGCCGGCGTAGTTTGGTGGAGTGCTGTCTCAAATGTTCACGCCGCATCGTCCGTCCTGGCGTTCGTCACCACACTTCACTGCGCGCTGACCGTATTGCGCAAATACCGCCCGCGCGGCAATCCGAATGTCGTCCTCCTTCCCTCGCTGTTCTTCGTCATCTCGCCGTGGATTCTGTCGTCGTTTCTCTGGCTGGCGATCGTCTTCGTCACGCACATCGTCTGGTTCATCCTGACCGACAAGCTTCTTCCAGCTCCTGCCGTCCCGGTGCCGGTGCCGGTTTCACAGCCGGTTGTCCCGCGCTCCGCGCCGCCGCGCAAAGGCTTTCAGAAACTGCCGGTACTCGCGGTCATCGAGGAGACTCCCGAAATCCGGACGCTTCGCTTTGTGAGGCCGGACGGGTTCACATTCAAAGCCGGACAGTTCGTGTCGGTGAGGGTGGAGATCGACGGGAAACCGGTCGTCCGCTGCTATTCGATCAGTTCATCTCCTTCGGTTCGTGGCTGGCTGGAGATCTCGGTTCGCAGTCAGGGAAAGGTCTCCCGATTTCTGCACGAGACGGTTCGTCCCGGCGGGACGCTGGAGATCAGCGGTCCGGGAGGGGGATTCGTTTACCCGGACGGCGAGCGCCCGATCGTGCTGCTGGCAGGAGGGATCGGCATCACGCCGCTGCTGAGCATGCTGCAGCATGCAGTGGAAACGGAGCCGCAGCGGCCGGTCAGCCTGATCTTTTCCGCGAAGAGCGAAGCGCTGTTGCCGTTTGCCGAACGGCTCCGACTGATCGGCCGGACGCACGCGCGGCAGCTCCGGCTGGCGATTGCGCTGAGCGGAGGCTCGGAGAGGCCGGAATTCTTTTCGGGCCGTATCGACCGGAATCTGATCGAGACGGTCGTCGAGCGCGTCACCGAGTCGGTCTACATGCTGTGCGGGCCGCAGCCGATGATCGAGGACATGGCGCGTCTTCTCGTCGATCTCGGCGTTCCGAAGGCGCAGGTGCATTCGGAAAAATTCGAAGCCGCGGTCGCTGCCGCGGCGGTCACCGCGGAGCAGGCGAATTCGTTCTGTGTGAAATTCCGGCGGGACGCGCGTGTGGCGCGGGCCGGCGCGGGACAAACGATCCTCGATGCAGCCGAATCCGCCGGGCTGGAGATTCCGTCGATGTGCCGCGGCGGCGTTTGCGGGACCTGCCGCGTGCAGCTGCTTCAGGGAGAGGTCGATGGGAAATTCGACACCCTCGATGCCGGCGAGCGCGGAGAGGGATTCATTCTCGCCTGTGTGGCGCAGCCGCGCAGCGACTGCCTCATCGACGTGTGAGTTGGATGGCGGAATGACCGAGCAGGTTTTGCGCGCGATCCGGACGGACGTACCGGCGAGAGAGCCGCTTTTCAAGCGCGGGCTGCTCAACGTCATGCTCCTCGCGACTCTGGCGGGGACGGCGGTGGCGGTTTGGGTGCTCGTCGATCGCGGCGGATGGGAGTACTACCGGACGCCGCTCGCGGTCCGCGGATATGCGAAGGAACACCAGTTTCTGCAGCCCTCAGGCTTCGGCGGGCAACTCCTGGGAATCACCGGGACGCTCTTTCTTCTGGCGACGCTGCTCTACGTCGCGCGCAAGCGTCTCAAATTCCTGTCGAAGAGCGGATCCATCATCGGATGGCTCGAGGTCCACGTCTTCTGCGGGTTGTTCGGCCCGATCCTGATCACGTTCCACACGTCGTTCAAATTCAACGGCATCATCTCGGTCGCTTACTGGTCGATGGTGCTCGTGGTTCTCTCCGGATTTGTCGGGCGATATCTGTTCGTGCGCATTCCGAAGACCATCCGAGGAACGGAGCTCGATCGCGCGGAGATCGAGGAGCGCGCGCGGGAGATGAAGCTTCGCCTCGCCGACACGACCCTTTCCGCGAATCTGCTGCTGCGCATCGAACAGACGGAAAAAGCGCTGACGGCGAACATCGGCGAGCACCGCCCCTTCGGGCAACTGGTGCGTGACAAATGGGCCATCCGGAGAGAGCTCGCCGCGCTGCGGAACGACATCCGGCGGTCGGGCGTCAATCGTCAGCTGCTCCACGAAGTGATCGATCTCGTGCAGCAGCGGCTGATCCTTCTCCAGCGAATCGCACAGCTCAAAAGAACACGCCGTCTGTTTCAGGCGTGGCACGTTTTCCACAAACCTCTCGTATGGGTGATGTTCGTAATTCTTGCGGTCCACGTCGCTGTCGCAATCTATTTCGGCTACACTTTCTTCGGACAGTAGTTGGAGTCATTGTGCGGTGCCAGGTTGGGCCCACGTCCGCGGTTCGGACGGCCGGCGTAACCTGGGCGCTCCTTGTCCTGTCGTTCCTCGTCGCGCCGCGCGCGGCGGCGCAGCTCGGACAGCTGATCTCTCCCGGGCCGCTGACGAAGGCTCACGCCAACCTCGAGGGAATCGCAAACTGCAACAAGTGCCACGAGGAGGGGAAGAAAGTCTCTGCCGCGCGATGCCTCGCCTGCCATCAGGCGGTGGCCGAGCGCATCGCCGCGAAAAAAGGTGTACACCGCAACGCCGGCAATGACTGCGTTCCCTGTCATGTCTAACACATGGGGCGTAACGCCGAGTTGCGCCCCTTCGACGAGCGTCACTTCGACCATCTCGCCGAAACCGGATTTGGTCTCGAAGGAAAGCACGCTGCGCTGGCCTGTTCTCAATGTCATAAGACCCGCTCGTTCCTCGGGCTGAGCTCCGCCTGCGCCACATGCCACGCCGATCCCCACAAGGGAAAGCTGGGAAGCGATTGCGCGCGATGTCACTCGGTGAACATTCGCTTCAAGGACACACTGAGGTTGTTCGATCACGCGACGACCGCATTTCCGCTCGAAGGGGCCCACAAAAACGTGGCATGCGACAAATGCCACGCCGACCAGACGTTCACCGGCTTGAAGTTCGCGCTCTGCACGGATTGCCACCGCAATCCGCATCGCGCCTCATTCGGCACCAACTGCACGACGTGCCACACCACCGCGACGTGGAAGGTCCAGCATTTCGATCACGCGGTCACGGGAACGCCGCTCACCGGCAGGCATCTGACCGTGCCGTGCGCGCAGTGCCACGTTCGGCCGGCGATGCAGGTGAAGCTGCGGATGACGCCGTGCGCCGGCTGCCACCGCGATCCGCACCGCGGCGAGTTCCGGCAGGACTGCGCCTCCTGCCACACCACCGCGGCATTCCAAACGGCAGCATTCGATCACGCCGCGAAGACCGGCTTCCCGCTTCAGGGGCGGCACGCTGCGATTCCCTGCTCCGAATGCCACAAGGGCGTGGCCACGCCGCGTCGTGGCGCCGAGGTGCGAGCCGTCGACTTCCGCGGACTGCGCACGGATTGCGTGTCGTGCCACAAAGACGTCCACCGCGGACAGCTCGGGACGCAGTGCCAGTCGTGCCACACCACCGCAGTGACATTCCGCATCGCGCGATTCACGCATCCGCGCTTGCCCGAATTCTATGGTGGACAGCACGCGAACCTCCGCTGCGATCAATGCCATGGAACGGGCCCGGTCGCTACCCGCATTTACAGAAATCTCCCGACGAGCTGTGTTTCGTGCCACAAGGACATCCATCTCGGACAGCTTCCCCAGTGCACGGACTGCCACACGGTCAGTGCTCCGAAATTTGCAGCGGTTCTCTTCAACCACGACGCCGTGGCGTTTCGACTCGACGGCAAGCACCGGAACGTCCCCTGCAGCGGCTGTCACAAGAGCGAGATCGCGGTCTTTCCCGCCGGGTCCGGTTCTGCGATCCGCTTCCGCGGATTGCCTTCCACCTGCTCGTCATGTCACAAGGACGTCCAACTCGGCCAGCTCGGATCGAATTGCGCACAATGCCATACCACAGCGACGTTTGCAGTCGAGCGATACACCCACAAAAGGCTGCCTCCGGCGTTTTTCCGAGGACGGCATGCGTCGCTCGGCTGCGCTGATTGTCACAAGCAGACGACCGGGGATTTCCCCGCGGGGCATGGCGTCGCGGTGAAGTTCACCGGGATCGGCGACAACTGCTCGGCATGCCATCGCGATGCGCACCAGGGACAGCTCGGCACATCGTGTTCCTCGTGTCACTCGGTCGAGCTCGCCTGGAACAACGCCTCACGCGCATTTCACAAGGCCGGACTGTTTCCGCTCGAGGGAGCACATCTCGTTGTGCCGTGCGCCTCGTGTCATTGGAACGGAGTAATCAAGGGAACGCCGCACACCTGCTACGACTGCCATTGGGTGCGCCGCCAGGACGACTTGTATCAGACACGGCTCGGGAGCCAATGCGAGATGTGCCACCGGCCGACGGCGTGGGGCGACGTGAACTGGGACCATGCGGCCCGGACGGGATTCGCTCTCAGTGCGGCTCATCGAAATCTGGCGTGCGATCAGTGCCATAAGAACCAGCTCTTCACCGCGACTGCGACGGACTGCGCGTCGTGTCACATGGCCGATTTCCGCAAGACGAATTCGCCGAATCATGTCGCTGCCGGGTTTCCGACGACGTGCGAGACGTGCCACCGCGCGTCGGATGTCTCCTGGAATCAGGCTCACTTCGATCACACCACGTTCCCGCTGCTTGGCGTGCATCAATCGCAACCGTGCAACGCCTGCCACAGCAGCGGGATTTACAAGGGGCTGCCGACCGCGTGTGTGTCGTGCCATAAGAGCGATTACGACAAGTCCGTCAATCCGAATCACGCCGCGGCGGGCTTTTCCACGTCGTGCGAGACGTGCCACAACTTTGCCGACCTGACGTGGCAGCAGGGGCGGTACGCGCACTTGATTTTCCCGCTGGCCGGCATCCATTCCACGCAAGCGTGCAACATCTGCCACAAGAACAACGTGTTCCTCGGCACCCCGCGCACGTGCGACGGATGCCACATCGCGAGCTTCAATAGCGCTCAGAATCCGAATCACGTGGCCGCCGGTTTCCCGACGACCTGCGATACGTGCCACAAGTTCAGCGACACGACGTGGCAGCAGGGAGTGTTCGAGCACTCGATCTTCGCGCTCG
>VFSW01012564.1_pt1 | contig 11813 bp, 11 predicted proteins | sample 5358111 | NCBI WGS metagenome assembly VFSW01 (sample SAMN11554181, study PRJNA540505) | mine drainage metagenome | isolation source: sediment from site ElyBrook_90M | place: USA: Ely Copper Mine, Vershire, VT | collected 2017 | reverse complement strand
ATAATATTTACATGATTCATTTTTTCGAAAATGTCATGTCAGTCTGTCAGTCATGTGGTAAATTCTGTCATGACAAATTGACAGGAAATATTATATGAGTACGCCCATTTCTGCCGAATTGCAGTCACTGATCAACGTGCAGGAAGACCCCTTTGTGCTGATAGACGAGGAATACCGTATCGTCGCTGCCAATCGTGCCTATTGTGTCAACTACGGGCTGGAGCCGGACAAGGTGGTGGGGCGGCGCTGTCATGAAGTGTCCCATCTCTCTGAAGTTCCCTGTCATCAGAACGGCGAGGATTGCCCGCACCAGGCGGTGTTCAGCACCGGCAAAATACATGAGGTGGTCCACACCCATTTCGATCGGCACAACCGTCCTGAATATGTGCGCATCAAGGGGCATCCTATCGCGGGACCGGACAACAAGCTGTATCTGGGCGAAGTTATTTCCCGCATCGTGAGTTCGGATGAACTCGATTGCAATGACATGCAGATGATCGGTCATTCACCTGCGTTTCTTGCCTGTCTCGATCACCTGACCCGTGCTGCGGAATCGGATGCCTCAGTGTTGCTGCTGGGTGAGAGCGGGGTAGGCAAGGAGCTGGCGGCGCAATACCTGCACCAGCGTTCATCGCGCCGCGCCCGTGCGTTCATTACCGTCAATTGCGCCTCGATTGCGGAAAACATGTTTGAGGACGAGCTGTTCGGTCATGAACGCGGTGCTTTTACCGGTTGTGTCGGCAGAAAACAGGGATTGTTCGAACTGGCCGATGGCGGGATCCTGTTTCTGGACGAAATCGGTGAAATACCCCTGAACATGCAGGCCAAATTTCTGCGTGTACTGGAAAGCGGGGAATTTCGCCGTCTGGGGGGAACCTGCGTGTTGCACGCAGATGTGCGGCTGATTTTTGCCACCAACCGGAATTTGCTGGGAATGGCACAGGCCGGGGAGTTTCGTCTCGATCTGTATTATCGTATCTCGGGCATCGATCTGCGCCTGCCGACGCTTCGTGAGCGCAGAAGCGACATTCCTGCGCTGGCCGAGGCCATGTTAAAGCGCATCACAAGGACAGGCATACCGCAGTGCAGACTGACCGACGATGCGATTGATAAACTGCTGGATTACCCATTCCCTGGCAATGTGCGCGAATTGCGCAACATACTGATGAAGGCGATAGCGATGTGCAATAACGGCATCATCAGCGCCGAACATATTCATCTTGGCACGCATGAGCATGTGCATCCGCAGATTGAGCTTGTAAGTCAGACTGAGGAAACGCAGGGAACCGCCATCTGTGAGGTGGAAGCGCATCATATCGCCGCGCTCCTGACCCGTCACAACGGACATCGCCGTAATGTCGCCGACTTGCTGGGCATCAGCGAACGCACCTTGTATCGCAAGTTGAAGCGTTACAGTCTGGTTTAGTTTTACAGATTCAACGTTGCGGGCTGTTTGCGATTGGTATGCGTGGCAGATTTGGTATCATAACTGGTGATGGGTTCGCGACTGGAATCGGTGGCGGAATTTCTTCGGATACGCAGCCTGTTGGCAAACAATGGCAGGTCGGCTGCGCCGTGCTCTGATCAATAACGGATATTGCGAATTACCGATACTCAGCGAGCATGTAGTTGCGATCGATGCCTTGCTCCCGATTCACAAAGACCCGTTTGACCTTCTGCTGATTGCGCAGGCAATGGTTTAGGGGATCGCATTGTTGACTGATGACGCGACCGTGGCACGGTATCAAGACCCGGTAAGGTTGGCGTCTGTTTTGGACAAGTTCTGAAAACCAGCCCGATGTTCAACGCCGTCTGGATCGGTTTGCCGTTCGTCTTCTGGAAACCGTTGAAGACCAGCCGCGCATGAAGAATCTCGTCGCTAATCTGCAGATGATGTGGCTGATGGCATCGCCTGTCAGCCTGCTTGAAGGCATGGTCATTGCGGTTTCAGGGGAAGTCGGCAGTTTCAGTTTACAATCGACCATTTAAGAATTTGCGAAAGGGTAGGAATGGCGGGATATGATGATCTGATTGCCGAGGCGCTGACGCGCGTCAAGGAAATGATGCCATGGGATTTGAGCCGGTCGCTTGCTGCTGGCAATAAATCCGTGCTGCTGGATGTGCGCGAACCGGCGGAATTCGAGCTATTGCATATCCCCGGCTCGGTCAACGTGCCCAGAGGCGTGCTGGAACAGTCCTGCGAATGGGATTATGACGAAACATTACCGTTTCTGGCTGAACGGCGCGATCAGGAGATCGTGCTGATCTGCCGCTCGGGCAAGCGCTCCGTGCTTGCCGCCGACATGCTGCTGCGCATGGGCTACAGCAACGTGGTCTCGCTCAAAACGGGCGTGCGCGGCTGGAATGATTATGAGCAACCGATGGAAGATGGGCTAGGAAATCTGCTGGATGCGGACCGTGTAGATGAACTGCTCACCCCGAGATTGCGCCCGGAACAGCGCAAACCCAAAGCGGTGAGTTGATGGAAGGGGTGCGATTTTCCGTGTGAGTGAGGTATCGACGATCTCGATGCCTGCCAAGAACGTTTATTTGACCCCGATGACCATTGAATCCGGTCCCGCCAGCGGCTCCATGCGGATCGAGGAGAATCCTGCATCCTTCATCCAGCCTGTACAGTCGGCGCCCGTATAGTCAAAGCCGCCCGGTGTTTCGATCAGCATGTTCAGGCTCATCATCAGGCCGAAGGCGTTTTTCGACCTGTCATCGTCAATGATCGCCTCGTAGACGATGAGCGCGCCTCCGACCGGGAGTGCATCGTATGCCTTGGCGATGAGCATTTTCTTGGTGGGCAGATCCCAGTCATGCAGGATATGCCCCATCAGCAGTACGTCAGCTTTGGGAAGATCCTGATCGAAAAAACTTCCCGGCAAAAATTTAAGCCGTGCTGCCACACCCAGGGCTGCGACGTATTCCTCGAATATCGGCGCCACTTCCGGCAGGTCAAATCCGATGCCTTGAAGGTGCGGGTTTGCCAGTGAAATTTGTACTGCAAGATCGCCTTGCGCCGTGCCGATATCGGCAAATGTGCGGTAGTCCTTCCAGGGGAAGGTATGGGCGATGGCCATGTTCGCGCCGTGGCTGACGCCGGTCATCGCGCCCAGAAACTCCTTCAGGCGTGCGGGATCGGCATACAGTGTTTCGAAGAGGCCTGCTCCGCCGCTCTTGCATTCATTTTGCGGCAGGCCGGTTCTGAGCGCCTCGGTCAGGTGGCCCCAGAACGGATAGAGGCGGTGATTGGCCATTTCGAGGATGCCGCCAACATATGAAGGTTTTTTCCGGTCGAGGAACAAGTCGGTTTCGGGCGTGTTGGCATAAACACCGGCTTCTCGTTGCAGGAATCCAAGGGCGACAAGGGCATCCAGAAAATCGCGTGCCGAGCGAGGGTGTAGACCAAGACGCCCACTCAGTTAATCGAATGACTCTGGCCCATGCGACAACTCGGTGAAAACGCCCATTTCTATCGCGCTCAAAAGGGTCTTGGACGCCCAGAACGCCATGCCTGTCTGTAAAATGTTTCCCGGATTCAACTGTTCATTCATGTAGTTCTCCTGATGTGTATGGATGACGCGTCGTATTTTCAATGCTTGGTTGTTTATGAAACAAATTTCAGCGCGCCGTAAATCAGGCCGGATGCGGCCAGGGTGCCGATGCCCAGTATGGTATAGGCGCCTTTGGTCATTCCCCTGATCGTTTCCTTGATGGCGGTACGGTCGTTGACATTGGGAAACTCGGTTTCGGGTACGGGTACTTCAAGGAAATTGCACAGCGGATTCCAGCCCTGGTCGGCAGAAAAAATCAGCAGCCGGTCTGCGGGAACGGCGGCTTTAACATTCTCGATATGCTGGTGATAGTGGGCAATTGCTTCATCCTTGTTTTTCATGGTGCCTTTGTGGGAACGCTGCCAGATCAGTTTCCGGCTCATGTCGCCCATTTTCCGGCCAAAAGGCGTGGTGTATTTAAGCACCTTGAACTGCCACATTTTTTCGGTGAAATAGATCGTATCCAGCGTGCTTTCATACCAGGTTTCCGCACCCTTCGGATGCACGGTTAGCAGTACCTTGGCATCGGGATAGACGGCCAGTAACTCGCGCCATACACAACAGGCCGGATTGTCCACCGCAGCGGTGTAATTTGAAAACACATGGTGCCAGTCATGCTGTTTTCCCGGGACATCGTTTCCTACCTTGCGCCAGAAATCCAGATGTGACTTATTGGCCTGATTCTCCAGCACTTCGAGCATGTGATAGCACGGAAAACCTAGTTGATTGAGCGCCGTATAGACCGACAGCGTGCCGGTGCGCCCGAAACCTGCTCCAATAATCTTAAGGGTCATTTTGATGCCTCCTGTAATTATTTAGAAAAATTACATCATCGGGACAAAGTATCAGGGCCCGTCCACACGGCGTGCAGGTTACATACGCTGTTATTATGCCTTAACTTTTTTTGAAGAATCTAAAGAAGTGAATTTTTTAGATTTAATTGGCCAGGTTGGGGTGAGCGTCGTTTTCCTCGCAGCATGAATGAGGATGGTTACTTGCGAATTGCGCAAATGAACTGACCCTCGATCGGACAACCGGCTTCCGTACGGATGGTGATATCGCATAGATTCTCGATATGGAAGTTGGCATTGGACAGCACCTGAATCAGGTAGTCCTGTGTATGGCTGTATCTGCCGCTGACATTGAGGAAAAATCCATGTTCATCAGCTACTTTCAGTTTTTCTGTGCTGAACAGCAATAAGCCGCCGGATTTCAACCTCTGGTAAATCAACCTGCAAACCTCCTCCAGTTTGCCCAGATAAATAAACGTGTCCATGCAACTGATCAGATCATACCTGTCATCTGATGCGTGCAAAAAATCCGTGATACCGGATTGATGCAGGCGATGGTAATGCTTTTTTGCGGCACATTGATCCAGCATGGCGCGTGAGAGATCGATACCGGTCAGGACTCGGGCATAAGGTTCGAGCATGTCGCCGATCAGGCCGGTGCCGCACCCCAGATCAAGTATGTCAAGGCTGGAGAGCGTTATATTCAGCGTGGCAAGATAGTCGCGCACCAGCGCGGGGCCGGAATATTTAAGTCTGCCCAGAATGTTGTCAAAGCTGTTCGCGAAGGCGTCAAAAGTCTGTTCGATATACTGGATGCTGCACTGGTCTGGTGCAAGCTGCCCCCGGTAGGCGGCCAGCAAATGCGCAGCCTCCGGGTTGTCAGGTTCATCTGTCTGCCAGTTTTCAAACAGGGAAATCGCCTCCGCTGTCCGGCCCAGTTCATGATATGCCTGTCCACGGGCGATGATGGACGTGCTATCCGCAGGAGCTGCAATAACGCCACGGTAATTGAAAAGCCGCGCCTCGGAAAATCGTTCAAGCTTCAGGCACAAAGCTGATAACAGATAGTATGCGTCCGGACAATCGGGGTCCAGATTGATCGCAGCCAGATAGCATTGTTCGGCCCGATCCCAGGCCTGATTCAATTCTAATGAAGAACCGAGATTGGTCCAGTAAAAATACCTGTCAGGGTCGATGCGGACAGCTTTGCTGAATGCGGTTATGCAAGCCTCGACCTGACCCAGCTTTGACGTCACGATGCCCAGATTGAAATGCCATTCGGCATGACTGCCATCCAGTTCGATCGCGCGTGACAGCTCTGCAAATGCCTCCTCCAACCGGTCGGTCTGTTGCAGCAGGAAGCCCAGATAATGGCGGACCTGTGGTTCATCGGGTTCATCCAGAAGGATTTTCCGGTAAAGTGTTTCGGCTGATACCAGATCACCTTCCAGATGCATGCGCAGGGCTTGTGAAAGCAGGATACTGATAGGTGCTGTCATTGGAGCCTTTCGCCGGTTGGAAATCACCTGTGATATACCACATGATGCTTAATGGAACCGCGCATTATCCGGATTTTCCGGAAAATTTTGTATTCCGGATCGTATCTGCCTGCGATAATGCCATATGAAAAATAAACACGTGCCCCGGAGTTTGCCTGCTAAAACCCTGCATCCGCGCAATGTACATCGGGCTCGCTATGATTTCAAACGTTTAATCATAGCCAGTCCGGAGTTGGCTTCGTTTGTGTCCGCGCAGGGTGATCAAACGATAGATTTTTCCGATCCCGCAGCCGTCAAGGCGCTCAATCGCGCCTTGCTGATCGACCATTACGGGATCAGGGGCTGTGATATTCCTGAAGGTTACCTGTGTCCGCCTATCCCTGGTCGCGCGGATTATCTGCATTATCTGGCCGATCTGCTGGCTGAAAGTGGCGCAGTGCCGAACGGCGCACGAGTACTCGATATCGGCACAGGGGCCAACTGCATCTATCCGCTCATCGGTCACAGCGTATATGGCTGGCAGTTTGTCGGGAGCGACATCGATCCAAAGGCCTTGGCCAATGCGCAACATATTATTGATGCGAACCCCGGTGCGGCCATTGCACTGCGCCTGCAGACTTCACGACAGGCGATTTTCAACGGCGTCGTGCAGGCAGATGAAGGGTTCGATCTCGCAATGTGCAATCCGCCGTTTCATGCCTCATTGTCCGATGCCGGCACAGGTTCTGCGCGCAAGTGGAAAAACCTCGGCAAAGCAGCGCTTGAAAAACCGCTGCTCAATTTCGACGGGCATGGCGCAGAACTGTGGTGCAAGGGCGGCGAGGAGGCCTTCATCTGCAACATGATCGCAGAGAGCGTGGCGTATTCGGCTAATTGCCTGTGGTTCACCACGCTGGTGTCAAAGTCGGCTACCTTGCCCGCTGTATATCGCGCCCTCAAACAAGCTGCCGTGCGGGATTGCCGGACGATAGAGATGGCCCAGGGGCAGAAGAAGAGCCGTATCGTGGTCTGGACATTTTTCGATGAGACACGACGGTGTACATGGCGCGCTGCATCCTGGTCGGGACGATGGGTCTAGACTGGGGGCAGCCCTAAGGATGCGTTGCCCCGATCCTGCTTTTAGAACAGCTCGATTTCGCCGCCCACCGGTTTGCTTTCGACGGTTTTGAGGTAACGGATTTCTTCATCCGCAATGGTGTTGTTGTGCAGCGAGCGCAATCGTTTTACCCGGACTTTTCCGGTGGCGGGAAAATAGACCACCATGCGCGGGAAAATATCGCCTACGTCTTCCACGGATGCCTTTAGACCTTCGGTCTGCAGGTAGTCCCGGACAAAGGCGATATTGCGCATCCCGACATCGGTCATGTTCTGCAGGATACGTCCGCCGCCGAACAGTTTGACTTCCAGATTCTGGCGTTTACCGCCGTTTTTCAGGATGGTGTTGATCAGATGCTCCATGGCAAAATTGCCGTAGCGGGTTGCTGCGCTCAGACCGGTTGATTTCCAGCCGTCTGCATCACTTGATGCGGGCAGCATGAAATGATTCATGCCGCCGACGCCTGAAACCCGGTCGCGGATGCATGCGGAGATGCAGGAACCCAATGTGGTATAGACGCCCTCGTCGTTGATCGTGACGTAATATTCGCCCGGAAGAATCCGCGCTGCGTAGGAATCAAAGGTGTTGTTCCAGCTGCGGCGGACATGTTCGAATCCTGGCAGGGCGAGCGGAAGGCGGGGGATGGACATGGTTTGCTCAATTCCCGAGAAACAGTTTTTCGGCTTCGATGATTTCCTGCTGTGCCTCGCGTATTGCCTGCTCAATGATCTCCTCATCAAGGCCCGTGATTTTCCAGGCAAGCGGATCAATCGGAGAGACGTCCGAAGGTTCCAGCGTGTCTATTTCCGCCATCTGCGCAAGAATATTGGCAAGGTGTACCAGTGCGGTTTCACGCGGGTAGAGCTCGGCTTTGCTGATGGTATGATGGCGGGCGATGCACTCTTCCAATAGCTGCGGCAGGCCCCACTGACGCGCCAGTGCGCCACCCACCTGTGCATGGTCAAAGCCGATGATCTGGCGTTCGGCCTGGTATATCGGCAAATCGTCTATCTGATCAAGCACCAGCAGCAGAGATTCCTTCGCCTGTTCGGGCAATCGGCTGAAAATGATCAGCTCGCCGATGTCGTGCAGCAGCCCCGCTGTAAAAACCGCAGCCGGATCGCAACCGCGCGCCTGTCTGGCCAGAATGCGTGCAATCAGCGCGCAATACAGGCTGTGGCGCCAGAAATTGTCCATCGAAACCAGATTGTTGGGCAGGCCGGCAAAGGTGCTGGCAACCGACATGGACAGTGCCAGATTGCGTATCTGGCTGGTGCCGATCACGGATACGGCCTTGTCGACGGTATCGATGGTCGATGAAAAGCCATAGAACGAACTGTTGGCCACCTTTAATATGCGCAGGGTAAAAGACGGATCACGGCTCACCGCTTTTGCGATGTCGGACAGGGTGCTGTCAGGGTCTTCGACAAGCTGATTGATGCGGATGAACACTTGGGGCAGCGTGACCAGTCCTTGGATTCCCTTCAACAGATCTGCAATGTCGGTTTTCATGATGGCGCACCTTCTCACGGCGTATTGAATTAGTCAAGGCAGCGCTAACATCTTTTGATTCGTGATTGCATATACAAGGATGTTGCTGATTTCCCGCCGTTGCGCGCAATTTTGGCACGTCTGACGGCATCCCTCTGCTATCATATTGCCATGCTCAATATATTAAACATGACTTACCTGCAGGGCGGCGTTGCCCTGTTTAACCAGGCGAATTTGCAGGCATATGCCAATCAGCGCGTCGGACTGGTGGGCAAGAACGGCTGCGGCAAATCCACCCTGTTCCGTCTGATACGCGGTGAACTGACGCCTGAAAGCGGCGAAGTGTCACTGCAAAGCGGCAAGACACTGGCCTATGTCGAACAGGAGATCGCCAGCTCCGATCAGAATGCGCTGGAATTCGTGCTCGATGGCGATGTACAGTTGCGTAAATTCGAGAAGATCCTCGCGCTGGAGCTGCATGATGCTGCGTGGTTTGAAGCGCAGCAGCAATTCGAATCCATCGATGGATACGGGGCCCCTGCGCGCGCGGCACAGCTTTTGAACGGACTGGGGTTCGATACGGCCAGTCTTGCGCGCCCTGTGGACAGTTTTTCCGGCGGCTGGCGCATGAGGCTTAATCTTGCGCGCGCGCTGATGCACCTGGCCGATCTGCTGCTGCTTGACGAGCCCACCAATCACCTGGATCTGGAAGCCATCCTCTGGCTGGAACAATATCTGGCGCGCTATCCGGGCAGCATATTGCTGGTCTCGCATGACAGGGAATTTCTCAACGCCACCGTCAATCGTATCGCGCATGTTCACGACTGTGTCATCGACAGCTATGCGGGGGACTACGACGATTTTGAGCGCGCCAGGGCCGAGAAAATCGCGCAGCAGAATCAGGCATTTCAGACACAACAGGCAAAGATTGCGCATTTGGAGGACTTTGTGCGCCGCTTTCGTGCCAAGGCGACCAAGGCCAAACAGGCGCAAAGCCGCGTCAAGGCGCTGGAGCGCCTGACCCGCATCGCGCCAGCCCATGTCACGGACGGGCATTTTGAGCTGGAGATCGAAGCACCGGAGCGCAGCCCGGATTTGTTGATGCGTCTGGATAATATGGGTTTTGCCTATGGCGAAAAACAGTTGTTTAAAAACATGAATATGGTGCTGCGTGCGGGCGCGCGCATCGCACTGCTGGGGCCTAACGGTGCGGGTAAATCCACGCTGATCAAGCTGCTGGTCGGCGAGTTGGCGCCCACCACAGGCCGTCTTGATGTCACGCCCGATATACGCATCGGTTATTTCGCCCAGCATCAGCTGGAAAACCTCGACAGCAACGCCACTCCGCTAGCGCATCTGGAGCGTATCGCGCCCAGGGAAACGACGCTTGCGCTGCGCACTTTTTTAGGGCGTTTTGGTCTGGCCGGCAACGCTGAGGACAGGCCGGTGGCAAGTTTTTCCGGCGGTGAAAAGAGCCGTCTGGCGCTGGCCCTGCTGGCCTGGCAGAAACCCCATCTGCTGCTGCTCGATGAGCCCACCAACCATCTCGATCTTGATATGCGCGATGCGCTGACCATCGCGCTGGAAGAATACACCGGCGCGGTACTGATCGTCTCCCATGATCGCAGCCTGATCCGCGCCGTGGCCGATGAGTTGTGGCTGGTGGCTGACGGCGAGGCGCGCCTGTTTGACGGCGATCTGGAGGACTACAAGGAATGGATAGAGTCGCGCCGTCCAAGTGTGGCGGTGCAGGCCAAACCTGCAAAGCCGGTGCCCGCTGTGATGCCCAAGCCGAACAGAAAAGCGCTGCAATCGAAACGCAACAAGCTCGAAATCGAGTTGAACCATGCGCAGGCCGAACTTGCCGGGATCACTGCTCAGCTGGGCGATCCGGCCACCTACAGTGGCTGCAGCAGCGACTTTATCGTACAGTTGAATGCCAGTCGTGAGAGTTTGCAGGCAAAAGTCGATCAGCTGGAGGAGGGCTGGCTGGAGCTGGAAATGGCGCTGGAAGAGTGAACTCTTGCCGGTGGCAGACCGGCAGAAGGTTGCTTTTGCTAGAGTCGCCAGGAATAAAGTAACCAAAAAGAAGGTGCCCCCGGTTTGCCGCGCCTTTGGCGTTCCCCCTCATTCAGAAACAGGAGATTTATCTCCGTAGTTTCGTGGGAATGCCCTTGCGGCATGATAGTTTGCAAACAAACGGGGCTGCGCAACTCGCCCTGATGGTTCGCACACAACCCATTGCGGAGCTCAAACAGTGCCCGCCTAAATTCACCGTTATTTGCGAACCATTTTTGGCGGAGCATAGCGGCTTTAGGCGGTAAAGAATTGCGTTGATTTCTTCGCTTTATTTCTGACGGAATTTTCGTATTACCCACTGCATTTCATAGAAAACCGTTTTTTTAGGCTATGCCATCGCATGTGTTGATTATTGCATAATTTCATTTGTATTCATTATGTTATGCAATACTCATAAATAACGATGACATGGTTTTTATTAACGTGCTGTCACGCCTACTGTGACGGTATTGCCGGGTTGCTGCGGCAAGGTGGTGACACCCTCATGGCCGCCATACAGATAATGTACCTCGTACCCGGCGACGACCTGTTTTGATACATCCCTGCATTGCTGCTGCATTGCACCGCCGTTACTGTTGCTGCCGTCATTCTGTATCCGGTCGCCAGTGATAGCTCCTGCAATTGCGCCGGCAGCCCCGGCAGCCACACGTCCGGAACCCTGCCCAACCTGGGAGCCGAGCAAGGCGCCTGCAATGCCTCCCAATATACTGCCTCCCATGGAACGATTACCGGATGTCTGAACGGGAACGTTGTAACATTCCTGACCGGTGACTGTCTGATATATTGGTCTCGATGAAATAACTTTCGCAGTATCGGTAAAGTCATCTGCCCAGGATTGAACTGATACTGCGGCAAGAATCGCAGCTATGATGATTTTTTGTTTCATTAGAGTTCCTTATTTATAACAATAGGTTGATTTAAAACGCCACAATGAGTACGCGGCGCCAGCGAAATATCGCCACGCTCAATGAGGTCCGAAACCGTTATAGTAGGTCGTCGGGCCATAGGTAATCTGCCCGCGGGCCACCGGAGGTTGCTGGTAGACGGGGGCCGTTTGAATATAAGCCGGTGGCTGGACATAGACCGGAGCAGATTGTACGTAAACGGGCTGTGCATAAACAGGCGCAGGTTGCAATAACACGCCCCCTGCCAGCCCCAGACCGAGCATCAATCCCAAGTCGCCGTCACCCCAACCATAGCCGCCACCCCAGCCTTCGCCGCGCCCGCCTTCGCCGCCCCAGCCTGCGCCACCCCGCCACCCGGCGCCGCCGCGCCAGCCGACGCCCGCGCGGCAGCG
>VFSW01012563.1_pt1 | contig 11813 bp, 12 predicted proteins | sample 5358111 | NCBI WGS metagenome assembly VFSW01 (sample SAMN11554181, study PRJNA540505) | mine drainage metagenome | isolation source: sediment from site ElyBrook_90M | place: USA: Ely Copper Mine, Vershire, VT | collected 2017 | reverse complement strand
TTTCGTGGGCAAAACGCGCTAGAGAGCGCTCAACCCCTCCATAGAATTGTGATGTACTGAGTCAGACAAAAATTCCCTGTGAGATTATCGTGCAAGATTGTGAATGAATTATGAACGCACGGCGGAAGAATTTAGCAGACAATCATCGGGCGAGGATCACTCCTCGCCCGTTTGATTCATTTTCCGCCCGCCATCACCGTGGCTGGGACGGGTTTCGGCGCGCCGCCATTCCCCGAGAAATCCGGGTCGCGGCGGAACTGGCTCATGTAAAGATCGTAGTAAAATCCGCCGGCTTTGAGCAACTCTTCGTGCTTGCCGCGCTCGATGATCTGCCCCGCATTCAGCACGAGCACCTGATCGGCGTTGCGGATGGTGCTGAGCCGGTGCGCGATGACGAACGACGTGCGTCCGTGTAACAATTTCTCCAACGCCTCTTGGATCAACCGCTCGGTGCGCGTGTCCACCGACGATGTCGCTTCGTCGAGGATCAAGATGCGCGGGTTCGCGAGGGCGGCGCGCGCGATCGAAATCAGTTGCCGCTGCCCCTGGCTCAATCCGCCGCCGCGCTCGCCCAGTTTCGTGTTGTAACTCTCGGGCAGTCGCTCGATGAACGTGTCCGCGCGGGCAAGTTGCGCCGCCGCGATCACTTCCGCGTCGGTCGCGTCCGGCTTGCCGTAGCGGATGTTCGCCGCGACGGTATCGCTGAACAGGAACGGGTCTTGCAGCACGATCCCGATCTGTTGGCGCAGACTGGCGGCGGTCACGTCGCGCACGTCGACGCCGTCGATCTTGACCGCGCCACCCGAGACATCGTAAAAACGCGGGATGAGATTGGCGATGGTCGTCTTGCCCGCGCCGGTCGGTCCGACGATGGCGACCATCTGCCCCGGCTCGGCGACGAGGTTTAAGTCGCACAGCACACATTCGCCGGGTTCGTATTCGGCGCTGACGTTCTGGAGTTCCACGCGCCCGCGGATGGGTGGCATCAGAATCGCGCCGGGCTTGTCGACCAGATCGGGTTCGGTATCGAGCAACCCGAAGATGCGCTCGGCACCGGCAAGCGCGCTCTGGATGTTCGTCCACATTACGGAAATTTGCGAGATCGGTTGATTGAAGCGCTGAGTATAGCCGAGGAACGCGATGATCAGACCCAGCGACATCGTCTCGCCCATCAAGTTGAGTCCGCTCATCAACAACAGCCCGCCGACGCCGGCGACAATCGCCATCGAAACGTAGCCCAGCGCTTCCAGTGTCGGCCCGAGCGCGCTGGTAAACGCGGTTGCGCGGATGCTGGCGTCGCGCGACGCGGCGTTCGACTCGTTGAAATTCTCAATGTTCTCCGCTTCGCGATTAAACGCCTGCGCCTCGCGCACTGCGGCGAAACTTTCCTGCAAGTTCGCATTCACGTCGCCGACGGCGGAACGCACTTTGCGGAACGCCTTGCGCGCCTGATTGGAGAACCAAATCGTCGCGAAGAACATCAACGGCGTCACGAGCAGACTGATGATCGCATAGACCGGGCTGGTCGTCAGCATGGTGGCGGCGATCCACACGATCATCAGCACGCCCTGCACCAGACTGACCAGCGGAAAACCAATCGCTTGTTGAATCGTGTCAGCATCCACCGTGATGCGCGTCATCACATCGCCCGCCTCGTGCTTGGCAAAGTAGCCGAGCGAAAGGCGATGGATATGATCGAAAACGGCGACGCGCAGACTCCGCAACACATTCTGTCCGGTGTAGTTCATCAGGTAGAATTGCAAGCCGGTCAACATCGAACTGGCGACCGCCAAGCCGGCGATGAGCAGAATCAATCCGCCCAAGCCGGTGAGATAGTCTTGCGTTGTCGCTTGCGGACTGAGCGCCGCATACCAGCAATTCGTCGAAGTGACGGACGGCGCGCTCGAAAAACCACCCGCGGCGCTTGCGCCAGCCAGTTTCTGCGTCGCCGGCGTCAAGAAGCAATCCACGACCTGGCCGGTCAGATTGGGCGTCAAGACTTGCATATACGTGGTGCTCACGACCAAGACCACGACGGCGAGCAGAACGAGCCAGTACTTTTTGAAATAGACCCAAAAGCGCGCCAAGGTCGCGCTCGTTGCCGTGGGCTTGCGCGCTTCGCCTTGAAACAGATTGCCGTGACGTCCCGGACCACCCATCATCATATCGCAACACCTACACTTTCTGTCATCATCTCGGGCGCTGCAATTTCCTTGTCGCCCATCAATTGCGAGCTGTAAATCTCGGCGTAAATCTCGGACGACTCGAGTAATTCTTCGTGCGTGCCGCGCGCAACGACCTGTCCCTTGTCGAGCACCAGAATTTGGTCGGCGTTCAGCACGGTGCTGATGCGCTGCGCGATGACGAACGACGTGCGTCCTGCCATTAGTTTGTCCAGCGCCTTTTGGATGCGGAACTCGGTCGTCAGATCGACGCTGCTGGTCGAATCGTCGAGGATGAGGATGCGCGGATTCAACAGCAACGCGCGCGCGATCGCGATGCGCTGCTTTTGTCCGCCGCTCAGGGTCGAGCCGCGCTCGCCGACTGGCGTGTCGTACCCTTCCGGAAATTCCATGATGAAATCGTGCGCGGCGGCGGCTTGCGCGGCGGCGGTGACCTCGTCCATACTGGCATTCGGTTTGCCAAACGCGATGTTGTCGCGGATCGTGCCGGTGAACAGCGTCGTCTCCTGCAGGACGATGCCGATGTGCGAGCGCAGACTCTCGGTCGTGACGTCGCGCACGTCGTGACCGTCGATCAACACGCGCCCCTCGGTCGCGTCGTAAAAGCGCGGGAGCAGGTTGATGATCGTCGTCTTGCCGCTGCCGGTCGCGCCGAGGAGCGCGACGGTCTGCCCGGCGGGCGCATCGAACGAGACGCGGCTCAAGACCGGCTCGCCGCCCTTAAAGTAGCGGAAGGTCACGTTGTCGAACTGGACGTGTCCTTGCACGCTCTTCAATTCGAGCGCGCCCGGCTTGTCCTCGACCTCGTTCTTGGTATCGAGAATCTCAAAAATGCGCTGCGCGGACGCGGCGGCTTCCGACATCAAATTGATGATAAAGCCGACCTGCCCCATCGGGAAGAAGACGTAGATGAGGTAGAGCGAAAATTTCTGCCACTCGCCGAGCGTCAGCGTCCCGCCAATAATCTGCTGCCCGCCGAAATACATGATCGCCGCCTGCCCCAGGTTCGCGATCAGAAAGATCACCGGCATCAGAAATGAAAACGTGCGCGCCACGCGCAACTGCTGCCCGAGCAGATCGTCGGCGGTGCGCGTGAACCGCACCCGCGCTTGCGGCTCGCGCGCGAACGACTTGACCACCTTGAACCCCGCCAGGTTTTCTTGCAAGACCGTGTTCATCGCCGAGATGCGAATTTGCACCTGGGTGAACAGCGGCTGCGTGACCGCGCCGAAGACCATAAAGACCACCAGCGCGAGCGGCAGGATCGGCAGAACGACCAGCGTGAGCGAGGGGTTGGTGAACCACAAGATGATGAGCGTGCCGACGAGCAGGACGAGTGACTGCAGCGCCATCACCAAACCCTGTCCGATGAAGAGCCGCAGCTTTTCGACGTCGTCGGTCGCGCGGATCATCAACTGCCCAGTTTGATTCTTGTCGTGGTAACTGAAGGAGAGCCGCTGAATCTTGGCAAAGATATCGCGGCGAAATTCATACGCCATGTTCTGCGACACGCGCTCGGCGTTGTAGGTCTGCGAGAACGAAAAGAGCGCGCGCACGATCGAAAAGCCGAGAATCGCGAGCATCGCAAAGAGGATCGCGTTCGTCAGATTGCTCTGGGTCGCTTGCAGGTCGGCGATGGTCTTGCCCAGGTGCTGCGCGGCGGCGGCTTGGGCGTTGGCGGGCAGCGCCAGAACCTGCGCGGCGGTAAATGCCTGAACGACCGTATCGATAATCGTTTGAATGAGCTGGGGCACCATCAACTGCGCGGCGGTTGCGAAGAACAGCGAGCCGTACGCGAGGAACGCGAGCCAGCGATAGTGACCCACATAGCGAATCGCGCGCAGTAAGACGCGCGGATCGCCGGACGCTCCGCCGCGCCCGCGCGCCGCGCCGGAAGCGCTGCGTGGGGCGTTCCCGTTATTGTTACCGTTGCCGGACCCCGCGCGGCTGTGGTTGGTTGGTTGTGATTGCATTCAAACTCCCGTAGAATATTTGCGCGCGAACTACTTGTTCTTTTCGACCAGGGAATGGTTTAACCGACTCAAGAAATCGAGAAAGGTCTGCCGCTCAGACGCGCTGAAGGCGTCGAAGCATTCCGTCACGAACTTGAACTGGCTCCCCATTTTCGTCTTCAACAGTTTGCGTCCTTCGGGGGTGAGCCGGATGACAAAGCGGCGATGATCGGTGCCGTGGAGTTCGCGGCTGATCAAGCCGTCCTTCTCCAGATTGGCGATCAGCGCGCTGACCGTGTTACGGCTTACCTCTTGCGCGTCGCTTAACTCGGAGGGCTGCATGCCTTCCGTCGCGCCGTGTTGTTCGCCGCGATGCAAATTTATGAGCAGACGGAATTTTGCCCACGACAAACCCGCGCCGCCGAGATGTTTTTCGGCGGCTTGCTCCAGCAGATTGTTGGCGTGCATCACTTGAATGAAAAGGAGGACGCTCGTCGGGTCTGCGGAAGGGCTGACCGCGCGGATAAATTCCAAAAACGGTTTGCGTTTTTCGTCGTTCAGATCGTGGAGATGAAAACTATGGGGGTTTATCGCTTTACTGTTCGCCGTCGGATTATTCACAGGCGAATTATACGCCATAGAACCATTTGTGTCAAGTCGCACGGGTGACCGCTCGCCATGACGCAATCAAGTGGTGGGCAGTCATCCATGAAAACCCTATTGCGTGAAACCGCCGGGCGCGCTATAATGCAGAAAACTTATGCGAGGTTGGATTTGCGCCGCAAGCTGCTCCTCTCTTTCAACATCATCCCGGAACACCAGGAAGAGTATCTGAACTTTATGGTGAATGTCTTTGTGCCAACGCTGCAGCGCATTGGGTTGGTCAACGCCGGCGTTTGGCACACGGCGTACGGCGACTATCCGGCGCGGCTGATCGTCTTCGTCGCCGAGGATCAGGAAACGATGGAGCAGGCGCTGGTGAGCAAGACGTGGAAGGATGCGGAGGTGAAGCTGGAGCGGTACGTGCGGGACTATACGCGGCGCGTGGTCGCGTTCCAGCCGGGATTTCAGTTTTAGAATGGCGAATGTAAAGCAATTAGAGCGGCGCGTTCCCCGCCCGGTGAGGGATCAGACGAGCTGAATGGGTTCCGTTCGCGTGCTTTTCTCGCTCAAACGACGATAGCGAAACTGCTCATTCGGTGGTAAAATTACGAGTGAAGGAGTAACCTATGCTCGCAACCAAGTTGAAAGGACAAATCACCCGCGACCGCCGACTCGTCGTTCGAATTCCGCGCGATATGGAAACGGGAGCCGTTGAAGTAATCTTACTGCGCTCATCTTCCCAACCGGTCAAACGCCGCACGCGTCGTGGTTCCGCGCACCCTGCGTTTGGCATTTGGGCGAAGCGTTCAGACATCACGGATGCAGCTGCTTTCGCGGCGGAACTGAGACAGCGCGTGGAGATGCGAGTGGATGGCAACGTCTGAGACGAAATGGCTGATCGACACATCCATTCTCGTGGATGTGTTACGCGGTAGTAAATCGGCGCGCGCGTGGATTGATGCGCCTCCTGAAGACACCTGCGCCATTTCCGTGATTACGTCGGCGGAACTGCTCGCGGGCTGCCGCAATCGTACCGAACAACGTGCGGTTGAGCGTGAATTGGAACGCTACGCTACGATTTGGATGTCTGAAGAAATCTCTCAGACCGCACTCGAGTTTTACAAGCGCTATCACCTGAGCCACACTGTGGGCTTTTTGGATTGCCTCATCGCCGCAACGGCTACGGTAAATGGTTTGAGTTTGGCAACGCTAAACCTAAAGCATTTTCCTTTTCCAGATTTGCGCGCCGAACGACCGTATTGATCCAATCAGACCTTCGAGGATTCGCAATCCTCGAAGGTTTTTGCTTTCCACTATTCTATCTCCATCTCAGCTCGAACCGCCTCAAGCTCTGCCCAAAGTAGAGCAAGTGAAGTGGACGACACCGGGGAGCACAATGAATGCGCCAAGGATGAATCTGATTACGATGCTGCTCCTTGCTAGTGACACGGGGTAAAGGAGAAATGCCCGTCATCCTTGGTCGCTTGGAATGGCGTTGGCAACTGGTTAACCGGGTCAATATAGTTCGCGATGGCGATCAGATTACAAATGATGCCAGCTTTGAGATTGATATTTTGAGACGTGGTGAGCGTTGAAGTTCCTGGCGCCACATTCGAGTTCATCTGCAGCGTCTCACCTTGCGAGTGCTTGAAATCCTGGCACGGTTCCTGACATTGATACCATTTGACGTACCAATTGTAGGTCTGAATCGAGCCGGTGGTATTCAAGAACGATACCTTGAACCCAATCGTGTCGCCGAGGTTGACTTTGGCAGGAATCGTTTCGACGTTGGTCACGTAGACCCCCGGTGGAACGTTCAGCGTCGCGGTCGCGGTGGGACCGGCTGGCGTCGGCGCTGGTTTCTTCGTCGCTGCCGGCTTTGCCGCCGCGAGCGTCGGCGTGACCGTTTCTGTCGCCGTGATTTCGAGCGTCGGCGTGTCGGTCGGGATTTCTAAGGTGAGCGTCGGAAGCAGGGCGAGCGCGCGCGTGGGCGTCGTGGTGGCGCGCGCGGTGAGACTGCCGCCGAGCATGGCGTTGATGACAAAACATCCGCCAACCACGAAGAGGAGGGCGACGACTGCAACGAAGGCGATGATCCCGATCATCGTCGGGGTGGGCAAGCCCTTGCCGCTGCCAGCGGGCGCGACGCTTTTCCGCCGCGCCGGCAGGTCGCTGCTGCGCGTGTATTTCTGCGCGGCGGAAGCTTCCACCACCGCGCGCGAAGCAGCCGGGGGCGGCGGCGCGGGCGCTACGGGCGCAATCGGCGGTGCGGTGGGTGGTACGGGCGCAATCGGTGGCGCGGCGGGCGGTACGGGCGCAATCGGCGGCTTTGCCTTGTTCCATTGCTGCCCGTCGTGCATGTACCACTCGCCGGTCTCCACGCCGAGCATCCACCAGTGTCCCTGTGCGTCCTGCAGCGACAGTTGGGCGACCTGTTCTTCAAAATCCTCGTCGGTTAATTTTCCTGCGGCGTGCTGCTGCTTCAGATCTCGATACGTTTTTTCGGCATCTTGAAAGTTCAACGGGACCTCCGTGATTGCGCAAAGAGCGCTCGCAGGTACTCTACCACAAAATCCATTAGGTCACAAACTCTGATGGCACGACTTGATTGCGACAGCCACTCAACTCCTTATGCTTGCCGCGCTCGACCACTTTTTCTTGGATGACGATGACCTGAATTGGTTCAATTATTCCTATGAAAAATTGACGAATTGCCAGCAGTAGTACGCTATAGTCACTCTGCTTCGGTACGATCCGTACCGAATAATTTTCCGCACAATAGGAGGAGTCTTCAATGAGCGTCGAACAAGTTGCCCGTGACTTTATCACGGGGATGACCGATATAAACAAGGTCAAGGCACACCTCACCGCGGATGCGGTCGCGAGCGGCGGCGTGCTTCCAAAGTCCATGCCAGCGATGGAAGCCTTCACCATGACCACCGGGCTAAACGCTGGTTTTCCCGACATCAAGTTTGAGGTTCAGCAGGTCACGGTGAACGGCAACCAGGCGACCGTGAAAGCGCAGGTGAGCGGTACTAATACCGGTACGTTGAGCTTGCCAATACCAGGGATGCCCAGTATCCCGCCGACTGGGAAAAAGGTATCGGTGAAGGATGCCTACGTTGTCACCGTACAAGGCGATAAAGTCTCTCATATCAGCATCGAGTCGCCCGCCGACGGTGGCATTCCGGCGATGCTAGCGCAGTTAGGCGTCAAAATGCCGGGCATGTAGCCCGCTGTGAAGGTAAGTCGCGAGACTTGTCGATCAAACTACAACGCCAGGGCAACCTGGCGTTTGTGTTTCTGGTGTGCACGAGTATGGATTTTCTTATCCATTCTCTTCTATCGACTTGCCCAATGCTTTATCGAGCGTACGGAGCGCGTCATCAAGCGACGGGTACTCCGCTTCGCCTTCCCACACCATTCCACCTTCATCAAGTGCGCGCAGGAATGAGCGGCTATCATCGTCTTGACCAATTTCGATCCAGCCGTACGAGTGAACCCACGCGGCAATGTTGGGAAACCGTTGGTCGGCGGCGGCTGGGTTTTCGTCTTTCGTTTTCTTCGTAGGTTTTGAGTTAGGCATTCGTTTTCTCCAACCAATACTCCAACTCTCTCACCAACATCTGCGGGTCGCGGCAAACGTGCGGACCTGCCCACGCGCCTAGTTTGCCCCAGGCGCAAAAAGCCACAGTGAATCGAGATCACGAATCTGGCGGACGCGCTCGAAAGAAACTGGAGCCATAGATGCGCCTCACGAGAAGAATGGGCAAAACGAGATTTTGCAAAAGACAAAATTGATGTATAATCGCAGTCGGAGGTGCAAGATGGTAATGACCCGGCGCAAACCGCGCTTGACCTATCGCCAAGTATTAGAAAATGTCAAAGCATTGCCGCCCGCCGATCAAGACCGCTTGCGGGCTGAGTTGGCAAAAAAGCGGCGGGTGTATATTCTCGAACCAGACCTGTCCCCTACCGCCATTCGTCGTGGGCGTCGCCTCGCAGCCGAAATTCGCAAGGAGCTAGAAGGCAAAGAAACCGGCACGCTCGAGGAAACCATGATCCGCTTGCGAGGACGCTCATGGTCGTCGTAGACACAGATGTCTTTTTAATTGCATTTGCATTTCACAACGACCAGCGGCAAGCGGTCAACGCCGAATTTCTAGAACGTGTGAAAGAGGCAAGCCCAGCCATCACGGTTTACAACTTGATGGAGCTATTGGGGCAAATGTCCTTTAACCTGTCGCCCATCCGGCTCTCCGATTGGCGCATGTGGCTTCTTTCCACGTTTCATCTCAAAGTCATTGCGCCAGTAGATATTGATGATCCATTGGCAACCGTTCATTTCAAATCGGAAATCATGGATCAACCCTTTGCCAAGATGCGCTCCCACCGCATGGCGTTTATGGATGCGCTGGCGATCAATCTTGCGGAACAAACGCCAGGCGTCACAAGTTTTGTTACTTGGAACGCGCGGCATTTTAAGAGCAAATCCACTTTGCGAGTGCTAACACCGACCGAATATCTCGCGCAATTCTGACCCCATCGCGAATCTGAATTCCCCTTCTCTAGCTGATCTCCCCTCTCCATTACCTTGATCTCCCGCGCAGTGTCCGTCAGCCCTCTACGGCAGCCGATACACCACTTGGTCCACGCCCGCAGAACGCGGCGCGCCGCCATACGGTCCAACGCCGACGTGTCCGCGTCTGGGTTGCGCTTTTCCGCGGCGAGGGGTGACAACGGACACGTGCGGATTAAACGGACAAAACCGAACAACTCGTAACCGCACTGTCCGTTTAATCCGATTTTGTCCGTTGTCATCATCCCTTTCCCTCCACTACCTTGATCTCCTCCGCCGTCAACCTCCCTACGGCAGCCGACACACGAGTGGGTCAATCTTTCTTGCTCCCGCTTATGAAACGACTTCTGCGTTGCTGGCATTATTCCTCACGGTTACTTCAAAATCATCGCACAACTTATCAACGAGGTCTCCGGTTTCCTTGAAGAAGTAATCGCCTACTCTCTTTCGATTCAAAGCCCTGTAGCGGCGATAGATTTTGGCAAAGTCGTCATAGACTTCATCTTCCGAAACACGAGAATTGATTTTGATGATTAGCCTTTGACCTTCACTCGAATTTCTTACGTGCTCAAACAAATCCTCGATCTTTGAGGCGAATTCTGCAATGAGCGTGCCGACGATAGCTTCCTGTGCATTACGGGCTTCGATCACTTTGAGAACATCAAACTTATAAGTTGTTGTGTATTCACCAGGGGCTTCTGCAACTTTAGTGGGTTTCTTTTTCTTTTCTTCGGTTAGATGAGTTTCGACTTCGATGATACCGATTTGATTATCAAAATAAACTTCAATCGGGTCCCTGGGGTCTTCGGAACGATTCAAGACATTGTAGAGCGTGTTGAATTTGCGCCAGAACAAGAGGAAGGCGGGCTCGCTGTATTTTTTTTCAATCTCAATGACATATTCGATGCGATTAAGAATGGTGAAATATTGCGCTGCCTTGGCTTTGGTGTCCGCAGTGTGTTTGGGGTTGGAGTTGATATATTTTTCGAGACTGCCTTCAAAGGACAGATAACTTTCTGGATTATCCCGCTTTGCCTCATCCCTGAAGATTGACATGAACCGTTCAAAAAATTTGGCGTAGGTGTCCGATTTCTTCAGGTCAACAAACAAAATTTCCAGCACGCTTCTATCGCCGAACGGGTCAAAGTCACTGACGACGACATCTGAAAAATGCTCGAAGGCATCTTTGATATTTTGCACGTTTACATTGTTGTAGGAGAAATCAACGATCTTGCAGTCATTCTTGTATTTTGCGATTCGATTGACGCGCGAGATCGCTTGAATGGCGGCAATGTCCTTGAGTTCTTTATCCAAGAACAGGGTGTGCAGTTTTTTCTCGTCGAAGCCCGTTTGCAGTTTTGCAACCACGATCATCAAGCCGTTCTTCTTCAGGGTAAATTCCTCAAGCGCTTTCTCTTCCGACAAACCATTATTCAGATTGGCTGCTTTTTGTTCATCTTGATTGTCAGAGTACACCACGTAAATTGCTCTATCGGCATATTTTTGGTACTTGGGTTGCTTGACCAATTTCTTGTAATGCTTTGTGACTGCCTCTTTGTACGCAATGGCGGCTTTGATGGAATAGACCGCCAGCATCGCTTTACCCTCGCCGCGAATCTGACGATAAACATCTTTCACCAACAAGTCAGCGACATATGCGGCAATGGCATCGATGCGGTCGCGGTTCTCGTAGATTTGTTTCTTGTCCGCGTCCTTGTATTTCTTTTCCACAAAGCCCTGCAATTTATTCTTGGGCTTGTCAAACAACATCTTGGAGGCAACGGGCACAATGTTCTCAAGCGGATTGAGTATGTAGCCATCTTCAATCGCTTCTTTCATGGTGTAGGCGTCAAAGGGGACCCACAGTTTTTCATTTTCAGCGTATTTGCCGTATTCGCCGAAACGCGCTAGCGCGTTATCGTCAGGCGTGGCAGTGAAACCGATGATCAGATTTTTCTTTTTGCGTGCTTTTTGATATGTGCGGTCGCGATCAAATGGGGCTTGCAGTTCATCGAAGATGTTGACCATTTCTTCATTTTGATCGCCGCTGTGGGAACGGTGAATTTCATCAATCAAAAAGACAACGCGCATTTTGGCAAGTTTCTGCAAAACTTCCGCATCCAATATTTCACGCACCGAACCAAATTTTTGCAGGTTGACGATGACCAAGCGGGTATCGGAGCTCAGAGCATCCTGAAAAGTCTTTTTGTTATGCGCTTCGACGAACATCCGCCGATCAATGTTCATGTTGAGCATTTTGGTGTCGATCTGACTGCGTAGCTGAATGCGGTCAACTACGATCAAAATTTTGTCGTACACATACTCCAAGGTTCCGTTGTATTCACGGCGTAAATCTTTCAGTTGCAAAGCTGACCAGCCGATGATGTTCGATTTCCCAAAGCCCGCCGCATATTGCAGTAAAAGTGAATAGATGTTTTTGTTGTTGGAGTATGCCTTGCGTTTTTCAAGCAGTTCCTTTTTCTTTGCTTCGGACAC
>VFSW01012562.1_pt1 | contig 11813 bp, 14 predicted proteins | sample 5358111 | NCBI WGS metagenome assembly VFSW01 (sample SAMN11554181, study PRJNA540505) | mine drainage metagenome | isolation source: sediment from site ElyBrook_90M | place: USA: Ely Copper Mine, Vershire, VT | collected 2017 | reverse complement strand
GCTCTTGTAGTGTAATTACCCGGCCTTTGAGGTCATTGACTGAAAAACGCGGCGATGGCTAAGAAAGCCATCCAAGAAGTAGTTCCACCCTTTCGCGTGCGATCTTCCGCCGTCCGTATCTGGAAGGCCGGAATGCACGAGGGTCATTAGGGTGCCCGTCCCCTGTTTCTTAAAGGTCACCTTAACCGTCGACTCCAGCCCTGAAGTATTCGGCGACATCCAGGTATGCTGAATTCGAGCCGGTCGCTTGACCTCGGTAAATCTCCCATAGTGGGGAGTCCCCTGAATGGCCCAGTAGAAGAACCCGTCTACTTCCGGATTTAAGATAAGCTTGTCAGCCATATTCCAGGGGTTGCCCGGAATCTTTGGATTCAGCCATGCATCGAACACCTCGCCCGCGGAAGCAGGGATTGTCCGTTCAACGTTAACTTCAATCGTCTTCTTTGATTTATTCATCGCTTCTTCTCCTTATTTTTTGTGGTTATTTTTTTGTCCTGAAAAAACTGCTCAAACTGGTCGAGGCGTTCGTTCCAGAACCGCTCGTACTCATGCACCCAGCCCGCTACCAGCCGCAGCGGTTGCCCTCGAAAAGAAATGAGGACTTCGCGGCCCTGCTTCTTGCGCGCAATTAGACCAGCCCTTTCCAGCAGCTTCAGGTGTTTCGTCACCGCGTTTAGTGCTGTGTCGAACGGCTTTGCGACATCCAGAAACCGAGCGGGTCCGTTTGCCAGCCGCCCGATAATCGCCCGCCGAGTGGGGTGAGATAGGGCGTTCAGCACATCAGTTAATTGATCCATGCTTACATTACACCACAAGGTGTAATGTGGTGCAAGCTATTTTTCCGAGTTGGGCTCCGCGGCGGAATTCGCTTTCTCGTTCGGTTTCAGCTTTAGCGGCCGCCAATCGGCAAGAGATGGACTTGCCTTCGGGTGGCAAAATGCTACTTTACCTATATGGGCCAACCTGTAAAACTCTCCGACAGCCTCGTCCTCGACGCCCGTCTGACGGGCGAAGTCGCCGAGCGTTCAATCGCCGGCCAGATCGAATTCTGGGCCGGTCTCGGCCGCGCCGTCGAATCCCTTCTCCGGGCCGACAACGCTCTGGCCCTGAAGAAACGCGGCGAGGCCATGCCGCTGTCCGCCTGTTTCAAGTCGGTCAACACCCGCGCCGGCCAGGTCCGCCTCGCCGCCGTGCTCGCCGCGCGGCCGTACCCCCATTTTGAGCCGGCCGCGGCACAAGGCCTGCTCGTGAAGATTGACGAGGACGGTACCCGCACGACCGGCCGTTTCGTCCACCGGGAGTTTCGTCCGGCTAAGTCCCGGTGACGCTTCCGCTCGACTCGCGTCCGCTCATCGTCGCGCTGGCCGGTCCCAACGGCGCGGGAAAATCGACGTTTTTCCAAGCGCACCTGCAACCGGCTGGGCTGCGTTTCATCAACGCCGACGACCTTGCCCGCGAACTCGGCACGGGCGCCTACGAAGCCGCCGAACTGGCGAATCAGTTGCGACGGGCGCTCGTGGAGCAGCGCGAGAGCTTCGTGTTCGAAACCGTTCTGTCCGACCCCGTGGGCGACAAAGTGAATTTCCTCCGCGATGCCGCCCGCTCCGGCTACACCGTCGTGCTCTGCTTCGTCGGAGTGGATAGTGCGGAGACCTCCGGGCAACGGGTGGCGATGCGCGTCCTCCAAGGAGGCCATGACGTGCCGACCGAAAAGCTCGCCGCGCGATTCGACCGCACGCTGGAGAACCTGCACCGTGCCATCCGGGATCTGCCCTTCGTCGAGATTTTCGACAACAGCGACCTGCGGCACCCCTTCCGCAAGGTGGCGGAATTCGAGAACGGCAAAGCTAAGGCGGCTTTCAAGCCCGTGCCGGCTTGGTTGAAGCTAGGCCCACATTAGCATGGCTATGATTCGTTCGTATCAAGACGGCTCGGATTCGTGAAAAATATTTGGCCAAGATTGGGACAAAAGTTTATTTCTGGTTCGATCTCATCGGCACTAGTTATACCTTGTTTCCTGTTCTAACTCACTCGTAACAAAACAAATACACGGTTGGCGAGCCAGTTGTGTTGTCAGGGCTCGGCGGTTCGAATCCCTCCCTCTCCGCCGCCTTTCGTATGAACGAAGGCGAATACGTGAAACCCGGATTTCCGGCGGATGCCTTCGCCGGCACGGCCGACTTTTATGTCCGGCATCGCGTCCCGTATCCGGAGAGGCTGCTGAAGGACCTGATGGCCCGGGCCTGTGTCGGCGGTGGGGGCCGGCTCCTCGACCTGGCGTGCGGCCCCGGACGCCTCACCCTTGCGCTGGCTGGGAAGCTACAGCATCCTCAGCGAAAGGGAACCCTGGCAGAGGATTGTCGGAGAGGACGTCCGAAAGTGGACTAGGCGCGGTCCCGCCATGAGCGGGTATCGCGGGATGCGGGATTCGACGGTACCGGCACCCATCCCTCCCTCTCCGCCACGTTGACGAGCGCCTTGCTTTTGGGCTCCGATCGGAGACTTTACCGCCATGAATATCGGCATCATCGGCTCGGGGGACGTGGCCAAGACTCTGGGCGGCGGATTTCTCAAGCACGGCCACGAGGTCGTGATGGGCACGCGCGATCCCGCCAAGCTGGCGGATTGGGGGAAGGCCAATCCCCGGGCCCGGATCGGGACCTTCGCCGAGGCGGCCAAATTCGGCCAGGTCGTCGCTCTGGCGGTCAAGGGCAGCGTGGCCGCGGACGCCTTGCGGCTGGCCGGCGCGGCGAACCTGGCCGGCAAGACGGTCATCGATGCCACCAACCCGATCGCGGACGCGCCGCCATTCAACGGCGTCCTGAGCTATTTCACGACCTTCGCAGAGTCGCTCATGGAGCGGCTGCAGCGGGAGTTTTTGGGAGCCCATTTTGTCAAGGCGTTCAATTCCGTCGGCGCCGCCTGCATGATCGACCCTAAATTCGCCGGGGGGAAGCCGACGATGTTCATCGCCGGAAACGATGCGGCGGCGAAGAAGACGGTGACGGAGATCCTGACCCGGTTCGGCTGGGAGACCGAGGACATGGGCGGCGCCGAAGCCGCCCGGGCCATCGAGCCGCTGTGCATTCTCTGGTGCATCCCGGGCTTCCAGCGGAACGACTGGACGCACGCGTTCAAGGTCCTGAGGTGAGTCTCGCCCGTCCCAATTGGAATTGAGGCGGAGCGCTGGGATTATCCCTAGTGCGCAGGAGGTATCGGGGCTCAAGATTGAGCCGAATTGGGTCGCACAGCCCGGCCCCGGCGCCTTTGCTTTCCGGCCACGGACGCATACGACATCATCATCATCGGCAGCGGGGCGGGCGGCGGCACGCTGGCGCACCGGCTCGCGCCCTCGGGGAAACGCATCCTCATCCTCGAGCGCGGCGGCCATCTGCCGCGAGAGAAGGCGAATTGGGACTCGACGGAGGTGTTCGTCAACAACCGCTATGTCTCGAAGGACACCTGGCTCGATGGGGACAACAAGCCGTTCCAGCCTGGAGTGCACTACTTCGTCGGCGGCGCGACCAAAATGTACGGGGCGGCGCTGTTCCGGCTGCGCCGTGAGGACTTCACCGCCCATCGCACGGCCGACGGCCTGACGCAGGACTGGCCCATCCGGTACGAGGACCTGGAACCCTATTACACCGCGGCGGAGAAGCTGTACCAGGTCCACGGCCAGCGCGGCGACGATCCGACCGATCCGCCGGCCAGCGCGCCCTATCCTCATCCGCCCGTCAGCCACGAGCCGCGCATCCAGGAACTGGCCGACAACCTGAAGCGCGCGGGTTATCACCCGTCGTTCGCGCCGACCGGCATCCTGCTCAACGAGGCCGATCGGGCCGACAGCCGCTGCATCCGCTGCGACACCTGCGACGGCTTCCCCTGCCTGGTGCACGCCAAGGCGGACGCCGAAGTGATCGCGGTGCGGCCGGCGCTGCAGCATCCGAATGTCACCTTGCTGACCCAGGCGCACGTGAAGCGGCTCGAAACCAGCGCGAGCGGACGGGAGGTCGCGAAGGTGGTGGTGGAGCGCGGCGGCCGGCGGGAGGAATACACCGGCAGCATCGTCGTCGTGTCCTGTGGCGCGGCGAATTCGGCGCGGTTGCTGCTGATGTCCGGCTCCGACCGGCATCCGCGCGGCCTCGCCAATGGCTCGGACCGGGTCGGCCGCCATTACATGTTTCACAACGCCATCGCGCTGGTCGCCCTGTCGCGGCGCGAGAATCCGACCGTCTTACAAAAGACCCTGACGGTGAATGATTTTTATCTCGGCGCGCCCGACTACGAGTTTCCGCTCGGCAACATCCAGATGATCGGCAAGTCCAAGGGGCCGATGTTTCACGACGACGCGCCGAAGTTCGCGCCGGGGTGGACGCTGGACAAGATGGCGCGGCACGCGGTCGATTTCTGGCTGACCGGGGAGGATCTGCCGTTGCCGCAGAATCGCGTCACGGTGAATGCCGAGGGCGGGATCCAGCTGCACTACGAATTCACCAACCTGGAGCCGGTCAACCGTCTGCGCCGGAAGTTGCAGGACATGCTCGCGCATCTGGACCTGCACCCGCACCTCATTCCGAACCAACTCTACATGGGCAAGCACATTCCCCTCGCCGGCGTCGGCCACCAGTCCGGCACGTGCCGATTCGGCGCCGACCCGAAGACCTCCGTCCTCGACCTGAACTGCAAGGCGCACGAGCTCGACAACCTCTATGTCGTCGACACGAGTTTCTTTCCCAGCATCGGGGCGGTGAATCCGTCGCTGACGGCGATCGCCAACGCCCTGCGGGTCGGCGAGCACCTGCTGCAGCGGCTCGGGTAGGCGGGGCCATGGCGCGACGGAGCGAAATCGCGGCCGTCTATGCCGCCGGCGCGATCCAGGGCGTCGCGCTGGTCACCTTTCCGGCGGCGAGTTCCGTATTCACCAATCCCGGAGCCTACGGGCTTTCGAGCACCGAATACGGAGCCATGTTTGTTCCCCAGGCGGTCATGGCGATCGCGGCGTCGCTGCTTGGCGCCGGGCTGAGAGGGCGCCTCGGATCCAAACGCATCTACCTGCTGGGACTGCTGGCCGACCTGCTGGCGATGGGCCTGCTCGTGGCGAGCCGGTTTGCGAAAGGGGATCACGCCCGGGCCTACGGCGTCCTGCTGGCCGCCACCGCATGCCTCGGGATCGGCTTCGGCTTCACCGTGCCGGCGCTCAATACGCTGGCTGCCGCGTTGTTCCCCCGCCAGGTCGACCAGGCGGTGCTGGGCATGAACGCGCTCCTCGGCCTGGGCACCGCCCTGGCCCCGGTCCTGGTGGCGCTGTTCGTCGCCTTGGGTTGCTGGTGGGGCCTGCCCGCGCTGGTCGCTGCGCTGATTCTTGGATTGATCGCCTTCAGCGCCGGCCAGGCCTGGAATGAGGACGGTTCCGCTCCCGCCGGCGCGGCGCCGGGTGGCCGGGGGGCGATTCCCGGACGATTTTGGGCTTTCGCCGCCTTTGCCCTGCTCTACGGGGTGTGCGAGACGATGAACGGCAACTGGGCGGCGCTCTTGCTGACCAGGCATTTTGGCGCGAGCGCGGCCATGGGGTCGCTGGCCCTGGCCCTCTTCTGGGGCATGGTCACTGGGGGGCGCATCCTGTTCGCCGCGATCGCGAAATGGGTCCCGGAGCCGTGGGTCTGCCGGATTCTGCCGCTGGTGCTGGCCGCCGCCTTCGCGGCCGGAGCCTGCGTGCCGAAGACCCATGCGCACCTCGGCCTTCTCGGCTTTGCCCTGGCGGGTTTCGGCTGTTCGGCGCTCCTGCCGCTGACGATCAGTTTTGCCCAGAAGGAGCTGCGCGCGATCGCCGCCTCGGTGGCGGGCGGCCTGATCGCGTTTTACCAGCTCGGCTACGGCGTGGCCGCCTTTGGCGTCGGCCCGCTCGTGGCGCATGCGGGATTGAACTTGAGCGCGCTCTACGGCGGAACCGCCGCAGTCGCGCTGGCCATGGGGGTTTTGTCCTTGGTCGTGACGCGGAATGCCGGCAAGCGGGCTTAGCGGGGCCGAAGGTCAATCTTCCCGCAAGGCCGCGCGGCCAGCGGGCGCGCCGGCGCTGCGAAAAAAAAGGCCGCGCCCGGAAGACGGGCGCGACCTTTTGTTGATGAATCGCCGCGCTGGACGCTAGGCGGCCTTGGATCCCTTGGGCGGCTGGTCCTGGAACCTCTGCCACGCGGCGCGCGAGGCGGGTCGGGCCTCGTCCCAAGCCAGTTTCGGGCGGGCGGCTTCATAGCTCTTTCGCAGGTCCGTCTCGCGATCCTCGAAGGTGCCGTGGGCGCCAAATCGCGCATACCCCTCGTACCCGGCCCTGTAGGCCGGACTGTAGTCATCGAAGGACCGGCCCTTGGCGAAGGGTTGGTGGCGAGGATTCTCGCGCCAGTAGGCGTCTTCAATGGAGGGATTGACGGCTTTGGCCACGCTGTGGCCTGCCAGGCCGCCGACGGCGGCTCCGGCGACTGCGCCGGCAACGGTGCCGACGGGTCCGGCGACTGTCCCCACCATGGCGCCGACTGCGGCGCCACCGGCGACGGCGCCGATTCCCGTGCCCACGATGTGTGAGCTTTTGGCCTTGGTCACGGCGACCGGCTGGTGTGTATTATCGATTTTATCGGAGTCTTTTTTGGTAGTATTCATCGACTATTGGACTGGCGGTTGAGACGAAAGCGGGGCCGGTAGAGCGCGAGCATCGTCCGATTGCATGGCACTGATCCCAACGAACATCATCCCGGGCCAACAACTGGCTTTTGGTTGCCGGAATGTACTCGGTAAACCGAGCCGCAGGTATGGGGTTTAACCCACCGTGAGGTTGAGCTCGTCCGGGCGCCGTTGGGTTATCTGCCGTTCAATCTTCGACCGGATTCAAGGCATATCCCCTTCAGGGGCATTGTCTGCCTTCCGGGTCACCAGGGTTGGACGACGTCTGTTGTCGATCGCCGCGACTTGCGTGTGGGTTCGGGATGGCAGCGGTGGACGTCACCACCCGTGGGTATAGCTCACGTTGATCAGATAGTCGGCGAACGCCGCGTCGCCATGCGTGCCGGCCAGCTTGTCGGCGTAGCTGAGGGTGCGGTCGCGCCTGAAGGCGTAGGGCACGGCGAGAGTGAAGGTGTCGTGCGGGGTGGGCGAGAGCGACAGCCCTGGCTCGATCGACTCGACGTAGCCTGGCCGGCGGAAACCGGCATCGCCGCCGAAGACGTCCGTGCCGGGCACGCCTTCCACCCGGATGCCGAGGCTCCCGGTAAAGGTGTATTTCGACGTCAGGAGGTAATTCACCCCGGCGCGCATCTGATACTCGTCGTAGGCGGAGTTGTACGCAGTCACCGACGTGACCGGCGACTGGGTGCGGGTTCCGTTGGTCTGCGCCGGGTTGAACAGGTAAAAAGCGCTGGCGTAGAGCGACGCCCGCGACGTGAGCCGCTGGTAGGCCCGCCCGGTGACTGCGAAGCCCCAGACACCCATGCCTGGCTGGATCGACTGGTCGACGTTGTGGTACACAACTCCTCCGGGCTCGTGGAAATAATCCTTCACGTTGGATTTTCCAGTCGGCGTGCTCACCGCCACCCCGAGGGCTACGTTGTTGGCCGGGGCGTAGAGCGGGTTGCGCAGCCAGCGTTCTGCGCCGACGCGGATGTCACCCAGCCCGATCCCGTGGGTGACGTACCGGTTTACATGGTCGTGCTCGTAAAGGGAGGATCGGGTGGCGTTGAAATAGGGAACGTCGATGTAAACGTCGTCGCGCGGATCGACGTTGTAGGTCAGCACGCCATCAACCTCATTGACGACGTTGATAACTTCGGAGCCTTGCGGATAGCGCTGGAACTCCTGGTCGCTGCCGATGAAATGGCGGTGCGAGCGGAAATGCTCGTAGTTGACCGAAAATGACCACTTGTCCGGATTGCTCAGGGTGTGGCCGTCCAAGCTGCAGACTTCGGAGCCGTCCATTTGCTTGATCGCGACGCAGCCTTGGGCGCGACCGATCGTCGTCGATCCGGCGAGCGCGATGACAAGGACGAGCGAGGGTGCAATCCGCTCGAGGAACAGGCGCGACAGCAGCCGCGCCCCGGTATGTGGGGTAGTACGCATAGGTTAGGGTAGGGGAGGGCGGTGGGATCCCGCTGGGAGAACTGGAACGGCGCCGGAGCCTGCTGCTCCCGCCGACTCGGGCAAGGAGGGAGGGACGGCCCGCAGCGTCTTCGGGGCGAACGACCACCCGGCAGGGACGGACCGCTCGATTTTTGGGTGCATCGCCTGCTCCGCACCTTAGTAGGCGGAAGCATGGGCCTGGAATTTGGCGCGCACGTGGCACTTCTGGACCCCGTCTTCCTCCAGAGTTAAGCGGCCACCAATCGCCGGGTGTGTTGTGAGACGGCCAGCGGACCGCGGCGCGCGTTCTCCTTCGCCCCTTCCTTACCGGCCTCAATCCGGGAACGGATAATTAAACGCGGGCCCGGCATGTTACCTGCTAGTCAATATTTATTGCCTCATTGGCAAAATTCGTATGCCGAAGATCCCGGACATTCTACAGGAACAGCTTACCTCCTTTGGTGCGCGGCTGAAGGACATGCGCCGCAGTCGCGGTTGGACACTTGAGGATCTCGCGGCGAGGGCCGGTTTGTCGACGGCGCACCTGTCCCGCCTCGAGTCGGGCGATCGGCAGGCCTCGATCGCGGCGGTGTTGACGCTCTCCAGAATATTCGGCGCCTCGCTGGCGTCCCTGTTTGAGCCGGAGGCCGCGGAGCCGGTGGCCATCATCCGCGGTGGGGGAGAGCCTTTGCACCGGGCGGACGGCCTCGCCTGCTGGCCGCTTTCCGGCTCCTCGCCCCGATTCCGCCTGCAGTCGATGCGGGTCGTCGTCGCCCTCGACCGGGAGGGGACCGATCACCAGCACCATGACGGGGAGGAATGGATTTACGTCCTCTGCGGACAGCTCGCCCTCTCCCTGGGCGACAAGGTTAACGAGCTCGACGCCGGCGCCGCCGCGCATTTCGACGCGCGGCTGCCGCCCCGCCTGAGCGCGCGCGGCGGCGCCGAGCCCGAGATCCTGCTCGTGGCCGCAGCCGGCTCGGCGCCGAATTTCAGTCCCTGCCGTCCCTAGCTTTCTTGGTCAGACCCCGCGTTCATTCCCATCCGCACCACCGCAACGCGACAGTCCCACAACCACCATGAACCAAGAAGCCAATGTCTCTCCGGAATTGCCGGACGCCCGGCTCAAGCCGAGCGTCCTGAACTTCATCGAGCTCTGGGCGCAGAACATCGCGCTCATCTCCCCCACCATGACCGCGGCCCTGATCGTCCCGCTGATGTATTCCAACACAGGAGACATGAGCTGGCTGTCCTACGCCGTGGGCACGGTGATGCTGCTCTTCGTCGCCTTCAACCTCAACCAGTTCGCCAAGCGGGGCGCGGGCACCGGGTCGATGTACAGCTACGCCCTCTCCGGCCTGGGGGTCGGCGGCGGTTCGATCTGCGGCTGGTGCCTGGTCTGGGCCTATCTGTTCATCGGCCTGGCCGGCACCACCGGATTCACGATCTTCGCCGGGAAACTCCTGGAAATGGCTCACCTGCACGTCCCCGCGGTGGCGCTGTTCGCGCTCTGCATCGGGGCCTCGTTCGTCATCGGCTACAAGGACATCAAGATATCGACGATCGTGATGCTCGCCCTGGAGGGGTTCTCGTGCTTTTTCATCCTGCTTCTCTGCCTGATCGTCCTTGGGAAGGCCCCCCACGCGGCCGACCCGGCCCAGTTCGCCTTCAAGGATGTGACGCTATCGAACCTCGGCCTCGGCGTCGTCGTGGCGATCTTCAGCCTGGTGGGTTTCGAGAGTTCGACCGCCTTCGGGGAGGAGGCGGTCAATCCGCTCAAGACGATTCCGCGCTCCATCATCTGGAGCCTGGTCGCGACAGGGCTGTTCTTCATCTTCGTGACCTATGTCGAGGTCCTCGGCACCCACGGCTACAAGGACACGCTGGACAAGATCGATGCGCCGCTGAATGTCCTGGCCGACCGGTTCGGGGTCGGCATGCTCTCTCCCCTGCTGTCCGCGGGGGCGATGTTCAGCTTCTTCGCGCTCGCGCTGTCCTGCCTCAACGCCGGGTCGCGGGTGATGTTCGCCATGGGCCGGCATGAGTTCTTCCCCAAGGCGACCAGCCGGGTGCACGACGACCATTCCACCCCCCACGTCGCGCTCGCGGTCATGGCGGCCGTCATGTTCGTCGTGGTGTCGGCCTTTCGTCTGCGGGGGATGGACGTGCTCGATGAGTTCAACGACGCGGGCACCATGGGAGCGTTCGGTTTCCTCGGGGCTTACTTTCTGGTCACCCTGGCTGCGCCGGGCTTCCTCAGGAAGCGCGGCCTGCTCAAGGCGAAGGACATCGGCTTCTGCGTGGCCGCGCTGGTGCTGATGCTGATCCCCGCCGTCGGCAGCGTGTACCAGGTCCCGCCGCCGCCGGTGAACTACTGTCCGTACATCTTCCTCGGCTACCTTCTGATCGGCCTGATCCGGACGGGTCTGCTGGGGATGAAAAAGCCCGAACGAAAGACGGCCATCTACGCCGAGATGGAAAAGAGCTACGCCCAGGCCCGATGAGCTTCCGCGGGCCGGCGGCGTCCCAGAACCGGCCCGCATTTCTCTTGAACGCCCTGGCTTGGAACGAATAGTCGCGGGCCTCGCATGCCCTTGCACCTGGGAAGGATCATAGTCTTTCCGATCAAATCGCTCGATGGGGTTTCGGTGGGCGAGGCCCGGGTCACATCCGGCGGCATCCTGGCGTGCGACCGCGCCTACGCGATCTTGGATGCGCAGGGCAAGTACGTGAACGGCAAGCGCGAGGCGCGGATCCACCGGATCCGCTGCCGCTACGACACGGCCATGAGGGAGATCGAAGTTTGGCTCCAGGGAACGACCCGTCCGGAGCGCTTTGTCCTGACGGAAATGGAGCCGTTCAACCGCTGGCTGACCGACTACTTGGGCTATCCGGTGACGGTGAGGCACGATTCGGTGGCCGGCTTTCCCGACGATCGGGAGGCCTTCGGCCCCACGGTGGTGAGCACCGCCAGTCTGACGGCGATCGCCGGCTGGTACCCAGGAATGGATCTCGAGGCGGTGCGGCGGCGGTTTCGCGGCAATCTCGAACTGGAAGCGGAGGGGGCGCCGCCGTTCGCCGAGGACGGCCTCTTTGGCGCGCCCGGGGAGCTGAAGCCGTTTGCGATCGGGGCGGTTCGGCTGCTCGGCCACAACCCTTGCCAGCGCTGCGTGGTGCCGACACGGGATCCGGAGACCGGCGAGGGAATCCCCGGATTCCAAAAGGAGTTCATGGAGCGGCGCCGGCAGAGCCTGCCGGCGTGGGCCAACGCGGCCCGCTTCAACCACTATTACCGGTTCGCGGTGAATACATCGGTGCTGCCTTCGGAGGCCGGAAAATCGCTCCGGGTGGGCGACGCGCTCGACGCGGCGCTTGATTCGTGAGCGGGCGCCCTGGGGTCGCGCCCGGCGCCGGCTAGTCGTTGTCCCGGTGCTCTTCGTGGTCGCCGCGGTGGTCGCGGCCCCGGTCGGCGATGAGACATCCGGAGAGTATCGCCTGGAGACTGATGAGCGCCGCAAGGGTCAGGAGTATCTTTCGCATCTGCCCTTGGACTACCGAAAGCTGCGGGCGGTTCCCCTACCGGAGGGATCGCCTCTTGACGTGGTCCGCCGGCTCACCCCCGCGGGGAGCCGCATTCAATGCCTGCCCCGGCCGTTGCCGCCGCGCTGCCGCGCCGGACGCGGACGGTTCGGGATCGAGGGAATGGGGCGCGG
>VFSW01012561.1_pt1 | contig 11814 bp, 10 predicted proteins | sample 5358111 | NCBI WGS metagenome assembly VFSW01 (sample SAMN11554181, study PRJNA540505) | mine drainage metagenome | isolation source: sediment from site ElyBrook_90M | place: USA: Ely Copper Mine, Vershire, VT | collected 2017 | reverse complement strand
CCTCCATGTCGGACACGTTCGGTGCCAACGACCTCAACCAGCGCCTCCTGCGCGCGCGCATCGTCTTCCTCGGCTCCCAGGTGGACCAGAGTGCCGCCAATCGAATCTGTGCCGAGCTCCTGCTCCTCGAGGCCGAGGATCCGGGCAAGGACATCAGCCTCTACATCAACTCGCCCGGCGGCTCGGTCACTGACGGCCTCGCGATCTACGACACCATGCAGTACGTGAACTGCGATATCCGCACCATCTGCGTGGGCATGGCGGCGTCGATGGGTCAGTTCCTGTTGTGCGCCGGCACCAAGGGTAAGCGCTTCTCGTTGCCCCACAGCCGCATCCTGATGCACCAGCCCTCGATGGGCGGCATGCAGGGTCAGGCGTCGGACATCGCGATCCAGGCCGAGCAGATCGTCTACATGAAGTCGATGCTCGCCGAGCGTATCGCCTTTCACACGGGCCAGACGGTGGAACGTATCGAGGCGGACTCCGACCGCGACCGTTGGTTCACCGCGCAAGAAGCTCTGGAGTACGGCTTCATTGACGCCGTGATCGATCGGTCCGCGCTGCGCCAAGGCGTGTAATGGAACCACCCACCTCGCCCGCGACGGTGCACGAAGGGCTGGCGCACGCCCCCGTGCGGGTGATGAGCGCGCGGGTGAAGCTCGGCACTCGGCTGGTGAACCTCTGGAACCGCCGTGAACTGCTGCGGAACCTCGTCATCTCTGACATCCGTATCAAGTACAAGGGCTCGGCCCTGGGTCTGTTGTGGTCGATGTTGGCGCCCGCCTTCACCCTCGGGATCTACTACCTCGTCTTCTCGGTCTTCTTGAAGAACGGGTACCCGAACTACGTCATCTTCCTCTTCGCGGGACTCATCGTGTGGAACCTGTTCCAGAACGCGGTGAACTCCGCGACCGGAGTGATCGTCGACCGCGCGGGTCTGGTGAAGAAGGTCTCGTTCCCCCGTGAGATCCTGCCGCTGGCGAGCGTCGGCTCCGCGGTCATCTACTTCCTCATCCAACTCGGCGTGCTGGCGCTCTTCCTGCTCATCTTCCATCACGCCCCGGACTGGAAGATGCTCGCGATCCTGCCGATCACGTTCGTTACGCTTTACCTCTTCGCCTCCTCGGTCGCGATCGTCATGTCGGCCATCACCGTCTACTTGCGTGATATGAAGCACCTGATGGAGGTGCTGCTGCAACTGTGGTTCTGGATGTCGCCCGTGGTGTACTCGTACTCGAACTCCCTGGCGCCCCAGATCCACCGCCATGGCCTCACCCTCCTCTATTTCGCCAATCCGATGACCCTGCTCGTACTCACCTTCCAGCGCACCTTCTACGTCTCCACCGACGTACACTCGCTCCTCGCGGGTCACTCGTTGATTCACATGCTGCCCAAATGGTCAGCGAGCTCGTTCCTCTACTTGAACGTGGTGATGCTCGCGGTCATGTGCGTCTTGTTCCTGGTGTCGCTCGTCATCTTCGGGCGCCTCGAGGGTAATTTCGAATCGGAGCTGTAGATGACCGTAGTCGTTGACGTCGCGGACGTCTCCAAGGATTTCAAGATTCACTACGAGCGCCACCAGTCCCTCAAGGAACGCCTGCTGCACCCCAAGACCGGAAGTACCGAGGACTTCGCGGCGCTCAAGAACATCTCGTTCCAGATGCAAGAGGGCGAGACCGTAGGAATCTTGGGTCACAACGGTTCGGGTAAATCGACGCTGCTCAAGTGCATCTGCGGCGTCCTGCAGCCGACCTCCGGCGAGATCCGCCTGCGCGGGTCACTGGCCGCCCTGCTCGAACTCGGCGCGGGTTTCCAACTCGAGTTGTCCGGTCGCGACAACGTCTACATCTACGGTGCGATGCTCGGGTTCACTCGCAAACGCATCGACCAGATCTTCGACGACATCGTCGAGTTCTCCGAGATTCAGCACTTCATCGACACGCCCGTCAAGTTCTACTCCAGCGGCATGTACGTTCGACTGGCGTTCGCGGTGGCCGTCAATGTCAATCCCGACATCTTGGTGATCGACGAGGTGCTGGCCGTCGGCGACGAGAGGTTCCAGGCGAAGTGCATTGACCGGATCCGCCGCTTCCAAGAGGAGGGCCGCGCCATCCTCCTGGTCACTCACTCGGCCGACCAAGTTCGCTCACTCGCGAGCCGGGCCATCGTCCTCGAGTCCGGACTCATGATCGCTAATGGACCCGTCGCCGATTCGTTACGGATCTTTCGTGAGCACCTGCTCGGCGACACCCCCTCGAACGAAGTGAACGAGCACCACACCGCCGACGTGCACATCGACTCGATCACGACGCCGTCGGGGAGTTTCGACGTCCAGAGTGGGGCCAGCATGCACTTCGACGTGCACATCACGTCGGCCACGGCCTACAGCGGCAACTTCGTCCTCGAGATCTTCACTCGCGCGGGCGTCCTCGTGAGTCGTTCCGATGCGCAGGGCGCCCCCATCAACCTGCTACCCGGCGCCAACGTCATCGGCATCGATCTGCCGAACATGCCGCTGCTCGACGGGGTCTTCGACGTCAACGTCGGCGTCCTCGATCCGCGAGGGTCCAACGTCAAGGCCTGGGGAGAGAAGGTCGCGACCCTGCAGGTCACCTACGGCGGTCGCCAGAGCGGACTCGTCGAACTCGACGCCACCATTCGCCAGGGCTGATTCCCCGGACGAGGACCGGCTACGCGACGCTGGCCGCGAAGTCGCGCTGCACCATGGCGTTGGCTTGGCCGAGCGGGACCGCGGGTGAGAAGAGGAACCCCTGCGCCAGGGGGCATCCCAGCCGGACCAGGCGCGCCAGTTGCTCGCGCGTCTCCACCCCTTCGGCCACCGTCGTGACGTGCAGATTCTTGCCCAGCGTCAAGATGGCGTCGAGCAAGGTCGCGTCGCGCGTACTGGCACCGGCCAGTTGGACGAAGGATTGGTCCACCTTGATGAGACGTGGATCGATCTTGGCGAGGTAGGAGAGGGAAGAGAACCCCGTGCCGAAGTCGTCGAGGGCGACGCGCACGCCCAGGTGGTCGAGGCGCTGGATCGTATTCATCGTCTCGGTGAAATTAGAGATGGCGACGCCCTCGGTGATCTCGAGGACGAGGTGGCGCGCCGGCAAGCGATAGCGGCGCAGCGTGGCGGCGATCAGTGGGACGAGGTTGCTCGAGTGGAACTGCTTGGCCGACAGGTTGACGCACACGAAGGGGGACTCCTCGTCAGGGTGTTGCGCCGCCCAGCCACTGGCCGCGGCGACGGCCGAACGCAGGGCGAGTTTGCCGATGTCGAGGATCAGGTCGCTGGCCTCGGCGAGCGGGATGAACTCGTTGGGCGCGACCCACCCGCGCTCGGGGTGCGGCCAGCGCATCAGTCCCTCAAATCCGACGACGCGCGTGTCGGGGAGGCGCACGATGGGCTGATAGTAGAGCTCGAGGTCCTGGTTGATCAACGCGGTGCGCAGTTCCTGGACGAGCATGAAACGGTGGCTCGCCTCTTCGTGCATCGAGGGCTCGTAGATGGCGTACGTGCCGCGTTGGCGGCGCTTGGCCTCGTAGAGGGCGACGTCGGCGTTCTGCAACAGGTCGATGTCGTCGGCGTCCGCCGTGCCCCACACGACCACTCCCGCGCTCGCGCGTTGCTTGATGGTGAAGTCGAGGATGCGAAATGGTTCGTCCAGCGCCTCGAGCAGGCGCCGCGCGATTCCCTTGACGTCCGCGGTCGAGACGAGTCCCTCGGCGAGGTAGAGGAACTCGTCGCCACCGAAGCGGCACAGGGTGTCCGAAGGTCGCGTCACTGATTCGAGTCGTCGGGCGACGGCGGCCAGGAGCTGGTCGCCCACCAGGTGGCCCTGGGTGTCGTTCACCCCCTTGAAGTCGTCGAGGTCCAGGAGGAACAGTGCGTTGTAGCCGTCGTGACGTTTGATGCGCGCGCGCGACTTGGTGATCTGCTCCTCCATCAGGGTGCGGTTGGCCAGTCCGGTGATGGAGTCGTGCAGGGCCTGGTGCGAGAGCTGAGCGGTGAGTTTGCGCTCCTCGGTGATATCGCGTTCGGAGAAGACGAAGTACAAGATATTGCCGTCAGCGTCGCGCGCCGGCGAGCGCGAGACCTCCACGTCGATCACGCGACCGTCCTTGCGCAGGTAGCGCTTGACGTAGCGCAGGTTGTTCGCTTGACCGCTCAGCACGCGATGGTGCGTGTCCTCCGTGACACCGATATCGTCGGGGTAGGTGAAGGGGGTCGAGTCGCGACCCAGGAGTTCTTCGCGGGTGAACCCGACCATCTCACAGAAGGCGTCGTTGACGGCGAGGATGTGGTCATCGGCGTCCGTGAAACTCATCGGCGCCATGTTCTCTTCGAAGGCCAGTCGGAACCGCTCCTCGACCGCCTGGAGCCGCTGCACGTACTCGTTTCGCTCGGTCACGTCCTTGCCGTGGATGACGATGCCGTGGATGGACGGGTCGTCGAGGAGATTGGTGCAGACGACCTCGAGCTGTCGCACGACACCAGTGGGCGAGAGGGTGCGCACGTCTTGACGCGCGGAAGTGCCCGGCGTGGCGATGACGTCGGCGAAGAACTGCAGGTTGCGCTCGAGGTCGTCGGGGTGCAGGTAGGAGCGGGCCTGGGTGCCGACCGCCTGCTCCGCGGTCACCCCGAAGACCTTCTGGGCGACGGGGTTGCCGTAGACGACGCGACCCTCGGCGTCGACGATGATGATCAGGTCCGCCGTACTGTGGCCGATCGCCTCCAGCATCGAGTAGTAGTGCGCGTCCTCCACTTCCGCGGCGGCCGAGGAGCGCACGGGCGCTGCCTCCGCCGGGGCGCGCTCGACTGCATCATGACGGGAACTCGTTGGCGACACTCCACTACCTCTCTCACCTCAGAGTATCGACGGCGAGGTGAAATATCTCGCAATTGGTGATTTTCGGTGAGGTCTTTGGGCGAATGTTGTGAAACCGCGCGCCGAGATCAGCGATCGTCGCGCGAGCGGATCTCCTCACTGAGTCGTGGGTAGGCGCGCAGCGCACCCCAGCGCCCCATCTTGCCCGCGTCGAAGGGGTGCGTGGCACCGGCCAGGAGTCGTCGATCGCCGCGAGAATTGCCGTAGGCGTAGATCACCGGTTCCGTCGGGTAGTGCCGCGACGCGATCCATTCGTTCAGTCGCCGCATCTTCTCCGTACCGCGGCAGTTCTTGCCGAGGTAACTGCCGGTCAGTCGCCCGCGCGTGTCGACCGCGAGACGGGTTCCGAGTCCGCCGGTGATGTGGAACTGCTCCACGAGGATGTCGACATAGATTTGGGGCGAGGCCGAGACCAGCACGACGTCGTGACCTTGGTCACGATGCCAGTTCAGGCGAGCGATGACGTCGGGGCGACCCTCCTCGTTCAGGTGTTCCAAGATGAAGGAGCGCGACGCGGTGACGACCTCGTTGAGGTCACGGCCCGCGAGGACCGCTTTGAAGAGACGCTCCTTCGCCGCGTCCGCCCACCGGCCCGACCGGATTGCCCCGACGGTCAGGGGGATCAGCAGGGGGAGTGCGGCCCGAGCGACCTGGGTGTCGCCAGCCAGGTAGCGCAACCAGTGAAAGACGCTGCCGCCTTCGGTGAGGGTACCGTCGAGATCGAACGCGGCGACGACGGGGGCGTTGTCCATCTCGACAGTCTCACAGAAGCGCGAGCATCCCTCTTACTATTAATCTACAAATCGAATAGAGTTTTCGAAGAATTGGTGCACGCCGAGTACACTGAGAGTGTTCAGTCGAGGGACTGACATCGTTCATTCAAGGAGCAAACATGGCGATTCGCCTTGGCGACGTGGCCCCGGACTTCACCGCGGAGACCACGGAAGGTACCATCAATTTTCACGAGTGGATCGGCGACAGCTGGTGCGTGTTGTTCTCGCACCCCAAGGACTTCACTCCGGTGTGCACCACGGAACTCGGCGGATTCGCCAAGCGTAAGGCGGACTTCGACGCGCGTAACACCAAGATCATCGGTCTCTCGGTGGACGACGTTGCGTCGCACAATCAGTGGAAGGCCGACATCGGCGAGACGCAGGGTACCGAGCTCAACTTCCCGCTGATCGGTGACGAGAACCACGTGGTCGCCGACCTCTACGACATGATCCACCCCAACGCCAGCGACACCCTCACCGTGCGCAGCGTCTTCATCATCGGTCCGGATAAGAAGGTCAAGTTGACTCTGACCTACCCCGCCTCGACCGGGCGCAACGTGGACGAGGTGCTACGCGTGCTGGACTCGCTCCAGCTGACGGCCGGCTACCAGGTCGCCACACCGGTCAACTGGACCAACGGCGCCGACGTGATCATCGCCAACTCGGTGAGTGACGAGGACGCGGTGGCGAAGTTCCCCAAGGGCTTCACCAAGATCAAGCCCTACCTGCGCACCACGCCTCAGCCCAACCTGTAGTCCGGCGACGCCCGCCGCGCTGGTGCCAGCGCGGCGGGCGTCGTGCTGTGCGGACTTAGAAATTATCGCGGGCCAACGCGTCGCGCAGTTGCGCTTGAGGACCTTGAGTTGGGCGTTGCGTGGCAGCGCGAAAGGTCGCAGAAAGAAGCGCGACGGCAGCTCGAAGCCGGCCCCTCGCGGGCGCAGGAAGGCAGCGCGCTCCTCGACGTCTGCGAGACCTTCCTCACGCAGGACGACGACGGCCACGACCTCCTCTTCCCCCGTCTGGTCGGGTAGCCCGACGACCGCGCATTCGGCCACTGCGGGATGCGCCAGGATCTCAGCTTCGACCACGGAGGGGTAGACGTTCTCGCCGCGGCGGATGATCATGTCCTTGGAGCGGTCGACAATGTAGAGCAGCCCGTCCTCGTCGAGGCGTGCGATGTCGCCCGTGCGCACCCAGCCGTGCGAGAAGCACTGTGAGGTCGCCTGGGGTTTGTGCCAGTAGCCGCGCACGACGTTGGGTCCCTTGACCCAGAGCTCACCCATCTCGCCGGTGCGACAGCGGCTGTCGTCGGTGGGTTCGGCGTCGTCAAAGGCCTCGGGCACGATGGCGATCTCACAAATGGGCACGGCCAGACCACAACTGGTGGGGTGTGCGAGATACTGTGCGCCGCTGATCTGGGTGACGAGCGCGGAGGTCTCGGTCAGTCCGTAGCCGTTGGAAGCGATGGCGCGCGGTAGCGCTGCGGCGATACGCGCGGGCAGGTTCTCGGGGGCTGGGGCGCCGCCGTAGGAAACGGCGCTCACACTCGAGAGGTCGAACTTTCGAAAGTCGGGGTGGGCCAGAAGTTGTTGCACGATCGTGGGTACACCCCCGATTGTGGTGACGCGCTCGCGCTCGATCAACGCGAGCGCCCGACCGGCGTCAAAGTGGCGCATCGTGACGAGGGTGCCACCGGTCGCGGTATGGGCGACGAGTCCGGCGAGGGCGCCGGTCACGTGAAAGAGCGGGATGTTCAACAGACTGATGTCGTGCGCTCCGTGACGGTTCACGCCGGCCTCGAGGTCCCGACATTCGTTGGCGAAGCCCAGCGACATGACGCTCACGACCGCGTTACGGTGCGTGGCCACTGCCCCCTTGGGCTTAGCAGTCGTACCCGCGGTGTAGAAAATGGTGGCGTCGGCGTCGGGGGAGATGTCGAGTGCCGGCAGGGTGGCGCGTTCGTCGACGGGGCCGAGGAACTCGGTGAAGCCGTGGAGAGAGATGACGTCGTGGGGCTTGCCGAGGTCCGCGGGGTGACTAGGGTCGTCGCTGATCACCACGATGTGGCGCAGGTGTTCGAGGTGATTGAACTGTTTGCGCAGGCGCGCCAAGCGTTCCTCGTCGAGTATCAAGATGGTGGCGCCGGAATCGTTGAGGCCGAAGGCCAGTTCCTCGCTGGTCCACCAGGCGTTGAGGGGAGCCACGATGGCGCCGGCGGCGAGCGCGCCCCAGAACGTGATGATGCCCTGGGGGAGGTTGCGTGCGGCGATCGCCACGCGGTCGCCCGGGCGTACGCCGAATTCGGCGAGACGGTGGGCCATCGTGGCGGCGCGCGCGAAATGCTGGGCAAAGGTGAGGCGTTGGGTCTCGTGCACGATGAATTCTCGATCGCCGAAGTAAGCGGACTTTTCGAGGATCTGGACGAGGTTGTCCGGCGCGTTCTTCCAGGTGGTGAAGGTGACGTCACGCACGACGATCTCGTGCGTCTCGTAGGGCTGTCCGGGTGAGGTGAGTTGCGCGCGGACCTCGAGAGGGGAGCGTGCGGCCGGCGACATCAGTCCGACGCTACACCAGCGTCCGTTCGCGGGAAAAGAGTCGAACGGTAGTGGACCAGCTCCGCGATCGACTCCTTGATGTCGTCGAGGGCGCGGTGCGTCGTGGCCTTGTCAGGCTGGGAGTCGAGCACGTCAGGGTGCCAACGTCGAGCCAACTCCTTGATCGTCGAGACGTCGACATTGCGGTAGTGGAAGAAGTTCTCGAGTTCGGGCATGTATTCCTCGAGGAACCGTCGGTCGGTCCCGATGGAGTTGCCGCAGAGCGGCACGCTGCGCGCGTCGCCGATGTGGGCCCTCATGAATTCGAGCGTCGCCAGCTCGGCGTCGCGCACGCTGACGTTCGACGCGCTGATAGCGGGCAACAGGCCGGACTTCGTGTGCATCTCGGTCACGAACTCGCCCATCTGCGCCAATTGCTCGGGCGTGGCGTGGATGACCAGATCCGGACCCTCGGCGACGATGTTGAGGTCGTCGTCGGTAATGATGGTGGCGATCTCCACGATGACGTGACGGCGCGGTTCGAGTCCGGTCATCTCTAGGTCCATCCAAGCGAGCATCAGACGAGACTAGCGAACGGGCGCCTCGCCGCGGGTGCTCCCGCCGGCGACACGACGAGGGCGCCGATAGTGTGCCGATCATGCAGATTCCCATTCGCCGTCTCCACCCCGACGCCGTCCTTCCCGCCCCACGCCATTCCGGTGACGCCGGTGCGGACCTGGTGACGATCGAGGGGTGCGAATTGCCCCCGGGAGGCCGGGCCACGCTGGGGACGGGTGTGAGTGTGGCAATCCCCGAGGGTTACGCCGGCCTCGTCCTGCCACGCAGCGGTCTGGCGTCACGCTTCGGCGTGACGTGCGCAAACGCCCCCGGGCTCATCGACGCCGGTTTTCGCGGTGAGGTCCGGGTCGCCCTGGTCAATCTTGATCCCGCCGCGAGCTATCGGGTGGCCGTGGGGGACCGTATCGCCCAGCTCGTCATCGTCGCGCTACCGGCTCTGGAGTTCGAGGAGGTGGCCGAATTGCCCGACTCGACGAGAGGTGGAGGGGGGTTCGGTAGCACGGGGCGTTAGGGCGCGGATGAGTCCGTGAAGAATTGATGACGGTGGTTGGACGGGCGCGGAGCATCGGCTACACTGGGTCACCACGCGGACGTAGCTCAGTTGGTAGAGCGCGACCTTGCCAAGGTCGAGGTCGCCGGTTCGAGCCCGGTCGTCCGCTCCAGTTTGTAGTTGCAGTAGCCACAGTGAAATAGGGGAGACTTCATGAAGCGATTTACTCGTTTGCGTTCGACACTGGTCGTTATGGGGGCCGCTTCGCTGCTCACCTCCACAATGATCACGACCGCAGGTGCAAGTTCAACGGTCGGCGTCTACAACGCCAAGGATGCGGCACTGGTGCCAGCCGCCTACAAGAACATGACCCTCCAGGTTGCGACCGACGCGTCCTACCCACCTGACGAGTATCTCAAGGGTTCAACGATTGTCGGTTTTGACCTCGATTTGATGAAGGCGATCGCTGCGACCCTGGGTGTCAAGTACCAGGAGAATAATGTCACTTTCTCCACCATCCTTGGCGGGATCAAGGGTGGGCGTTACCAGATTGGCAATTCCTCGTTTACCGACGAGAAGTCGCGCGAGAAGTCAGTGAATTTCGTGGACTACTTCAAGGCGGGTGAGGGCGTCTACGTTACGCGTACGTCCAAGTACGTTTTCAAGAATCTGCAGAGCTTCTGCGGCACCACCGTCGCGGTCGAAGCGGGAACCTCCGAGCTGTCCGACGCATCGGCGGTGAAATGTGCGGGTGGCAAGAAGGTCACGGTGGCGTCGTTCGCCAATCAGAACACCGCGAACTTGGCAGTGAGCTCCGGTCACGCGCAGTTCGGTTTCCTCGACAGCCAGGTGGCGGGTTACGTTGTTTCGATTTCGCACGGCCAGTTCAAGTTGACGGGTCAGCCCATCAACGTGTTCCCCTACGGCATCGCGACCGCGAAGACCCCGACCGGCCTCAAGCTGGCCAAGGCCATCCAGGCCGCCTTCAAGACGATGGTGGCCAACGGTACCTACGCGGCCATCTTGAAGCAGTGGGGCGTCTCGGGCGGAGCGATCCCGGCGTCGATGATGACGCTCAACGGCGCCAAGTCGTAACGAAACACACGTCGTCGCATGAGCTCGACGGAGGGGGAGAGCGAGACCAGTCCTGAGGTGGTGCCGCTACGGCACTACGCGCGCTGGGCCGGGATGGTAGTGACCCTGGTGGTCGTGGCGATGATCATCCACACGCTGTTCTCCAAGGTCCCCGACCCCACCGGTCGCACCGTGTGTCGGCTGAGCAATGGGCATCGCGTCTGCGAGCCGGCTCTCGTCTGGCGTTACAGCTGGAACATCGTTGGGCACTACTTGTTTGACCCACTGGTCATGAGGGGCGTGTGGCTGACGTTGCAGATCACCTTCTGGGCGATGATCATCGGTATCTCGCTCGGATTGGTCGTGGCGATCATGCGCCTCTCGCACAGCCGCCTCCTCTCGGGCATCGCCTGGTCTTACACGTGGTTCTTTCGCGGCACGCCGGTCCTCATCCAACTCTTCTTCTGGTTCGCCATCAGCATCCCCTACCCGCACTTGACCCTGGGGCTGCCGTTCCTACCGGTCACCTTCGCGCATATCAACTCGGTCCGACTGCTCGGAGCGATGAACGCGGCGATTATCGGTCTCGGTCTCAACGAGGCGGCGTACTTCTCCGAGATCGCGCGCGCCGGCCTGATCTCGGTCGACGAGGGTCAGATCGAAGCGGCCACGTCGATCGGCATGACCCCGGCCCAGACGATGCGACTGGTGATTCTGCCCCAGGCGATGCGGGTGATCATCCCGCCCACGGGCAATGAGGTCATCTCGATGCTCAAAACGAGTTCGCTGGCCTCGGCGATCGGTGTCTTGGAGCTCACCGGCGCCACGCAGGCGATCGCCGCGGCGAACTTCGACACCGTCCCCATGCTCATCGTGGCGAGCCTCTGGTACCTCTTCGCGACCACGCTGATGTCGATCGGACAGTTCTACGTGGAGCGGCACTACGCACGCGGATCGCTCCGGACCCAGCCCCTGACCCCGATCCAGCGGCTGCGCCGCGACGCGGCGGGCCTGGCGGCTCGCCTACGTTCGAACAACGAGGCGGTGGCGCGATGAGCGGACCCATGGTCGTGGCGCGTGGCGTCACCAAGTCGTACGGTTCCCTGCGCGTGCTCAAGGGACTGGATCTCACGGTCGAACGTGGTGAGGTCACCTGCCTCATCGGCCCCTCGGGATCGGGCAAGTCGACCTTCCTGCGCTGCATCAACCACCTGGAGCAACACGACGCGGGGGTCTTGCGCGTCGAGGGCCAACTAGTCGGTTATGAATTGCGCCACGGCAAGCTCTACGAGCGCAGCCCGAAGCAGATCTGCGATCAGCGTGCGAATATCGGCATGGTGTTCCAGCGGTTCAATCTCTTTCAGCACCTGACCGTCCTCGAGAACATCACGGTCGGGCAGGAGAAGGTCAAGGGGGTGAGTCCGGAGGCCGCGCGCCAACGCGCGCGCGAACTCCTCGCGCGCGTTGGT
>VFSW01012560.1_pt1 | contig 11816 bp, 6 predicted proteins | sample 5358111 | NCBI WGS metagenome assembly VFSW01 (sample SAMN11554181, study PRJNA540505) | mine drainage metagenome | isolation source: sediment from site ElyBrook_90M | place: USA: Ely Copper Mine, Vershire, VT | collected 2017 | reverse complement strand
CTCCTGTTTTCCGGCAACGATTTGAAACGCGAGGACTATGCCCATCTACACGCGCGGAGGACCCTGGTTTCGTTAGCTTACGTTCCCATTACCGTGGATGAGGTGCTCATGGGCGCGCTCGAAGTCGCCTCTTTCGAGGCAACCGTGAGCCCTGCTGATGTCCAGATGCTGGTGGAGATGGTGGAGTATGCAGGACCGGGACTGGCCAGCGCGGTCCTTTATGAGGACGAACGCAATTCTCAGTACGAATCGATTTCCCGGCTGACGCAACTCTACGACCTTGAGAAGGTGTTCAGCTCCACACTTGAAATGGACGAACTCCAGTTGCTCATTACCTCGAAAATTCGCGAGGTGCTTGACGTCCAGGCCGTAAATCTCTGGTTTGTCAAAGATCAGGACGAACTGCTGCTCATCCAGCAGGCCGGCAACGATCCTACCGCCCCGGTCAACTCATCGCAGCGTACCGGAGACGGCTACGTTGCCGAGGCCTCCGATTCCGGCGAGCCTCTGCTGATCGACGACGAGAAGGACGAGCGTCTGCGAAAGCGTAATCCGGCCGCGATCGAAGGAGGGCCATTTTCTGCCATCGTTTGCCCGATGGTCGCTCGCGAAAAACAAGTTGGCATCATCGAATGCATCAATAAGATGGACGGCACTCCATTCGATGAAGACAACTTGTTTCTGCTGAACTCGATTTCCGAAACTGCCGCAATTGCTCTGAATAATGCCAGCCTTCTGCAGGCGGAGCGGAAAGTCGAAATTCTGCAAACGCTCGTACAGGTCAGCGGCGAGATCACGTCCACACTGAATCTTGACCGTGTCCTGCAGGCGGTTGTGAATACTCCGAGTGCCGTCATTCCCTACGAGCGGGCTTCGATTGCGCTCGACGAGCGCGGAAGGCTGCGTCTCAAGGCCATCTCGGGCATGGAACAGATCAACCCCGGCGCCCGCGAGGTCACTCAACTGGAAGACGTGATCCCTTCTGTCTCTGACATTAGTAATGCTGCCTTCATCGTCCAGCGCGAGGACCGCATCCAAGCGCCCGAAGACGCTATGAAGGCTCCCTTCGAAAAGTATTTCGCCCAAACCGGAGTGCGCGGCTTCTATGCTCTACCCCTCGCAGATGATGAGGGCAGGCTCGGCATGCTTCTGTTGGAAAGCAGCGATCCGGATTTTCTAAGTGAAGCACACCTGGAGATGATCCGGGTTCTGGCCGGGCAAGCAACGGTCGCTGTGCGCAATGCTTCTCTCTACAAAGAAGTCCCATTCATCGGCTTATTGGGTCCGATTTTGCAAAGGAAGCAGAAATTTCTTGCCCTGGAAAAGCGCCGCCGTATGCTTTTTCTGGCAGGCGCGGCGGCCCTCGTATTGTTCCTGACGGTTTTTCCGGTTCCCATGCGCGTGGATGGAGCTTCCACTGTGGCGTCCGCCCGTTCCGTCCAGGTTCAACCGGAAATTGACGGCGTGGTGAGCAAGGTTTTCGTGCGCGAAGGCCAGCACGTCCAGCGCGGCCAAGTGCTTGGCGACCTGGAAGACTGGGACTACCGTACAACTCTGGCGGAAGCACAAGCCAAGTACCAGACCGCAAATATAGAGATGAATCGCGCGCTTGCCAACAATGACGGCACGCAGGCAGGAATTCAAGGCGTACAGGCGCGATATTGGGCTTCCGAAGTGGACCGTGCGCGCGAACGTCTGGACCGAACCCACCTGCGCGCACTTATCGATGGCTGGATCACGACTCCCCACGTGGAGGACATGGTGGGCCGGCGACTGGCGGCTGGCGACACCTTTGCCGAGATTGCCGACAGCGCCCAATCGCGCGTTGACGTTGCCATCGATGAGTCTGAGATATCTTTGCTTCGTCCGGGCGCAGCTGCCGCCATTAAGGTTGAGGGCTTCCCGGCGCAAACCTTTCGTGGCAGCGTTACTGTGATCAGCCCCAAGAGTCAGGCGGACGGAGATGCCCGGTTTTTCTATGCACGCGTCGATGTTCCCAATCCCGACGGTCACCTCCGTCCGGGAATGCAGGGGCGCGGAAAAGTCTCAGCCGGATGGCATCCTGTGGGCTATGTTCTGTTCCGAAGTCCGTTCCTGTGGCTCTATTCCAAGCTCTGGTCCTGGTTCGGAGGGTAACGCTGGGGTGGCGAAGCTGGGGGGCAAGTGCTTAGAGATTAAGATGCGATCAGCAAGCTGGGGCAAGCAGTCGGGGGCAAATGATGATTAGCTTAAAAACGGCGGCGAAGATTCTACTCGCACTTGGATTGGTCTTCCTGCAGTTTGCTTGCAGCGATTCGAAGCCCGCTGAAGCGACGGCTGCGCCTCGGCCTGTATCAAATGCGTCCGTTCCAACGGCTCCGGATCGCGAGCCTTTCTTTGTAGCTTCCGGTCCACTCATCGTAGAGCATCAGGTCGATGTAGCAGCGCAGCGTGACGGGTTCGTCGCCGAAGTCCAAGCCGAGCCCGGCCTCATGGTTCGGGAAGGCCAGCTTCTCGCTAAACTAGACGACCGCCAGATCACCGCTGACCTCGATGCCGCTCGAGCCCGCACACGCGGCGCCGCCGATGACCTCAAAAATTGGGAAGCCGAAGCGAAGGTGCTCGAAGCCGACGCCGAACGTGCCCGCAAAATGTGGGACGCTCAGCTCATCACCCAGGAACAGTATGACCATGCCCGTTATAAAGCGGAGTCCGATCAATGGGACGTCAAGCGGGCACAGGAAGCGCTAGTGAACGAGCAGCAGAGCGAGCATTCTCTGGAACTGGAACTGGAGAAAACTCGAATTCGTGCTCCCTTCCCCGGCATCGTGGCACGACGTTATGTTCGAGCCGGACAACAAGTCAGCCGCGGCGACCGACTGTTCTGGATCACCGAAACCTCACCGCTACGCGTGAAATTTACTTTGCCCGAGCGTTTCGCCGGCAAACTCCAGCGGGGGCAAATCCTCGAACTCAGTTCGGCCGACTCCGGAGATGCGAAATACAGCGCAAGAGTCACCGAAATCAGTCCGGTGATCGACCCTGCAAGCGGCACCATCGAAGTTCTTGCGCAACTTGTCGGCCCCGGAAAAAATCTGCGGCCCGGCATGAGCGCCAGTATCCGCATCCCAAATCTGCCATGAACCTTGCCGAAGCGCTGGATGTACTTCCCGAGATAACGACGGTCGCCAAAGGCAAGCGGATCTTCAAGATGGATCCCGCTCTGGTGGGCCGGGAGCATATCGAGGAAGGCGCCTTGTTAGTCCTGGCGCATGTGCCGGGTTCGACGACCATCTTCCGGTTGACTCCCGAACAGTGGAAGCTGGCACAGCTATTTGATGGTCAGCGGTCGTATGAGGAGATTGCCGGGTTCTTCGTCGCCGAGACTGCGACTCAGGTCAGCGGCGAAGATGTACGAATGTTCGCGGAGATGATGGAAGACGTTAAATTCTGGTACCAGTCTCCGCAGGAAAAGAACGCCGCGCTCATGGAAAAGCTGCGCGAGCGCCGCAAGAAACAGAAGAAGTCCAAGGCCGGCGATATGGCGCACATCGTCGTAGCGCGCTGGGACGTCGATGACCTGGTGGATTCCGCCCATCGCAAACTGCAGTTCCTCTTCCGCCCGTGGTTCACAGCGGTGACCCTGGTCCTCTTTGCTTTCACGGCCTACATTTTCATCACTCATTGGTCTCAGATCGGCGTTGACACGTTGGAGTACTACACCTTCACCGACAAGTCAGCCGCTGATCTCGCCGAGTTCTGGGTTCTGTTTCTGATCATGGCTTTCTTTCACGAATCGGCACATGCCCTCGCCTGCAAGCATTACGGAGGTGGCGTCCACGGCACGGGCTTTCACCTCATCTACCTGACGCCCGCTTTCTTCGTCGATGTCAGTGAAGTCTGGGTCTATGCCAATCGTTTCCAGCGCGTGGTGACATGCCTGATCGGCATCTGGACGGAGTTAGTCATCTGTTCCGTTGCCACTATGGTTTGGTGGGGGACGCCACCGGGTGGCGCGGTTCACGATCTCGCCTACAAAGTGGTCCTGATCGCGGGGATCGCCGTGGTACTGATGAATCTCAACCCGCTGGTCAAACTCGATGGCTACTACGTTATGTCCGAAACTGTCGGCATCGAAGGAATCAAGGAGCGGTCAACTGCGCTCGTGTTGAGCTGGGTGCAGAAACACGTTTTCCGGCTCCCGGTGGAAGTCCCATATGTTCGTCCGCGGCTGCGCTGGTTTTTCGTGCCCTACGCGATTCTTTCCGGTATTTTCAGCTACCTCCTTCTTTACGCCGTCGCGAGATTGGTAGGCAACATATTCCGCCACTACAGTCCGGAGTGGGCATTCGTCCCCACGATTTTGGTGGCCTTTCTGATCTTCAAGTCGAGAATCATAAAGTTTGGGAAATTTATGGAAACCGTATATGTGGCCAAGCGCGATCTGGCCGGTCGCCTGACCGTACGCTTCGCAATTCTGGCGGTGGTTCTGATGGCCCTGCTCGGCATCCCGTACTTTCCAGATAATGTACAGGCACGGTTCATCCTCGAACCCGTCGAGCGGGCTGTGGTCCGTGCCGAGGTACCCGGTACCGTGGTCGCGGTGTTTGTCCACGAAGGGCAACCAGTGGCTCGCAACAGTCCGCTCCTGCGCCTGCGCAATCTTGATCTGGAGTCGCAGCAGGCCCGGATGGATGCCGATCTGCAACTGGCTCGCTCCCGCAATACCGCTGCCCAGATGGGCTACACAGACACGTCACGGACAGAGCAGGAATTCCAGCGGAACCGTCAGAAAAGTCAACTGCTGGCTCAAGAAGTGACCCAGTTGCAACTCTACAGTCCAATCGCTGGCACCGTCGTAAGCCCGCGACCGGAAGATCTGCTTGGATCGCGTCTCAATGCCGGCGCCAACGCCGTCGAAATCGCAGACCTCTATTCGCTGCGCGCCCGTCTATACGTTCCCGAATCAGAGATTCGGGAGGTGCGGCCAGGGCAGAAAGTCAGCCTTCGTCCGGATACTTCTTTCCGATCCCTGCCGGGCGTGGTCGGCGAGATCGCACCAGCGTCCTCTGAGATTGAACCCGGACTGGAACCCAAATCCGAATATAAGGGATTGGTGCCGCCGCGCTACTATGTCGTCACGGTCCGGGAAGCGAACACCGCAAACAAATTGATGTATGGAATGGTCGGCACGGCCAAGATCTATACCGTTCGCCGCAGCATTGCAGGCCTCGCTTGGCTGAGAGCCAGCGATTTCCTAAGAAGAAAGATCTGGTAACGCGGAAGAACTGCTGGAGTAAAGAGCTTGGGCCGCGCGGCTTCCCATCCACGCGGCCCTCGAAACGTACAGACGAGTTTCGAACTCTCGAACCACCCTAGATTTTCTTGCTCAAGCTGGCACCCTTGCTCAGGCTCGCACCCTTGCTCAAGCTCGCACCCTTGCTCAAGCTCGCGCCCTTGCTCAAGCTGGCACCCTTGCTCAGGCTGGCGCCCTTGCTCGTAGCGACTGGGCTGACGGTCGTGTTGCTGGCAATAAGAGCCTTCTTGGTGGCCGTCATATTGTTGATCAGGGATTTCTTTTCGATGCTCATTGTTTTCATTTCCTCCGCGGATTTTTTCGAGCCTGGATGCTTCGACCGAGGGGACTTTCCTAACCCCCATCGTGTCTGCATAAACCACATGCAAAGGCAATGCCAAACCGGTCGGCCTTGGGCTCTTTTTGAATCTTCACCAGCAAGTTCCATGATTTCAGTGTCATGGCGAATACTCGCCGATCGGCGCTACGCAAAAAAGGCGTTCACGGGCTTCACTAAGTCAATAATTAACCGACCCTTGGTTATTTTTTAACCCTAGCCTTCTAACTTTGAAGCCCATATTTCCGGCAGAGATACTTCATTCTTTGCCCATTGACCCGCAGCAGGGCCGCCGCCGCTGCTTTCCTCCCCCCTGTCCTGTGAAGCGCCGCCTGCAGGTAGGCCATCTCGATGCGGGCCATCTCCTCGTCGAAAGAGATTCCTTCTTCCGGTATGAGCAGCGACTCCTGCTTCACGGAACTCGTGTACAAGATTCCATGGGGGAGATGTTTCACGGAAATCACGGAGCCGGGAACCATTAACACCAGTCGCTGCACAAGGTTTTCCAACTCCCGCACGTTCCCAGGCCAGTGGTAGTCCTCCAGGACTTCGAGCGCGTCGGTGTCTATGGTCTTGGGCGACAGACTGTTCGCGGCGCAGTAGAAATGCAAGAAGTGATCCACCAGTAAAGCAATATCACCCTTGCGCTCTCGCAGCGGTGGGAGGACGATCGGAATCACATTAATCCGGTAATAAAGGTCCTCCCGGAACCGGCCGGCGTGCACTGCGTGCTCGAGGTCTTCATTCGTTGCCGTAATCAGCCGAAAATCAATCTTCTTTGGCGCTTTGCCCCCTAACCGCTGCACGGTGTGCTGTTCCAGAACACGCAGCAATTTGCTCTGTAGCGTCAGACCCAGCGTTCCGATCTCGTCGAGAAACAGTGTTCCACCATCCGCCATTTCGATTTGTCCGGCGCTGGCTTGATGCGCTCCCGTGAACGCTCCTTTTTCGTGGCCGAACAACTCCGATTCGATCAGCGTTTCGGGCAAGGCGGCGCAATTCACGCTGATAAAAGACTCATCGCTGCGCAGGCTGTTGGCGACGATGGCGCGCGCCACCAGTTCCTTTCCAGTCCCGCTCTCGCCCCGGATCATTACCGTCGTATTGCCGGGTGCGACGCGACTCACCGTGTCATAAACGAGTCGCATCACCTCGCTGCCGCCAATCAGATCGCCGAAAGAGTAGCGGCTCAATGCGTCTTCGCGAATCTTACGGCCTTCGATCTCCCGGTGCCGCTGCTCCAGAGCATTCCGAAGGTACCCCTGCACTTCGGAGAACTCCACCGGAGCTACGAAACATTTGGCCACTCCTGAGGCGAGGAACTTGCGCCGTAATCCCTTGCTTAAGGACCGGATCAGGCCGATCAAGACGAGGTCTTCATCCCGGGCGCGCAGTTGGCGGACTAGTTCAATCATTGGCTCCATCACGCCGTCCGCCGTATCCAGATCGAGGACTACCGCTTCCAGCGGAACTTCGCTCTGCAGCGCGAGCAGGCCCTCTTCCGCGTCGAGCAACGTGGTGTGAAAATCGGACGCAAGACTCTCTTGCGCCGCCAAAGTGACCGATTCGTCCGTGGTCATCACGGCGATACGTGCGGCTCCGGTGCTGAGCGGAAGTTCCATCGCGACAGGTCAATTTTTCACCCACGCGGGGCGAAAAAACAACACCACGATTGGGCCATGACTTGATTTCGAGAGCGGACAGGATACCCTCAGAACTGAATCCACTCTCATTTCCGGGCGACCCCAACCATGCTGATTTCGCGACGAACTGCAAATCTGTGCATTTCCTCGTCATTGAGCCTGACCTCAGCAGCCCAACAGAAGCCTTCTCCGCTTTCAACCTATGTGAAGGAAGTTGTACCAGTGCTGGTTTCCAGCATTGACAGGTAGCTAATCGTCGGTAAGATCCTGGCACAAGCGGGCAACGCGATTAGCCAGGTGGTTGGCCTCGAGATTGCGCTCGCGGGGGATGCGAGTGATCGCGAACTCCAGGGTTCGAGCAAGTTTGCAACAGATCCAGTGCAACGAATAGAGTCTGGGACTACGGCAAGCATATTCGCCGCACATTTGGCGCACGACCACGTCGGAATCCGAGTAAACCCGAAGTGAAAGAGCGCCTCTAGCCTTTGCGCATTGCAGCGCTTCCATGAGCGCCACGTACTCAGCCACGTTGTTGTCCTGCCAACCGATCCACTTAGCGATTTGCACGCGGCCTCCTTCAGAATCTTCGACGATTACACCGATACCTGACGGACCAGGGCTGCCGTGCGAACTGCCATCCACGTAGGCCACTAAGTGACACATGTCATTTTCTCAATCTCCCTCTCAGCACCATGCGGGAAGAATGATGGCCGCGTCAAGAGACTTCGATGGTTCTTTATGTTCATCTCGTGAAAAGATTTCCACAGACCGGCAAAGTCGCGACTGAGGACAATCCTTCTCCCTGTCGACGAACGCCTTGACTGACGCGCGATATGGGGTATTCTGCGATCCGTCGCCGGCCTGCTGATTGCACAAAAAACGGGCGTTGACAACTTCGCGGGATGAGCTACTCTTACACCATCGATGGCTGAAAGGGTTGGCTTCAAAAACGCTGCTAACCTGAAGTAGGCTGGGTGATACGAAGAGCGGGGCGACTCGCTCGACGGCCAGACCCGAAAAAACCGACTGCTCTGCGAGGGGACGCCGGGGTTTGGAACTGCGAAAGCAGAAGTCACACCAGGGACCGCGACGGTACACGTATCCACGCCGCACACTCTCTCGCAGGAGTTGGTGGCTAGAGCGTAACCAATGTCGCGGTTCTTTTAATTTTCCCTCCGCCCTACCTGTAGAAACCTCATTTTCCCAACGAAACTGGGCTGAGAAACCGTGTCGATCGTCATTGCGCTCTCGCTACCTTGAGGCCGTGGAAGCTAATAGCATAGCGTGCAATGCCTTTGTACAGCGCTTCGGCGACCTGCTCACGGTAAGCATCGCTGCGCAACTTCTGCTCGTCTGTAGGGCTGCTGACGAACGAAACTTCCGCCAGTATCCCTGGCATCGCGCTTTCCGTCAGTACCACGAAGTTGGCTTCCTTGATGCCGCGGTCGCGCAGACCCGGATTCTGCGACGACAGTGCCGTGTATAGGGAGCTCTGCACGCTCTCCGCCAGCCTTCGCGACTGCTCAACCCGCTCTTGCACGTCGGCAGGTGAAAGTGATGGCGTCACCGTGTTCAAAGAGAGGCCCGCAACTGGGGGCACGTCTACATCTTTTGAGGTTGGCAGCATGAATAATTGTGTGTAGTACGTTTCCACACCGCGCGCCGAAGGGAGATCGCTGTAGTTGGCGTGTACGGAAACGAACAGATCAGCTTGCGCTTGATTGGCGATGCTGACACGCTCGTCCAGAGGAATATAGCTGTCATCCCGCCGCGTATAGATCACGTCCATTCCCAATCGACCTTCGAGCAGCCGGCCCAGCCGCTTACCAATTTCAAGCACCAGATCTTTTTCGAGCAAGCCGTCGCGTCCCACAGTGCCCCGGTCCCGGCCGCCGTGGCCGGCATCGACCACGATGCGCATCCTGGGCACATGCCGCTGCAGTAGTATGTCCTCCTGCGTCGGCGGCGGAAGCGGTATTGATAGTTTGTTTTTCAACGTTAGGGTCGCTTTCGGGACCCTCTTCACTGCGCCCTTGTGGCTCGCCCCGACCCTGCGCACTTCGACCACCAGTCGGTAAGGGTTGGGCTCCAGGCTCACCAGGAAATCTGTATGGGACTTCGTCTCTAGCACAACGCGCGTCACACCGGCTTCAGACTGAGCGACGCGGATGCGAATGAGCAGCGCATCGCCCACCTCGATTGGTTTCGATGGAAGGTTGGACGCAAGTTGCGTATTGTGCAGATCGAAATAGATGCGATCAGGATCAGCCAGCCGGTGCGCTTCATACTGCACCTGGTCTTCAAGATTGATAACTACCGTACTCGAATCTTCCGACGACCAGTGCTGGATTCCGGTAACCGTAGAAACTGTCGACAATTTCCGCGGCTTGGCAGGTAAATCTGTCGCCTGGCCTCCGCTGGAAGTCACGCCGGGATTGATGTTGGCGGCATTCGCTGTTATCTCGCCGGACGGAACCGGCGTGTCCTTCTTCGCCGCAGTGACCATCGGATTCGGCGCGATCTTTTCCGTCCGCGCGGTCTTGTCGGCAAACTGCGGCGGCTTCAGTTTCCACCAGACTCCCGCTAATACTGAGGCTATGACAATGCACACGAGGAGAACGAGCATGCCAGGCCGACGGGTCACACTGTACGGTTCGTCGGTTTGTACCTCGGGTTCACCAACCGGCACGGATTCTGGCTCGTTCGGGGCCGCTTCCAACTTAGTTGACGCGACCCGCGCGGACGCTGCAAGACCGCAGTCATCGGGTTCGGCGGAAGCTTCGAGGACGACGGTCGGCTCGGACTCGGAAGAAGTTCCCTCCGGTTCAAGCGCAGGTTCGGACAGAATAGCCGTCGTGCATGCATACACGACCTCGTCCGGCGTGGAGGTATCATCCTCTAAAAGCTTCCTGGCCATCACCAGCGCAGCCTTGGTGAATTCATCCCGATCAACATCGGGCGGCACAACCGCGGTGGGTACTATTTCCAGTTCGGGCGCGACTGCTTCCAACTTCGTTGCCGCAACCTGGGCTGACTCGGCAAAGCGGATCTCATCCTCCGGCGTGATCGCGCACAGAACCATTTCAGCCAGCATGCTGAGGATGCGGACATCGTGGTCGTTGAATCCGAACGGCTGCGATGAAAACGCCTGCAGCAATCCGATTGAGCGCTTCCGCAAGCATAGCGGAACCGCCACCATGGATCGTGCGCCCAGCAGTCGGCAGGCTTGCAGGTTGACCCGTGCATCCGTCTCGGTGTCGTCGCAGTTCACGATTTGGGCCGTACGGAAGCAGGCGCCGGAGAAGGCGGAATCGCGGTCGATGCGCGCTCCCACGTCGGGCCGGACCGTGCCCGCCGCCGCCCGCAATACAATCTCGTTGTTTTCCGCCAGCGCAATCGCCAGGCCGTCCGCGCCGGTGATTGCTCTGCCCCTGTCTGCTACGAGATGAAGCACCTCATCGAGAGCGAACTGATCTCTCCCTTCAAGGTCCTCCTCGGAAAGGGCCGCATCGTCCCCGGTCTGACGAGTTTCCAGAGTCTTTCTCCGGCGCACGTGCTCGTGGAGCGCCAAGAAGGCCAACAATGCCTGGAATGTGTTGCGTTCTGATTCCTTTTGCTGGGAGTCGGAGGGAGGATCGATAGTGGTGATCGAAGCGGTCGGCCCTGGCGGGCAGAGTGGTACCACAGTCCCGGCTGACGGAATCGCTTCAAGGCTCGGGTTGGTGGTTGCTGTCGCCATTCCAAGCCCAAGTGCACAATTCAAGCGCTACAGTATGTACGCCGGGCAAAAGGATTGTCAATTAGTCACTTAGCCTACTTCGTATGACGGACTTTCTGGCGGTCTGGTCGAAGTGGCGCTCAAAGTCAGTCTGCCCAGCGGTTGAGCATCGCAGGCTGAGTGCGAGCTCAAAGAGGTTGCCGCCCCTTGAGTGTTACTACCGAACTCCCACGAAATACCGATTCCGGATCTCACCGGAGTCGCCACTCGAAGTTGTTTGCTTTTCCCAGGCGACAGCTTTCGATTCGGCCCATTCGGGATGATCACAACGACGCAGCAGCCATCCGGTTCGCACACGCTAAAGGAGGACCGGAAGTCTGGGCGCGTCTCCATTGGCGCTAGTCAATCGGCGCCGTCTTCGCCGATATCGCAACTACCAAGTCCGATTCTTGGCCCAAGCTTCTAGGCCTCTAAGGCGGGAGCTAGTCCCTCTCGTTCAACCCTTATGGAGTAATTCAATTTGGGTAGCAGAAGTGGGCAATTGAAACTGTTCCAACGCACGCTACACTTCTCCCGCGGCAGTGTGCACCCTCGCGCCGGAACACTGCGCTGTCAGCGCGGATGATGGACTGGTGCCACAGATTGGGGAACGCCATGAGTTGGGCCGGGAAACTGTTCGTCATCCTGAGCGTGCTCGGCATGTCGCTGTTGCTCGTACCGTCAGCCTCCGCTACGATCGTAGTGACGGTTTCGCCGTCTTCGGTTGCCATCAATCCCGGCGCACAGCAGCAGTTCTCGGCGCAGGTTAGCGGTACGCGAAATGAGGTAGTGCAGAGGACTCGG
>VFSW01012559.1_pt1 | contig 11816 bp, 11 predicted proteins | sample 5358111 | NCBI WGS metagenome assembly VFSW01 (sample SAMN11554181, study PRJNA540505) | mine drainage metagenome | isolation source: sediment from site ElyBrook_90M | place: USA: Ely Copper Mine, Vershire, VT | collected 2017 | reverse complement strand
CACCATCGCGATCATGATCCAGCCCGTCAGCGACGGACGCTTCAACGCTCGCCCCACTTCAGTTTCTGCCGCAGCACGTCGAAGAAGAGCTGCCGCGGCGGGCGAATCAGAAATACGCAATGCTCGGACCGCCGGCACAGAACGTGGTCGTCCCGGAACAACGGCGCGCCGATCTGTCCGTCAATGGTCAGGTAGGCCGAGTTGTCTTCGGCGAGATTGCGCACCTGGATGACGGAGGTGTCGGGAACGATCACCGGCCGGTTGGTCAGCGTGTGCGGGCAGATGGGCGTGATGGCGAGGGCGGCGACGGCGGGAAAAATGATCGGCCCGCCGGCCGACAACGAGTACGCCGTGGAACCGGTGGGTGTGGCGATGATCAGCCCGTCGGCCTTGTAGGTGCAAACGTAGTGGCTGTCAACGTTGGTCTCGACGTCGATCATTCGGGCGATCGACGACTTGGTGATGACGATGTCGTTGAGAGCCTGATAGGAGGCGATCTGGCGGCCCGCCCGGACCACGTTGCAGCTCAGCATGCGCCGGCCGGCGATGCGCTGCTCGTTGTCGAGCGCGCGCTCGAGCTCCGGATAGAGGTCCTCGACCGGGATGGTCGTCAGGAACCCCAGCCCGCCGAGGTTGACGGCGAAAATGGGAATCTCGCGGCCGGCCACCGCGCGTGCCGCCGACAGCAGCGTCCCATCGCCGCCGAGCACGATCACCATTCCGATGCCGTCCACCAGCGTGTCCCGGGGCTGGCCGTCGGCGCGGTGAAGGTAATGCGCCGATTGCTCGTCGTAGCGCACCGACACGCCCCGCTGCGCCAGAAACTCCATCAGCTTCGGCAGCAGCACGAACGCCGCCGGGGCGCCCGGCTTGGTCATCACCGCCACCGAGTCAACGCGCGGCATAGAGCAGATACTCCTGATTGCCTTCCGCGCCGAGCACCGGGCTGGGCAGAATGCCGCAGTGGAAGCCGAGCGCTTCCGCCGCCGCCGAAACGCGCCGGCAGGCCTGCTCCCGCAACGCGGTGTCGCGCACCACGCCTCCCTTTCCCACCTGCTCTCGCTCCAGCTCAAACTGGGGTTTCACCAGGATCACCATTTCGCCCCCTTCCCTCAACAGGCCCGGCAACACGGGTAGGATCATGGTGGCAGAAATGAAGCTCACGTCGCAAACCACAAGATCCATCGGTTCCGGAAAATCTTCCGGCCGCAGGTAGCGGGCGTTCGTTTTTTCTCTCACCACCACGCGCGGGTCATTGCGCAGCTTCCAGTCCAACTGCGCCGTGCCGGCGTCAATCGCGTATACGCGGCGCGCTCCCCGCTGGAGCAGGCAGTCGGTGAAGCCGCCGGTCGAAGAACCGACGTCGAGACACACCCGGTCTCGCACATCGATCGCCCAATGATCGAGCGCCGCGGCCAGCTTGGCTCCGGCGCGGCTGACATAAGGCAGCTTCTGCCGCACTTCGATGGCGGCGGCCGGGTCCACCAGTTGCCCGGCTTTGGCCGCCTTCTGCCGGTCCACCATCACCTGCCCGGCAAGAATCAGCGCCTTGGCCTTTTCCCGGCTCGGCGCGAGCCCGCGATCCACGAGAAGCTGATCGAGACGTTGGCGCGCTGCCATGGCGACGGCCGCCGCCTCAGGCCTTCCGGCGCACGATCAGGTCGGCGAGCTCTCGCAGCCTTTCGGCGCGGTCGTCGAGACATTTCAGCGCCAGGTGCGCCCCCAGCCGCTCCTGTTCGGCCATTTCCCGCGAGCGCTCCAGCCCGTACACCGCCGGGAATGTCACCTTGTGCTGCGCCGCGTCCTTGCCGGCCGTCTTGCCCAACTGCTCGGAGGACGCCTCGACGTCCAGCAGGTCGTCGACAATCTGAAAGGCCAGTCCGATATGGGTGCCGTAGCGCGACAGGGCCTGCAGTTGCTCCTCGTCGGCCCCCGCGTGAATGGCGCCCATGCGCACGCTGGCGCGAATCAGGGCTCCGGTCTTGGCGCGGTGGATCGATTCGAGCAGCGCCGCGCCCGGAGGCTGGCCCTCCGATTCCAGATCGTGCACCTGCCCGCCGATCATGCCGCCCACCGTGCCCGAGGCCGACGCCAGCTCCTCCACCAGCCGGATTCCGATCGCCGCGCCGCCGGGCAACTGCGCCAGCACCTGAAAGGCGAGCGTGAGCAGCGCATCGCCGGCCAGAATCGCCATCGCTTCGCCGAATACTTTGTGGCAGGTCGGACGGCCGCGCCGCAGGTCGTCGTTGTCCAGCGCCGGAAGGTCGTCGTGAATGAGCGAATAGGTGTGGATCAACTCGAGCGTGCAAGCCACCGAGTCGATTTCGCGCGGCAAGTCCGACACCGCCTCGGCCGCCGCCATGCACAGGACCGGCCGGATCCTCTTGCCTCCGGCGAACAGGCTATAGCGCATCGCCTTGTGGATGGTCTCCGGCGCCGTCGCCTCGGCCGGCACCCAGCGGTCCAGCGCCTGCTCCACGCGGCGTTGCGCTGCGGCCAGATACTGTTCCAGAGTCATGCGTTGCCCGGGGTGAACGGCTCGGCCTGCATCTTCTCGTCCTTCTTCAACAGGATTTCGACGCGGGTCTCGGCTTCTTCCAACTGCTTCCGGCATCGCTCGCTGATCGCCATCCCTTTTTCAAACAACTCGAGCGAACGCTCCAGCGGCAGGTCGCCCGTCTCCATCTGCTTGACGATCGACTCCAACTCGTTGAGGCCGGCCTCGAAAGATTCCGGTTTTTGCTCTTCCTCGGGCATCGCCCTATTTTAGCTGGCCGGCGGCGGAAGCGGAACATTCAGGCGTTCCGCTGTTTCACAAAGATTCTTCCACGCCCCCTCCGACAAGGGGACGCCTTCGGCCAGCCTCTTCTCGCGGGCGCGCCACTCCGGGTCACCGGCCACCATCACTTCGTCAAAGCCGTGCGCCGGCGCCGACGATTTCACCTTCGCCACCAGCCACCGCATCCGCTCGACAAATTCTTGCAATGGGAGGAAGCGCGTCACGTCGATGGCCAGGAAGATCTGGCTCGTCCGCATCGGTTTCGTCCGGTTGTAGACGCCGCCCAGCTCCGTGCTCATCGCGCCGCCGCTGAGCACCGCGCACAGGATCTCCACCATCATCGCCAGGCCGCTGCCCTTGTATCCGCCCAGCGGCATCAGCAGACCCTTCAGCGCCGTCGCCGTGTCGGTAGTGGGTACTCCCTCGGCGTCCATCGCCCAGCCGGCCGGAATCGTTTCCTTGCCGGACAGAGACGCGTTCAGCACCTTGTTCAGCGCCACCGTCGTGGTCGCCATGTCGAGCAGCCAGAGCTCCGGCCCGGGCAGCGCCATGCTGATCGGGTTGGTGCCGAAGCGCGCCTCCTTGCCCTGCCAGGGCGCCACCAGCGCCGAGGCGTTGCAGGCCGTCAGGCCCAGATACCCGGCGTCTGCGATGCGCTGGCTCCAGAACGCGGCGGCGCCGTAATGATTGGACTCGCGCGCCACCACCATCGCCAGTCCGTGCACGCCCGCCAGCCGCGCGGCATGGTCGCAGCACTGCGCGGCGACGTGCTGCCCAAACGCCTGCTCGCCATCAAACAGCACGCATCCTCCGCTTTCGGAAAGCACCTTGCCGTCGGCCTCGGCGCGAATGTTTTCCAACAAAATCTGTTCTACGTAATAGGGCAGCAGTTGCAGCCCGTGCGAATCGACCCCACGCAGATTACTGGCCACCAGCGATGTGGCCACCAGCTCAGCCTTGGCCTCCGGCACCTTCAGCCGAAGCAGGATCTCGCGCGCAAATTTCACCAGCTCGTCATGAGCAATCGTCATAGCAGGGACTAATATACTGAATGCCGCACCGCGCGAGCCCTGTCGCGAACCGGTGAGCCCTCTCGCGACCCGGCGTGATCTGTCGCGTCCCTGTCGCGACACGGCGGCCCTGCCGCGGACCGGTTCTCCGCGGCTATACTCTTGCGAGGAGATCCCACGATGAAATTTCCCGTTCCGCTCGCGGCCGCCCTCTGCATTCTGCTCGCCCCCGCCGCCCGCGCCTCCGACATTCAGTCCCAGGTCACCGACGGCTACGCCGACAGCAACGGCGTGAAGATCCATTACGCCAGCCTCGGCAGCGGCCCGCTGATCGTCATGATCCACGGCTTCCCCGATTACTGGTACACGTGGCGGGAGCAGATAGCCGGCCTCGCGGACCAGTTTCAATGCGTAGCCATCGACCAGCGCGGCTACAACCTGAGCGACAAGCCGGAGGGCGTCGCCAGCTACGCCATGCCATTGCTGGTCGGCGACGTGATCGCGGTGATCCGCAGCCTGGGCAAAGACAAGGCCATCGTGGTGGGGCACGACTGGGGCGGCGCCGTAGCCTGGACGCTCGCCATCAACGCCCCGCAATATGTGGACAAGCTCATCATCCTCAACCTGCCGCACCCGCGCGGCATCGCCCGCGAGCTGGCGCACAATCCGGCCCAGCAGGCCGCCAGCGCCTACGCCCGCCGCTTCCAGCAGGAAGGCGCCGAGAAAGAGATGAAGCCCGAGCAACTCGCCTTCTGGGTCAAGGACCCCGAGGCCAAGCAACGCTACATCGAGGCATTCCAGCGGTCCAGCTTGACCTCGATGCTCAACTACTACAAGGCCAACTATCCGCGCGAGCCCTACCAGGAAGACACGTCGCCGGTGGTGAAAGTGAAAGCCCCGGTGCTCGAGTTCCACGGCCTCAAGGACACGGCGCTGCTGCCCGCGGCACTCGACGGCACCTGGAACCTGGTCGACAACGACTACACGCTGGTGACCATCCCCGGCGCCGGCCACTTCGTACAACAGGACGCCGCGGCGGAGGTGACGCGCGTGATGCGCGCCTGGCTCACCCGCTAAGCCGCGCCGAGCTCGCGCAGCGTTTTCCCCACCGGGCCGGGCCCGAACGGAATGCGCGCTTCCTCGAGCGTCAGCCCGGCAATCTCGATGCGATTCAGATCCCGTGTGCCGATACCGGCGGCCTCGGCCAGCGCGAGCGCGTTATCGCCGCGAACGAACGGACCGCTGCCGCGCGCCGCCTGCGGGCTGTAGCTCATCACGGCCATTCCCACCGCGTCCACGCAGACCGGGTTCCGCCCGGCGATGATCACCCGCGGCGTCATCCGCTCCACGCCTTTGATCCACGGCCCCTCGCCGCCGCGAACCGTTTCCACGCCTTCCACGATAGCCAGGTCCACCGGCCGGATGCCCACCTGATCGGCGGCGATGCGCGGCACGCGGAAGCCCGGATCGCGCGGCGTCGTATGGTCCAGCTCCGCGTCGACGCCCGACGGCGGCGGAGTGGTGCCGGAGTGGCACACCGGCCCGCGCTCCATCGTCGGATTCTCGTTTCCGCTGGGTCCGCAATCGCCGCCGTAGAGCGAGCAGGGCGTGTTGCCGAAGTTGTTCTTGATCGACATGGTCACCCCGGCGATCCAGTGATTCTTCAGCTTCGAAAGCGACGCGTAGACGTCGCAGTCCACGTAGGCCTGATTGATGTGATAGGCGGGGAAAATGTAGCCGCCCCAGGGAACCTTCAGTCGCGCATATTGGCGGTATGGGCCCAGGTTCTGGACGTTCACCCACTCGACCTTCGTGCCGATCTTGTTGATCGCGTCGACGTCGATGCCGTAGCGCGCCCACAGCGCCAGGTCCTGGCTGGCCGGGAAAAAACTCTCTATGATGCGGACGCGCCGGGCGCCGGCCCGCGCCAGCAGTTGAACGGTGGAGGCGACGGTGCGGGGATCGGTGCGATAGGGCAGATCGGGAGTCAGCGGCCAGTTCCGCGGATTGCCGGTGAGGTTCAGCTTCAGCGCCACCGTTTTCCCGCGCACCAGGCCGCCGATGCCGCCGATCTTGTCGAAGGCGGCCGCCAGCTTGCCGGTGACGTCGTCCTGATAGTTCTGGCAACGGACCAGAGCGACGGTGGCCGTCGGCGCGGCGGGCGCCGGCTTGGGCAGGGCGAGCGCGGCCAGAACACCTCCGCACGCGCCGGTGAACAGTTCGCGGCGGCTCGGATGGCCGGCAGGACGAGACTTCATCGGGATGTCACCTCCTCAGATATCCTATCGCCCGGCGGGCTCGGCCGCTGGCGCCGCTCCGACGTCGGGATGCAGCAGGCGATGGACATCGGGATCATCCAGGTCCTGGCGGCGCACCAGGCGCGCGGCGAGGTCGATCCGTTTGGGCGCCGTCTTGCCTTTGATCCGGTCCGCCAGCACCTGCACCACCTGATAGCCCATCCGGTACGGGTCCTGCACCACCATCGAGCTGATCACCCCTTCGCGCAGCAGCGAGATCATCTGGTCGCTGGCGTCGAAGGCCACCAGGTGAACCCGGCCCGCAAGCCGGCGCGACTTCAGCGCCAGCGCCGCCCCCACGCTGCTCGGCTCCGACGATGCGAACAGCCCGCTCAGCGACGGGTTGGCGGTGAGAATGTCCTCGGCCGCGGCCATGGCCTTGGAGCGGTCCGACATGCCGTACTGGCGGGCCACCACGTGAATATTGGGAAACCCTTCCCGGATGGCGTCTTCGAAGCCGCGCTCGCGGTCCATCGTGGACGCGCTGCCAGGCGCGTGCAGAATCAGCGCCACCTCGCCCCGGCCGTGCAGCAGGCGCCCCATCTCGACGCCGCCCATCTTTCCGGCCGCGTAATTGTCGGTGGCGATGTAGGTCATGTACTTGTCGGTGTTCACTCCCGAGTCGAACACCACCACCGGAATGCCCGCCGCCGCGGCGCGTTCGATGGGCCCGCTCAACGCCGCCTTCTCGGCCGCGGCCACCGCCAGGCCATCCACCCGCTGTGCCGTCATCGAGTCGACGATCTGGATCTGGCGGTCGTAGTCGGTCTCCTGCGGCGGCCCGTTCCACAGCACATCCATTCCGGCGGCCTTGCCGGCGGCCATCGCCCCCGCCTGCACCGAGAGCCAGAACAGGTGCGAGGTGGCCTTGGGCACAACGGCGATCGTCCTCCGCCGCTTCCCCCGGCACCCGCCGGCCAGAAGCGCGGCTACAATGACGAGTAGTGCAGTATGCTTATGCAGCCGGCGTCCGGGGAAAATCACGTTCGTGCGCAAGCCGCCCATTGTAACGATTTCGAGGCCGCCGGCACACCTATCGAGGAAGGATTCGATGAAAACTCTTGCATTCGGCAGTTTGATACTCGGTCTGCCAGCCCTGATGCTGGCCGATTTCAGCTATCAGGAGACCACGAAAGTGACCGGTGGAGCGATGGCCGGAATGTTGAAATTCGCCGGCGCATTCTCCAAACGGGCCAACCAGCCTGTCGTTTCCTCGGTTTACGTTCAGGGCAACCGCCTGGCGCGCCTTGGGCAGTACTCGGGCGAGATCATCGACCTGGACAAGCAGACCATCACCAACATCAACTTCGAGAAGAAGACCTACACCACGATGACCTTCGCCGAAATGCGCCAGCGCATGGAACAGGCGATGGAAAGCGCGAAACAGAAGCGGCAGGAGCAGCAGCAACAACAACCGGGCGACGCCCCGCAGATGAAGTTCAAGGTGTCGGCCGCTCCGACCGGGCTGAGCCGCACGTTTTCCGGATATGACGCCAAGGAGTTCCTCATCAAGGTGGAGATGGACGCCACCGACGCCAAGACCGGCGCCCAGGGCGCGGCAAATGTCGACGCGCACGTATGGCTGGCGGCCTCCATCGCCGGCTACCAGGAAGTCCGTGACTTTTACAAAAGAATGGTTGCGCAGGGCGGCATGATTTCGAACGAGCAGGCGGCGCAGGTGAAGCAGTCGTTCCAGGGAATGTCGGAACTGAGCGGCCAGTTGGCAAAGATGGACGGCACACCGGTGATGCAGGTGACCGACATCATCATGTCTTCCAACCAGCAGGGCGCCCCGCCCGATCAACAGCAGCAAGCGCGGCAGCAGCAGCAGCAGCAGAACAGCGAAGACACATCGGGTGGATTGGCGGGCTTGGCGGCACGGGGAATCTTCGGCGGCTTCGGCCACAAGAAGAAGGACAACGCCGATTCCTCAGCGTCCGCGCAAACCCCGGCGCCGCCGGGAACGCTCATGGAAACTACCACGGAGTACACCGCATTCAGCTCGGGGCCTGTCGATCCGTCGAAGGTTCAGGTGCCTGAAGGATTCCGGCAGGTAACCGCGGACGAGGTGCGCGCCGGACGCCCCTGACGCGCCCGGCCGCCTCCGCAAATGAGGTGCGCCCCGGACGCCCGTGGCGCGCAGGCCCGTCGTCTCGAGCGACGTGCGCGCCGGCAACCCTGCCGCTCTCGGCCCGGTGTCCCCACAGGAGGTGCGCCTCGGACGCGCCCGACCGCCTCCGTAAATGAGGTGCGCCCCGGCGCGCCCGCCCCGCCTCCGCAAATAAAAAAGGCCCCGAGTTCGCCCGGGGCCTTTGCTTTTGTTGAAGGGAATCTATTCGACGTCCTTACTTCTCTTCTTCCGGTTCCGCTTCCGCGCCAATGCTTCCTTTGTGCGGCGCTTCTCACCCGGTTTCAGATAGTAGGAATGACGCTTGATTTCCTTAATGATGTCTTCCTGCTGAACTTTGCGTTTGAATCGCCGGAGGGCGCTTTCAACCGTCTCGCCATCCTGAACGATGACTTCCGCCAAACGAACTCACCTACCTCTCCGCGCACACCCCGCTTATCGCGATGGAACGGGGCGGCCTACTCGTTCCTATCATAGCCGAAACACGCTCCCCGCCGCTCTGGCTTGCGCTGGGTTCGCGGTGCAAGAATGGAGGGAGTTATGGAAATCATCAAAGTTCATGGACGAGAGATTTTGGACTCGCGCGGCAATCCGACCGTCGAGGCCGACGTGGAGCTGGCCGACGGGAGCCTGGGCCGGGCAGCCGTGCCGTCGGGAGCCTCGACCGGCGAATACGAAGCCGTCGAGTTGCGCGACAACGACAAGTCCCGCTATCTGGGCAAAGGCACTCTGACAGCGGTCAAGAACATCAACGAGAAGATTGCTCCCGCCGTCACCGGCATGTCGGCGTTCGACCAGAAGGCGCTGGACGCCCGCATGATCGAGCTGGACGGAAGCAAGAACAAAGGGACGCTGGGCGCCAATGCGATCCTGGCCGTGTCCATGGCCACCGCGCGCGCGGCGGCCGAGTGCCAGATGACGCCCCTTTACCGGTATCTGGGCGGCGTTCAGGCCGACCTGCTGCCCGTTCCGATGATGAACATCCTCAACGGCGGCGCGCATGCCGACAACTCCGTCGACCCGCAGGAATTCATGGTGGTGCCTTTCGGGGCGACCAAGTTCGCCGAAGCCGTGCGCATGGGCGCCGAGGTGTTTCACACGCTGAAAGGAGTCCTGAAGAAGCGCGGGTACTCGACCGCCGTCGGCGACGAGGGCGGCTTCGCTCCGAACCTGAAGTCCAACGAAGAAGCGCTCGAAGTGGTGCTCGAGGCTATCCAGAAGGCCGGTTACAAACCGGGCACTCAGATCGGCATCGCGCTCGATCCGGCGGCCAGCGAATTCTACGACACCGATAAGAAGAAGTACGTCTTCAAAAAATCGGACAAGAGCGAGCGCACCTCCGAGCAGATGGTGGAGTTCTGGGCCAACTGGGTGAAGCAGTACCCGATCGTATCGCTCGAAGACGGCATGGCGGAGCAGGACTGGGACGGCTGGAAACTTCTCACCGACACGCTGGGCGGAAAGATCCAGCTTGTCGGCGACGACATCTTCGTCACCAACACCGAGATCTTCTCCCGCGGCATCGCCAAGGGCATCGCCAACTCGATTCTGGTGAAGGTGAACCAGATCGGTTCGCTGAGCGAGACGCTGGAAGCGATCCAGATGGCCTACGGCGCCTCCTACACGGCGGTGATCTCGCACCGGTCCGGCGAAACCGAAGACTCCTTCATCGCCGACCTGGCGGTGGCCACGCGCTCGGGCCAGATCAAAACCGGCTCGGCCAGCCGCACCGACCGCATCGCCAAATACAACCAACTGATCCGCATCGAAGAGGAACTGGGTTCGGCGGCGAAATTCCCCGGCGGGAAGGCGTTCGGCAAGTAATGGCCGCGCAAAAACCGCTGGTTCTCACGATTCTCGACGGCTGGGGCTACTCCCCGGCCGTCGAGGGAAACGCCATCGCCCTGGCGCGAAAACCGAACTACGACGCGCTCCTGCGCGACTACCCGAACACTCTGGTGCAAACCTCCGGACCGCCCGTCGGCCTGCCCGAAGGGCAGATGGGCAACAGCGAGGTGGGCCATCTCAATCTCGGCGCCGGAAGAGTCATCCAGATGGATGTCACCCGCATCGACATGATGATCGCCAACGGCGAATTCTTCCGCGACAAGACGCTGCTCGCCGCGATGGAAAAAGCCCGCACCCATCGGCTGCACCTGATGGGGCTGACCAGCGACGGCGGCGTTCACTCGCTGCTCACCCATCTGTACGCGCTGCTCAAAATGGCCCGCCAGCAGGACGTCAAGGAAGTGTTCGTCCACTGCTTCATGGACGGCCGTGACACTCCGCCCAATAGCGGCGCCGGCTACGTGGCGCAGTTGCTCCACACCATGCGCGAGCTGGGCGTGGGCAAGGTCGCTTCCGTCTCCGGCCGCTATTACGCCATGGACCGCGACAAGCGCTGGGAGCGCGTCGAGCGCGCCTTCAACGTCATCCGCTTCGGCGCCGGCGAGAAGGCAACCGACCCGGTCGAGGCCATCAAGCGCAGCTACGAAAAGGGCATCACCGACGAGTTCATCGAGCCGGTGACCATCGCCGACTCCCGCAACGAGCCCGTCGGCCTCGTTCGCGACGATGACGTCTCCATCTTCTTCAACTACCGCGCCGACCGCGGCCGCGAGATGACCATGGCCCTCACCGGCGACCTCTCCGTGCCCTATCACGGCAAGGCGCCGAAGAACCTGCACCACGTCACCATGACCGAGTACGACAAATCGTTCCGCGTGCCATTCGTGCTGTCCCGGGACCATCCCAACAACATCCTGGCCAACGTGATGGCGCAGTTGAACTGGAAGAACCTGCGCGTGGCCGAAACCGAAAAGTACGCCCACGTGACGTACTTCTTCAACGGTGGAACCGAAACTCCGTTCCCCGGCGAGAGCCGAGAGCTCGTTGCCTCTCCCAAGGTCGCCACCTACGACCTGAAGCCGGAGATGAGCGCGGCGGGCATCACCGAGGTGGTGGTGAAGCAGATCGAGAAGGGCGGCATGGACGTGGTGGTGATGAACTTCGCCAACGCCGACATGGTGGGCCACTCGGGAAAACTCGAGCCGACCGTGCGCGCCGTCGAAACCATCGATGGCTGCCTGGGCGAAATTCATCGCGCGCTTCGCCAGCACGGCGGATCCTGGATCATCACCGCCGATCACGGCAACGCCGAGACGATGATCGACCCGGTCACCAAAGGCCCCCACACCTACCACACGACGAACCCGGTTCCGCTGATCATCGTCGATGAGGAGCGGCGGGCGCTGAGATCCGGAGGCGCGCTGCGCGACGTGTCGCCCACCGTCCTCGGCATGCTCGGCGTCCCGCTTCCCAAAGAGATGACCGGCGCCGACCTGCGCGTGCCGAAGTAGTCCGGCCCTCCGCCGAATCCGCGCTCGCCAACATTCCCCAGCACCGCGGCCCGCCGTGCCGCCCGCCCCTCCGGCCCCGGCACGGCGGCTGTGGGTCCCCTCAGCCCCTTCGGCACCGGCACCGCGGCCGCCGTTCCGCCCACCCTCTCCGTGGATTGGCCCGGCACGCCGGTCTACCCGGCCCCCTGGACTCGCCCGGCGCGCCGCCGTGCCGCGCCGCCTCTCGCGAACCCGGGCGGCGCC
>VFSW01012558.1_pt1 | contig 11816 bp, 10 predicted proteins | sample 5358111 | NCBI WGS metagenome assembly VFSW01 (sample SAMN11554181, study PRJNA540505) | mine drainage metagenome | isolation source: sediment from site ElyBrook_90M | place: USA: Ely Copper Mine, Vershire, VT | collected 2017 | reverse complement strand
GTAATGAACTGCATCGCCGCGTCGATACTGCTCAAAGTCGACTATGAAAACAGACGGTTGGCAAGGGGGCTTCCGATATGAGCGCACATCTTCACAATCCGGCTGTTTCGGCGAAGACTGATTTGCGCAGGCAAGTTAAGCCACATCAGGACGGTCGTAGCCAAAACAGGCGGTTAGCAAGAGGTCTGCCGGTATGAACCGCTCGATACTGATCATGGCAGGCGGAACCGGCGGGCACATCTTCCCCGCGCTGGCGGTAGCCGACCTCCTGCGCGCACGGGGATGGCAAGTCACCTGGCTGGGCGCGCCTGCCAGCATGGAAGCCGAGATCGTGCCAAGACACGGTTATGAATTGGCGATCGTGCGCTTCTCGGGGCTGCGCGGCAAGGGCATGCTGCGCAAACTGATGTTGCCTTTCAATCTGGCGGTCGCAATGTGGCAGAGCGCAGCAGCGCTGTTGCGTTACAGGCCGGATGTGGTGCTGGGCATGGGCGGCTATATCACTTTCCCGGGCGGGTTGATGGCAGCGTTACTACGCTGTCCGCTGCTGATCCACGAGCAGAATTCGATTGCGGGATTGAGCAACAGGGTGCTTGCGCATCTTTCGGACAGGGTGATGACCGGATTTCCGGATGTGCTGCCCAAGGGAATATGGTGTGGCAACCCGGTGCGCAGCCAAATAGAGGCGCTTTCGGAACCGCAAGGGCGATATGCGGAAAGGAAGGGCGCATTGAGCCTTTTGGTGGTGGGTGGAAGTCTGGGTGCTAAGGCGCTCAACGATTCCGTGCCGCGTGCGCTTGCCAGTTTGCGTTTGGAGATCAGGCCGCGCGTGCTGCACCAGACAGGTCGCGCGCACCATGCATCCGTCGTCGCCTTGTACAAAGAGCTGGGCGTGGATGCGGACATCAGGCCCTTCATCGAGGACATGGCGGAAGGCTATGCAAATGCCGACCTCGTGATCTGCAGAGCGGGCGCATTGACCGTTGCAGAGCTTGCGGCAGCGGGCGTGGCAAGCCTTCTGATCCCGTTCCCGTTTGCAGTGGACGACCACCAGACGCATAACGCGAAATTTTTGAGTGACAAGGATGCCGCGATCCTGATGCCGCAATCCAAATTGAATGCAGAGAGTCTGGCGGAAGTGCTGGCGGGATTGACCCGCGAGAAGCTCGCAGCGATGGCAGCAAAGGCGCGCAACCTTGCGAAAGTGCATGCCGCGGAAATGGTGGCCAAAGAATGCGGGGAGATGGCAGGATGAGGCACAAGATAAAGCACATACACTTCGTCGGCATCGGCGGTTCCGGGATGAACGGCATCGCCGAGGTGATGCTCAATCTCGGATTCGGCGTGAGCGGTTCGGACATCCATGACAACGGGGTGACCAAAAGGCTGCGCGAGCTGGGCATCACCGTGTGCATAGGCCATGCCGAGCAGAATCTTTCCAGGGCCGATGTGGTGGTGGTGTCGACCGCGGTGGGTCAGGACAATCCCGAGGTGCTGGCCGCGCGCGCCCGCCACATTCCTGTCGTGCCGCGCGCGATGATGCTGGCAGAGCTGATGCGGCTGCGCCAGGGGATTGCGGTGGCGGGCACGCACGGCAAGACCACCACGACATCTCTCACGGCCGGCATACTGGGCCGGGGCGGCTTCGACCCGACTTTCGTGATCGGCGGAAGATTGAACAGCAGCGGTGCGAATGCAAAACTCGGCACGGGCGAATTCATCGTCGTCGAGGCGGATGAATCGGATGCCTCTTTCCTTTATCTGCAGCCGATACTCGCAGTGATCACGAATATCGATGCGGACCACATGGAGACCTATGGCCATGACTTCTCGAGATTGAAGCAGGCCTTCGTGGATTTCGTCGAGCATCTTCCGTTCTATGGGCGCGCGATGCTGTGCGTGGACGATGCCAACGTGCGCGAGATCCTGCCCAGGATCACCAAGCCCGTGACGACCTACGGCTTTGACGAATCGGCGCAGATACGCGCGGTGAATGTCCGCGCACAGGGCGGGCAGATGCTGTTCACCGCGCAATGCCGGCAGAACGGCATACCCAAGGATCTCGACATCACGCTCAATCTGGCGGGCAGGCACAACGTGTTGAATGCGCTGGCCGCAATCTCGATCGCGCTCGAAGTGGGTGTGAGCGATGACGCGATCATCGCGGCACTTGGTGAATTCGAGGGCGTGGGCAGGCGCTTCCAGCGCTATGGCGAGATCGCTCTTTCAGGCGGAGGCAGCTTCACGCTGATCGACGATTACGGACATCACCCGGTGGAGATGGCCGCAACGCTTGCCGCAGTGCGCGGCGCATTCCCGGGGCGTCGTCTGGTGCTTGCATTCCAACCGCACCGTTATACCAGGACGCGCGACCTGTTCGAGGACTTCGTGAAGATACTGTGCAGCGTGGATGTGCTGGTCCTGGCCGAGGTGTATGCCGCGGGCGAGGCGCCTCTGGTCGCGGCAGACGGGCGCGCGATGATGCACGCGCTGCGTCTTGCAGGGCAGAGCGAGGCGGTGTTCGTCGAGAAGATTTCCGACATGCCTGCGATCGTGATGCAGCACGCAAAGGACGGCGATGTGGTGCTGACCATGGGTGCGGGTTCGGTCGGCAATGTGCCGGCGTTGATCAAACAGATGGCGCAAGCATGAACATGAATGAACCCAGACAATTCGCAGGGCTGCGCGGGAAACTGAAGCTTAATGAGCCGATGAGCCGTCATACCAGCTGGCGGGCGGGCGGTGCGGCCGAGAGATGCTATCAGCCTGCTGACCTCGATGACCTGGGCGCATTTTTGTCCTGCCTGCCCGCCGATGAGCCGCTTATCGCCGTGGGCCTGGGCAGCAACCTTCTGGTGCGGGATGGCGGAATAAAGGGCACTGTGCTTTTGATGCATGGCGGACTGAAGGAGCTGTGCCTGCAGTCGGACGGGCTGGTCTATGCGCAGGCCGGCGTGCCGGGCGCGAAGCTTGCGCGCTTTGCTGCGCTGCATGACATGAGCGGCGCAGAATTTTTTGCAGGCATCCCCGGAACGCTGGGCGGCATGCTCGCGATGAATGCAGGCTGCTACGGCGGGGAGACCTGGCGCGACATCGAAGGGGTGCAAGTGATGACGCGCAGCGGCGAAATCAAGCTGCGCGCGCCTGCGGAATACGAGATTGGTTACCGGAGCGTCAAAAGGAGAGGCACATCAGAGGCAGAGCTTAAAGAGGAGCGGAGGGCCGGGGAGAACGGGGCGAGCAGCGAGCGCACATTCCCCACAGGCAAAGTTGAGGAAGCAGGTCATTCCTCGGTCATCCGTTCCTCTTTGGGCTCTGGCATGAATGACGAGTTTTTTGTCGGCGCATGGTTCAGGTTCGAGAGCGGCGACGGAGAAACTGCGAGGCAGAAGATCAAGGATCTTTTGGGCAGGCGCATCGCAAGTCAGCCGCTGAGTCTGCCCAATGCAGGCTCGGTATTCCGCAATCCACCAAACGATCATGCCGCAAGGCTGATCGAGCTGTGCGGCCTGAAAGGCAGGCAGATCGGTGCGGCTCAGGTGTCGGAGAAACATGCGAACTTTATCGTCAACATGGGTGGCGCGAGCGCTGCGGATATTGAAGACTTGATCGCGCTGGTGCGCGAGACGGTGGAGAAAAAGACCGGCGTGTTGTTGCATGCGGAAGTGAGAATCATCGGCGAGCGTGAAACATGAAAAATCCTGAATCATTCGGCAAGGTCGCGGTGCTGTATGGCGGCCGTTCTGCGGAGCGCGAAGTCTCGCTAAAAAGCGGCGCTGCGGTGCTGGCTGCATTGCAGCGCAGCGGCGTGGATGCGCATGCATTCGATCCTGCAACTGGAAATTTGCAGGCGCTGAAAGACGAAGGGTTCGATCTGGCCTTCATCGCACTGCACGGGCGATTCGGCGAAGACGGTACGGTGCAGGGCGCGCTGGAATTGCTTGGCATCCCCTATACCGGCAGCGGCGTGATGGCCTCTGCGCTGGGGATGGACAAGTGGCGCAGCAAGCTGGTGTGGCAGGCAGGCGGTTTGCCGATACCTGAATATTTGATGCTAGACGAGCAGAGCAGTGAGAGCGAAGTCGTTGCAAAGCTCGGATTGCCGCTGTTTGTGAAGCCCGCCAACGAAGGTTCGAGTGTGGGTATCAGCAAGGTCAAGGTTGAAGGCGAATTGCAGGCAGCCTATCTGCAGGCGGCCAAGCACGACAAGCTGGTGATCGCGGAGCGCTGCATTGGCGGCGGTGAATACACCGTGGCGATACTGGGCGATGCGGCATTGCCGGCGATCAGGATAGAGCCTGCTAATGAATTCTACGACTATGAGGCGAAGTATCTGCGAGACGATACGCGTTATCTCTGTCCATGCGGCCTGGACGATGCGAGCGAGAAGAAGATGCAGCAGCTTGCAAGACAGGCTTTCATGCTGATAGGTGGACAGGGCTGGGGGCGAGTGGATTTTCTGATGGATGAAGACGGGATGATGTATGTGCTGGAAGCGAATACCTCGCCTGGCATGACAGACCACAGTCTGGTGCCGATGGCGGCGCGGGAGGCGGGCATTGGCTTCGAAGAGCTGGTGCTGCGCGTGCTGGAGTTGGCGCATGTGGGATAACGCGCCCCTTTTACGCAACATCGCGAATTTCCTGCTGGGATGCAGCGTGTTGGCGATGGTGTATGGGGCGGTGCATTACGTCGTGCATCTGCCTTCGCTTTTGCCCATCAGGACGGTGCGCCTGATGAATGCGCCCGAGCGCGTCTCGCCTTCGGAGGTGCTCGCACTCGTGAAGATAAGCGTGCAGGGCAACTTTCTGACGCTGGACATCAACAGGTTAAGGCAGTCTCTGGAAGGGCTGCCCTGGGTGAAGAGCGTGAGCATCAAGCGCGAATTTCCGGATGGCCTCGAGGTGCAGATCGAGGAGCATCAGGCGGTGGCGCATTGGAACGACGATGCGCTGGTGAATCGGCAGGGCGAGGTTTTTGTCGCGGAAACCGAGCGGCCGTTGCCCAGATTCATCGGGATCGATGGAAGTTCGGCGGAGGTGCTGGATGAATACAGGGCGTTTGACAGGCAGCTTGCCGCGCTGAATTTGCATGTGACGCAGATCGCGCTCTCGGCAAGGCATGCATGGCAGCTGCATCTGGACGACGGCACGGTGGTGGAACTGGGGCGTGAGGCGCTCGAGGAGCGCATGGCAAGGTTCGTGGCTTACCAGATGACCAGAAACGCAGCAGAGAGCGCCGCAAAGAAGGCAGGCGATACGCCTTCTAAAGAGCGGCAGGGCAGCGTGGTGGACATGAGATACCGTAATGGATTTGCAGTGAGGGTGACAGGAAAGGCGGAAGGATGAATCGGTCGATATTAAAAGACAGCATTATGGGGACGCATTTTTTCCAGCTTCTGTCTTCCGGAATGGAGTGCGCGCAATGAGCAGAAACAAGGAATCGAAAAACCTGGTGGTCGGACTCGATATCGGCACATCGAAGATCGTTGCGATCGTGGGTGAAGTCAAGGCGGATGGCATGCTGGAAGTGATCGGCATGGGCATGCATGAATCTTCGGGCATGAAGAAAGGCATGGTGGTGAACATCGAGGCCACGGTGGGCGCGATACAGCGCGCGCTGGAAGAGGCCGAGCTGATGGCGGACTGCAAGATTACCGCAGTGCATACGGGCATTGCAGGCAGCCACATACGCAGCACGAATTCGCGCGGCATGGTGAAAATCAAGGAAAAGGAAGTGACTCAGGCCGACATAGATCGCGTGCGCGAGACCGCAAGTTCGATCAGCCTGCCTGCCGATCAGGAGATACTGCATGTGCTCGAACAGGCCTTCAGCATAGACGGGCAGGAAGGGATCAAGAAGCCACTGGGCATGAGCGGGATGAGGCTGGATGTCGAGGTGCACATCGTGACCGGAGCCGTGGCGGCCGTGCAGAACATCATGAAGTGCATACACCGCTGCGGCCTTGAGGTGAATGAACTCATCCTGCAGCCGCTTGCGTCCAGCCGCGCGGTGCTGGCCGACGACGAGATGGATCTGGGCGTGTGTCTGGTCGACATCGGAGGCGGCACGACAGACATCGCGGTGTTCACCGGCGGCTCGATACGGCATACCGCGGTGATCCCGATCGCGGGCGACCAGATCACCAATGACATCGCGATGGCCTTGCGCACGCCGACCCAGGATGCGGAGGACATCAAAATACGGCACGGCTGCGCATTGCGCCAGCTTGCGGACGATGGCGCGATCGAGGTGCCGGGAGTGGGCGAGCGCGGGCCGCGCATGTTATCCAGGCAGACGCTCTCGGAGGTGATCGAGCCGCGGGTGGAAGAACTCTATTCGCTGGTGCAGGCAGAGTTAAGGCGCAGCGGATTCGACGATCTGCTCTCGTCCGGCATTGTGATCACGGGCGGCAGCAGCGCGATGCAGGGCATGGTCGAGCTGGGCGAGGAAATTTTCCATTTGCCGGTGAGGCTTGGCATACCGAAATATGTGGGAGGGCTTTCGGAGGTGGTGAAGACGCCGCGCATGGCGACCGGGGTCGGGTTGTTGCTGTACGGGCTTGAGTATCACAAGATCAACGAGGAGACGCGCAAGCAGTCGAATTCGTTCAAGGATGTTTTGGCAAAAATGAAGTCGTGGTTTTAGTGGGCGGTCGCATAGGATCGGTTTGAGTTTTGTTAATTTAAGGGGGCAGAAATGTTTGAAATCATGGATACACAATCTCAGGATGCGGTAATCAAGGTAATCGGTGTCGGCGGATGCGGGGGCAATGCCGTCGATCACATGATAGAACAGGGCGTGCAGGGCGTGGAGTTCATCGTCATCAACACGGATGCGCAGGCATTGAATCGCAGCAAGGCACGCACTCAACTGCAGATAGGCGCTGCGATCACGCAGGGTCTGGGCGCCGGGGCGAAACCTGCCGTGGGCAAGGCGGCGGCCGAAGAGGATAGAGAACGCATCAAGGAGATGATCTCGGGCGCGAACATGGTGTTCATCACCGCGGGCATGGGCGGCGGAACCGGTACGGGAGCCGCCCCCATCGTCGCGCAGATCGCGCGCGAGATGAGCATCCTGACCGTCGCCGTGGTGACCAAGCCATTCACCTATGAAGGCAACCGCATGCGTTTCGCGGCCGAAGGCATCAAGGCGCTGCACGAGCATGTGGATTCACTGATCATCGTGCCCAATTCCAAGCTGATGGAAGTGCTGGGCAAGGATGTCACCGTGCCGGAAGCATTCAAGGCTGCAAATGGCGTGCTGCAGGGCGCGGTGGCTGGCATTGCGGAAGTCATCAATGTGCCCGGACTCATCAACGTGGACTTCGCCGACGTGCGCACGGTGATGTCGGAAAACGGCATGGCGATGATGGGATCGGCGGTCGCATCGGGGCCGGATCGCGCAAAGATTGCGGCGGAACGCGCGATCGCAAGCCCCTTGCTGGAAGACGTGGACATGACCGGTGCGCGCGGCGTGCTGGTCAACATCACGTCCTCGAGTTCTTTGAAGGTGAGCGAGATGGAAGACGTGATGGCCTGCGTGCAGTTTGCGGCCGAGGAGGCGACCGTGATCCTGGGATCGGTATTCGACGAGTCCATGTGCGATGAGCTGCGCGTGACCGTGGTCGCGACAGGCCTTGGCGGACCGCTCGAACGCAAGATGAGCAAGCCCGAAGTGGTCTATGTCGATCAGGACTACAAGAGAACCGGCACGCACGATCAGCCCGTGGCCGTCAATTATGGGGAGCTCGAGACGCCGACCATCATGCGCTCGGGACGCCGCGCAACGGTGGAGGCGATGGAGAAGTCAGGAGTGGAAACCTACGACATTCCCTCTTTTCTGCGCAAACAGGCCGACTGAAGGAATCGATACTGCTGATAGGGCGGGTGTTCCGATCCGGACTATGCGGGGTAGGAAGCGCCCAGGATGCAGGGATGGGCGGCACCCGTGACGCGTGGCAGGTTCGCGGGGATGCCCAGAAGGTTCTGCCTGGCAAGCCACGCGAAGGCGATTGCCTCCAGATAGTCGCCGTCGATGTCCAGGTCGTTGGTGGTCGATATGCTGCAGCCGGGAAGCTGATCCGCGAGCGAGCGGCGCAATGCGCCGTTATGCGCGCCGCCTCCGCATAGATAGATTTCCTGTGCGCCGTCGCAATGCGTCCGGATCGCCTGTGCGATGCTGATCGAGGTGAGCAGTAGCAGGGTCGCCTGCACGTCTTCGGGTGCTTCGTTTTTTTGCAGATGGCGCTGCAGCCAGCTCAGGTTGAACAGATCGCGCCCGCTGCTCTTGGGGGGGGCGAGCTTGAAGTAGGGCTCGGCAAGCAGGCGGTCCAGCAACACTGGCAAAACTTTCCCGCTTTCCGCCCATGCGCCGTCATCATCGTAAGGCCGATGCAGATGCTGCATGCACCAGGCATCCATCAGCAAATTTCCCGGTCCGCAGTCGAACCCGGCGGTTTGCTTGTTTGGGGCGAGGTTGGTCAGGTTGCTGATGCCGCCGATGTTGACGATCACGCGGTGGATGCCGGGGTGGCGCAGGACCCTGTCGTGAAAGGCCGGAACCAGCGGTGCGCCCTGTCCTCCTGCCGCAATGTCGCGGGATCGAAAATCGCTGATCACCGCAATGCCGGTCAGTTCGGCAAGCAGCGCGGCATTGCCGATTTGCAGCGTGTAGCCCTGCTCCGGGCAATGGCGTATGGTCTGGCCGTGACAGCCGATCGCAGTGACCTGTTCGGGTTGCCAGGCGCATTGTTCGAGCAGGGTTTGCACTGCAATCGCATACTGCCTTGCAAGCCGGTTGGCGATCAGCTGCGCGCGGTGCAGTTCGTCATGCGAGGGATGCTGTAGATCAAGGAGGGCGAGCTTGAGTTCTTCATCGTATGGCATGAAAAACTTGCCCAGCAGCCTTGGGTTGTCCGGACTGAAATCCACCAGGACGGCATCTATGCCGTCCAGGCTGGTGCCCGACATCAGTCCGAGATAGGGTTCAGTCAAGTTTGGCGAGATTGGTGTTGCGCAGCTGATTCAGGCTGGCGATGAATTTGTCGGACAGCGCCTTGAATGCAACCCGGTTCGCGCCGCTGACCGGCTGTGCATTGGGGAGGGCCACGCTCATCGGGTCGTGCTGCATCCCGTTGACCCTGAATTCGTAATGCAGATGCGGGCCGGTCGCAAGACCCGTCATGCCGACATAACCGATCACATCGCCCTGCCTTATGCGCTCACCCTTGTGCAGTCCCTTGGCGAAACGCGAAAGATGGCCGTATACGGTGGAGAGGTTGCCTGCGTGCTGCAGGATCACGACGTTGCCATAACCGCTTTGCGTGCCCTTGAAAGCGACCTGCCCGTCCGCAGTCGCCTTGGCGGGCGTGCCCATGGGTGCAGCAAAATCCACGCCCTTGTGCGCGCGCCACTTGTTCAGGATGGGGTGGAAACGCGCCATCGTGAAGCCCGAGCTGATGCGCGAAAATGCGATGGGGGAGCGCAGGAAGGCTTTTCTCAGACTCTTGCCTTCCGGCGTGTAATAGTCGCTGTGCGTCCCGTCGGTCGAGAAACGCACGGCGCGATAGGCCTGGCCGCGGTTGATGAATTCGGCCGCCTGGATCTGCCCTATCTTGACCAGCGCGCCATTGCTGTAGGTCGTTTCATATACCACGGTGAACCGGTCGCCCCGCCTCAAGTCGTGGTGGAAGTCGATGTCGCCGTCGAAGATCTGCGTCAATTGATTGGCCGCCGTTTCAGGCAGGCCTGCCGCATCGGTCGCCGCATAAAGGCTGCTCTTGATTTCTCCGGTGCGCACGAACAGGCGTTTTTCGAGCTGGGGTGGCGTGGTCTTGGTGGTGAAGGCGTCGCCCTGTCGCTTGACGACCACCTGATCACCCTGCTTGTCGAGGTAGCCAAGAGAAATCAGCGCGCCGCTCGCATCCGTCTCGGCCTGCACCTCATGACCTGTCGGCAATTGGCGGAATGGCTTGGCATCGGAGCTGTTGCGCAGGTAATTGCCGGCGGTTGCATCCTTGATGTTGAGGCGCAGCATCAGTTCTGCAACGGTGTCTCCCGGTTCCACGCGTTCGGTATGCCAGAAGGTGGCTGCATTGGTTTCGACGGGTGAGGCAGAAGGAAGTGAAAGTTGTTCGATCGAGATGCTGCCGCTGTTGAGACCCAGGCTGTCTGTCGGGACGAGTCCGAATGCAGTCAGGACGCCAAGCAGGGGCATGGTGGATAGGGTGACGAACCAGCGCAATTTCTTTTTGCGCTCTTGGTTGAGCATGTTTTGCGTTAACATTAGGGTCTCCGTGAGTCGCCTCGGAATTTTCTTGTCGTTTGTATATGTGCGCGTACTCTAACAGAAACCGTGTATAACTTAAAGATTAAGCTGATAATTGGTAGGAAAATACCTAAAACGACTTCCCTGTCCGACGGGCGGCGCGCAAATCCGGATGAACGGCAATAACTTTAATTTGAACTGGACAGATTTAAATGGATGAAGCAACACAGGCACTTGAAGCCATAAGGCGCGGCGCGGACGAGATTCTGGTCGAGGCGGAACTGAAGCAGAAGCTGGCCTTGAGCCGTCCATTGCGCATCAAAGCGGGCTTCGACCCGACCGCACCGGACTTGCATCTGGGGCATACCGTGTTGTTGAACAAGATGCGCCAGTTCCAGGATCTGGGCCATCATGCGCTGTTTTTGATCGGCGACTTTACCGGAATGATAGGCGATCCGACGGGCAAGAACACCACGCGTCCGCCTTTGTCCCGCGAACAGGTTCTGGAAAATGCGCAGTCCTACCGCGAACAGGTGTTCAAGGTGCTGGATCCCGAGAAGACCGAGATCGTTTTCAATTCCGTCTGGATGGACAAGTTCAGCGCGGTGGATCTGATTCGCCTTGCTGCGACCCATACCGTGGCGCAGATGCTGGAGCGCGATGATTTTTCCAAGCGCTACAAAAACAGCCAGCCGATCGCGATACATGAATTCATCTACCCGCTGGTGCAGGGTTACGATTCGGTCGCGCTGAAATCGGATGTCGAGCTGGGCGGCACGGATCAGAAGTTCAATCTGCTGATGGGGCGCGAGCTGCAAAGGCATTTCGGTCAGCCGGCGCAGTGCATACTCACGATGCCTCTCCTTGAAGGGTTGGACGGGGTGAACAAGATGTCCAAGTCGCTTAACAACTATGTGGGCATCACGGACAAGCCCAATGACATGTTCGGCAAGCTGATGTCGATTTCGGATCAGCTCATGTGGCGCTATCTGGAGCTGCTGTCTTTCCGCCCGATGAATGAGATCGCGAGCTGGCGTAGCGAGGTCGACGCAGGGCGCAATCCGCGAGACATCAAGGTTCTGTTAGCAAAGGAAATCGTCGCGCGCTTTCACTCGCAACAGGATGCAAGGGATGCGCTGGAGGAATTCGAGGCGCGCTTTCGCCGAGGCGCGCTGCCGGAGGATATGCCCGAAATAAGCGTGCAGGCGGTTGCAGGCAGCATCGCGGTGCCGCAACTTTTAAAATCGGCAAGCCTGGTCGAGAGTACCTCGGATGCGATGCGCATGATTACCCAGGGGGCGGTCAAGCTCGACGGGGAGCGGGTGAACGACAAGGCGGACGTGGTATTGGCAGGCCGCGTGGTGGTCGCTCAGGTGGGGAAGCGCAAGTTTGCCAGAATCACGGTGAACTGAGGCGCGTTTGGGTTGAAATGAAATATGAGTTGTGATGCGGGATTGCTTTTGCTAGAATCGCGCCCTCAATTTTTTGGTAAAAGGTAGTTCGTAGATGACAACCGTACGTGTTAAAGAGAATGAGCCGTTTGAAGT
>VFSW01012557.1_pt1 | contig 11817 bp, 12 predicted proteins | sample 5358111 | NCBI WGS metagenome assembly VFSW01 (sample SAMN11554181, study PRJNA540505) | mine drainage metagenome | isolation source: sediment from site ElyBrook_90M | place: USA: Ely Copper Mine, Vershire, VT | collected 2017 | reverse complement strand
CGGCGGCCGGGGCGGGGGCAGACCCGACTTCGCCCAGGCGGGCGGCAGCGATTCGGCGGCGCTCCCGGGGGCGCTCGCGGCGGTGCCGGACCTGGTGCGCGCCAAGCTCGGCGGCTGAGGCCGCGGGTTCGCGGGCGGATGCCCCGGAATCGACCCTGCAGAGGCGGGGAGCCGACCGGCGCCCCAAAACGAGGAGGGATTGAAGTATCATGGCCGCCCTCCCGGGACCGGGGGCGGCGGCGCGTTCACGCGCCGATGCCGAGGGTTTTCCCCGAAGCGGAGAGATGGCCGAGTGGTCGAAGGCGCACCCCTGCTAAGGGTGTAAGGGTCAAAAGCCCTTCGAGGGTTCGAATCCCTCTCTCTCCGCCAGTACTCTCCGTAACCGCTTGAGGCGTCACAGAATTCCGCCTAATCAGTAGGTTACGCTCCCCGCACCTGGTACACAGAACTGGTACACAGCGGGGTGCTGATGCGCATTCGAGGTCTCCTCCGGCGGGGCAATCGCTACTACTTCCGCGTCAGGATTCCCGCGGATCTGCGCGCGGTGTTTGATCGGACGCGCGAGTACAAGGTCGCGTTGAATACCTCCGATCCTGCCATCGCTCGCATGCGCGCGCTGGAGGAGGGACTGCGTGCGGAGCGGTTCTTTGAGGGCGCGCGGCGACCGCTCTTCGCCCACCTTCCACGTGCTGCGGTCTGGCGGCAAGACCCCGATATCCTTCAGGCGAGTGTGACGATGCGGAGCCGATCGTTGACCGAGCTCCACTCGTTCGATGACGCCTTCATCGACGGATTCTGCTGCTCGTACCTCCGGTCGAGCTTGGACGGAGATGCCGACTCGCGCGCGAATCCGGCAATTGGCGGCTCGATGTATGTGGAAATGAGCAAGCGGCTGAGGCAAGGCGACCTTGAGGAGCTTCGCTCGATGCTCGGCAGCGGCGAGCTCGAATCCCTCAGACCGCGTCTCGAGTTCTTCCTCGGCGAGATGGGCTACCGGATCGTCGGAGACCCGGAGAATTACCGCAAGCTCCTGGTCAGGTTCGCGGAGACGCTGATCAGAGAGCACGAGCTTCTCGACCGTCGCGCGCAAGGGCAAGTGTTCGATACGGAAGCGATCGCTCCGCTCTCGAGGTGCCTCAGCAAAGCGGCCGGACGGCCTAAGTCCGATCTCACGATGGACGATCTCATCGCGCACTGGAAGATCGGGAGGAAGCGACGCGCCAAGACGGTCGACGAATACACGTCCATCGCTCGGCAGTTTTCCGCGTTCTATTCCGAGAAGCGAAAGGTGGCTCGAGTGATATCGCTCGCTAAGCCGGACGCGGTTGCCTTCCGCGATCACCTGTTCGAAGGCGGTCTGCACTACAAGACCGTTCGCAAGAAGATCGGCGCGCTCAACACGATTTTCCTCAAAGCGCGAAACGATTCGAAAATCGAAATTAATCCCTTCGAAGGGGTGACCGTGACCGGTGCCGACGTGGACGATAAGCCACGCGAGATCTTCGAGCTCGAGGATCTGCGCCGGATATTTTCTTCCAGGATCTACCGCGAAGACTACCGGCCGGCAGGTTGCGGCGGCGATGCGGTTCTGTGGATTCCGCTGATCGGCCTGTTCTCAGGAATGCGGCTCGAGGAAATCTGCCAGCTCCGCGTCGCCGACCTCGAGCACCACGCGGAGTTGGGCTACTACCTTCGGATCGACGATGATGACGGCAAGTGGTTGAAGAATGTCTGGTCCCGGCGGAACGTTCCGGTTCATCCGGAGCTCGTGCGCTTGGGATTGATTGATATGATCCTGGAGAAACGCGCTCGCGCGGAGCGCTTCGTCTTTCCCGAGCTCGATGTCGACAAGTACAACCGGCGCAGCTCTCGGTTCAGCAAGGTATGGAATGCGGAGTTGCGCAAAACGACGCTTCAACTCCCGGAGGGCGACAAGACGCGATCGTTCCACTCGTTCCGCCATACCTTCAAACACATCTGCCGCGAATGCCGCATCCCGGAAGACGTCCACGACGCGCTGACTGGACACAAGGGCGGCAACAGGATCTCACGCGGGTACGGGCATAAGTTCTACCCGCTGCAGCCTCTATTTGAAGAGCTTCGCAACTACAAGATTCGAAGCTTGGAACTCGGAAACCTGAAGATTCACGCATTAGCCGCCAGAGCCGCATGACCAACGGGCATAGGCGCAGAGCTGATGCGAAAGGGATGAAGCACGTCGACCCATTCGAGCGAGGCGAGCAACTTGCCAAGACGGTCGGCGCCTGGATCGTGGCATCCGTCGAGACGCGCGTCTTCTGGCCGAAAAAGCCGCAGGCGATCGAGTACAACGGGCGCGAATTCCTGCTGCTGCCCGCGCGCCGGTCGGAGCCTCCCGGCGGGGTGCCGGTCGATCAGTCACCTGCCATTGCCTTGCGAGCCGATGCGCATCGGATTACGAGCCAGGACGCGCGAGTAGAGATCTCGCGCTTCGCCTCAGTCCTCGCGTGGCAGGAGGGAGCGAAACTCGACATCGTCGGCTGGTCGGGAGGTAACTTACCTCGTCAGATGGGATTTCTTCGGAATCGCGGCGTGAGTGACTTCCTTGACGGAGAGTTTCTGCAAGTTCCGCAGACGGAGACGGCTCGCGCGGCACTGGCGTTCTACCGCGAAGGGATTTCGCTTGAGAATCCCTTCTATGCGTTCCTGAGCATGTACAAAGCGTTTAGCGTGGCTATCCCGGACGGGAGCCGTCGCGGACAGTGGCTGAGAGATCATAAGGATGCGCTGAAGGACCGTGCGGCAACGAGGCTCCAGGAAATCGAAGGCGAAGGCCATGACATCGGGGACTACGTCTATACGCAGGGCCGGAACGCAATTGCGCACGCAGATCGGGAGCCGTTTGTAAATCCGGACAACACTGACGACTCGTTTCGGCTGCAACGGGACTTCCCTGTCATGGAGCAATTCGCCAGCATGGCGATCGAGGAAGCGTGTGGTGTAAAGCAGCTCAACACGATCTGGCGCGAGCACCTATTCGAACTCGAAGGGTTTCGCGCACTGGTCCCGGCGAACGCGCTCGCGGTGATGAGAGCCGGCGAAGGCATTCCGATTGACGTCCGCGTTACCTGGCCGACGGCGTGGCTACTGCGGGCAAGAGGGCGGCCTCAAAATCATGACCTGCCGCCCATGCGGTTGATCTCCGCGGTCTGGGTGGAGAGCTGTCTCTTCTTGACCTTTCGGTCGCAGTCGGACTTGGTAGAAGTAAAGGTGACGCTCGATTTCGAGGAGGAGCGCCTGATATTCGATCCCCTGCGCGCTCTGCGAGTCAGTCGGAATCGAAAGGTCCGAACCGCCATCGAGGAGGAGATCGCGGTAGCCCGCTTCAGCTTCTGCATATTCTGCAACGGCTACCTTGAGATCTGGGACAGCGGGCGCGACGTCCGGTTGGGGCGATCCGATGTGTTCATTCCCGTAAACATGATGGTGAATCCGGAGGGGTTCAAGCAGCAGATCGCGGAGCTGGAGTCGCTCTTGCAGTCGATAGACCTGGCGGAGTCAGTCAGCGAGCCGACCGTCGTTGAGAATTCTGCGGTCGCGCGCTCACAGCCTCCTCGATGAGGCTCTGCAGGAGGCTCGGCGAAGGCGTTCGTCTGTCGATTCAGACATTCGCACTGTCGCGGCTCTTCCCGTCACGCGCCCGAACAAACCACTCAGTATCCTCTGCCGGCAGCTGTCGCGAGGAGACGGGTCGTTGCCGCTGAATGAACAGCATGCCCCTACGCAGCTCAGCGCTGTAGATGATGCGTTGCTCTGCCAGCAGCTCCAGCGCACGCTTGACCTGCTGAGCAAAATCGGAGACGACACTACCGCTGCGGCACATTCGGTGGTAGTAGGGAATCGGCCGTGGCAGCACCTCGCGATGGCTCCTGATTACGCCGTAGAGCCAGAGCGCGACGGGGTTGTGCCCAATTGCGGCACGATGTCCGGGAAGCAGGATCGTGCGCCGCCTGCGCTCGAACAGAACAGCGAGCTCCGGATTGAGGGCGATGCGGAGCCGGCCGTCGCGTCGTGAGGCTTCCCCGTCTTGCCATTCGACTTGGTCGATTAGGCAGCCCTCGTATCGGTAGCGGTCGGGTTCCTCATCCGGATGCAATCGCGATGGATGGTTCTGGACGTCGAGCGCCAGGTCACAATGGCTGAGGCGCTCAAGGCTCGACCGTAGGACATGGTCTCCATTCCCGCCCCGTGCGCGAGGCCACGTTGCGGCGAGCCTCCTGCGCGTGATTTCCGTGGACCCGCATCGCAGGAGATGGATGACAGCGAGCCAAGTGTCGAAATCGAGCTGAGAGAGCTCGGGCCCAGATACAGTCAGCGTGACGTTCGCGTTGCTTTCGAGGCGGTGGGTGTCGAGGACATCTCCGTTTCGGCGCCGTGGCGCGTAGAGCCCGCATCGTAGGAACTCGCTCGGCGCAGCGCGATGGGTGTCGGGCCAGGGATCCGGTACCGAAAAGTAGGAGTTCTTTCCGAAAGGTTGCGGACTCCCGTCGTCTGCGGGCTGAGACGTGGAGCCGGAATCAACCTCCTGGTAGGGCGCTTCTTCGGTGCGACGGTGCGGCTTCCGGCTGCTTGTGCGCGCAGGAGGCGACCGGTCATAGCCGAACGGGTCCGGATCGAAGTCCTCCTCGTCGAAGCAGAACTCAGGGCGGCGGTCGTCAGACATGGCATTCTCCTTCCGGCTCCCATGGGTGTTTGGCCGGTTCTGCCTCTTGTATCCACCGGCTTTATATTTGGAGTGACGCGGGACTGCAGCGGGACCAGACCGGGATCTGAGCGGACGGGCGTCTCGCAAATCCTTGATAGAGCGGGAGTTTTGTCGGCGACGTATACGGCTATATCAATAACTCTGTAAATCTTGATCTTGAGGCCGCACCAGGACCCGCGCACCGCGAGGCCATTCGAGAACTGGAACAGGAGATGTCTTTCATCGCCACATCATGCCTTGCAGCGCCGCCTATGGCTGGTTGAGGAGCGCCACCACAGGATCCGCGAAGGATGTCGCCAGCGTCCTCCTGCTTGAAATCAGTGAACGCGATGCGACGAGCCCCTCCGCCACTGCTGAAATCCAATCGTCACCCACGAAATTTAAAGCGCATTCACTTCTCTGGGGCAGGCGGCCGCACGTCTCGAAAAACCAAGACGCGCAGCAAATTACGTCAAACGCAAGCACTGGCGAGGTTATGGCAATTTCCGCATTCACGATCGTCAACAAGGGCGAATCCATCAGGTGGACCGACTTCTGGGAGACGAAGCTCGCTCGGGAGGGATTTTGCTTTTTGAGTTGGAACGCAGGGGCAGGCAGGCTTCTCCTTCCTGAAGCACTTGAAGGCGTACTTCATGAGATGCGCGGCGCGACTCATGTGATCGTCACGCGCGGGTGGTACGAACCTTGGCGACGTGAGGGGCTCGAGCTGATGTTCGAGGCTCACTCGGACTGTCCGTTCTGCCTCGTGCTCGACGCAGCACAAGCTGACCGGGTGCTGCTCAGGATCGACTGCGGGGCACGATTTCCACTCGCCGTTTGGACCCGTACCGGCAGGAAGCTTTGCCAGCCGGGCTGCTATCGTGTGGCGCAGTGCCTGCCATGCCTTGAGCCTTGGCCGCAGCCACAGAGCCAGCCTGTGTCGGAGGAGTTCCATCATGATCAAGCTGATTGAGCACCGTCGCGGTTGCATGCGCGTTACCGCGAGCGACACGATCAACTTGCTCTCCGATTGCGAGTGCGTCGCGGTTGCGGCGGCTGTTGCTCCGGGGCATCTCATACTCGAGACCTGCGTAACGCCTCGATGGACAAACGCAACCCGAAGCCGAGTTCCCGCCGCCGTCCAAGGCAAGGTCCGGTCGGAATGTGAGATCTCGCCGCGCGAGACGCGCTCGCCCATTGAAAACGTGATTCTGCGAGTGGACTCCTCCGGGAGTCTCGCGCCGGCGGAAGCGCGGCGACATAATGAAATTTAAAACTGGTTCGCTTATCTGGAGAGCCGTTGACTGAGCGCTCGAATTTCGAGACTCCGTTGGCCGCTGCAGAGATCAACTAAATTCCGGAGAGGTTATGAACCAACAGACTTCCAGTGTAGGTGGCCCGTTTTTGCAGTTCTTGGGAAAGGCCGAAGATGCCGCCGAGGGCGGTCGTGACGCATGGGTTGCCCAATCCACAGGGGAGCGGCTTGCGGTGGCTCTTGCCCTTAATCGCCCGGACTGGCTGGCCAGTATGGGTTACACGATCGCGGAAGCGATCGATAGGGTCGATGACTGGATTCCGCTTGTCCGACCGGTCGAGCGTTCGCTGCGGGATCGCGGGCTCATTTGAGGTCATCGCGGAGGCTTTTGGAGATGAACAGTTGCGGGGTGGGTTCGGGTTCGGCAACTCTGGCCGCAGCAAGGTGTAATGTGTCATGAGTCAGATGGAAGGCATGGTGATAGCGTCCATAATTGCGATCGTAGGCGCAATCGGCCTCGCGTCCTTGTCGATCCGACTTGCTTACCGAGAGAAAGAGGCCCGGCGTGATGCCGGGCCTCGATGAATCAGGCGTTCCGCCCTTGGTTTGACTGCTGATCGCAGGACGTGTCAATTCGTGACCAATGCCACAGCAGGCTGGAGCTCGGATTTGATCGTCTCGAGCAGGCTCTGTGCCGCGTGTCCATAGAGGCGCACCATACTGACAGTATGAGCGCAGTCGGAGTCTCCGTGACCTACATAAATGAGGCGCTCGTACGCGTCCGAGGTACTCCGACTCATCTGCTCAGCGCACCGCATCGCGTCGTCGATGGCTTCGAGCAGTGGTTGGAACTCTCTACTCGCCTCCGAAACGAGCGGAGGCCGGGCGGTCTCCGGCATCAGCGTCTCCCCGTCGACCGCTTCGATTGCGACATGTTCCGTCACTGAAGCGCGGATTATGCTCGCGAGCGAGACGACGCTCCGAAGGTTGCCCCATAGCAGCTCCCACGGTCGATCAAGCTCATCCGTCGAAATCCTTGACCATCTCTTCGCGTTCACCAGCTCGAGCTGCGTGGTCGAGAGGGCGCGCAAGGCGTTGAGCATGTGGGACGTGAATCTCTCGATCTTCTCGTTGGTTGCCGACATGTATTCCCCAATGTCCTGGTAGGTTACTCGCCTTGGCATCTTTGCGCATTGGCGAGTCCGGTGCATCGCTGTGTCCGCGAACGTGCAATGCACTGGGTATAGCGAATGCGCCGGAGGGTTCGGAAGCCATGGGAAACAGGGGCCGGCGAGCACCGAGCCCCTGCGTGATGTTGATGTTTGGCGGCATCACCTTCACGGTTGCACCGGACCTCACATGCGCCTCGCCGGCGGACTACTCCATGCGATCTAGGCTGCTTCGATGCTCTTGGCCGAAGCGCTGCTCGGCGCATAGCAGTACGGGCCGGCCGAGACCCTCGATCACCTCGGGCAGGCACGCATCAGACGGGTGAGCCGTTCGGATGCTTCGATATGGGCCCTGTCCCCAGCGCGGAGGACACGCTATGTTAAGCCGAACCATATCCTCCATCCCTATCGGCGACCAAAATCGGCGAAATGGCTGCTTAGCGACTCCCATGCATATCGCGAGCTCTGTGGGTCAAATGTGTTTTTTGCCGTTGCCGCGCTGCGCAGGAAAATTCGACCGCATATAAGCCGCCAGGCGCCGATAGGTGAGGGTACCCGCCACTTCCCCCCCTTTCCTCTCAAAACGAGCCCCCAGAGGCCCTCAGAGAGCGCTGTGGATGCAGTTTCCATAATCCCGCCGGTGTGTTCTGGTGCTCACCGTTTCTCCCGTGGTCGACCGTGGCGAACTACGGAACGATCGACCCCCAAGTGTCCGTCGAGGCGGAGAAGCTGGGCGTCGCAGAGGATGACTCACTGGCGCACTGGAAAGACCCGGCCGCAACGCCGAATGCGTCATTGGCAGTCGGTGACCAGTCGCTGGAGCTTGAATCGATTGTCGAGCCGATATTCGTTCCGAAATCGCTCTGCGACATACTGTCGCTCAAGGGGAAAGCCGTGGAATGGTCGAATAGGTTGCTGAGAAACTCCAGAATACCCATGGTTGACTCCCGTGCGGCGGAATGCCGCGACAATTCTCGAGAGCTAACTGTCATTATAACAGAGGGCTGAGATCGTCGCGAGCCTAGAAGATCAGAGGGGCGCGTGCTCGGGAGAGGATGTCTTTCAGAGGATCGCTGCTATCCCGGTCATCGCTGATAGAAGACGTGGAAACGATCGTGCTGATGGCTGCCTTGGATATCATCTCTGTGCCGCCATCAGCCGCATCATGAGGGCGAAGGAAGACGACCTCCGTATCATAGCCTCGCAGGCTCCCGACGAGCCTGATTCGATTGATCAGGTAAATGGCAACGGACTTGCCGATGCGCTCTTCGAGGAATGCGTCTTCTGTGATCCTACTGCTCATACAGCGAGTTCTCCGAAGCGGCTTGTTATTGATAGTTGCCGCGTATAGCGACCCGTCCTTTCCTATCCGCTGGTCCGGCGGGAAGGTAAGGCGAGCGAGAAGAGGGGGCGCGAGGCCCCCTCCCACTGACAGCGTTTGCGAGCATCCGCTCGCACCTGCCGCTCAGTCCGCTCGTGCCGTCCGATCGCGGGTGCCACCCCGCGGTCTTGATCTCCAGTCTGCCAAACTGGAGTGGACGTGCCGGACCCCTCGGCTCATAGAGCCGATTCAACCCGGGCCCGGCGTCAAGCGTGCGGTCTGCCACGACCACATCATCGTTTCGCTTAGCTCCCGCCTTTCGCGCGGTCCACTTTCCCTTTCGACTTTCAGCCCGTCAGCCGTTGGGTGCTTTCGCTACTCAGCTGGTCTCCCTCCGTTGCTGCTTTGCCCGTTGCCAGAGGGCATCGACGCAGCTACGGATTCCCGTCATAGCCATCGAGGCTTCTGCGGTCAGCATGTTGACTCAGTACGCGGAATATCCTGGTGCTAGGCACCTCACCGCCCGGAGCGGTTTTCGTGGGGGCGGGATTCCAAGGCCCCTCCACTACGCTCCGCATACGTCACTCGTCACAGGCTTGTCGGGCTTGATTGCCCGGTACACGCATCGCCGCACTGCTGGGGAGCTCGAGGCCCCCTTTTCCCGGTATAGCTGTCAGAGCGGGTCTCAACGTCGAGCTCGATGCGAGTTTTCGCATCCAGTCGGGTTGAGCCCTCGCGGTCCTTCCAGTTCTCCCTCAGGACCCTGCGCCCTCACGAGCGCCTCATCAGAAGAGCCCGGTGCAGCAGACGTGTGATCCTCACGGACCACCCGCCGATGAGATTGTTTGCTCATTCACTCGATGGCGGGGAACGCGGCATTTCCGCTCGCGCCCCGGACGCGTCCCGCGTCCCGCGACGTCGCCCGCGCCCTTGCGCGTCGGAAGGGCGTCGAAGCGGGGTACTTACCCCCCCAGCGCGACGGTGTATGCCGCGCCCGCGCCATTACGCGCACGCGGCTTCCGCTAAGCTTCGACGGCTGGCGGGCCGTCGCTGTAGGCCCAGTCGGGCCTCGATGATGACACGCTCTGGGGGTTGGCGGCCCCCCGCATGTCCTGGTGGAGAGTGGCAGGCTGCGCCCCCGGTGCAAGCACCTCGAGCATTTCGTGTAGCCACGAGGCCGTGGAATCCCTTGTTGTTTGTGCTCAGCGCCAATCGAATCGCGTCCGTGGCACCACGTGCTATACGCAATGCCGTCACTTGGCGGCTTCTCACCCGTTCCGTCATTGATCATGAACTTCGATCCGCCAGTCCTGCTGCACAAAAACACGCTCATGCAGAGGCTCGCCGACTATGTCCGATCTGGCTTTGCGGAATACATCACTGGCATCGCTCCGGCGGAGCGAGCTGCCGCATTCGCTCGGAAGTTCACGCGCTACTATCGAGTCGATCTCGGTGCGGATCGAAATTGCCGGGCTCGGTCGAAAGCGGCTGGCGAGGGATGCGCCATACTACTCCTGTACGCGGCAGCACCGAATCTGCTGATTTGGTTCTTGCTCTTGAGCCCGGGTCCCCACCCCGCCAGACTCCTTGAGAATCTCAAGCGAGCTCTTGAGCGCGACGAGCGCATCGTCGTGGAGGGCGACTACGAGCTGATCCGATACACGCGATCGGGCGCTCGCCCGTCCTTCACGTGGAGGATGACGGAGCAGACGTATCGAGGCGTACGCAACCGGGTCCTGGAGTGTGTACGCAAGAATGATGACGAGGCGCTCCGCCAGCTCATACACTCCCTTTATCGAGCACCGGGATTCGCAGGGACTCGCCGGCAGGTAGGAAAGCTCGTCGCCCTGTTGCGTGCGGAATGGAGGCGAGCTGGCCGCCGGCGCCGACTTCCGACATTTCCGGCGAAACTGCCATATGTCGCGCGTCTCAGATCCGAAAGTATTCCACTGACCAGCTGGCTACGCGGTCAGAGCCGCATCCCTTCAGTCCCCGGGGATACGGGCTGAATCGGGAGTTTCCGCGACCGGTCTCCTATGGCTGGTCGCGGGGCGTCGCCACGGGGTCTGCGACGGATGGCGCCAGCGTCCTGCCGCACCTAATCAGTGAACGCGATGTAACGAACTCCTTGGCCACTGCCCGCATCCAGTCGTGACCTGAGAAATTTAAAGTGCATTGACTTCTCTGTAGCAGGCAGCCGTATCTCTCAAAAACACGGACGCGCGGCAACGTCAAACGCAACGGCTCTGGAGAGTTTATGTCACTTTATACCTTCACGATCGTCAACAAAGGCCAGTCCATTGGCTGGACCGACTTCTGGGACACGAAGCTGGCCCGGGAGGGATATTGCTTTTTGAGCTGGAATGCAGGGGCAGGCAGGCTTCTCCTTCCTGAAGCACTTGATGCTGTACTTCATGAGATGCGCACAGCGGCTCATGTGATCGTCACGCGGGGGTGGTACGAACCGTGGCACCGGGAGTGTCTCGAGCTGATGTTCGAGGATCACTCGGACCGTCCGTTTTGTCTCGTGCTTGACGCGGCACAAGCTGACCGAGTGCTGCTCAGGATCGACTGCGGAGCGCGATTCCCATTCACCGTTTGGACGCGTGCCGGCAGAAAGCTTTGCCAGCCGGGGTACTATCGTGTAGCGCATAGCCTGCCCTGCCTTGAGCCTTGGCCGTCGCCGCGGAGCCTCGCTGCGTCGAAGGAGTCTCACCATGATTAGCCAGATGGAGCGCCGTCGCCGTTGCATGCGCATTGTCGCGAACGACACGATCGATCTGCTCTCCGATTGCGAGTGTGTCGCGGTCGCGGTGGCTGCAGTTCCCGGGCATCTTATTCAAGAGACCTGCGTAACGAGTTTTGGTGGTCAGCCGCAGCCCGAGACCGAGCGCCCGCAGACGTCGCCAGAAGTCGGGGTCCTACAACAAAGGTGTGAGTCGCCGAGACCTGAGCAACGGAGGACGTGATCTCGAGGAATGACGCTGACCATGTGGCGCGTCCTGTCCGGTTCAAGAGGTGAGCGCTCTGATACCAGGGCGCCACGCGAGACGGCGCCCTTGAGAGCACGATCGGTAGAGGTTCGTAGCCTTTGTACGAGCCTCCGCAGGAGAAGGTCCCGATCTGCTGTTCCTCATTGTCCGCGAGGGCGCCCCGAGCTGGGAACGAGCAGCTGTAATCCTTACCTTCCTTTCGGATTCCAGCCATATAGCTCAGAGACTTGGGGGTATGCGTCGGGAAATCCGCGTCTTGCGGATGAAGTCTCCTCTGGCGACACTCCACGCCATGGATTGGACGTAAGCCCTCCGGCATCCCCGTCCTTGCGCGCGACAGCGAGCGCGCGTAGGGG
>VFSW01012556.1_pt1 | contig 11818 bp, 9 predicted proteins | sample 5358111 | NCBI WGS metagenome assembly VFSW01 (sample SAMN11554181, study PRJNA540505) | mine drainage metagenome | isolation source: sediment from site ElyBrook_90M | place: USA: Ely Copper Mine, Vershire, VT | collected 2017 | reverse complement strand
CCCAATCAAGTCGTGGGGCCTCGTGACCGTCGCCGAGGTCCCGAACACGGTCTACCAGCGGATCATCACCGGGCCACATCCCGGACCGGCGCCTGACCCGGCCAACCCGGCGGTGCCCGCCGCTGTCGTCGACGCGGACTTCGCCGAGGTTGAGTCTGCACTCGAGCGAAAGGGTCAGGTCATCCTGTACGGGCCCCCCGGGACCGGCAAGACCTACATCGCGAACCGCTTCGCAGTGTGGTGGCTGCGACGCCAACAGAAGGCGCCTGACGCCGATGCGGTCCTGGCGACGAAAGAGGCGTTTGCCAAGGCCGAAGGCGAACTTGCGACATCACGCGTCAGCCGGCGAGTGTGGTGGATCGTGGCCAATCCGACAGAATGGAGCTGGGAGTCGCTGTTCAAAGACGGGAAGGTCGAGTACCGGTACGGGCGCTTCAGGAAGAACTATCCCCTCGTCCAAGCCGGCGATCTCGTCATCGGCTACCAGGCGACACCGGCCAAACGCGTGGTGGCGCTCGCCACCATCACTCAACCGCTCCACCTCAATGATGCGGGTGAGCTCAAGATCACCCTCGAACCACTCGCGCCGGTCGCCAATGGGATCGGATGGGACGAGCTGACGAATGATCCGATCATGGCGGCGAGTGAGCCCATCCGGACCCGGAACCAGGGCACGCTATTCGCGCTTACCGATATAGAGGCATCGCACGCGCTCGCGATCCTCTCAGAGCGCAATCCCGACCTCCCCTCCGTCGAACCCGACGAAGGCGAGGTCGGGCTCCTGACACGGGTGACGTTCCATCCCTCGTACACCTACGAGGACTTCGTCGAAGGCTACAAGCCCGATCCCAGCGGCACGGGACAGCTCGTCCTTCGACTCAAGGACGGCATCTTCAAGCGCGTCTGTGCCGCGGCCGCCAGCCATCCCGAGGACACGTACATCGTGCTCATCGACGAGATCAACCGGGGCAATATCCCGAAGATCTTCGGCGAGCTCGTGACGCTCCTTGAGAAGGACAAGCGGGCGACGAAGGTCAGCCTTCCCCAGAGCCAGGAGCCGTTCTCCGTTCCACCGAACGTTCGAATCATCGGCACCATGAACACGGCTGATCGGAGCATCAAGCTCCTCGACGCTGCCCTCCGGCGCCGGTTCGCGTTCATCGAGTTCATGCCCAATCCCGAGAAGCTGGCCGGCGGCGCCGTGGATGGGCTCGCGCTGGATGCCTTCCTCGAGGACCTCAATCGTCGGATCGCCGAGCACGCCGGACGTGAGAAGCAGATCGGGCATTCGTTCCTGATGCGCGAGGATGGCCAGCCGGTCTCGGACGCCGACGACTTCGCGGCCCGCTTCCGCCAGGACATCCTGCCGCTGCTCCAGGAGTACGCGTACGACGACTACGCGGCGCTCGAGTCGTACGTAGGACCCGGGATCATCGACGCAAAGGAGCTCCGAATTCGCTCCGACGTACTGCACGACCCGGCCGTCCTCATCTCCGCGCTCCGCGAATCGCTCGCGCCGAAGGGAGATCTCGACGCCGTCGCGCCCGACTGATGCGTCGGTTCGAGCGCGACGGGCGCCCGGTCGTCGAGATCGGCGAATGGGAGGCCCCGCCTGAACATGTTCGACTGGCCCTGACCGACGCTGACCGGTCACTCGCCACGTCACTCGCGACAGGTGCCGGGCGAGTCTTCGTCGACGAGATGCGCGACGGCCTCCGCGTGCGGGCGACCTCCTGGATCGGGGTGGTCTCGTTCGCCTCGTTCGATCTGCAGATCGTCCCGAAGTACGTCGGGGAATCGCTCGGTGTGCTCGGCATGGTCGACTTCACTCGGGGCACAGACGCCCTTCGGCGACAAGCCGGCGTCCGCCGCCTCGCACTTGGGGGCGCACACCTCCTCGATCTCGTAGCCCTGCTGGCCGCGGACCCGGCCGATCGACTGATCCGAGACGGTCTGCTGCAGGACTACGTCACCCGCGAGGACGCCCTCGGCGTCGTGCGAGGCCGACTTCTCTGGTACGAACAAGCGACGCGGCACCCCGGCCGCGTCGACACGCTCGAATGCCGGTTCGACGAGTTCGAGACCGACATCGACGAGAACCGGCTCGTATGTGCCGGCCTGAACGCGGCCCGACGCCTTGTGCACCACCCAGACGTCCGTGGCCCAGTGACCCGGACAAGCTCCATCTTCGCCGAGGTGTGCGATCCAGCGCTCCTCGAATCACGTTGGCTCGATGGCCCGCACGAATACGACCGGCGGAACGAGCGCTATCGAAACGCCCATGAGTACGCCCGCCTCCTCTTGCGAGGGCTCGGCGTGACCGACCTTTACACGCCCTCGTCCTCGACCTCGTTCGCGTTCCTGATCGATATGAACTCGCTGTTCGAAGACTTCGTCACCCAGCTCCTGAACGTCGGGCTCAGAGCCTTGGGTTTGGCACCGAACGCCCAGCGCCGGATCAGCGGACGGATCGTCGACGATCGCAGCGGGCGGACGTATCGGAACGTCATCCCGGATATCGTCGTCAGAGGCTGGGGCCCAAAGGGGCCCCGCGAGGTTCCCCTCGACGCCAAGTACAAGCTCTACGGCAGGGGGCGGCTCATTGAGAACGCCGATCTGTACCAACTGTTTTTCTACGCGTTTATTCACCGCTCAGCGATGGTCGGCGAATCCCCGCCAAGCGCTTACGTCGTCTATCCCGTCCAAGGCGAGGATCAGACTCACTTGCGGTTCGTCGATCTGCACGGTGTCCCTGGGGCGCGGCTGCGAGGGGTTGGCATCGACGTCGCCTCGACCCTCGAGATGATCGCCCGCGGGACAGTGGGTGACGTACCGGCCGTTCGAGCTGTCGCCGAGGTGTTCTCTCGAATGCCTCTGCCGGAGGCCTTCGCGCCGACAACGCATTCCAACGGGTGACGAGCCAGTGACGATGCGAGCTCGTCAGGCCGTGTGGGGAAGCGAGGCCTGCGAGGTACCCGTCGCGACGCCGCGCAGCGCGACGACCCGCGCAGCCCACGTCCGGGCGTGCCGGGCAGGCGGGGCCAGTCTCCTAGAGCTCGACCGCCAGCAGGGGGCGGCCCGTGGCAGCTAATCGCGCCTCCGCACACCAGGAAGTGCCCGCGACGGGTCGCGCTGGCGGCGTGGACGGCTGCCCTGGCGGGTGGATCGCTGCGATCGACGAGCCCGGCGGGGTGCGGCTCGAGCTCGTGGAGGACGCGCATACGCTGCTCGCCCTCCGCGTTGAGGTCCTCGCGATCGACATCCCGATCGGTCTCCCGTCGTCATACGTTCCGGGCGGCCGCCGGTGCGACCACGGGGCCCGCGGGCTCCTCGGCCGCCCCAGGTCGAGCTCGGTGTTCAGCGCCCCACCGCGCCCGAGCCTCGCCCTCGGCGGCTTCGATGCGCCCGGGCGCCGCGAGCTGGGGCTCACGCTCCAGGCCTGGAACATCGTGCCCAAGGTCGCGGCCATCGACGACATCGTGGCGCCGCAACGGCAGTGGCTTGCCGGCCGCCAGGACGCGCCCGAGCTCCCGCTTATCGCTGAGGTCCACCCGGAGCTGTCGTTCTACGAACTCAACGGCGGGCGCGCTGTCGAGGCTCCCAAGCGTCGGGCGGCGGGCCGGCGCGAGCGGGCCGAACTCCTGGTGCCGTTCTTCCCCGTGGCCACGCTTCTCGACGGCCGGGCCGGCGGGGCGGGCGTCGACGACGTCCTCGACGCACTCGTGGCCCTCTGGACGGCGCGGCGGCTGCTGGACGGGATCGCTGAGCGCGTGCCCGTCGCCGAGCCAGAACTGGACGAGCGCGGCCTCCGGATGGAGATCTGGCGGTAGCGATCCGCGCTGCGACGCCATCCTGCACGACCGCCGCGGGGCTTCGGAGGCCCGCCACCCCCTTGACACCTGTTCCACAACGGCGTAGTGTTCCATCACTGTTCCGGAATATGGTTAGTTCCACAAATAACGGAACTAGATAGGAACCGGAAATAACGCCAGAGAAAGGAGGTAGCACTGAGCAAGGCGAATACGGCTAACAGCCCCGACAAATGCAATGGGGTCTGACGATTGCTCGCCAGACCCCACATCGCAATCCCGGTGACAGCGGCTGCTATCCGCTCGAACCCGAAGGCGCGACTCACCAGGAGCGCCTTCAACGATAACACCCCTCGCTACAGCGAGAGATTGAAGAAGTTGAAGGACAAGGGAAACCGTGAATACGAACGATAACAGCGATCCGGCGGTCGTCCTGGACGGCGACCGCCTCTGCATCCAATCGCTCAGCGTGGTCGACGCGGACGCGGTCGCGTTCGTGGAGCGCACGCCCGAGCCGGACCGCCCGCGGCTGGTTGCCGATGGCGTGCGGGTCGGGCTGCTCGCGATGCGGAACGTCGGCGCGACCGTCAGCGTCGATTTCGTCGAGCGGGAGTTCGAGCAGCTCCTCGCCCGGCTCAACACCGCCAACGAGGAGGCGGGTGTCGCGCTCGAGAAGACCCTCCGCGACAACTTCGGCGACGAGGGCGGCCGCCTGCCGCGGGTGCTCGAGGAGTTCCTCGGCGACCGGGGCAAGCTCCGCCTCTTCGTGGCCGAGCTGTTCGACGAGAACCGCCGCGACAGCGCGATGGGCCGCTTCCGCGACCTGCTCGGCAAGTACTTCGACGGGGACGGCGCGATCCTCGCGTCGCTTCTCGACCCCACCCGGCAGGGGAGCCCCCTGTTCCAGTTCCGCGGCGAGGTGGCGTCCGGCTTCAAGGCGCTCGGCGAGCGGCTGGCCGCCCTCGAGGCCGGGGCGACCGCCCGCGCCGACGAGCGGAACCGAGGAACGGCCAAGGGCCGGGACTTCGAGGACCTGATCGAGGAGCTCCTCGGCCAGATCGCCCGTGGCGCGGGGGACCTCCTCGAGCGGACGTCGACGGTCGACGGTGCGATCCTGCGCTGCAAAAAGGGTGACTTCGTCCTCACGCTCGACCCGAGCCGGACCGGGGCGACGCCGGTTCGGATCGTCGTCGAGTGCAAGAACGGCCGCGTGCAGACGCGGAAGCTCGCGGACGAGATCACCGAGGCGAAGGACAACCGCCAGGCGGTGGTCGCCCTGGTCGTCTTCGAGCCGGAGCAGGCGCCATCCGGCATCGCGCCCGTACAGATCGTCGGCGACGACGTGTACTGCGTGGTCGGCGACGCGGAGGACCTCGCGGTCCTCGAACTCGCTGTCCGGATGGCCCGCCTCCTCGCCCTCCTGAGCCTTCGAGATCGGTCGCCGCGCCTCGACGTGGCGCTCGTTCTTCCGGCGGTCCAGGCGATCCGTGATGAAGTCAACGCGCTCGGTACGGTGAAGTCGACGCTGACCACCATGCAGCGGTCGGTGAGCGACGGAGCCACGAGCATCAACGTCCAACTGGAGCGGACGCGGCAGCGCGTCCTCGCGCTCGTCGCCCAGATCGAGGAGGCCGTCTCGGCGACCTCCGACGTCGCGGCGCTCAGCGCGTAGTCACGCCGGCGGCGGGTGGGATTCAACCGACCCGCCCGCCGCCCACCAAATCGTCTGACGAGGAAGGAGCCCGACATGACCTGGATGTCATCGGTCGAGCGCGACCTCATGGACAACCTCGTGGCGCTGCTGCGCGACCGGCTGCCGCCCAGCTGGCGCATCGAGGCCGACCTGTGGCCGTCCACCGACCCGTCGATGCGCATCCGCTGGCAGGTCCCCGACTATCGCCTCACCATCTACCCGCCCGCGGGCAGCGCAGCGCGGCTCGCCGTCGAGGTGCGACAGTCGGTCACGCCAAGGGCCGCATACGAGGCTGCCTCGGCCCTCCAGATGCAGCGCCAGGCGGCTGACCAGGAGACGCGGGCGGACGAACCGGTGGACGGCGTCCTCCTCGCCACCTACTTCCTCTCTGATCGCGCCCGGGAGCTCCTAGCGCCAACGGGAATCTGCTACGCGGATAGCACCGGCAACATCAGGATTGCGCTCGATGATCCGCCCCTGTTCATCGAGACGTCCGGGCTGAACCGGCTCCCGGCCTCGCCGCGCTACTACACCCCGAAGGCGCTCGCAGGGGCTCCCGTCCGACTGAGACAGGCCAGTCTGTTTGACCAGTCGCTTCTGCCGATGGCGCCTCGCCTGCTTCAATCCTTCAAAGGTCCTGGTGCGGCACTTGGAATTCGGGCGCTGGTCGACTACCGGCCGCCATATGGCCTGCGTGAACTCTCCGAGCAGGCCGGCGTCTCACTCGGCACTCTCTCGCGAGTCCTCGACTTCGCCGAGGGCGAGGTTCTCATCGAGCGGGTGCCACGCGGGCCGATTACCCGGGTCGACTGGGAGGCGTTTCTCCGCCGCTGGGCCATGGACTACTCGCTCATCGGCTCGAACGAGACGCGTCTCTTCCTCGAGCCACGCGGTGTCGGCACCGTCGTGGAGCGGCTCCGCTCGAACCAGGGCCGGTACGCGGTCAGCGGCTCACTCGCCGCACACACTGTCGCGCCCGAGGCACCGGCCGTCCTCGCCGTGGTGTACGTCGACTCGTTCGACGTCGCAGACGAGCTACGACTGAGGCCTACCGACACGGGCGGCAACGTCATGCTCGTGCGGCCGTTCCCGTCCGCCCGCTCCTCGCAGGCGCTGGCGCCGTTCCTCCGGACGCGGCTCGTGGATGAGGTCGTGTATGTGGCTCTGTCGCAGGCGGTCGTGGACCTGTTAACCAGCCCCGGTCGGGGCCCGGCCGAGGCCGAGGCGCTCATCATCTGGATGAAGGCCAACGAAGATGCCTGGCGAATCGCCTAACCAGCTCTGGGTCGACTCCCGCACTGCGCTCCTCGACGTGCTCGAGGCGCTCGGCGACCACGCCGAGCGCGTTGTCCTGGTCGGCGCGCAGGCGATCTACCTCCGCTGCGAGGACAGCGCGCTTTCGATCGCGCCCTTCACGAAGGACGCCGATATCGCCCTCATCCCGCCTCTCGGCACCGAGCCCGCCCTCGAGGCCGCGATGCGCGCCGCGGGCCTTGAGCTCCGCGCCGGCCAGCACGGAATCTGGGTCCGCGAGGGGGCGGAGGTCGATCTGCTCGTCCCCGACGCCCTCGCGCCGCCGGAGGGCAAGCGGGGAGCGCGCCTCATGGGCCACGACCCGCGTGCAGCCCGCAAAGTGGTGGGTCTCGAGGGCGCTGCCGTCGACTGGGACCTGATGCAGATTACCGGGCTCGCCCCGGGCGACCGACGCACCGCGTCCATCCGTGTCGCCGGCCCGGCCGCCCTGCTCGTCGCCAAGGTCTACAAGATCGCCGAGAAGGGCGCCTCGCCCGCCCTCAACAAGGACGCCCACGACGTGTACCGGCTGCTCGTCGCGACCGACACCGGCGACCTGGCCCGCCGCGTCCGGATGCTGCTCGACGATCCCGTGACCGGGCGGATCACCGAAACGGCCATCGGCAACCTCCGGCGCCTGTTCGGCGACCCCTTCGCGCCTGGGTCCCTGATGGCCGGCGCGGCGGAGGCGGGCGTGGGGAACCCCGCGAACGTGCAGGCGTCGCTCAGTGCCCTGGCCAATGACCTCCTTCAAGAGGTGTCCTGGTGAGCGCCCCACTCCCCAACCCGGCGCTCGCGGCCGAGCACGGCGCACTGCTCGACGTCTGCAAGCAGCTTCTGGACGTCCTCGGGGCAGGGACGGGCCTGCTGCGACCATCGCGCCGTGTCGACGGCCGCCACTACGACTACGTCGACCGCATGGAGCTGCTCAGGGGCACGCTCGCAAGCGCCCTTGACCTCGTCGCCCTGAACGACTACCCCAGTGCCTTCGCCATCCTCAGGACGGGACTTGAGCACCACCTCATCGACCGCCTGGTGTTCCTGGCAAACCGCCTCCAGTACCGCTACCGGGTGCCGACCGCTCAAATCAGCGCCGAGGACGCTCGGCTCCGCACGCTCCAGGCGACGACACGGCCGGACATCGTGCGCTGGCGGGTCCTGGGACGCGAGTTCACCGTGATCATCACGGGCATCCACGAGACCGGCCGCATCGGCAAGCCGCCGACGATCTCGCCGTACTGGTTCATGCTCGACCGCTACGACCCGTTCACCGGCAAGCGCCAATACCAGTCGCGGCTCGCCCGCCAGTTCTCGTCGCCGAAGTGGCACCACAAGGCGGCGGACGAGGCGTGGGACCTGTGGAAGAGCCGCTTCTCGCCGGCGTCGCTCACGCGGAGCCTACTGACCAACCGGCTCCTCACGACGGCACAGGTAGTCCAGGTCGATGTCCACTACGGCTTCCTGAGCGCGTTCGTCCACCCTTCCGCCCGGGCGGCGGACCTCGCCCTCGGGCGGAACAGGCCGCGACCGGACCGCGCTTATGACCACTACTGCTCGGAGCTCGGCCTGCTCTACATCGCCGCGATCGCCGTTGCGGAGCTCGACGTCTTCGCTCGGGCCTGCCGACGCCGGCCGTCTTGCGCGCTCAACGGCTGGCCTTCAGTACAGGCCGATCTCGCCGCGGCGGAGGCCGCAGCCAGCCATTTCTGGTTCCTGTCAGGCGGGCCGCACGAGCTCGATCGGTTTCACGAAGCCAACTCTCGCATGGCTCGCGGCCTGCGCGCCGGCCGCGCTGTGGTTCGGGTCGACCCGGCCTCCCTCCGACCGGAACAGGTTCGCTACTATCGCAATCCCTTGGTCCGGATCGTCGAGCTGCACCAGACGATCCGGGAGCTCAGCACCGGGCTCGCCTACGTGTCCCCCTTTCCACGGTCGGACGCATGGCACCGCATCTAGCGACTGCGTTGGGTGCACGGCGCACGGATGGCGTGGCATGTCGGCCGCTAGGATGTCACCGATGAGCCCGCGCACGCCGGAGGCGCACGCCCGCCGCGACATCGACCGCCAGCTCGAGATGACCGGGTGGATCGTTCAGGATCGCGCCGCGGTCAACGTCCATGCGGGATCCGGTGTCGCCGTCCGCGAGTTCCCGACGGCGAGCGGTCCCGTCGACTACCTGCTCTACGTCGACGGCGCCGCGGCCGGAGCCGTCGAGGCGAAGAAGATCGGCTTCACGCTGTCCGGCGTCGAGCTCCAGACGCAGCGGTACGGCGCCGGCCTCCCACCAGCCCTGCCGGTGTACCGGCGGCCGCTGCCGTTCCTCTTCGAGTCGACAGGGGTCGAGACTTGGTTCACGAACCTGATGGACCCCGAGCCGCGGAGTCGCGAGCTGTTCACGTTCCACCGCCCCGAGACCCTCCGCCGATGGCTCGGCGAGGCGGGCTACGGGCAGTCCGTTCGCTCCCTGCCCGCCGCCGCCGAGACGCCCGCCGAATATGAGGCCTCGGCGACCCTCCGCCACCGGCTGCGCCACCTTCCTGCGCTTGCCACCAACGGTCTGTGGCCCGCGCAGGTGAATGCAATCCAGAACCTCGAGGCGTCGTTCGCTCAAGACCGCCCGCGGGCGCTCATCCAGATGGCCACCGGCTCGGGAAAGACGTTCACGGCCTGCAACGAGGTGTATCGGCTCGCCAAGTTCGCCAAGGCCCACCGGGTTTTGTTCCTCGTTGACCGGGCGAATCTCGGCCGCCAGGCGTACAAAGAGTTCAGCCAGTTCGTGACCCCGGACGACGGCCGCAAGTTCACAGAGCTCTACGTCGTACAGCACCTAACATCGAACACCTTTGACACGACGGCGAAGGTCACGATCTCGACGATCCAGCGCCTGTACTCCATCCTGCGCGGCGACCCGGAGCTGTCCGAGGAGCTCGACGAGACATCGGCGTTCGCGGCGACGACGGTGCCGTTCCGTCCGGTCGAGATCGAGTACAACGCGGCAATCCCGATCGACGCTTTCGACTTCATCGTCACCGACGAGTGCCATCGCTCGATCTACGGGGTCTGGCGCCAGGTCCTGGAGTACTTCGACGCGTTCCTCGTAGGCCTGACCGCCACCCCCTCGGCGCAGACGCTGGGGTTCTTAGCGAGGTCGATACCCCCGGAAGCCGCGAGATGGCGACCATTTGGGGCCTCCGCGAGCCACAACTTATGGTGTCGTGCAGTATATCAGCACAGCGCGGACCACTGTCTGGAGGGCACGCGGGGACAGTTAGAGTGTCGCCCTGAGATCAAGAGAGGTAGCTGGAGCGGGAGACGGGATTCGAACCCGCGACATCTTGCTTGGGAAGCAAGCACTCTGCCAACTGAGTTACTCCCGCTCGCCAGAGCAACGGGATTGTAGCGCGGCACCGAGGCGGCCGCCATCGATCCCGGTACGTCGGACGACGCGGTCGCGATGACGCAGCTTTGCTGCCCGCGGTGGACGGGGGCCGGTTACTCCTGCCTCGGCGTCGTCTTCAACAGCCCGAACGTGGCTCCCTGGGGATCCTGCAGGATGGCGAAGCGGCCGCCCGGGAAGTCCATCGGCGCGACCATCTCCCGAGCGCCCAGAGCGAGGGCCGAGCGGAACGAACCGTCCACGTCGGCCACCGTGAAGTACGCCATCCAGTAGCTCGGTACCTGGGCCGGCACCATCGGCGGCATGTCCTGCCCGCCCGCGATGCTCTCGCCGTCGAGCAGGAACTCGGTGTAGTCGGGTTGGCCTTCGCCCATCGGCGAGGTCCGGACAGTCCAGCCGAACACGTCCCGGTAAAACGCGATCGCGCGATCCACCCCGCGCGCGTTGAGCTCGGGCCAGCCGAAGCTGCCTGCGCCACTCGCCGAGAAGCCCGCCATGGCCCCCGGCTGCCAGGCCCCGATGACGGCGCCGGAGGGATCCTGGAAGACGGCCATGCGGCCCTGCGGCCCGACGTCCATCACGGGCGCCACCACCGTCCCGCCGGCCGCGGTCACCGCGTCCGACAGCGCGGTGGCGTCGTGGGTGCCGACGTAGATCAGCCAGGCGGTCGGTGCCTCGGCCATCATCTTGGGCCCGATGCCCGCCACGTCCTTGCCGTCGAGCGTGGCCACCGCGTACCCGCCGTACCGCGGATCGGGGTTGGGCTCGGCATGCCAGCCGAAGAGCGTCGCGTAGAACGCGCGCGATCCCTCCGGATCGCCACTCGAGAGATCCAGCCAGATCGGCTTGGCCGATGTCGTGTCTGCCATGTCGTGCCCCCTTGTCTCCCTGGCCCGTTGGTGAGTCGCCATTCTCCCACTCGAGAGTCCGTGGTCCTCATCCCCGCAGCCACAGGCCGAACGAGGCGGACTCGAGGGCGGCATCGAACCTGGCCGGGACCGCCAACCCCCAGAACCTCAACGAGGTGCAGGTCAACGGGCCCTCCGACGTGCTGGCCGCCCGGGCGGCCGCGGCCGGTGCGTTCACCGCCCTCTTCCTCGGCCTCGCCGCGGTGGCCCTCGTGGTGGCCGGGGTGGGCATCGCCAACGTGATGCTCATGTCGGTGCTCGAGCGCCGCCCGGAGATCGGCCTGCGGCGAGCCCTGGGAGCGACGCGGACCCACATCGCGCTGCAGTTCGTGGCCGAGGCGCTGGTGCTGGCCGCGGCGGGCGGGGTGCTCGGCGTGCTCGCCGGCATGGCGGCGACGGCCGTGTATGCCTCCACGCAGCACTGGCAGATCGTGGTGCCTCTCGACGCCACCGTGGGTGGCCTCGCCGCGGCGCTCGCCGTGGGTGCCGTGGCGGGCCTGTATCCGGCTCTGCGTGCGGCCCGCGTGTCACCCACCGATGCGTTGCGATCGACGTGAGACGGTCGGTGTCGACGCGGCGGCAGGTGACGATGATGCGCAGGCTGACGTCGCGCTGCAGGGACGATAGGGAGTGGAACGGACGGACGCAACCAGGTGTGCCCGGCCGGGCACAACGCCTGCCGCGAGGTCTGCACGGGCGGCAGGGCTCGGGGGGCCAG
>VFSW01012555.1_pt1 | contig 11820 bp, 22 predicted proteins | sample 5358111 | NCBI WGS metagenome assembly VFSW01 (sample SAMN11554181, study PRJNA540505) | mine drainage metagenome | isolation source: sediment from site ElyBrook_90M | place: USA: Ely Copper Mine, Vershire, VT | collected 2017 | reverse complement strand
CACGTCGCACATCGGAGGGCTTGGCAAGGAATTTTGCCTTACATTGATACCATGCGCAAGTGCGTTGTATAAGGGCCATTTTAATTCACCGGTTGGATTGCCTGTTTATTGTGCAAATTCGAGTCGCACTTGTCGCACCTAAGCGCATACAAGGGCAGTTTCTTTTGGCCGGGGAGAATCTGGATGTGCACCCGGCACGCAGGATTCGGACAAATCACGATGTCAGGCAGCCCCTCGCCCGAGCTGGGCGGCGATTGAATCGTGGGATTGCAAGCAGGCGGAGAGCCAACCCGTACTGGCAGGTGGGATGCAGCGCCAGTAGCAGCCGCAGGCTTGTTCTTCTCGGCCTCCGCCTTCTCAGCGGCAGCTCGTTGTTCGGCTTGACGCTTCTGATAGTTCTCCTCGTAGACACGGTAGTTGATGCCACGTCCATCGCCGTAGTTCGAGGCGGTGAACTTGTCGTGCCACTCCAACCCATCGGGGCCTAGCAAGTAGGCCGAATTATTAGGCATCGGAAGGAAGTGCAAATCGGGGGCGTGCCAGTACATCGTAAGGCCCCACAGCTTCCGCCAGGTCTTCGAGACGCGGTGGAGTGTGCGCTTATCGGAGGCCCAGAAGACGAATTCCTTTGTGGCTGCCAGAATCAGGGGAGAGCCAGAGCGCAGTAGCAACACCTTCTGCTTGAAGTCTGGGTGGATACAGCCAGCGGCCACCGAACCACACAACTTGTTCAGGTGGCGGATACTCTCTTTGTTCAGGCCGTACCGCTGGACAATCGCTCGAATAATGTCCGAGTCGGTTTCAGCCCCGCGTTCAAGAGCCATCTCCCGAAACAAGTGGTCGTCGTTTGAAATCATCCCGTTGTGAACGATGGCCGCTCCTGGGTCAACCACCAGCGGATGGTTATTCACGTTCTTGTAGGGCGAGCCCTTGGTGGCCTTGCGGGTGTGGACGATGGCTGTTCTCACATTGGCCCAGTCGATTTCCTTCTCCCAATCGGAGTAGTCTGTGTCGGCGATAAACTGCCAAGCTGGCTGGTGATGCTTGTTCCAGCGGATGGAGCCATCCTCCATCATCAGCGCAACTCCGGTTGCGTCATTCCCGCGGTATTCGAGCGAAGTGACCATCATCCGTAGCTGCCACGGGTCAATCGCTCGCTTTCCCATCTTGCGAATTCCAGCAATTCCACACATCGCCCATCACCTCCTTAGAGTTTACCTCTCGAACAAAATTGTGCATCCCTTGCGCCTCACACGCTTCTTTTCTTCGACCTCTGTGGCATAAGGGAACTTTACCGCCCACTCGGCCTGACGCTTCTGCCATTCCCCGAACGACTCGGGAGTTACCTTCTGGAGGTCCCATATCGGGAAAACCCCAGACTCAGTCAGTATCTTGAAGAGCAACTCGCCCTTTTCTTGGAAGTCGTATTTTGAGAAGCCAATCCAGCTTCGGTCTCCTTTTACAACATAAACGGCCCGTGCCAGAGTCTTCAAGAGCGCATGCGAATTAAAGTTCATCTTCTGTGCGAGAGTGGACGAGATGGATACCACCCCGTCACCGTTATTACCAACCTCCAGCGACAGCGGGTAGGCTGAGTGATGCGCCAGCTTTAAGGCCAGCTCACCCAACCCAGGCTTCGCATAGGTATTGCACTGGGAGATTGTGTGGATATATTCAGCTGGAAGTCGGAAGGGCTGCCACGTCGGTTCCAGTGACACAATCCCCGGTGGACGGCGACCGAGCAACGCGTCCTTGATTTCGGCTACCTCTTGAGGCAGCGCTGGTATGGTATCCGGTATCACGTTGAATCGGACGGCATTTTCTAGCCCTGGGTTAATTCCCCAGTGGGCTCGGAAGTCTCCATGAACTCGTTGCGGCAGGCCCTGTGTCCGCAGTACATAGTAGGCGATGGCCGCGTCGTCGTCCAGCCCCTTGTAGTAGGCTAGGAGCGCGGCGAGGCGTTGCTGGAAAGCTGAGGCAGGCCATCCATCCATTTCCTTCGCGAGTGGCTGAATTAGGCTGGGATTATAGACCACCAGCTTCGCCAGCGTCAAATAGAAGAAGGCCATCCAAGGGCTGTCGAGCCAGCTCGGTGGCGTTCGGTATTCGTAGCCGTACTTCTGGGAACGACGGTCCGCTAGACGGCCATAGTGACCGCCCTGAATTCGCTTGCGACCCTCTTCATTGTCGTAGACACCGACTCGCGTCAGCCAGTACATCAGCGTGTCGAGCGCAGCGGTTTCACGTTGCAAACTTCCGCCTTGGAGGCGACCGAAATGTAAGTGGCCGCCTAGTCCATCACCCTCTACAAAGGCGCCACACCGCCAGATGTAGTTCATCGTCTGGGGCTTGTGGACGGCCAGCCACTTGAGAGTGCTCTGGAGACTGGCGACCACTGCCAAGGCCGAGCGATGCGGATGAGGTCGAAGTTCCGCGATGCGGCCACAGTTATCGGCTCCGAAGGCAACGCCTGCAGCCAGTCCAAAGGAGCTGGCATCTTTGCGAGCCATCTCCGCTGTCGAGAGAAAGACAAACTCCGGGTCAGCCCCAAGTTTGAAGTGGTTGACGAGCCGCCCTCCCAATAGCTCTAGGTCTGGCAGCGCATAGAAACGGGTCATCCACTGCTGGAGCAGGGCTGGTGGAACAGGCATTCCAGCCACCTGCTCGTGGGCTGCCGAATCAATCCCGCGGTCAACTAGGAGCCGCCGGAAGTCTTTTTTGAGTTCGGAGAATTCGCTCATCTATTATTCCTCATGGACGTCTCACCCGACGTACCGGTGGATTATATTGGAAGCGTATCTGATATCCATCCGCAGCGGGTTGAACAGCCTCTGCTACTTCAAGGTCATTTGGGCGAAGCGGCTGGAAGCCACCAATAACTACATTTGCGAACCCGTCCAACTGGACGTTCCCAGCCTCCTGTTGCAGGGCAGCCAGCACCTGCATATTTCCAGGGACATAGAACACACGGCCTGACTCACGCTTCATCTCAAACCACGGCCTGAACCCCTCGAACCAAGCGCCAGGTCGCTGGAACGGGTGGTAGTGCTTCCAGAGAGGACCCGGAAGTCCATAAGTGCCGGTTTGCCAGGTGGCAATAACCCCTCCACGGTCAAACTCCCAGCCATGGGCTAGATGTCGACCCCGAATCGCAAGGGCTCGCGACAGCTGGAGCAAATTCGGGCGGCCCATATACCAGAGAGGCGTCTTGGAGGCTATGTACCAAGCCACCCGGGTTGGATAGCGCCCAGGGTATGGCTGCGGCTCGGTTGCATATTTCCCGTCAGCATAGCGGACGTGACGGATGTCTTCGATAGTTTTGAAGGTAATCATGTCATCTTCTCCGCTGTCTTCTGCCACTCTTCGTTAATCATCGGGTATAGCAAACCCAGCTTCTGCGCCAGCTCTCGTAAGACCTTCATGCGAGGCGACAGCAGCAGCTTGAATCGAAATCCATTGTCGCACTCGATGGAACACAGAGCAGTTCCCCACCTACGGCGCGTGGACCCCTTCTCACACATGACGCAGCGAGTGTACGACTCCGTACTCAAGGAGAGCTTATAGACAATCCGCAGATTCTTGGTGCAGTTGTCGATACCCTGGTGGGCCGTGCGGGAGTCCTTGGTGCTGGCAACCTGACCAGTTCCGCACCAACGGCAGCGCGCCCACGTACCAGTGGCGTCCTCTTCGCCCACCCAGAAGGGATATTCATTCTCTTGGAGATTTCCGGTCTTCCAGCCCCCCATTCCCATCCGCTTGTAGCTCTTGGGTACGCGGGGCTCCGGGGCGGCAACCTCATCGTAAGGCACTATGTAGCGTGGATACTCACAGGCATGCCGATGGCGTGGAGCCCGAGAGAGGTTCTCGTGCCATTTCTTGAGTTTTGGCATCCGCTGGCCAACAGGCTGAGCAATATGGAGAATCAGCCAGTTCGGCAGGTTAGTTAGAATCTCTCCAAAGGGTTCAGACATCGTACACCTCCTTTGGGAAGGTCTTTGTGATAAGAGGATGGTACTGACCAAACATCCGCCCGCATACATTACAAAGAGCGAAATCCTCTATAATTCCCTCGCAGAACAGCTCATAGGGCAGGCCCTTCAGCTTAATTTCGCCGGGGCAGGGATAAGGACAAAGAGCCCTAGTTGCGTTATTGCCAAAGATTTCAGCCATTAGGCAATTCCTTCCCTTCTAAATAAGCTGCGTGGCCTTGTGTATGCCGAGAGGCAATTGCCGAAATACCACGCACTAGTGTCTCTTTCTCCCATCGCGTGTACACTTCATGGCACTCTTTACACAGCTTTGGTAAGTCCTTTGGATACTTAATCAAGCCCTTCGGTGATACTCCAAAGCTAGAGAGTATCTTCCGAAGATACTTCTGGGGAGCATGGCTACGACCCAGGTTTTGGGAGCTGCCACATCTTGCACAAGTGCCCATTCTACCTCCATCAATAGGTGCCCCCATCATCTCCGGTCTGCACACCGGTTGCATGGGTGGCCTTCTAGGCGTTTAGATTCGGTCACCACAGCCCTGGGGCTGAGTACCTAGCTGCGGGCTTGGGGTCATGTGAAAGAATGACGCGGCCCTCTCTGACCTAGGACACCTTATCCCAGCTCTCGAGCTGGAAGCCGGCGGCCAGTGCTGCACATGGGGCTTGCACCCCAGCTCTCATCACTACGGAGAGCCTTCTGTCCACCTATGTTTACTGTGACCCGTGGACGAGTTGGTCTGACGCCGGATTTCGCCCCGTACGATGGCGAGCCAGCCTGGTAGATGCTAGCTAGGTGGCTGGAGGAGACCCTCATCTCCATTTCAGCCTTTATTCGGTGGGAAATACCCAGCCGAATCTCGGTGTTGCGACAAAAGGTTTTGGAGGGAGGATTTGCACCTCCACGGCCCGCTGGACTTTAGACCAGCTGTATGGCCAAGCGGGACTCTAGTCCTAGGCCACGACCCGCTCGCGTCTGCTTCCGGCAACGTGTCACTAGTTGCCTATTTCCGCCACTCCAACATCGACACTAGCTTCGGAGGTCTTTTCCGAAGACCAGGATGGAATTGTTTGTACGACGGCTCTTAAAGCCGGCTAGGGATTTCCACCCGTTGTTTTCGAGGATGGAGATTTCAGCCTTGTTTTCCTTCACCACAGTGGCTTGTGCAAAAGAATAGCCCGCTTTGTGAGCTGACTCTTCTCGCAGTCGCAAGAGCAGGCCACCCAAACCTTTCTTTTGGAAGTCGGTGGCCACGCTGCAGTGATAAAAGACGGCAACGCCGCAACAACCGGGCAGCTCCTTGATTGAGAAGCGGGAAATCTCCACATACTTCCCCGCTCCGTAGGTGGCGAGTGTAAAAGCATTCTCGCAAACTTCGATAATCGGCTCGCTTCCAACTATCTCGCGAATTTGGTCACGGAAACTCGCCGCCGAAGCCCGTACAGCTTGGGCCAAGGATAGTGACTGGTCTCTGGCAACTGTCGCCTGAGCCATTGGTTTGTATTCGTTATCTCCCAAAGCGCCCTCCTATAAGGCCAAATAAATTATTTCTTAGCGGCGTCATACAACACGCCCTTAACGACGAGTAGCCGATTCCCACAGGTCAGAGTCATCTCTCTGACTTCAGCCTCACCAATCTTGGTGACACGCGAGTGGGCTTCACAGTTGGTCAGAATCTCACCCCGAGGCAGCGGGTCGCCAGACTCTTGAACCACCGCCAGTGAGATGGGTCGCATAGGCCGCAGCACACCCACCTTCTGGCCATCCAACTCTTGGACTCCCAAGAAGCTGTAGGATTCACGCATCCGTTCAGCCGCAAGGTTTGCTAGGACGAACATCCCACCAGTCATCAACGCAAACACTGCTACTCGTTTCCACATACTGCACCTCAAAAAATTTTCCCCGTCGAAACCATCGCAGGCAGTTTCCAAATCGCCTCCGTTGACTACCAGCCCCAACAGCGGCCCTTACTCTTGTGTGGTGACCGGAGCTTTCACATATTGGGCGTCAACCCTAAGGTATCTTCCCAATAACACGACGAGCAGACAACAACCTCGAAGGCGGGGTTTACAGCAATAACGCCCTCAAAATCCTGCCCAGGCTTCCTAGCGAGAGGAATGCACCTGTCGCTCCACCCTGAAAGTCGCGGTTTCCACTCCGGTGCAACAGAGGAGTAAGGCTTCCCCTATCGACGCCAATAACCTACGAAATTCCTCAGCCTCCAACTCCCCTCCAGAAATTTTGCAATCTCCAAAAAGTAGGCCCAAGGGGCCAATGCTGGCTTCTGAGGCATAGCAACCGTGTTTCAACCCGTTGGTTCGCAACGGGGATATCGATTGGAGCGGTCTAGCAGATGGCGCGGATGGGCGGCTAACCCCCAGCACCTGTACATCCTCAGAGTGACTACGTAGCCTGTCGCACCCGAGGGTAGTTACCGCTTGCTTTGCAGCCTAGGGCCGCTCCAAAATCAATCTCGAAAATCAATCTCGGTCTTGCCAGCGGCCAGTAGGAATCACCTGCGTTCCGGTCTTCCACCACTGACCGCTTCCTACGTAGACCCAGGCCGCTACTTGCATATCCAGTGTTTCTAAATAGGCCATCGTCTTCATTCGACGGTACATACCGCCGTGGACGTTCTCGACGTAATCGAGGTGGCCGCGCAACAACGGGCTGCCCTCCACAAAACTGAATACCTCTCCCCAAACGAACTTGTCGTCTGTGGCTCCAATCGAGAGCACGGGGAAATCTCCGCAGTCATAGAGTACGGCGTTCTTCACGAACGCTGTATCGATGAACTTGACTGGCGACCCTGGTGGCGAAAGCGTCTTGTGCAGCTGCCCCCCACGCATAAGCGTCCCATAGACAAAGAGATAGTCCAATTGGACGGCGCTGTAGAGCGGCTTAGGTCCCACAATAGGGAAACCTGGCTGCATAATCGTCCTCTTCCTCATCGGTCAGCCATCCGGCGATTCGGGACTTGCGAACAGTCTCTCCGCCTAACAGCCGCTTCGCACATTCCAGCCTACCACAGTAGAGCGAGCCTTGCAGTTTCCCTTCTAGAAATCGAAAGGAGGCTGCCCGTCCGCAGAAGCAGATTGAATCCACTGAGACGACTCGTGCCCCATTGCATACGAAGCACACGCCATCTAGCAGTTGGGACTCGACCAAGCTGCCCGACTTGTTGAAGGTCTGCGGCTCGGCACCAATGCCATAACAGACAGGGCATGGTCTGAAAACTGGAGCTTTAGAGCTGGATTGGGTATTGATGGTCGGCATATGTCCCCCAAGAAGTGTACGGAGCCGCCTCGGCCTGCTTCAGCTGCCAGTTCCGCTCCAGGTTGTCCGGCTCTTCTACTACACTCTGGAGCCCGTCGTAGAAGACCGCCATCGAAGCGTGGATGGCCCTGGATGGATAACCCTGCCATGTCCGCCGCAGGATGGTATGGAATATCCGCTCGTTGCGGAACAGAATCTTGTGGGCCATCGACACATCGTGGGTATCGATGGTCTGTCGTACTTCGTCCTGGGTCGCCTCCCACAAGTCAACCAAGCCTGCCAGTCCGATGTTGGTTACGCAACGGGCCAGCGAGAACACCAAGTGGTAGATTTTTGGGTGAGCCAACCACGCGTTCGAGAGCACCCTATATTCGAGGCCATATGAGGGCGTACGATATTCGCCAGCTCGTCCATAAAATCGCCGGCGTTCCGAAGTGTCAAACTTCGCAAATAGAGAGACGCAAGCTACTCCCACGATTGCGTCTAGCCCTCGAATTGCACGGGCTATATTTTGTTTGTCGCCCTGTATTGCGAAGTGGATGTGACCCCCTGCGCTCCGAAGTAGCTGCAGCCTCGGATGCTCGAACGTAATTGGCGGAGCGTCGTAGGCGTTCTGGCTCGGCATACAGCCCAAGGCCACGTCCTCGTCGGAGGCGTCCTCCATGAGGCTCGGGTGGATTGACACTGTGTTTTGGAGAGTCAGGCGAGCCTTCGGGTCGAATTTGTGGAGCGCTGCGTTCGCGGAGATAAGCAGGCTTGCAATTCGCTGTTCCAAGCCCTGCAAGCAGCCGCCACCTGCAGGGGTGATTTCCCCTGCGAAGCCGTCGGCATAGAGATAGTAAGGTGCGCCTGTAGGCCCCTTCTTTGGAGGCAGATACTTGAAGGCGGGAATAATCTCGCCGTTCGAGTCGACCGCAAAGAATTCGGGGTCGCAGCCAGAGGAGCTTACATGGCCATTCGAGTTGTGGAAGTGAGCCAGCTGATAAATTGGCGAGGGCTTAATCTCACGGATGATGTTCTTCTCCCACGGGACGCGTTGGTACGTTGAAGTTGCGGCATCAAAAGTATCCCGGGGCAGAGCCGTCTGATAACTACGATACACGAAGCCGTTTGGCCCTCGACCTGACAGATATCTTCCTCGCAGCCCACCTGACTGAGTATAAACAACTCGCCGCTTCCGCTGGCTGTTCTTGTCCCACCAACCAGGGCCTTCCAGCACATAGAACATGCCCTCTTTGGGCTTAATTGCGACGGGTTTCTTGGTCAACTTCGGGGAAACCGTTGCGGTTTCCTTCTCCAGAGCCTCGAAAGGGCTGGAGGGGGACATCGGAGCCTTCTTCCCAGGCAACTCGTTCTCGCTCATCGACATAGGGTGAGTCTGCTTCCATATTGCGTGTTCCTTTCTGAGAGAGGTCGCTGAGGAGAACCGCCCCCTAGCGTCCCTTTGGTGAGATTTTTGAGTCATCTAGTTCATCCTCCGATTGAAAAGAGCAAGATGGCATCATTCCTTGGTCGAATCTATGCCCACACCAACATCGACACATGCCAACGTGTCCACGTTCTAAGCTACAGATACAGGGGCCTCCGCCGTCCAGTATCCCATTCTCACCCCGGCGTATATGGTGGACGTAAGGACGCATAGCGGAGCAAGAGTGCTCCAGGGAGCAAACTGTAATAAGACGTGCCTCCGCTCGTGATTTGTCGAAGGCAGCTCTATAGGCCCCGACTATTTCCAATTCTTCTGGAGTAATGTTGCCCCGCGTCTTAGCCATTTTACCCACTAGACCCCTCCAGCATCTCGGTAGCCGTCGCAATGATGGGGCTCCCCATCCGGCCCATAACCGCCTGTTTCGTTGAACCCAAAGGCTTCGCACTCCTGTGGCACGTAGGCTTCGCCAGTAGCGAGGCGGAATGGCTCATTCAGTACGACCCCTAGATGGTGCTGCTCCCAAGTGTGCCCACAAACGCAAATTCCACTCTTGCCAGGCCCGCTGTAGCGGGGATAGTACTCTTGGAGCTTGTATGGCTCGGCCACTATTCTCCCTCCAAAGCCGTCTTGGCGATAAAATCAATGTCAAGTGAGAGAGAATTGTGGTTGTTGGCACGTAAACAGTAGTTGGCGTCGTCTTTCAATTTGGAATTAAACAGGGCCAGGGATGGAGTGTCCCATTCTCCAGCGATTCGGGCACGTATAGCCGTCAAGGCATGCACCAAGTATGTCAGCTCATCCGCCTGTGCAGCTACCAATGATTCGGTGTCCGTTTTCCACTCAGGATTTGCCTTTTTCGCTGCCCGTCCTGTCGTGCAGCCACAAGTAACAGGACCGTACCAAGGCGAAACGATTACGATTCCTGAATCCTCGCAGTTTGAACAGGCAACAATGGAATTATCGTTGTGCGACGAACACATTGTAAGTCTCCTTCGCAAAAGCAAGTACAAGGCCCCTCATGCCCCTTTTTCATCGTACACAATAGCACGCCTCCGTCGTCCAGAAGGTGCAGGAGTACGTTTGTGCATTCATAGGGTTTAAGGCAATATTCCATGATTTCCTCAAAATAAATGTAGCGTGGAGCACTCGGCGCGTATCTTATACAAAGTAGCCCACAAAAGCTTGGTAACGCAGGGCGCTAGTTCTTTATTAATTCAGGACTTGCGCATCTTGTTGATTCCAAGCCACTTAGTTCCGCATCGGCCTCTCATCGTATTCCTTACCCACCTCTGCAGCACCCAACTTCCCAAACGAGTTAACGTCTTTTGATTTCAACAACTTAGGCTTCGGAATCTCTGGCAACCGAATTGGTGTTTTAGCCGGAGCCTCATTTTCGTGGCCACTGACTTCGTGGCCAGCACGTTCGCTCGAGCGGCCTTCTCCCATCTCTAGGACCATCCAGAGGGGGGTCCAGACACCGTTGAACTCGACCATTTCGATTAGTTGGCCATCGGTAGCTACTCGCAAGAGGTATCTCCTTTTAATTCGCGGGCTTACAACGGCACTGCGAGACGTGCTCCTTGCATTCGGGGCACATCTTGAGTTCGAGGCCTGGATGTTCGGCGATTTCCCGCAGACGCTCACGGATATCCGGACATGTGCACATGAAAACGTCATTTTGGCAGCGGACGCAGAACATCACTCCTCCTTTGCGCGAGCTAGGGCTGCGTCCAAGTAGGCGTCATTGTGGTTTACGAGCGACCCGTATTCCGCGTGGCGCATCAGCGGCCCGAACCGCTCCTTGATATAGGCCCGCAAGTCTTCCACAAACATGGCGTATTGACGGCGGTTCATCCCGTAAGTACGGTGAACCTTCATGGCTATCTTTTCTATGCCCGTATTCGCAGGGTGTAGGGGGCACGTCTCAGGACATATGCACATAGCCTGGTAGATTCGGGTTTTCATCGAAGCACCCAATTCACAATCCTTGAGATTCCGTAGGCCGCCCACAAGATGAAGCCTACGGTGACGCCAGCTGCGACTCGTTCGCGGTAGAGTTTCCAATCCATTCGAGGCTCCTATTCCGCAATGTCCGTTCGCATCGCAGCCACGACCGCGGCCTTGACACTATCAAGGTCGTCGTGGTACATCTTCTCTTCGATGTCGGCGAGACGCAGCAGAGCCGTCCGAATATCGCCTTCTGGAAGGGACTGGGCCGCTGCGCCCTCAATTACTGTCACTGTTCCACATTCAGAGCACTTGAAGTTGCACAGAAAGTAGGTCCGGCGTTTTCCACGAGATGTGCCCGAGCAGATGCTGGGCGGCGTGGTGATGCGGCACGAATTCAGGATGGCGCAGGTATCGCAGGCCATCTGCATTTCGCGCCAGCCAGGCAGCTGGTGGTCGTTCATCGACCGGCTCCAAAATCCTTCCAAAAGACCAGATATATCTGGGCTACGAGCTGCGAAACAGCTGTCCGGTCAATCCGGTCTGGAAGAGGAGATTTTTCTGCAGCAGCCAGGGCTTCTTTTTCAAGACCATTGGCCCACTTCTCGAATTCATAGAGCTTGTACTCTCCCTTACGAATAGCAATGAGTTCGGCGGCGTTAGGTCGGGGGAGAGTAATATGCCAAGTTTCCATTAGTTCTTTGGCTTCTCCCATTAGGCGGATAATGTGCATTGCAAACTTGGTGTCGTAGCCAAATTGCTCCTCAAGAAAAGGACGATTCACATCTTTGGCGCGGCCATTATATAATCGCCGCAACTGAGCATTAGCATACCCCAAGAATTGTCCAAGATGACGTCTGGATAAAAACAATTCCCTGTGCACGCGCAATCGCCCCCACAGAACATGGCAGAACGTTTCTGGCGCAAATAGGAAGTGAAGAGCAGACGGGTTTCCTTTGCAAAGCATGCAGGCTAGCTTGCGCAGGCTGTACAGTGTCACATCCATATCATCTGGTTTATTGCCACCTCGCTCACCACCAGTGGTAAAAACGAAATGCTCATAGGAGTCTATCCCAAGGATTTTCTCCTGTGGCTCAATGTAACACCCATACCAATCGGTGTCATCTGATCCCTCAAACTACTCGCCGTCAAGTCTGGAGCCACCCTCAAACAAGTAAATT
>VFSW01012554.1_pt1 | contig 11820 bp, 9 predicted proteins | sample 5358111 | NCBI WGS metagenome assembly VFSW01 (sample SAMN11554181, study PRJNA540505) | mine drainage metagenome | isolation source: sediment from site ElyBrook_90M | place: USA: Ely Copper Mine, Vershire, VT | collected 2017 | reverse complement strand
GCCATTGCCATTGCCACAGAAAACCCCTACCCCTCACAACGCAGTTTTGGCTCCGTAGCACTAGATTGGTGCTGGCTTGCTACAGGAAGAATTCAAACTTATTTGCATGGCAAACAAAAGCTATGGGACTTTGCCGCAGGTGCCTTAATCGCCCAAGAGGCTGGCTGTTTAACGGTTACCATGCAAAGAGAGCATATTCTTAGTTCACCACTGACTTTAACAGCACGTTCGGCAGTTGGTGCCTGCCCATCATTGGCCATAAGCTGGTCCGAGTGGGTTCAGAAACGCAGCTGATACCTTGGATGCTCTGCTTGTATCAATTTACGCTCAATGCCAGATAAATATCACAATTTTTTCTTACTGCTTGGGTTGTCCTTGGAGGGGAAGCCTGAAATGCTCATTAAATATTTTTCACCAAGCAACTTGCTTTCAACGCGCATAAATTCCAGAAATGTTTTTGCTACGACTGATAAGCCCTTGGTGTTGTGATAAGCCAGATACCAGTGACGGCGTAATGGGAAGCCCTTCACATCGAGTATGGTCAATGCGTCAATACTGCGCTCAAGTGCGAGGGTATGCGCAGACAATACAGTAATCCCGAGTCCGCCTGCTACTGCTTGCTTGATGGCTTCATTGCTACCTAATTCCATCCTCACCTTAAGCTTGATTCCGTGTTCGCTAAAGAATTTTTCGGTGGCGAGACGAGTACCTGAACCGGATTCGCGCAATACGAATAGCTCCTCGGCTAGACGTTCCAAGCGGACATTTTTTTTACCTGCCAGAGGGTGATTAGCTGCTGCCAGAACCACCATTGGATTTTCCAAAAAGGGTTCGGCAACCATGTCCACATGCTCTGGAGGCTGACCTAGAACATATAGGTCGTCCATATTATCTGCTATGCGTTGCAATATCCTCTCGCGATTGGTGACCTCAAGGGATACGTCAATTCCCGGATAGCGTGGACAGAACAAGCCAAGTAATCGTGGCACAAAATATTTGGCGGTTGTGATCACTGTCAGACGTAATTTTCCGGCTTTCACGCCTTTCACATCAGATACCAGCATCTCAAAGCGCGACAATTCTTCGAAAATTTCGTTGCATACTTTAAAGAGTTCTTTGCCTATGTCGGTCAGATATATTTTTTTACCTACCTGCTCAAGCAACGGTTGCCCAACAAGATCGGTCAGTTGCTTAAGCTGTATGGAGACAGTTGGCTGAGTGGTGAAAAGTTCCTCGGCGGCACGGGTGTAGCTTAAATTTCGTGCTACCGCCTCAAACACTTTCAACTGTCGTAGAGAGGCGTTTTTGATCATGAATACTCCGCGAAACAATCATTGACCATAGTCTATAGTAGTTATTAATAAATACAATTATTCTTTATCGTTGATTCTAACTATATTGCTCACACGCTCTGTTGAGCTACAGGTCTTTCAGCTCGAAAGACATTGGTTAACTATAAAGCAAAGGAGCTTGCAATGGCAGTCAAGACCTACAACGCCGGTGTTAAGGAATACCGGCAAACTTATTGGACGCCGGAATACACCCCGCTGGATACCGACATTCTTGCCTGTTTCAAAATCACTCCGCAACCTGGCGTGGCTCGAGAAGAAGTGGCGGCTGCAGTTGCAGCCGAATCTTCTACTGGCACATGGACCACGGTGTGGACAGACCTGCTAACCGACCTGGACTACTACAAAGGTCGTGCTTACAAGATCGAAGACGTGCCCGGTGACGATACCTGCTTCTACGCCTTCGTAGCCTATCCGATAGATCTGTTCGAAGAAGGCTCCGTTGTGAACGTACTGACCTCGTTGGTGGGTAATGTGTTCGGCTTTAAGGCGCTGCGCGCTTTGCGTCTGGAAGATGTACGCTTCCCGATCGCCTACGTAAAAACATGTGGGGGGCCTCCACAAGGTATTCAAGTTGAGCGCGACAAGATGAATAAGTATGGACGTCCGATGTTGGGATGTACGATCAAACCAAAACTGGGTCTGTCTGCCAAAAACTATGGTCGCGCTGTTTATGAGTGCCTGCGCGGCGGCCTGGATTTCACCAAGGATGACGAAAACGTTAACAGTCAGCCATTCATGCGTTGGCGTGACCGTTTCGAGTTCGTGCACGAAGCTACGCTGAAAGCAGAACGCGAAACTGGCGAGCGTAAAGGCCACTACTTGAACGTAACGGCTCCAACGCCAGAAGAAATGTACAAGCGTGCAGAGTTCGCCAAAGAAATCGGCGCGCCGATCATTATGCACGACTACCTGACAGGCGGTCTGACTGCCAATACGGGTCTGGCAAACTGGTGCCGCAACAATGGCATGTTGTTGCACATTCACCGCGCGATGCACGCTGTGCTGGATCGAAACCCTCATCACGGTATCCACTTCCGTGTGCTGACCAAGGTACTGCGTCTGTCCGGTGGCGACCACCTGCACTCCGGTACCGTTGTGGGCAAGCTGGAAGGTGACCGTGCGGCAACATTGGGCTGGATTGACATTATGCGCGACGAGTTCATCAAAGAAGATCGCAGTCGTGGCATTTTCTTCGATCAGGACTGGGGTTCGATGCCCGGCGTGATTCCTGTTGCATCCGGGGGCATCCACGTATGGCACATGCCTGCACTGGTCAACATCTTTGGTGATGATTCAGTCTTGCAATTCGGTGGCGGTACATTAGGCCACCCATGGGGTAACGCAGCTGGTGCCGCAGCTAACCGCGTCGCATTGGAAGCATGTGTGGCAGCCCGAAATCAGGGTGTAGCTATCGAGAAGGAAGGCAAGACCGTCCTGACCGATGCTGCCAAATCCAGCCCTGAACTGAAGATCGCCATGGAAACATGGAAAGAGATCAAGTTCGAATTCGACACAGTCGACAAGCTGGATGTGGCTCACAAGTAAAAATCAGGTTGGGCATGGTCTGAGCGTTGCCCGACAATTTACAGATCGTTGGGTTCCGGCTATGCCGGACCCAATTTGAAAAGGATGAAATCATGAGCGAAGTAATGGATTACAAATCACGTTTGTCTGACCCGGCCAGCCGCAAGTTCGAGACTTTCTCTTATTTGCCTGCGATGACCAAGGATCAGATCAAAAAGCAAGTGGAGTACTTGGTTTCCAAAGGCTGGAATCCAGCCATTGAGCACATTGAACCTGATTATCTGATGGACTCCTACTGGTATATGTGGAAGCTGCCGATGTTTGGCGAAACTGACGTTGCCAAGGTACTGGCTGAAGCGGAAGCTTGTCACAAAGCCAACCCGGAGAATCACGTACGTCTGATTGGTTATAACAACTTCAACCAATCTCAAGGTGCAGCGATGGTGATATTCCGAGGCAAGACCGTTTGATGCTCCCCCCACCGCTTTTCCTGCGGTGGGGGATTTTCACCTTGCATACAGCGCATACATGGACGAAAACGACTGGTAACAATGCATCGGACGTTTCCGCCCCTGTATTGACCAACAGATGGAGGCATTTATGAGCGATATTATTCAGCAATACCGAATTGAAAAAGAACCTTATTACCGTCCCGTTGCCGACGAAGTGGCGATTTATGAAGCCACTTATAGGGTGCGCATGCCTATGATGCTGAAGGGACCGACAGGGTGTGGTAAATCGCGCTTTGTCGAACACATGGCGTGGAAGCTTGGCAAGCCGCTGATCACCGTAGCCTGCAACGAGGACATGACTGCGTCTGATCTAGTTGGGCGGTTCCTGCTTGATGCAGATGGTACCCACTGGCAGGATGGTCCGCTCGCGATTGCTGCTCGTTACGGTGCGATCTGTTATCTGGACGAAGTGGTTGAAGCTCGTCAGGACACCACCGTGGTGATCCACCCCTTAACCGACAATCGCCGCGTACTACCTTTGGAAAAGAAAGGCGAGCTAGTCAAGGCACACCCCGACTTCCAGTTGGTGATCTCTTACAACCCAGGCTACCAGAGCTTAATGAAGGATCTGAAGCAGTCGACTAAGCAGCGTTTCGGCGCGCTAGACTTCAACTATCCCGAGCACGATATCGAAACCGAAGTTGTTGCGCATGAAACCGGTGTCAATACAGAGGTTGCAGGGAATTTGGTTTCCATCGCAGAACGTGCCCGCAATCTAAAGGGGCACGGACTAGATGAAGGTATCTCAACGCGTATGCTGATCTACGCCGGCAGTCTGATCGCGACCGGCGTCAACCCTGTTACCGCGTGCCGCGTGACACTGGTGCGCCCGATCACCGACGATCCAGATATGCGCGATGCACTTGACGCGGCAGTGACCACGTTCTTTTGACAATGCTCGGCGGATCGAGCCAGAACATGGCCGATCCTCCCCGGATGCTTAACGTCAGTGGCGGAAAAGAAAAATGGCTATCAATCTTGAAGACTATCAGGAACTGCTCGAATCGCTTTCCCCTCAATTGCAGGAAAGCTTGTATACCGCTTGGCTGGAAGCAACCAAGGTGTTCAGCGCGCGTGGCCTCGACAATTACATTAAGGGGGCTGCCGCACTAAAGACCCTCGGAAAGGGCGACGGTCTGATCGCCGCATGGATAGACCACGTACCTTTGGTAGCCAAGGAGGTCGGCGAAGATGCCATCCCCGATCTTGTTCAAGTCGCTCTTGAGTTCGCATCCAAAACCTCAGGTTCTGTGATTGAGCTGGCACTCAGCACAGCACCTACTGCGGCGAATCGCTTGGGCGACGAACATCTGTTTCGTTCCTATCTGCAATTCTTGAATACACTGCTGTCACAAGCACCGCGCGGTGTTAGACCGATGCTGGAAAATCTCGAGATGCTTTTCAGCCAGCTCACGCTGGGTGGTTTGCGCCGATGGGCGCTGTGGGGGGCGCATGCCCACCGCACCAATTATCCAGAACAAATCAGTTACTTTAGTCTGCAGTCTAAGGAATCACAGGCGATGCTGCAGAAGGAACGTAAGGGCACGCTGTTCATCGACGTGCAACGCCGTATCAACATGTATCTGCGTGCCTTATGGGCGCGTGACTTCTTCATGAAGCCAACTTCGGGGGATTTCGAGACACGAGAAGGCTACCGACCATACGTGGAAGGTTATTTTATTCATCTGCCCGATGCCTATGATGACTTCACTGTAAACGACACCAAGTTGAGCGGCCTAGAGATGTACCGCGCTGCTGCGGCACATAGCGCAGCACATATCGCTTACACCCGCGACCCGATCTCGGCCGAAGCGCTCAATCCATGGCAGATGGCTGTGATCAGCGTGATTGAGGATGCGCGCGTGGAAACACTGGCGGTGCGCAAGTTCCCCGGTCTCAAAAGACTCTGGGTGCAATTGCACACCATTCAGGCTGGTCAAGGAAATTCGGCGGGCGATTACCTCAACCGCTTGGCCCGCGCGTTGCTCGACGAGCGCTATCAGGACAATGATGCGTGGGTTGCGCAGGGACGTGTATTGTTCAAGCAGGCAGCGGATCGTCTCGTTACAAATCAGGTATCCTGGGATATCGGGGTGCAACTGGCACATGAGTTTCTGGCAAAACGTATTGCTTTCAATCCCCGCAGCGACCTGCTCACCGCAGCCTACCGCGACGATAATCGCTACTTCTGGGAATTCGAGGAATTCGATTTCGACAAAGCAATCGCCGCCGGCTACGAAACACAAAAGCAGGTGCGCAAACACGTCAGCCTGATGGAGTTTGCTAACGAGATTGATGTTGAGACAGCCGGAGACGATGCGGAAGAAATCTGGGTATTGGGTACGGAGCTGTTTCCCTACGAGAACATCGGTGATGAGAGCAACGGCAAGTCGTTCAATGAACTGGAAGGCAAAGAACCGGTTTCGGAACCATTTCATTATTCGGAGTGGGATTACCAGATCCAGTTGGAAAGACCGGCATGGGCCACTGTGCTGGAGAAGCGCGCAAAAGTTGGTGAATTGCAGATCATCGACGACATAACCGCGCAGCACAAACGCACTATCAGTCGCCTGAAATATTTGCTAGATGCACTGCAACCTCAGGGGGTGACACGTGTCCGTAAGCTGGAAGACGGAGACGAAGTTGACATCAACGCGGCCATTCGCTCGATGATAAATATCCGCATGGCTCAGCAACCCGACCCGCGCATCATGATGCGCTCGGTGCGAAAAGTGCGCGATATTTCGGTAATGGTGTTGCTGGATTTGTCGGAATCCACCAACGAGAAAGTGAGTGGTCAGGAATACAGCGTGCTGGACCTACAGCGCCAAGCCGCCGTACTACTGGCCGATGCGATCCACAAGATTGGAGATCCTTTCGCGATCCACGGATTCTGTTCGGATGGGAGGCACAATGTCGAATATTTCCGCTACAAGGATTTCGACCAGCCTTATAACGATGAGCCTAAGTCCCGCTTGGCGGGGATGAGCGGCCAGTTATCGACGCGCATGGGCGCGGCCATCCGCCATGCCGGCCATTACCTGAAACTGCAAAAATCATCCAAGAAACTGTTGCTGGTAATTACCGACGGAGAGCCCGCCGATATAGATGTGCGTGACCCGCAGTATCTGCGTTACGATACCAAGAAAGCCGTGGAGGAAATGGCTCGTTCAGGCGTGACCACTTTCTGCATGACGCTCGATCCGCGAGCCGACCAATATGTCTCGCGGATCTTCGGGGCAAAGAACTACATGGTCGTGGATCATGTGGAACGCTTGCCAGAGAAGTTGCCGTTGCTCTATGCGGGACTAACACGGTGATCACTCTGAAATTTTACTAAGGACACTTAACGATGGCACTACAAACTTATGTTGGCATTGATCAAGATACCAACGGTGGATTGACCCACCTTGGACGTATGGTTCGCGATGCCTGGGTGTTCGGCATCTTGCCCGAAACGGAAACTTGCACAGGCTGGGATTCGGCACGCATGCATAACCTCTATGAAAAAGTTTATGCCGCATGGGAACCTTACGCACATTTGCCAAGTCGCTTGCCGGAAGAGTTGCGCGAACGACATACCAAACTATATTCGCAAGCGATCACGTCCGCGCGCAAAGAAGGATGGGATGCAGAATTGGGAGAGGATGAATAAAGATTTCGGAAATTAGCTACGCTCAGGGGCAGGGAATTTAAGCACTCGCGCCGGTTCGTCGACATATCCTTTTGCGGCTAGCTCGTTCAAGGCGCGGGGAAGTGCTGATTGCAAGCGCGCCATGAGTTGTGCCGAATCGGCCTGATAATAAACCGCCCTGTAGGGAACTGGCTCATCAAGCGAAGTACGAACTTGGGGTCGGAAATTTTGCCAAGCAATATCGACCCAGCATTTTCGTTCGCCATCAAGGAATACGAATTCTTCTTTGTCCAAGATTGCAAGGTATTGCATGGAACGAATTGGGACAAACAAGTTCCCAGACGGGCTGCGGACAAGCAAGGTGCGCGCAAGATTATAGGTTGAAGCAGGCAGTAAGCGTTGCTCACTGGCTATTTCGCTGTCCCTGTAGCAGGTGATTACCATTTGCTTATTTTACGAGAATTGATATGAACAATGTACTTTTTCAATCTGATATCAAAAGCCTGCGCCTGATTAACCGGGGCAAGGTGCGTGACATCTACGAAGTGAACGATCAGCATCTGCTGATTGTCACCACCGACCGCCTGTCCGCTTTTGACGTCGTGCTGCCCCCCCCTATTCCCGGCAAGGGTGCAGTATTGACAGCCATTTCCAATTTTTGGTTCGAGCGGCTCAAGGGCATAATCCCCAACCAGCTCACTGGCATTGCTCCCGAATCAGTGGTTGCCGAAAACGAACATGAACAGGTCGCTGGTCGCGCTATCGTCGTGAAAAAACTCAAACCATTGCCGATCGAGGCCATCGTGCGCGGCTACCTGGTCGGTTCCGGCTGGAAGGAATACCGGAACAGCCGCAGTGTATGCGGCATCCCGCTGCCCGAAGGCTTGCGTGAAGCCGAAAAACTACCAGAGCCGCTATTCACCCCCACGACCAAAGCGGCAGCTGGAGCCCATGACGAAAACATCAGCTACAAACAGGCCGAACAACTTCTCGGCAAGCAACTCGCCGCTCAGGTGCGCGAAGTAAGCATTGCCTTATACAAGGAAGCCGCCGCCTATGCCGTAACTCAAGGCATTATCATAGCCGACACCAAATTTGAATTTGGCCTCGACGAGGCGGGCAAGTTGCATCTGATCGACGAAGTCATGACGCCTGATTCCTCGCGTTTCTGGCCGATCGATCAATATCAGCCGGGCATCAACCCGCCCAGCTTCGACAAGCAATATGTGCGCGACTGGCTGGAGGCGAGCGGCTGGAACAAGCAGGCACCCGGCCCGGAACTGCCGCCGGACATCGCCGCAAGAACCAGCGAAAAATACCGCGAAGCGTTAAAGCGCCTGACAGAAAGTCACATCGAAAAACTTGTCGACGGATTCAAACAATTTCGTAGCCACAAGTATGAAGAAAATCGCACGCTGTTCGAGCGCCTCACCAAACAGGGGCAATCTCCGAGAACGATAGTGGTGGGATGTTGCGATTCCAGGGTGGATCCTGCCATCGTGACCAACTGCGACTCCGGCGATTTGTTCATCATCCGCAATGTGGCCAACCTAATACCGCCATACGAATTCAGCGACAATCATCATGGCACCAGCGCGGCGCTCGAATTCGGGGTGTGTAATCTGGAAGTGGAAAACATCATCGTGCTGGGGCACGCTCAGTGCGGCGGCATTCGGGCATTAATGAACCGTTTACCGGGCAGCGAATCTCAGGGTGGATTTATTTCCGGTTGGATGAAAATTGCCCACAGCGCCCGCAACCGCGTGTTATCCAGAATGCAGGGAGAATCATTAGACACTCAGGCACAGGCCTGCGAACTGGAGGCCATTAAGGTGTCCCTGGACAACTTGCTGACTTTTCCATGGATATTGGAACGGGTCGCGCCAAAGAAGCTGACACTGCATGGCTGGTATTTTGATATTGGGCGCGGAGAGTTGCTGCGCTACAACCCTGACAGCAACCGCTTCGAAGTAATAGTCTGAATCAACGGATTCTCAGAACAATATTTCTTATCTGGAGAAAACTTATGATGAAAGCAACTGCTAGCAAACAAGTCAAGAAGAAGGCTGCTGATAAAACATTAGTCGGCATTCTTACCGGCAGCCCCAATGATTTACCCACTGTGGTCAAGGTACGTGACACCCTGACCGAACTGGGTATAGCCAGTGAAATCGTAGTTGCCTCGGCCCACCGAACTCCGGATAAAGTGCTGGCCTATCTCGACCGGGCGCACAAGGAAGGAGTGCAGGTGCTAATCGGCTGTGCCGGAATGGCTGCCCATTTGGCAGGCGTCATTGCGGGCCACACCCGTCTGCCGGTGATTGGCTTGCCGCTGTCCGGTGGGGTGATGTCTGGTCTGGATGCATTGCTGTCAACTGTGCAGATGCCTCCAGGAGTGCCCGTTGCCACGGTGGCAGTCGATGGCGCCAAGAACGCCGCCATGCTGGCCGCACGAATTCTGGCGCTGAAATTTCCCGAAATTAATGATGCCCTGGAAACCGCAGCGAAGAAGGAGCGAGCACGCTACGACCAGACTGCTGATGAAGCATTGGCTAAACTAAAGGTTAAGTAAAGGAGGATCCATGCCACTGGTTAATATGACTGACATGATAAATCATGCCTACCGCCACAATTACGCGGTAGGCGCATTTGGTGTACACAGCCAGGATTTTCTGGAAGGCGTTATTCGCGCAGCAGAAAAAAAACGAGCTCCCTTGATTTTGAATCTAATCGAATCTCATTTTTCAACTCATGAATTTGATATGTTTGTGCCTTCAGTTATTGCTGCTGCACGACAGGCTTCAGGTCCGGTGGCAATCAATTTTGACCATGGTACAAGTCAAGCATCTGCAGAACATGCAATTGCACAAGGTTGCAATGCCGTAATGATTGATACCTCTGCACTGATATTTTCAGAAAACTTTACGATTACACGCAAGGTTGTAGAAATGGCTCATGCCTGTGGCGTTTCTGTTGAAGGCGAATTGGGCTACGTGCCCGGCGTTGAAGGAGAGAGCGCGGAAAATCATCCCGGTGAGCTTACGTATACATCGGCGGCAGAAGCCAAGGCATTTGTTGAACGAACAGGTGTAGATTTTTTGGCAGCTTCAGTGGGTACGGTGCACGGCCGCATGAAAGGGCTGCCAAAACTAGATTTCAACAGGCTGGCAAAAATTCATGAGGCAGTCGATGTGCCGCTGGTAATCCATGGTGGTACAGGATTAAATGATGATCAATACAGACGACTCATCTCTAATGGTGTTGCTAAAATTAATTATTACACCGGTCTTTCTTATTCAGCGAGTCAACATATATTGAAAAATGCTGCAGCAGACCGCAAGGGTTTATATAGCACTCTGATGAAAGGGGGTAGCGATGCGATGCAGGAAGAGGCTGAACGTTGTTTTAATGTGTGGGGCAGCAGTGGTCGCGCGGCAGAAGTGCTGACTCAATGCCGCCCATGGCAGGAAGTTGAGCACATTGTTCTACTTAACCCAGACAGTGAATTCTCCGAAAAAGATACAACTGAAATACTGCGCGAGGGAAAACAATTAATGAAGACAATTCCAGGTGTACGCAATGTTCGTATTGGCCAAACCCTTCAAGCAAGCGGAAAGTTTAATTTCTGCTGGTTAATCACTTTATCCAGCCAAGTTGCAATTGAAAATTTTAATAACCATCGTTCCCAATTGAATTTTGGGCGCCAATTATTTCTATCTGCGACATCAGTTTGGATAAGACAGGAATACATAGAAATGTAGACGTGCAGTTTTTCCTATTCGTGATTTAGTATTGGGGTGGTTTTGAATGAATCAATCCATTCATAAACAATGGCCTTTTTTGATCAACATCGTTCGTGATGTCGCTCGTGATATTTTTCAGAATACGAAATCAGACCAACAGCAAACAAAGCGCAAATCCTATGGCAGCTTGCTTATACGCCCATCGGATTAACATCTCGAATTGCACCTGCAGTCATTGGGCGATCATGATCCCCAAGGTAAGGAACGAAGATCGATGGGTTGGCGGTGCGAGGTCTCTCGTTCTGGAGATAGTCCGCCAGCGCTTGTCCGGTTTCCATTGGCAAGGGCAAAATGTCCTGCCGCAGCGATTTCGTTCCACGTAGAGTTACGATTCCAGTACGCCAGTCGATGTCACCGATCTTGAGGTTAGCGATCTCGCACGACCGCAGCCCCATATCCAATGCGCAACGAATGATGGCGTAACCGCGCTTTGTCCATCGAAGATCGTCGGTGAATGAGTTCAGCAGGAGTTCAATCTCGTCCGGCTTGAGTACGCGTGGCAATGACGCCAGCATCCAGTGGACTGGATTTAGAATGACGGCGGTGAGCTTCCCAACCGAATCGCCGCAGGTCGCCCGATAGCGAAAGTAGCTACGTAGAGCCGCTGCGTGACGCGATGCATTGGAAGCCGACCTGTGTGTCTCCAATTGGCTGGCAAGGAATTGGCGAACGTCATCGGCTCTCAGCTTCGATATGTCGATGGCGCGCCCTTTGAACTTCTGTCGCAGCAGCAAGCCCGCGACGTAAAGACGATCATTGAAATTATGTCGAGCTTACCGTTACATCAATCGCCAAAAACCCAGATTACGCGGGGCATCCATGCCATGCCTCAACAAACAGTCCACATAATCGAGTGGTCTACAATCGGCCTTATGGAGCGCGGCGGTGCGACCTGAAAGTCGCTTTTATTTCTGTTTCATAGGAGGAATTATGACCTAACGAAACCGGTTGTTCCATCAACCGTTCCCTACCCAGACATGCGGAGCCGGTAACAG
>VFSW01012553.1_pt1 | contig 11821 bp, 11 predicted proteins | sample 5358111 | NCBI WGS metagenome assembly VFSW01 (sample SAMN11554181, study PRJNA540505) | mine drainage metagenome | isolation source: sediment from site ElyBrook_90M | place: USA: Ely Copper Mine, Vershire, VT | collected 2017 | reverse complement strand
CTGCATACGCGCGGGGTGCGCGGGTTCGTGACGTTCAACACTCTGGTGTTCGAGCACGAAATCGAGGAAGCGGCGCGGACCATCGCCGCCATCGCGCGCGCCGGCGCCGATGCTCTGATCGTGCAGGATTACGGCATCGTCAGGCTTGCCCGGCAGATCGCGCCGGATCTCGAATTGCACGCCTCCACGCAGATGAGCATCACCAATGCGGAGGGCGTGAAGCTGGCGCAGAGCTTCGGGATTGAGCGGGTCAACCTGGCGCGCGAGCTGTCGCTCGACGAGATTCGCAAGATCGTGGCGGAGACAGGTTGCGACCTGGAGATGTTCGTCCACGGCGCGCTGTGCGTGGCGTATTCGGGGCAGTGTCTTTCCTCTGAAGCCTGGGGAGGACGCAGCGCCAATCGAGGACAGTGCGCGCAGGCGTGCCGCTTGCCGTATCAGATGATCGTCGATGGGCGGATTGAACCGTTGGGCGATGCGCGCTACCTGCTTTCGCCCGGGGATCTGTTCGCGCTGGAGCAAATTCCGGAAATCGTCGAAATCGGCGTCGCCGCGCTGAAAATCGAAGGCCGGTACAAGGACGCCGATTACGTCGCGCTGACCACGCAGGCGTATCGCAAGGCGGTCGACGAGGCATGGGAGGGCCGCGCGGCAAGCGTCCCACGCGGGGAAAAGCTGCTCCTGGAACAGGTCTATTCGCGCGGCCTCGGGCCGTTCTTCCTCACCGGGACGAATCATCAGGCGGTGGTGAAAGGCCGTGCGCCGAGGCATCGCGGCGTGGAGATGGGCCGCGTGACGCGCGTTCATATCGATCACGTGGACATGGAGCCGGGAGATGCGCAGCAGATCGCGCCGTTGAAGCCGGGCGACGGCGTGGTGTTCGACGCGGCGGACTGGCGCAGTCCGGGCGAGCCGGAAGAAGGCGGGCGGATATACCAGGTGCAGCCGGGGCTCGACGGTACGCTGGCGCTGAAGTTCGGCAATGGCGCGATTCAGTTCGGCCGCATTCGCGCAGGGGACATCGTGTGGAGGACCAACGACGTGGACGTGGCGAAGGCCGCGCGGCCGTTTCTGGAAGCCGCTGCGCCAGTAGCGAAGCAGCCCGTCCGCGTCCATGTGAAGGCGGCGGAGGGCGCGAGGTTGTGGTCGGAATGGTCGGCTGGCGGCGTGCGGGCCGTGGTGGAGAGCGATGCCGCGCTGGAGCCGGCGCAGAATCGCGGCTTGACGGAAGAATCGTTAAGAAGACAGTTCGAACGGTTGGGAAACACGCCGTACGAGCTACGCGAACTCACGCTGGAGACTCAGGGCTCGCCCTTCGCGCCCGCGTCGGTCCTGAATCAAATGCGCCGCGAAGCGGTGGAAGCACTGCAAGCCGAGCAGGCGAGGGTGCGGCCCGCTGTGGTGCATGACGCCGTGACTCTATTGCCGCCGCCGCGGGAGCCGCGTCCGGGCGCGTGCGAACTGCATCTTTTGGTGCGCAACGCCGAGCAGTTGGACGCGGCCATCGAGCTGCGCCCGGCGAGCATCACGCTCGATTATCTTGACCTGTACGGTCTGCGGCCGTCGGTCGAACGCGGGAAGCAGAGCGGCGTGGCCATCCGCGTGGCGAGCCCGCGTGTCATAAAGCCGGGGGAAGCGAGAATCCTGGATTTCCTGCTGAGCCTGGATTGCCCCATCCTGCTGCGTCCGGCGGGGATGTTGCACGCGCTGCGCGAGCGCGCGCATCCGCCGCTGATCGGCGATTTCAGTCTGAACGCCGCCAATTCCGTCACGGCGGAAGCGTATTTCGCGCTGGGCGTGGATCGGCTGACGCCGGCGCACGATCTGAACGCCGCCCAAGTGGCCGATCTGGCGAAGCGCTCCGGCGCGGATCGCGTGGAAGTGGTTGCCTATCAGCATCTGCCTGTATTTCACACCGAACATTGCGTATTTTGCCGGTTCTTGTCGGCCGGCACGACCTATCGAGACTGCGGGCGGCCATGCGAGAAGCATCGCGTGGAACTGCGCGATGAATCGGGCCGGGCGCATCCGGTGCTGGCCGACGTCGGGTGCCGCAACACGGTGTTCGGGGCGGAGGCGCAGGAGGCCAGCCGCCATCTGGAGGCATGGAAGCGCGCCGGGATACGCCATTATCGTCTGGAATTCGTGCATGAGACTCCGGAGCAAGTGAAGCGCGTCGCCAAAGCGTTCGCCGCTGCGCTAGGCGGAGAAATATCGGCGCAGCAGTTGTCGGCGGACATCAAGAAGATCGCGCCGGAGGGTACTACCGAAGGCAGCCTGTTCATCCCCGCCGATTATTTGAAGCTCCCCATTCTGCAATGATCGATAAAGTCGGGCTGCTCACGATTCGCGACGGAAGAGTGCTGTTGTGCCGCAAGAAGCGCGGCACGCAACTCTTGATTCTGCCGGGTGGAAAACGCGAGCCGGGCGAATCCTCGCTGGAATGCCTGGCGAGGGAGCTATGCGAGGAGTTGGGCGAAGTCGACGCCGTCTCGCCGGAGTTGGTCGGGGTGTACACGCACGCGGCGGCGGGCGAATTCGGGAAGACGGTTCGCATCGAACTGTATCGCGCGGAACTGGCAGGCGAAGCGCGGCCGCGATCGGAGATCGGCGAGCTGGTATGGTTCGGCGCGGATGACGACTGGGCGGCGCTTGCGCCCAGTCTATCCGAGGCGATTTTTCCTGACCTGATAGCGCGCGGCATCCTCTCCTGGAACTTTCAGTTTCGCTAACGATATCGTTCAGCGAAATGGCCGTTGACCTCTTGCCGGTTCAGGGTATAACGTGCGAGGAAATGCTCTCTGTCGATCAAATTCGCTCGGCCGTGGAAGCCGAATTGGCCTCGACGCTATTTGTGGACGTCCATACGCACCTGTTTATGCCCTCGTTAGGCTCCATCGGGTTGTGGGGCATCGATGAACTGGTTACGTATCATTATTTGGAGGCCGAACTGTTTCGTTCGTCCCCCATCAAGCCGGCGGAATACTTTGCCCTGTCGAAGCAGGAAAAGGCGGACACCATCTGGCGCGCGCTATTCGTCGAAAATGCGCCCGTATCGGAGGCGACGCGCGGCGTCATCGCCGTGCTGCACGCGTTCGGCCTGCCCACCAACAGCGCCGATTTGAAAAAGGCGCGCGAGTTTTTCGCCAGCCGGAAGTATCAGGACCACATCGAGGATGTGTTCAAACTGGCCGGCATCAGCGAAGTGGTGATGACCAACGATCCTTTGGATCCGGAGGAGGCGCCTCTATGGGAGAGAAGCGCGGAGCGGCATCCGCAATTTCATCCGGTGCTGCGGCTGGATCGCATTCTGAACAGATGGCCGGAACATTACCAGGCGCTGCAGAGCAAGGGCTACAACGTCGACGCGGATCTGGGCGGCGAATCGCTGGCCGAGGTGCGCCGATTCCTGAGCGTCTGGACCAAGCTGATGCGGCCAGTCTACATGGCCTGCTCGTTGCCGGATACGTTCGCGTATCCCGAAGACAGTATCCGCGCGAAACTGCTGGCGGGCGCCGTGCTGCCGGTGTGCCGCGAATACGACTTGCCGTTGTCCCTGATGATCGGTGTGCGGTATCAGGTGAATCCGGCGCTGAGGCTGGCGGGCGACGGCGTAGGGAAGGCGGATCTGCGCGCGCTGGAACATCTGTGCTGCGAGTTCCCGGAGAACCGCTTTCTGTCGAGCGTCCTGAGCCGAGAAAACCAGCATGAACTTGCCGTCTATGCGAGAAAATTCCGCAACCTGATGTTGTTCGGCTGTTGGTGGTTCTTGAATAATCCGTCCATCGTCGAGGAGATTACGAGGGAGCGGCTGGAGATGCTGGGCACGACGTTCATCCCGCAGCATTCCGACGCCCGCGTCCTGGAACAGGTGATTTACAAGTGGCACAATACGCGCCGCACGATGGCGCCGATTCTGGCCCACAGCTATGAACTTCTGGCGCAGGATCACCGCGCGGTGAACGTCGGCGATATTCAAAAAGACGTTCGCCGCCTGTTCCGCAAGAACTTTGAGCAATGGACGAACCTGCGATGAGGCGCCGCGAGTTTCTGGCGCTCGCCACGGCCGCTCCGGCGTTCGGCTACGACGAACAGGCGGCGATCCTGAACCGCATTCAAGCGCCGAAGTTCCCGGACCGCGACTTCGACATCGTTAAATTCGGCGCGGCGGAAGGCGGCAGGAAGGATTCGACGGAGGCGGTCGCCAAGGCCGTCGCGGCGTGCGCGGCGGCGGGAGGAGGACGCGTCGTTGTTCCCGCGGGGGTGTTCCTCACCGGCCCGATTCACCTGAAAACGGGTGTCAATCTGCATATTTCCAAGGACGCCACGCTGCTGTTCAATCGCGATCCGAAACTGTATCTGCCGCTGGTGTTCACGCGCTGGGAAGGAACCGAGTGCATGAACTATTCGCCGTTCCTTTATGCTTTCGAGCAGAGAAACATCGCCATCAGCGGCGAGGGCACGTTGGACGGCAACGCCAGTTGCGATTTCTGGTGGAACTGGTCCGGCAAGGGCGGGTGCGGAAAGAAAGGCGAGCCGACGCAGGCCGAGGCTCGCGCGGCGTTGGTCGCCATGGCGGACAAGGATCTGCCGGTGAAGGAGCGCGTGTTCGGCGAAGGCCGCTGGCTGCGTCCGCAGTTCATCCAGCCCTATCGCTGCACGAATGTGTTGATCGAAGGCGTGACGATTCGGAACTCGCCGATGTGGGAGATCAACCCGGTGCTGTGCCGCAACGTGACCGTGCGAGGCGTGAAGATCAACAGCCACGGCCCGAATAACGACGGCTGCGATCCCGAATCGTCGACCGATGTTTTGATCGATAACTGCGATTTCGATACGGGCGACGATTGCATTGCCATCAAGAGCGGACGCAATCGCGACGGCCGCCGCGTCGCCGCGCCGCGCCAGAATATCATCGTGCGCAATTGTTCGATGAGGGACGGCCACGGCGGCGTGACCATCGGCAGCGAGGCGTCGGGCGACGTGCGCAACGTCTACGTGGAGAATTGCCGCATGGACAGCCCGCATCTGAACGTCGGGCTGCGGATCAAGACCAATTCGTACCGCGGCGGCGCGATCGAAAACATTTTCATGCGCAATTGCCGCATCGGCCAGGTAGCGCAAGCGGTACTGGACGTCGATCTGTTTTATGAGGAAGGCGAGGGCGGCGCGTTCACGCCCACGGTGCGCAAGATCGCCATGGAAGACGTGACATGCGGCAAGGCGAAGGTCGCGGTGTCGCTCAAGGGCTACAAATCCGCGCCCCTGCGGGACATTTCTCTCACGAGGTGCACGTTCAGCCATGTCGAGAAGGACAACGTCATTCAGAACGTGGACGGATTGCGCGTGAGCGATGTCACCATCAACGGCCAGAAGTGGCTATTGTAATATCATGAAAGTCCATGCGTTTTTCCCGCTTGCTGTTTCTCTGCGCGCCGCTCTTCGCCGCCGACCTCACGGATCAGTACAAGCCCATCGCCGACAAGATCATCGACGCGGCGCTCGCCGATAACGACGGCTACGCCAAGCTCGCCTATCTGTGCGACCGGATCGGCGCGCGCTTTTCCGGCATGCCGAGCCTGGACCGCGCCCTCGAATGGTCCGCCGCGACGATGAAGGCCGACGGCCTGAGCAACGTCCGTGTGATCCCTGTGAAGGTTCCGAAGTGGGTGCGCGGCGCGGAATCGGCGCAGTTGATCGAGCCGTACGCGAAGCCTCTGCACATGCTCGGGCTGGGCATGAGCGTTGGAACGCCGCCGGGAGGCATCACCGGCGATGTCGTGGTGGTGGAGGACTTCGATCAATTGGAGAAGCTCGGCGCCGCGGGTGTGCGCGGAAAGATCGTGCTGTTTAACGAAAAATGGATAAACTACGGCGCCACCGGGCAGTATCGCCGGGCCGGTCCGTCGCGCGCGGCGGCGATGGGAGCCACGGCTTTGTTGATCCGGTCGGTAACGCCCCTGGCGATGCAGATTCCGCATACCGGCACGCTCGATTACGATGACGCGCAGCCGAAAATTCCGGCCGCGGCGCTGAGCGTCGAGGACGCGCTGAAGCTCGGGCGCTTCGCCGCGAACAAAAATCCCATCAAGGTGCATCTCGAAATGGCCGCGCACATGGAGCCGGACGCCGATTCGGGCGATGTGATGGCGGAGATCCCCGGGCGCGAACATCCCGAGGAAATTGTGGTTATCGGCGGGCATATCGATTCCTGGGACGTCGGCCGCGGCGCGCAGGACGACGGCAGCGGCATCATCGCCAGCCTGCAGGCGGTCGCGCTGATCAAAAAACTCGGTCTGCAGCCGCGGCGCACGCTGCGCGTAGTGTTCTGGGTGAACGAGGAAAACGGAGGCCGCGGCGGCGATGCGTATCGTGCCTGGGTCGGGGACGCGGTGAAGAATCATGTGGCCGCGATTGAGATGGACGGAGGCGCGGAGGCTCCGCTGGGCTTCGGATTCGGCGCAGGCGGATTCGGACGCGGTGGACGGGGCGGCGCGGCGAACGATCCTCACTCGATGGAAATGCTCCGGCAGATCGGCGCGCTGCTGAATCGTATCGGCGCGGGCGAGGTCACCGCCGGCGGCGGAGGCTCCGACATCGGCCCGTTGACGCGCGATGGCGTGCCGTCGTTAGGCGCACGCTCGGTGGGGACGCATTACTTCGACTGGCATCATACGGAGACGGACACGCTGGATAAAGTGGACCCGGAGGATTTCCGCAAGAGCGTAGCGGCGATGGCGGTGATGAGCTACATCCTGGCCGACATGCCGGAGCGGCTGAAGTAAAAAGCCTGTGGGGCAGGCGGTTCCGCCTATCGATCTACTTTCGCGGCTCCAGCATCTGCCGTACGCGATCCAGTTCCTTGCGTAGTCGCCGTTCCCGGAGGCCGAGCAGGACGACGTAAAACCCGATGATGGCCCATCCGGCGAAAAAGCCGTAGAACATGAAAGTGAAATTGCGATTGTCCATGATCGTTCTCCTTTAGTACAAGTGCGCCTCGCGGCGCAGCGAGTCGATTTCGCGCGAGGTTTCGTCCTGCTTCATGCGGATCATCACCATGGCGGTGGCCAGGCAGACGAACGCCAGCCAGTTCCAATAAATGGGGCCTTCCATGCCCTTGGCCATGCCTCCGCCGCCGCGCACGCTCAGCACCGCCTGCGGATGCAGCGTGCGGAACCAGTCGATGGCCTTGTAGACGATTATCACTTCCACGAAGCCGAAGATCGACACCACGGCGGACAGGCGCGCGCGCTGCGCGGGCTCGTCGATGGCGCGGCGCAACATCAGGTATCCGGCGTAGGTGAGCCAGCAGATCAGCATGGAAGTGAGGCGCGGCTCCCAGGCCCACCAGACGCCCCAGATGATCCGCGCCCAGATGCTGCCCGTCACCAGCACGATGGCGGCGAACACCAGCGAAACCTCGGTGACGCCCGCCGCCAGCGAATCGTACTTCATGTCGCCCTTGGTCAGGTAGAGGATGCTAGATACCAGCGCCACAATGAAGCCCAGAAAGCCGGTGAAAATGGTCGGCAGATGGATGTAGATGATGCGGAAAATCGCGCCCTGATTGGCCTCATCGGGCACTACCATGAAGATGTTGTACAGATTCCAGCCGAGCAGCGCGACGGCGATGGCAACCAGGCCAATGATAATTTTATCTCGCATAGTTTACCCCACTAAAACAGTATCCACCAGAGTGACGGACAGCGCGGTGAAAATAATATCGAAGGCCACCAGCAGGCGCACCCAGATCAAATTTTCGCCGGAAAGCGGCTGGGCGTTCAACAGATCCCGGGTCAGCTCCATGGCCGCCATCAGCGCCGGGATCATCACCGGATAGACCAGCGTCGGCAGCATCAGCTCGCGCAGCCGCAGATTCACGGTGAGCGCGCTGAACATGGTCCCCACCACCGTCAGGCCCCAGGTGCCCAGCAGAACCACGCCAACCAGAGACCAGAAATATGTCGCCCAGGGGATGTTGAACAGGAATCCAAACGCCGGCAGGCAGACCGATTCCACTGCTAGCAGCATGGCGAAATTCGCCAGCGCTTTTCCCGCGAACAGCGCCGCCGGAGGCACCGGCGAGGCCACCAGCGCGTCCAAACAGTCGTTCTGCGTTTCCCGCGCAAAGCTGCGGTTCAGCACCAGCGCGCCGGCGAAGCTGAATACCAGCCACAGCAGGCCGCCGGAAAATTCGGGCATCGATTCGGGATCGATGGCGAAGCTGAACAGCACCAGCATGACGAGCGAAAAGGCGATGGAGGCGTTCAGCGCCTCCTTGGTGCGCCACTCGGCGCGTAGATCCTTGGCCGCAATGGTGAAAGTCTGGTCGAGAAACAGCTTCACGAGGCGGCGTCTCCCTCAAACGTGCGATACAGCCAGCCCGGATCGCCCACCATCTCCTCGCGCCGCACGCCCGCGTAGGCCACCTGTCCTTTGCGGATCAGCACCGCATGCGTGGCCAGCTCAATCGCCTCCCGAAGCTGATGCGTCGACATGATGACGGTCGAGCCGCGCTCCTTCGCTTCCAGAATCAGCTTCTGTAGCACCGCGATGGCCTTGTCGTCCAGGGACGTGAACGGCTCGTCGAACAGCAGCACTTCAGGCTCGTGAAGGAACGTCCGGGCGACCGCCAGCCGCTGCCGCATGCCGCGGGAAAATTCCCGCACCAGGCCGTCGCGGACGCGCTCCAGGCCGGTTTTTTCCAGCCACTGCCCGGCGCGCTGAACGGGATTGTCCAGCCCGTAGAGTTTTCCGAACAGCACCAGATTCTCCATGGCCGACAATTCGTCGTACAGCGAAATGCCGTGGCCCAGCACGCCGATGCGCCGCCGCGTCGGCTCATCGCGAACTTCGGAGCCATGGATCTTTACCGATCCCTTGGAAGGCTTGGCGAGCCCGGCCAGAATCCGCAGCAGCGTGGTTTTCCCCGCGCCGTTGCGGCCGAGCAATGCCACCACCGAGCCTGGTTGAATCTTGAACCCGACGTCGCGCAGGGCAGGGAAGTCTCCAAAATATTTCCAGACCGCGTCGACTTCGAGGGCGTTCATGCGCCGTTTTTCCGGTAGAGAAGCACGCCGCCCAGGCCGAGAATCGCGAAGGCGAAGGCCATCACCCACTCCATGCGGGAGTAGACGCGGGCCGGCTTTTCCTCGATCTGAGGCTCGCCCGTATCCTCATCCGGCCCCGGCGCGGCGGCCTGCTGATTGCGCAGGGATCCCGTGCCCGTGATCTGGACGCTGTAGTCCGCGGCGGTCGCGTTATAAATATGGGCCTTGGTGGTCGGCTCCTGGCCGATTTCTTCCAGGCCGGTTCCGGCCAGCGTGACGGTGGATGGCGTCACCAGACGCGTCAGGCCTTCGGCGTGCATGATCTTGCTCGAAAATGTCTCCGAGGGCGGCAGCGAATAACTGATGTCGAAACGGCTCTCGCCCGGCTTGATCGGATAGCTCACTTTGTAGACATTCTTGACGGCGGTCTTCTCGGCGGAGCGCTCAATCGGCATGCCTCCGGGCGAATTGATGGTCACCTGCACGTTTCCGTCCGCGGCTTCGGGAAGGTAGAACTGCACCGAGCCCTTCACCGGATCCTGAAATGTAGTGGTGGTTTGGTTCTGCAGCAGAAAAGTCTCGGCGATGTCGAGCGACTTTTCGCCAGGCTCTACCAGGATCATGTGCTGCGAAACCTTCGCCACGCCCGCTTTCGAGGTGGAGTCGTACACCTTCACCTGGACGCCTGAGGTGGGCGTTCCTGGCTGGAGAACGAGGTTGTACGTCGCTCCCTGATAAATCGCCTGGAGCAGCGCCGGACCCTGCGGCGCGCTGTCGAACTTAAATTTACCTTCGGGGTCGCTCTTGGCGTTGCCCAGAGTCTGCATGCCTTGTTCGCCGGGCTGCACCAGCATCACGATGACGCCGGCTTGCGGCTTGCCGCTCGTGACGTTCACGACAGTTCCGTCGACGGAGGCGAGCAGCCAGGAGCCGGTAGCCAGGAGCCAGAAGAAAAGTCTCATGACATCGCCTTTCCGCATTCCCCGCAGAATTTCATGGCGTTCGGGAACGTCGCATTGCAGTGGGGACAAACATGCGAGGGCGCTATTTTCACAGCGGCAGGCGCGGGTGCGGGCGGCGCGGGCGCGGAGGCGGGGCTGCCTCCGCACTTTCCAATCTCCGCCAGACCCCCGGCGAGTTCCTTTTGCAGTCCGCGCTTGGTCTGCTGATAGTCCTCAGCGGACAGTTTTCCCACGCGATATTCGAATTGCAGGTCGCGGAGGTTTTCGTAAATCTGCGCCTTGCGATCCTCCAGATGTTGCGTCGGCGATACCGGATTCGGCGGAGGCAGATCCTTGGTTCGAATTGTCAGCGTGAGAAACAGCGTGACGGCAACCACCAGCGCCGCCGCAACAAAGAGAGTCATTCGTCCAGCTTCGCCATATCCTTATTGATTTGCTCCAGGACCTTCGGGTCGATCTCCGGCGCGGCGGCAACCGCGTGAGGCTTGCGATACCGGCGGATGGCGAACAGCACCACGATCGCGCCCAGGCTCAGGGCGATGAACGGACCCATGGTCCCGAACGGGCCCGGCGCGATGGCCAGAATCTGCTTGCCGTTTTCCGCCACGAATTCGTCCAGGATCTGCGGGTCGCTCTTGCCCGATTGCTGCAGTTGGAAGATCTTGATCTTGGCCCGCTTGCAGATGCCGCAGCCGGGCTCCATCTTGCAGCTCATGTCCTGCTTGCATCCGCAATCGCACAACATTTTCCTCGCCACGCGATTGACCGGTTCGGAATCGAGATCCACCGCCGTTTGGGCCGCGCACAGTCCGGCGGCCAGCGCCAGGAGGATGCTAAACCTTGACATGTTTCCCCGCCACGGCCACCACTTCTGTCCGAGGATAGATCAGCCGCGATTTGCTCGGCGTCAGGCAGATCAGCGTGCCCGCCAGCACCACCCAATAGCCCACCCAGATCCAGCTCACCAGCGGAAAGACGTAGGCTTCGATCACGATCTTCTGCCCGTCGTCGGAGATTCCCGCGAAATTGATGTACAGATCCTCGTTCAGCCGCCGCCGGATGGCCACCTGGCTCGCCGGTTCCTTTTTGGCCAGATACAGCCGCTTCTCCGGCTCCATCGTCTCGACGAGCGCGCCGTTCTTCGACGCGTCCACAGTGATCCGTTCCCAGCGGTAATTGTCGTTTTGACCCTGATCGAGCTTCAACAGGTGAAGCTGATAATTGCCCAGCGTGACGGTCTCGCCCGGCGTCATCTCCACGGTCAGCTTTTGATCGAACGCCTTGCCTGTGAAACCGATGAACATGATCACGACGCCGACGTGCACCAGATAGCCGCCGTAACGCCGCGTGTTGCGGTAGGTCAGTTCAATCACCGAATGGATGAAGCTGTTCTTATCCTTCGCCGCGATGGCATTGGCGCCCTTGACGAACTCCATGGCAACCGTCGCCAGCACAAAGGTGCACAGCGCGAAGGAAACCAGCGCATAAAAATCGCGGACGCCGAAGGCGAACAGACCCGCATCCACCGCCAGGCCCGCCACGGCTGGCCAAAGGAACGCCATTCGCAGGCTGGCGAAGGAACTCTTGCGCCAGGCTATCAACGGACCCACGCCCGTCAGCATCAGCAGGAACATCGCGATGGGGATGTTGATGCGGTTAAAGAACGGCGCATCCACGCTGATTTTTTCGCCGGTGAATTTTTCCGAAATCACCGGGAACAGCGTGCCCCACAAAATGGCGAAGCAGCTCGCCAGCAGCACCAGATTGTTAAACAGGAAGCTCGACTCGCGCGAAAGTACGCTTTCCATC
>VFSW01012552.1_pt1 | contig 11821 bp, 8 predicted proteins | sample 5358111 | NCBI WGS metagenome assembly VFSW01 (sample SAMN11554181, study PRJNA540505) | mine drainage metagenome | isolation source: sediment from site ElyBrook_90M | place: USA: Ely Copper Mine, Vershire, VT | collected 2017 | reverse complement strand
TCTCAGGCTCGGGAGGGGCGGTGGGCGGAATGTTCGCGCAACTTGCGACGGGTTGGCTGGTGACGCATTTTTCCTATGCGCCGGTGTTTCTGATCGCCGGGCTGATGCACCCGCTTTCGGCCTGGATGCTGTCGCGTTACCTGCCCCCCGGCGCGGACGCGGCGGGCGAAGGTATCATGATACGGAGCGAGGGAAGCGAAGGAGATGGGCATTGACGTTTGAAGAAGCGCTGGACGATACGGAGCGGGCGGCGAGCGCGGCGGGAAAGGCGACCGCGGCGTTGGCGGGGGCGGTGCGGCAGCTTCAACGGGCTGCGGCGGAGGGCGATCTGCAGAAGATGAGAAAGACGTCGGACCGGCTGGCGGCGATTCTGGACGCGACGCGGCAGGAGGTGCTGAACGCGAGGTCGGCGTGGCCGTTGAGCGCGGAAGGCGAAGAGAGCTACTTGCGCGAATCGTATCTGGAAGAGTTTTTGGCCGCGGCGAAAGCGGGCGGCTTGGGAATTCAACGGCGGGACGAGGGGTTGGTTGCGTTTCCGTCGATTCTGAGGATTCTGCCGTCGGAGCGCGCCGTGCGGATCAACCGGAAAAGGGTGCCCGCGGTCCGGCCGTCGCATGTGGTGAAGAAGCTGAAGGCGATTCAGGCGAGAAAACCGAAGGCGTCGCCGGAGCAGTTTCTGGAAGTGCTGCACCGGGCGTACCGGTTTCTGGCGGGAAACGAATACGGGAAAACGGTGGCGCTGTCGGGGATCTATGAGGCGCTCACTTTGCTGCCGGGATCGACGGCGAACTACGATCAAACCGATTTCGTACGCGATCTGTATTTGTTGGATCGGAGCGGAGCGGTGCGGACAAAATCCGGCGCGATGTGTTCGCTTCCGGCGAGCACGGGGACCAAAGGGGCGAAGGGTAAGTTTTCCTTCGCGGGCCCGGACGGGGAAACGGTAACCTATTACGGAATCCGGTTCAGCGAGGCGGAGATATGACGGCTTCGATCGGGGCGGGGGAGTGGCTGGGATTTACGCAGCGCGAATATCTGGCGACTTTTCTTCGGGAGGGAGGTTCGGCGGTGAAATTCGCGGTACCGCTCGAAGAGGGATTGCGGGACGCGCTGATAGACGGGATCGCGGACATCGCGGACAAGGCGGGATATCTTGTCGTCAAGATACATGCGGCCGAGACGAAGGTTCACATGGCGGACGAGATCTTTTTTCGCGCGGCGAGCCAGGTTCCATGGCGGACGTTGAGCCAGATGGCGATCGCGCGGCTGGCGGCCGAGTCCGGGTACGCGTGGGTGGAGGACGGGGACGAGCCGCTTTACCTCCGGTTGGCGGCCAAGAACGGCATCGATCCGCAGTTGCTGCTGCTGGATTTGAAGAAGGCGATCGGGGAAAAGGTCCTGAAGCAGCGGAACCTGTCGCGAGATTTTCTGGTTGCGATGACGCAGTTGTGCATCGCCGAGTTGGGAGGCGGGCCGGACGGGGCGACGGCGACCGGGGCGATCACGGATTGGCTGACGGGGCGGAACAAGGCGGTGAGCGCGGTGAAGCCGTATCAGATCTATCGCAAAATCAACCGGGCGACGGCGAGGTACTTTTTCGAATCCACCGTGCATTGGCTGCGATTCGCGGGGTATCCGGGGATGGTGGCGATTCTGGACGCGCAGCGGATTACGCTGGCGCCGCGCCAACCGCGGGACGAGCGTCTTTATTACAGCAAGGCCGCCGTTCTCGACGCCTACGAGGTGTTGCGCCAATTCATCGACGGAACGGACAGACTGGAAGGATTTTTTCTCGCGGCGATTCCGGATGCCGCTTTTCTGGAAGACGAAGCCCGGGGACTGAGCGCGTACGAGGCGTTGAAGTTCCGGGTATTCGACGAGGTTCGAGATCGGAATCTGGTGAATCCGATGGCGTCGTTGGCGCGGATCGGGGCGAGCGGGCGAGGGAATTGAAATTCATGGAGAGGGATCGAACGATCGACTACCGGCGGGCGCTGGAGGCGCTAAGGAACGGAGTGCCGAACCGGGACGCGGTGAGCGTGCTTGGCTCCAGCCAGAGCGAGGCGGAGAGCGCGTTTTCACGGAGGCTTTCGTCGGTGGAGAGTTCGGCGAAGCAAGGAGAGCAGGTGTCCGGACTGCTGATCGCGGGAGGGTTCGGCGCGGGGAAATCGCACTTGCTGGATTACTTCGAACACCTGGCGATTTCGAAGAATTTCGTGTGCAGCCGGGTGACGATCGGCAAGGAGACGCCGCTTTTCGATCCGGCGAAACTGTACTCGGCGGCGATCGACGGCGCGCGCGTTCCGGGAGCGAGCGGAGAAGCGATTCGCGAGATGGCGCCGCGGCTTCAACCGGGGAGCCGGAGTTACGGCGCGTTTTCGGAGTGGGTAGGCGGGGCGAAGAGCGGACTGAGCGATCGGTTCACGGCCACGCTTGCGCTGTACGAGAATTTCAGCCACGATCCGGAGGCGGCGGGGCGGATCGCGGATTTCTGGTCGGGGGATCCGCTGCCGGTGAGTTGGATCCGGCAAGGGTTGAAGCAAATTCACCGCGCGGGGAGCTATTCGCTGAAGCCTGTGAAGGCGCGGGATTTGGCGCTGCAGCGGTTCCAATTCGCGGCGCGGCTGATCGCGGCGGCCGGTTACAGCGGGTGGGTGTTGCTGGCCGACGAAGTGGAATTGGTGGGGCGGTATAGCGTATTGCAACGGGGGAAATCGTATGCCGAGCTCGCCCGTCTGATGGGACGCGTGGAGGGGCATCCGTGTCCGGGGCTAATGACGGTCGCGGCGATCACCGACGATTTCTCGCTGGCCGTTCTTCACAACAAGTGCGACCGGGAGGCGATGGGGACGAAGCTGCGGGCCAAGGAAACGGACGAATACAACGCGATCGCGAGCCGGGCGGAGACGGGGATGCGGCTGATCGAGCGGGAGGCGTTGACGCTGCAGGCGCCGAGCGAGGCGACGCTGAAGCATACGTACCGGCGGTTGAAGGAGATTCACGGGAAGGCGTACGGGTGGGATCCGCCGGAGTTGCCGGTTGCGGTGACGGCGACGACGCGGCGAATGCGATCCTACGTCCGGCGCTGGGTGAACGAGTGGGATCTGAGGAGGCTTTATCCCGGCGCGGAACTGAGCATGGAAGAGGAAGCGGAATTTACGCTGAGCTATGCGCAGGACGCGGGCTTGGAGGGCGGTCCGGAAACTGACGACGAGGGGTAACCGGCCGCCTCGCGATTACATTTCGTCGCTGCGAAGATCTTTGCCGGGCAGAGCGACGCGCAACGCGTTCAATATCGCGGCCACATCGACGATCTCCTGGGCGGCGGCGCCGACGACGGGTGAAAGATGTCCGGTGGCGGCGGCCGCCATGCCGATCAGGCTGAGCGCCATTCCTCCGACGGCGCTTTGCAGCGCCACCCGCTTCATGCGGCGGCCGATGTGGATGAGTTCGTCTACTTTCCGGAGCGAGGTTTCGAAAATCACCGCGGAAGCGGCTTCGGCGGTGACGTCGCTGTTCTGACCGAAGGCGATGCCGACGGTCGCGGCCTGCATGGCGGGCGCGTCGTTGATGCCGTCGCCGAGAAACATCACCGGCGCGAGTGTCGTTTCGGCTTTGACGATCTCGACCTTTTCCTCGGGACTCTTTCCGAAAAGCGCGACGGTGATTCCAACGCGGCTGGCGAGATCGAGCACTTCCCCTTCGCGATCGCCGGACAGAAGCATCACGCGCTTTACGCCATGCTTGGGCGCGAGGTGGCCAATGAAGGAGCGGCTCTCCTGGCGCGGAGTGTCGCGAAAGCGGAACACGGCCGCGTAGCGATCGTTCACGAGCAGAATCGACTCCATCCCCGGCGCGATGGGAGGCAGCGAGGCGGCGAGGGCGGGAAGGGTTTGGAGGCCGGTTTTGCGGCCAACGATCCGAATCTGGTCCCCGTCCACCATGCCGGCCAGACCGCTTCCGGGCTTCTCGGCGACTTCGGAAACGCCGGCGAGCGCGATCCCCTCCGCGCGAGCGGCGTCGAGAATCGCGGCCGCGAGGGGATGCTTGGAGTAGCGTTCGACGCTGGCCGCCGCGCGAAGGGCCGCGGTGCGATCGACGCCGGACGCGCAGAGGACTTCGGTCAGCGCGGGTTTGCCATAGGTGAGAGTGCCGGTCTTGTCGAAGATCATGGTGCGGCAGGAGCTGACGCGCTCGAGCATGGCCGGATCTTTGACGACGATGCCGCGAGACGCCGCGATCGAAATCGCGCCGAGGATCGCAACGGGAATCGCCAGAAGGAGCGGACAGGGAGTGGCGATGACCAGCACCGCGAGGAAGCGGACCGGATCGCCGCCGATCCACCAGGCGAGCGCGGCGACGGCGAGAGCGACGAGGGTGTACCAGGCGCCGAGGCGGTCGGCGATGCGGCGGAACCGCGGGCGGTTTAATTCCGCATCCTCCATGACGCGAACGATCTTGGCGTAGCGGGAATCGACGGGGAGTTGGATCACGCGGATGGTCAGCGCCGCCTCGCCGTTGATGGCTCCGGAGAGCACGCCGGAGCCTGGGATTTTGGAGATGAGGTACGGTTCGCCGGTGAGGTACGACTCGTCCATGGTGCTGCGGCCCTCGGTGACTTCGCCATCGACGGGGCAACTTTCGTGGGGGAAAACGACGAGGACGTCTTCGATCCGCACATCGGCGAGCGCGATGTCCTCCACCTTCGACGGCGTTTTGCGATGCGCCGTTTGAGGCATGCGCTTGGCGAGCGCTCCGAGGACGGAGGAGGCGCGCCGCATGGCGTATTCTTCGAGCGAGGCGCCTCCGGAGAGCATGAGAAGAATGACGGCGCCCGCGAGATACTGTCCCAGGACGACGGAGACGACGATGGAAATGCCGGCCAGAATGTCGGCGCCAAAGCGTCCCTTGGCGACGCCGTATGCCAATCTGGCGACGAAAGGCGATCCGCCGACGATCAGAACGGCGAGCAGCGGCCAGTTGCGGGCGCGGGGTGGGGCGTGCAACCAATAGGTCGCGACGACATACCATGCAATGGCGGCAAGGCACAATGCGGCGACGTAGGGTTCAATGGCGAGCGAAGACCAGGAGGGGGTTTTCGATTGCTTGTTATGGGAGTTGGGCACGTGGTGATTGGATAACCCGCCCGGATCGGTGTTGGGCGAGCGTTTACGCGAAGGCCAAGACCTAGCTTGCTTGCGCGCGGACGAACTGAGTCCATTCTTCCACGATTTGCCAACGTGGCGTCGGATAACGTTTTCGGCCGCGGATTTGCCGAACCGAGACGGCGGCCATCTTTCTGGGCCCGCTTAGTGAAGACGACCTGCCAAGGCGTCACCGGCCCGGTTCTTTCTCACATTGGTCCACCGGCGTGACAAGTCCCTCGATGAAGGATTGACGCATCCCGGAACTGAAAGAAGGCGGAGCGTTTCCTGTATGGCGTTCCAGTCTTCTTCGCCGACGAGGACAGCATTCGCGCGCGGGCCGGCGATGAGCACGGGTATATGATCGCTCGCCGTTTCAGCAAGGAGTCTGTAAAGCTTCTCGCGCGCCTCGCTGGCATTCATGCCATTCAGACGTTATCGGATCCCGCCGGCGCCCCAGTTGTCACGAAGGGCCACTCTTCTAAATAATGCTCCTTCCGTTCGTCATGGAGCGCGGGTCTTGGCCAATAGCATCCAGCAACCCGTGAACGGCGGGCAGGACGTGTGAAGATCCAACCCCGGGTGCGCTGCCGCTTACCCGCTGGAACCGGCGGTGCGCCAGAACATTGCCCCTTCCTTCCCCGCATCGGGATAGGATAAACATCGACGACGGTATTTCCGTCCGAGGAAGGAGCACGTCCGATGAGCAGGATCACCCTGAAGGTGAACGGCGCCACACATACGGTGGATATCGATCCCGCCACACCGCTGCTTTACATTCTCCGCAACGACCTGGATCTCCAGGGCCCCCATTTCGGCTGCGGACTTGGCCAGTGCGGCGCCTGCACTGTGATCGTTAACGGCGCGGCGGTTCGCTCGTGCATAATTCCCACGTCGGCCGTCGGAGGCGAAATCACCACGCTGGAAGGACTGTCCGCGAACGGGAAACCGCACCCGCTCCAGCAGGCCTGGATCGATGAGCAGGTTCCGCAGTGCGGATTTTGCCAGAATGGGCAAATCATGACCGCGAAGGCGATGCTGGATAAAAATCCGCATCCCACGGACGCGCAAATCCGTGAAGCCATGAACGACACGCTCTGCCGCTGTATGTCCTACAACAGGGTCCAGGCAGCCATCAAACGCGCCGCGACAACGGTGGCCGATGCCCTTCCGGCCGCGGACAAATCGGAGAAGGAGACCGCCGCATGAGTACCTCGGACATTCCCAAACAGGTCGAAGAAGTCCTCTCCACCCATCGGCGGGGATTCCTCCGGACCGCGGGCATGCTTTTCGTCGGCTTCGCCGTGCCGGGCAGTCCTGCCGCCGGCGGACCGGGCCCGTATCCGATCGTCGACCCGCGGAAACTCGATTCGTGGATCGTGATCCACGAGGACAATACGGCTACATTTTATGTCGGAAAAACCGACCCAGGCCAGGGCACGGGAACCGGCTTCCGTCAACTGATGTCCGATGAACTCGACATCGCGTTCGACAAGACTACCTGCATCATGGGCAGCACGGACATTACGGTCGATCAGGTAGGCGCGGGCGGGTCGAGCGCCATGGAACGGGACTCGCTGCCGATGCGCCGCGCCGCGGCGGAGGGCCGCCGTGTGCTGTTGGAAATGGCGTCCGCGCGATTCGGAGTTCCCGTGGATCGACTGGCCGTCGGCGAGGGCGTGATTTCGTCGAAGGCCGACCCCTCAAAACATGTTACGTATGGCGAGTTGATCGGTGGACGGAAATTTAACGTCACGCTGAGCGGCGACAATGCGTTTTCAGTGAATGGTAAGGCAAAGATCAAAACGATCCCGGAGCTCAAATATGCGGGCAAACCGACGCACCGTGACGACATCCCCGGGAAGGTGAATGCCACGACAAAATGGGCTGTCGATGTGAAATTGCCGGGGATGGTTCATGCGCGCAACGTGAAGCCTCCCTACGCCTGCGCAAAGCTGACGGGCATCGACGAGTCTTCTGTGAAGACTCTGCCCGGATTCGTCAAAGTGATGAACAAGGGAAACTACGTAGCGGTAGTTTGCGAACGAGAGGAGCAAGCCGTTAAGGCCGCGCGCCAGTTGAAGACGAGCTGGGAGAAGCCGGCGACAGCTCCGTTCCCGTCTTCCGAGGATCTCTTCAACTACCTGCGCGCGGCCAAACCCGCCGCGGGATCGGCGCCGGCTATGAAGGGAGACTCGGAACGGCGCAATCCGGCGATTGGACCGATCGTGGTGGGCGATCCGGACAGGGCCTTCGCGAGCGCCGCAAAGACCATCGAAGCCGAGTATGAGATTCCTTTCCAGGGGCATACCGCATTCGGACCCGCGCATGCCACGGCGGACCCGTCGAATGGCCAGATGACCGTCTATTCGAACGACATGAAGACGTACGGAATGCGCAGAGGAATCGCCGCGTTTCTCGGCATGCCGCAGGACACGGTGCGCGTGGTTTATATGCAGGGGTCGCAGGGCTTCGGCCGCACGGCGGCGGAGGACGCGGCGTTCGAGGCGGCCTGGATCGCGCGCGAGCTCGGCAGACCGGTTCGCATGCAGTGGATGAGAGAAGAAGAGACGTCCTGGGATTCAAAGTCGCCGGCTTTTCTGGTGAAGATGCGGGGGGCGCTGGATGCCCGGGGAAATCTTGCGGGGTACGCGTATGAGGCCCGCTCGTGCGACTACAATCACCTGGGATACAACGAGCCCGATACGACTCTGATAGCGCAACTCATGGGACAGAGGCGGGAAAGACCCGCGGCGGGAAGCGCTTCGACGCCTTCGGATATGTATGCGATTCCGAATCGCTGGATGAACGGCGAGGTCTTCGCTTTACCCGCCATTTGGGAAACTCCCATTCGCACCGGAAATCTGCGTGATCCGAATGGCCCGCAGGCGGCGTTCGCTTCCGAGTCTTTCATCGATGAAGTGGCGGCCGCGGTCGAAGCCGACGCCCTGGAGTTCCGTCTAAGAATGCTGGAGGCGGGAACGAGCGACGATAGCGGCTTCCGGCGAGCCCGGTCAATCGCGGTCCTCAAGGCCGCCGCGCAAAAGTACGGGTGGCATTCGAGGCCATCGGGGAAACCGCGCGGTACAGGAAAGATTCGGACAGGTCGTGGGATTGCCTATGCGTTCCGCGGACAAACCATGGTCGCGCAGATCGTCGAAGTGGAGGTGAACCGCGAGACCGGCCATGTGTGGACGAAGCGGATGGTGTGCGCGCACGACTGCGGCTTCGTGGTGAATCCCGAAAGCCTCCGGAGCGGCGTGGAATGCGGTATGCTCCACGGACTAAGTCGCGCATTACACGAGGAAGTGAAGTTCGATACCGAAAAGGTAACCAGCGTGGACTGGATCTCGCATCCTACGCTTCGACACGCGGACGTTCCGGAGAGCGTCGAAATTGTGATGGTGAACGGAGATCCCAATCCGAATCGTCCCGACCTGCCGCTCTACGGCGCCGGCGAGGCCTGTCTGAAGCCGGTGATGGCTGCCGTTGGAAACGCAATCTACGACGCAACCGGTGTTCGTATCCGAAGAGTTCCCTTCCGGCCGGAACGCGTCCTTGCCGCGTTGAACGCCGCGGGCGTGTGATTCCCATGTGCAACAACATGGAAGGAAAAGTGGTAGCCGCCACGGGCGCGAGCGGCGGACTCGGAGAGGCGACTGCCCGCCTGCTTTCTTCCCAGGGCGCGAATGTTGCCACGGAACTGAGCTGCCGGCGCGGCAAAGGACTCGCCGTTGCCACCTAGCCAATCGAAGTCAAGTTGTTAAACATTCCGTTGTCTCCTTTTGCCCCGTCGGTTGTTCGGGGCGCCCGGAAGCAAGCGGGGCCGCTCCCAAGAGCGAAGCGGTGAGGCGGAGCGCTTTGTTGGGGGACCGGCCGGATTCCGGCGAGTGCAGCGAACGAACCCATAGGGCGGAATCCGGCTGGGGGAGCCGGCAAAGCAGTGCGGAGACGAACGCGGGGCGCGGCCACGCGTTCACGCCGTCAAGCGCAGCCGTGCCCGTTCGACGGACGGGGTAAGAGGTAGCGATGGATTCAGTGACGCGTCCCGTTTAGGACAGCAATGACCTTATAGATAGCCCTACGCCCGCTTGGCTCTCATTCGGAGCTTTCTCCGCGTCCTCGACGTCAATTTTGAATTCGGGCTATGAAAGACCCGGATGAAACGAGCGGCCGCCAAGCCCAAGCCCTATTTAGAATCCCGTCGCGAAGCCCGCTCCGCATTCGCCAACCCAATCGACCATATCGTAGCCCACAAGCACGGCGCTAGTTCGACGCCGCCTCCCTCCATTGCAAAAACAGTCGCCCGGCATGTCCCTCCCAGGAACCCGAACAAAACTATTGCGGGCCAAAAGCGTTATTCTGAGGCTACGCCATGAGCGCTTCCCACGCCGCATACCTGGAGTTCATCGACTTCATCGCCGCCGGAACGACACCGGAACAAATAATCGCGTTCCGCCCCTCTTCCACGGCCCAGGAACGGCTGGAAGAATTGATCGCGCGTGAAAAAGACGCCCGTCTTTCTCCCGGCGAAAAGGACGAGTTGGATCACTTCTTTCAACTCGAGCACATCCTCCGCGTCGCCAAGGCTCGCGCAGAACAAATCCTCGCGCGTGTATCCTGACCTTCCGGAAGCCGTACGGCGCGCTGTCGCGCTTCGCGCTCAATTTCGCTGTGAATACTGCCTCTACCCCGAATCCCGCTCCGCGTTCTCGCACCAGATCGACTATATCGTAAGCCGTAAGCACGGCGGAAGCTCCGCACTCGAAAATCTTGCTTACTGCTGCGTATTCTGCAACAGATTTAAAGGCTCCGACGTCGCTGCGCTCCACGCTGGGACGGGGGTACCGGTCCGTCTCTTCCATCCCAAGGACGCATCGGTGGCCAGATCGCTTTCGCATCCTTAGAGCGTTGATCGAACCACTTACCGCGGAGGGCGAGGCGACCGCGCGTGTGTTGCGTTTCAATCAAGCCGAACGATTGATCGAAAGGGCCATCCTTCAGGGCACCGGCCACTATCCTCGCAGGTGAAGCGTCACGGCGAAGCGGAGTATGCGTCCGATCCGTCCACTCCGAGCCCCAGGAGGAGGACTCCTGCGGCGCGCATCCAGCGCCATGGCTCCGGCCTACCCTCCCGCCGGCTCGCCCGTTTATCGCCGCCGCGCCGACACCAGCGTGAAACTCCCTCGCACCAACTCCGCAATCTCTTTCCAGTCCGCGCCCGCTCCTCCGCGCTCCGCCAGCCGCAACGACACCCAGCCGTGCTGCCCCAGATACGGCGTCCGGATAAATCGCGTGTCTTGCAAAAAAACCGCCTGCAGCGGCTTCCCCACTTTCACCGCGATCGTCATCTCGCCCCGGTACTCCTCCAGCACCGTGAACATCCGCTCCTTCACCCGGAACGTCGGATGCCCGAACGCCACCGTCTCGTGCGCGTCCGGCAGCGCCAAACAGATCTTCCGTAGCCGCCCCAGCACCTGCGCCGCCGCCGATTCCCGTATCGAATTGACAACGAGACCCACGGCGTCCTACGGCTTCTGCACCGGAATCGTCACGATGTTACTCGTAAACGTCCCCTGCGCGATGCGAAGCTGGCTTTTTAGGTTCGTGGTCAAAGCGTTCGATAACTGGATCTGTACTAAGTATATGCCCACCGTCCCCGGCGCAAGTCCCGCGAACAGAACGTTCGCCGTGCTGTTGCCGTTCACCAGCGCGTCCACCGAACTCAGCACCGTGTTCGCCGGCTCGTTCGCCGGAACGATCTGCCCCGTGAAGCCTTCCCATGTTCCGTTGGACGCCGCCGAAATCCCCAACCCCGTCGCGTAGAGCGAAATAATCTCGCCCGGTATCGCCGGATTCGACGTGGTCAACAACGCCCCCGCCGTGTTCGCGCAGCACGTCGTCGAATTGCCGAGAGCCGTCAGCAGAAGCGTCGAGGTACTCGGCGTCGTCGTCGGAGTGATCGATATCCCGTTCCCCGCCGCGCCCTTCACTTTGGCGGTAAGAATGATCCGATTGAACGCCCCGGCCGCCTCCGCCGTCACCACCTGTTTCTTATCGGCGTTGATCATGTTGATTAGCTGATCCTCAACCGTCGTCAGCGTGTCGGTCGCCGTCAGGGTGTAGGTGTAAGCCGTCGATCCGATCGTGAGCGTCGCCGTGTTTCCCGCCGTGATCGTCCCATCCACCGACACCACATAGGTGCCGTAGCTGCTGCCGTGCGTGGCGATCGCCGCTCGTGGCTCGGTCCCCGGATTGGCGAAGATTCCCGGAGCTCCCGTCGTGATCGGAACCGCCACCGCCGCGGTGTTGATCACCGTCCCGTCCTTCCGCACAGAACGCACCCAAGTCGACACGCTCGTCGCGTCCGCCACTTCGAACGGAATCTGCGCGTTGATCTGTTTGTCGGAAACGAATTGCAATGGCGCACGCATCCCGTCGACATAGAACTCCACGCCGCCCAACTGCAGCGGCAGATTTTTCCCCGCCGGCGCCGATGCCGGCCCTTGATCGGTCAGCGATCCGTATCCGAACGCGGTGATCAGCGTCCCCGGAGCCACTTCCGCCGCGTTCTGCCCGCCCGCCAGATTCGCCCCCGCCGCCGTAGCCGTAATCTGCGCCGTGCTCGAAACCGTCGAGGAATACGTCACGTTGTTCCCGTTCGCTCCCGTCACCTT
>VFSW01012551.1_pt1 | contig 11823 bp, 9 predicted proteins | sample 5358111 | NCBI WGS metagenome assembly VFSW01 (sample SAMN11554181, study PRJNA540505) | mine drainage metagenome | isolation source: sediment from site ElyBrook_90M | place: USA: Ely Copper Mine, Vershire, VT | collected 2017 | reverse complement strand
GGAGCCCACCTTTGCCGAGTCTGACAGCGCCCAGGCGATAGCTCCCAGGGAGGCGACCACGACTGCGGAGATGCCCATTTGCAGCCGCCGGGCCCACCAGCGCGCAAACCACCCGCCAACCCCTTGCGGCCCCTGCTCCACCAGCCTGCGCAGCACCAGCACCGGCCTGACCGCGCGCACATCCAGCAGCGGAGGCAGGCAGAACAGCAGCGTGGTCAACAGGCCCGTTCCCATGCCGGCCGCGACCGATTTCCAGGGAAATTCCAGCACCGCATGAACCGGGAGCAGGTTGCCGAAGACTGCCGGCAGCGCGGCCATAACACCCACGCCGGCGGCTACGCCTAGCAGGCCTCCGGCCAGCCCGAGACCCAGCGTCTGAAGGAGAAAGATGCGCAGCAGATCGGACGAGCCCGCGCCAACGGCCTTCAAGATGGCCAGCATGTCCATACGCTGCTCAAGATGGGCGTGCATGGCCATGGCCACGCCGATGGCGCCCAGCACCATGGCGACCAAACAGATGAGGCTGAGGATGGCGGTGGCGTTGTCGAGGCCCTGGCTCAGCGCCGGGTTGCCCTCGCGGAAGTCCATGACCTGAGCATCGGGCAGAGCCTGCTCCACCGCCTTGCGCAGCGCGACGGGATCGATCTGCGCGGGAAACTTCATCAGCAGGCGCTGGCTGGCGCGGCTGCCGGGGGCAAGCAGTCCGGTGCGCTCCAGGGCTGCCTGGGAGATCATCACGCGTGGCCCGAGGCCGGCGCCGGCGGTCAGGCGGTCAGGCTCCTGCCTGAGGACCGCGGCAATTCTGAAGTTGCGCCCGCCAAGGCGGAGCGTCTGGCCCACCTGCGCATTCAGGCGGATGAGGAACTCCTCGGCCACCACGGCTGAGTCGCCGTCGAGGGCCTGAGTCAGCGTCATTGCGGGGTCGAGCTGGGCCGTTCCGTAGTAGGGGTATTCGGCTGGATCCACTGCCTTGAGCGAGACCAGCAACGGGACCGGATCGGGCGGTGCGGAGGCCATGGAGACAGTCTCCGTGACCCAGGTGGATCGAATTCCGGCGGGTTGCTGCTCAAGAATGGCGGCTATCTTCCCCTTGTCTTCCGCCGTCGGCGCGTGAAAAAATCGCGCGCTCAAGTCTCCAGCCATCAGCGCCTTGGACTCAACACCTAAAGTCTTGCGGAAGCTTTCGCTGAAGCCGCGGACGCCGACCAGCGCGGCCACCCCCACAGCGACCGAGAGCACCACGAATCCGAACTTGCCGGGGGCGGACTTGAGATCGCGCCAGCCGATGGCCGCGGCGCGCTTCCAACTGAGAGCGCGTTTAGCCATCGATGCCCCGCTCCGCTGCGGCTGCGACATAGGGCAGCGTGTCTTCGACGATCATGCCGTCCTTGAGGACGATCTTGCGGTCGGTCATCCCGGCTACCTCAGGGTCATGAGTCACCAGCACCAAGGTCGTGCCGGACTTGCGGTTCCGGTCGAGGAGCAGGTCGAGGACCATGCGGCCATTGGCCGAGTCGAGGTTGCCCGTGGGCTCGTCGGCCATGACGATGGGCGGCTCGACGACAAAGGCGCGCGCCAGGGCGACGCGCTGCTGCTCGCCGCCAGAGAGCTGCACCGGATAGTGGTCCATGCGCTCGCCAAGGCCGACGCCTTCAAGCAGTTGGCGAGCCTGGGCCAGGCCGCTTCCCTCGATGTTCAGTTCATGAGGCAGGAGGACGTTTTCGAGAGCTGTGAGCGTCTGGATGAGCTGGTAGGACTGGAAGACGAAGCCGATTTTGCGGCCACGCACGGCGGCCAGTTCGGCCTCGGCCAGGTTGTGGATCGGTACGCCGTCGAGCCAAATTTCGCCGGAGCTGGGGGTGTCGAGGCCGGCGAGAAGGCCGAGCAACGTGCTCTTGCCGCTTCCGCTGGCGCCCACGATGGCCACAAACTGGCCGGCCGGAATCGTCAGCGTGATTCCCTTCAGAATCTCCACCCGACGCGCCCCGTTCTGAATCCACTTGCTTGCATCGCGAACTTCGATCAATCCGGCCTCCTCAAGCCTGTTCCCTGCACTTCGCTACACTATGCATGTGTACGTTCACCGCAGGCTCGTTGTTTCAATCGGACTTCTGCTCCTGGGCGGAGCGCTTTGGGGGGCGCAGGCCCTGGCCGCGGATCGCCCGCTCCTGGTCTGCTTTGGAGACAGCATCACGGCAGGGTACGGGCTGCAGGCCGGGCAGGCTTTTCCGGACGCACTGCAAAGGGACCTTGACCGCGCGGGCTACCACTACAGGGTAAATAATCAGGGCACCAGCGGCGCCACCACCAAGGACGCGCTGGCCGGGCTGCGGTCGATTCTCCTGCTGCACCCGGAGGTGGTGATCGTGGAGTTCGGCGGCAACGACGGGTTGCGGGGGCTGCCTCCCGACCAGACCAGGCGCAACCTCGACCAGGTGCTGACTGGGCTGGAAGCGGCGCACATCAAGGTACTGCTGGCCGGCATCACCCTCCCGCCCAACTATGGGCAGGACTACATCAAGCAGTTCGAGGAGGTGTTCCGCGACTTGGCGGCAAAACACCACGTCGCCTTCGTTCCCATGATCTACAAGGACCTGGTCAACCAGACCGGGGTCATCCAGGGGGACGGCATCCACCCCACGGCCAAGGGGTCGGAGATCATTGCCAATACTCTGCTGCCTGTGCTGAAACCACTCCTGCACAAGTGAAATGCGCCATGGACTCAGGAACTCGCCCACTTTCTTTCAGCCCATCACAACGACAGGCTGAAACAGCGTCCCCGCAACTCGCTTTGCAATTCCGACAAGTTCCCGCTGGCCGGCGAAGACCTTGACCAGTGGGGCGCGGGAGAATTCGGGCAGATTGGCCTGGGCGCCGTTGCGCAGACGTCCCAGCGCCTGCTCATCGCCGGTCACCGTCGGCATCTCCGGCAGCAGGTTCCGCGGTTGCACACACAGAGCCTCCAGTGCGTCTGCATCTCCAGCCAGCGCCTGCAGTGCCTCCAGCGTGTGGGCCTCGGCGAGGGAGCACGCGCCAGCACGGGTGCGGCGGAGGGAGCTCAAATGCGCGCCGCACCCCAGGTCCTGCCCAATCTCATGGGCCACCGAGCGGACATAGCCGCCGGCGCTAATGGTCATAGCAAAGGCCGCCTCTGCACCCTCCAAGCCGGTCATCACAAAGCTCGTGATCGTGACCCTGGCCTTCTTCAGCTCGACCGGCTTGCCTTCGCGGGCCAGTTTGTATGCGGGCTTGCCTGCCACCTTTTTGGCGGAGAAGGCGGGCGGCATCTGCTCCATCTCCCCGTGGAAGCGGCCAGCGGCCAGGCGCACCCGTTCCAGCGTCAGCTCGGCGCAGACCTCCGGCCAACGGTCGGGCCCGGCCGGCTCACCCTCTGCGTCGTACGTGTCGGTTGCGAATCCGAAGTGGATGAAACCGGCATAGCTCTTTTCGGCGGAGGAAAAGTACTGTGCCAGGCGGGTGTATTTGCCCATCAGCAGTGGCAGAACGCCGGTCGCCATGGGGTCCAGAGTGCCCAGGTGCCCAATGGATTTCTCGCCGGTGATACGGCGCAGACGCCCCACCACGTCGTGGCTGGTCATGCCGCCCTGCTTGTCCACCACCAGCAATCCGTTCACCGCTTGCGCCTTTCCGCCCTTATCCACTCTAGCGTAATCCACCACACAGATGGTCATTGAACAACTCTGAAAGGGCACGGCTTCAGCCAAGCCGCAACCCGGGCAGAATCAATGGGTTTTATAGTCCCCAAGGAAATGTTGACAGCGCGTGGACCCCATCGAGCCCATGAAAGAGCGGATCCTTTTTCAGGCGGACACCGCCGGTGCATCGGAGCGCGGAGTTCGACACGAGGTCAGCCTCGCGCTGTGCCCGCTCCGGTGCCGCCGCTTGCCAACCGGTGCCGCAGGGGTCCAATCTAAGAGGGTTATGGAGATGGCGCTCGCCACCGTGCAAAGGCCGATTCGCAGGCTGCGCAGGCGGCTGAGAAGCCTGTCCGCCAGCCCTTCCATCCAGGCGGTTCACGCCCTGCGCACCTCCATGCGGCGGGTCGAGGCCATTGTAGCAGCGCTGAAGATGGAGCGGAAGAAGCCCGTGCGGCGGCTGATCAAGGCGATCAAGGCGGTACGCAAGGCGGCTGGCGCCGTCCGCGACATCGATGTCCTGGCCGGAATCGCTCTGACCCTGGCCCGCAATTGCCGCGATGACTCGCTGCTGCGGCTGCTGTGGCGCCTGCACGGCCTCCGCATCGCCAGCGCACGCCGCCTGGTGGACGCAGTGCGAGCCCACCGCAAGGATGCCTGCCGTTGCCTGAAACGCTTCTCACGGCAAATTGAGAAGTGGTTCACGGTAGAGAACCCCGCTAAGACGGCCGAAACTGATTGGGTTGCGCTGCATCGGCAAGCCGCTGCCCGCCTGCTGAAGCATCTCGAGATCTGGCCCGAACTGGACGCCCGGAACCTCCATCCCTTTCGTATCAAAGTGAACGAATTGCGCTATGTGCTTCAGTTGACAAAAGATACGGATTCGGCGCTGATGCTTGCCCTGGACAGAGCCAGGAACCAGATCGGCGACTGGCACGACTGGCGGCAACTGGCCAGGATTGCGGAGAAGACTCTCGACCCGGCGACGGACCGGGCGGTGCTCGGCAGAATTGCGGAAACCGAAGACAGGAAGTTCAACCTTGCGCTCCGGGCCGCCAAAATGATCTGTGCATTCCACTGCGCAGTCGCTAGTGTAGTCCGCCACACTGATGGTCATTGAACAGCTTTGAAAGGGTACAGCCTAAGCAGCGCCGCCTGCCGATTCTCAATTTGCCGGCCTTCTGTCCAGGGGGAAGGCGCCTCGGAATCGAGAAACTCTTGGGCCACCTTGATAGGAAGTTACGGAGGAACGGCCCTCTCAATAATGAAAGGGCGGGAACGTGTACCAACTTCTGACGGCGTACAGATCCTTGCATCGGACCGGAATGGGGACTCGGGGTGGGAGAGAGCGGGCAGACAGGCGCATGTTGCCGATCTGCTCCGAGTTTGCGCCGATCTCCAGGCAGTTTCCAGCCGCATGGCCGCGGCCAGCCTTCGCCGCACGCCCTCCCTCCTCCTTCCGATCTTTTCCCCGCGCATTTCCGGATCATTGCCGGCTCGCGGCGCACAATGAAAATTGAACGCAGGAAGCATGGAACCACCCTGCGCCATGGTCCAAAAAGTCAGAAGGGAAATGCCTCGAGAGTCCCTCTATCCTCGCTCTTTATTCCCGCCCCGCCACTTTCGTCCCAAGCCAATGAAAATTGGAAGGTTACATCAAAGGATGCCCATTTTGGTGTCGAAACAAAGGGCTTACGATCCGCGAAGCTTGCGAAACTGCGCATTTTTAGCCCGCCCTCGCTCTCTTTCCAGTCCCAGGGCGAGCCTCAGCTTGCCCCATATCGGCAACTCCGGCTCTCGATGCGTTCAGACATGCAGGTAAGGGTAGAAATGGCCTTGTAGTTCGGAACATGAAGCTAACTTGCTTTGAGAATCATCGATACAATGAGTCGTCTCCTGCGGTCTCGCCTACCCTGAACCCGCAGATGGAAGAAGGCGGGCTGTATCCAGGCAAGCGAAGACGGGACGCAAAAGAATGGCTTTACCAGAGCATATTTTACCCATGTACGGCTATCTGCTCCTCTTCGCCTGGGTTTTGGTGGCGCAACTGGGAATTCCACTGCCGTCGGCACCCGTTCTGTTGGCTGCGGGAGCCCTGTCCTCTGAGCACGAACTCAGTTTTATCTTCGCGCTGCTGGCCGGGCTGGCTGGTTCTCTCACGGCCGAGAGCGCTTGGTTCCTCATTGGCCGCAAGTATGGCCAGCAGGTACTGCGGTTGCTGTGCAAGCTTTCGTTCGAGCCTGCTGTCTGCGTCCGTCGAACGCGCGAAGCATTTGGCCGTCATCAGGCCGCAACGCTCCTGATTGCCAAGTTCGTGCCGGGGTTGGGGACCCTGGCTTCCCCAATAGCCGGCCAAAGCGACATGGGCTTCGGTGTCTTCCTTTTTTTCGACAGTATTGGTTCTGCGCTTTGGCTCGGCGGCCTGCTGGCTGCCGGGCGTTTCTTTGGCGACCTGCTGAAGCGCGATCCCCGTCTGCTGGACTGGGCGGGCAGGTTCTCCGGGGCTTTGCTGGCTTTGGGTGTTCTAGGGTTCCTGGCATGGCGCATCGTGCGGCGCCACATGATCCTCAAGCAACTGTTTGCCGGGCGCCTGGAGCCGGAGGAACTGAAGCGGCAACTGGATGCCGGCGAGGAGATGTTCATCGTGGACCTGCGCCATCCGCTGGAACTGTTGCCCGATCCCTTTACGCTGCCAGGAGCCCTCCACTTTTCTCCGGAGGCTTTGGCCGCGCGCAGTGACGAAATCCCCCGCGACCGCGACATTGTGCTTTACTGCACGTGTCCCAGCGAGGCCACCGCTGCCAGGACCGCCATGACCCTGCACAAACTGGGCATCCAGCGTGTCCGTCCTTTGCGCGGCGGCTATGGCGAGTGGAAGCGGCTGGGGTTTCCGGTGGACCCTTTGCGGCAGCCTTTCTTCAAAGAGACGTGCAAACCCTGAACCCTGCTCGCCACGGCCGCACGGCCCATTCCAGCCTCCTCGATCACGGTCGTTCACCTTTCCCGGACTCGGCACATCTGCTCAGTACCGGTGGCTAGCGCATCAGAACAAGATAGGCACACATACCGATCCCAGCGCCGGCTGACACCAGCCCGAGCACGACGCCATCTCTCGAGACCCGCCCTGGGGCCAGATACCTGACCTCAGCTCTTTAGCCGATTGAAGATGCCGGAGGATGGAACTGTGCCTCACAACCACGCCTAACCCCACCAGTTTTACGCCTGACCAAACGGACATGCCAGTAGTGCGGGCGGGAAGATGGGATTCGCCCGGCAGGCACCGCCCCTCATCAGGCCCTTCCTCTGCTCAAAAAATAGCTGTGATTTTTGTCACCACAACACATACCAATCGGGGCTATGATGGTCAACCGTAAGGCCCCGCTACTCACGAGACCGCGATTCCTTCACGGGCCCGCCGGTATCTGGGACCAGGACGACTTCTGGAGGTGGAGCAATGACAGGGTTTGTGCCAATCATGTGGGCGGTTTGGGGAGTGGTGGTTGTCATCACTCTGGGCCTGAAGATCTACACCGGCAAGCTGGCTCAAAATGAGGACGACCAGCTCGTTCTCGACGATGCATTCGACAATGTCCGAGCCGAGCAGGCCGCCATCGTGGCCAAGGTCAAAAAGCTTGAGCCCCTGCGCAAGACCTTGATGTGGCTGGCCGTCGTCATGACCGTGGTCGTCATTGGCTACTACGTCATGGACATCGTCAACCAGTTCAAGTAGCCCTCCTCCGAACGTCTCGGGCTAAACGGCAGAAGGCTGCCCCTCGGGCAGCCTTCCGCCTGATTTCGGCTTGAACCGTTCCGGCTCCGCCTACTCCACCTGTTGCCTGGCGCGATACCCGTCGCGGGCAATCACGTCGTACTTCAGCGGCTTGTGCTTCTCGTCCTGGATGCGCAGCGGCTGCCCCTCATCGTCCACCAGTTTCACTTGCAGCTTTCTGTATGTCCCGTCCTGCTTGGGGTTCGTGGGATGGTAGATCAGTTCGTACTTGGAGCGGATGTTCTGGTTGATCTCGGAGAAGATATCGGGGAACTCTCCGGTAAAGCGCGGGAAGTAACTAGCCCCGCCGGTAATCGAAGCGAAGGTCCGCATCTCGTTGTCGGCCTGCAGATAATCCATGTCTCGCATCTGCGCCCTCATGCCGCCCATCCCCTCTGTCATGGCCCGCAGGAATCCCCCGGTCGAAACAGTGTAGATGGTAATATCCTGTGACTCCTTCACCTTCTTGGTGATCTGGTCGAGGGTTAGTCTGGAGAACGTGTCGATCCCCGTGGCGATCAGAATGATGTACTTGCGGCCCTCGATGCGCTGCAGCCGGTCAATGCCTTCATAAAGCGCGTCAAAAACATTGGTCTCCCTGAAGCCCGGTATCACCAGTGAGTTGATGGCTCCAATCAGTTGGCGCTTGTCCTGGGTAAAGTCAAGCTGAATCTGCGTCCGCATGTCGAACGTCATCAACGCCACATAGTCCTGCGGCCTCAACTGCACAGCGAAGGCATAGGCCGCGTTTTCCATGTCGTCTGCCTTCATCCACCAGTATCCGTTCGAGGCAAACTCGCAAATCAGCAGCGCCGTAATGGGCGCCTCCACGCGCTTGAAGCCCACAACTTTCTGCTGCACGCCGTCCTCGTAAACGCGGAAATTGTCGGGCTTGAGGCCGGGCACGAACCGATGGGTCTTTTCCAGCAGGACACCCACGTCCACCGTAACCTCGGGGACATCCACCCGTAGCGAGAAGTTCGGAATCGTCTCAGGATTCTTCACCTTCGGCGCAGCCGGCGCGGGCGGCGGCACGTCCTCGGGCGCTTCCTTCTTCTTCGGCAGCGCAATCACCCCGGAGTCCCCGCCAGGCCCTCCCGCATCGGGCGTCGCCTGGTCGGGCTGTTGCTGCGGTGTCGTTGGCGTAGCCGGCGTGTTCTGGGCGCCAGCCGACAGCGCCGACAGCATTACCAGCACAACAAGCAAAACTGCACGCGGAAAACAGCGACGAACCAGCAAACTCAGGCGCAAGTTGGACATGACGACCTCTGTGCTCAATAGCATACGGGATTGCTCACGTCGCGCGACAGCCGGCAGCTAACGACCGCGTTGCGCTGTACTCTAATAGACGTGGAAACTCGCTTGAAGAAATTCCCCTCCGCCTTGAATGTTTGGATGCTGGTTCTGGGCACCGCGTTCATGCTCTTGCTTCCATCCGGCCGACTGCGCGCGCAAGCCACGCCCGACGCCACCCCTCCGCCCTCCACCGGAGGCTTCTTCCCCCTCAGCGAGGTGCGCAAGGGCATGACGGCCACCGCCTGGACCGTCTTCACCGGCAGTAAGCCCGAGCCCATGGCGGTCGAAATCCTTGGCGTCCTTCGCGGCGCCCGCGGCCCCGGCCAGGACATGATTCTGGCCCAGCTCCACGGAACAAAACCCGAGTACACAGGCGTCGTGGCCGGCATGAGCGGCAGCCCGGTCTACATCGGCAACCGCCTGCTCGGCTCGCTCTCCTATCGCATCGGCCAGTTCAGCAAAGACCCCATCGCCGGCATCACACCCATCGAGCAGATGCTCGAAGTCCGCGACCTGCCCATCGGCGGCGCACAGAACATCGCCGCATCCCGGCCTCCAGTTCCCTCTCCAGCTGCACCCCCCGATCCAGCCGCCGCGATGAACTTCCAAGCCATGGAAACTCCGCTGGTCATGAGCGGCTTCCATCCTGAGGCCATACGACTCTGGGAGCAGCGCTCGGCGGGTACAGGCCTCGAAGCCATAGCCGCCGGAGGCGTCGGCGGCTCCTCCAATTCATCCCTCGACGCGGCGCCCTCGGCCGCCGCGCTCGCCACCGTCGTCCCCGGCTCGGCGGTCAGCGCCCAGTTGGTCCGCGGCGACCTCGAAATCTCCGCCACCTGCACCGTCACCTACATCGATCCCAGACAGCTCCTGGCCTGCGGCCACCCCATCCTCCAGGCCGGCCCCGTCTCCCTGCCCATGACCACCACCGAGGTGGTGGCCACGCTAGCTTCACCACTCAACGCCTTCAAGATCGTCAACACCGGCGTTCTGATCGGCGCCTTCACTGAGGACCGCGACTCCGCCATCCGCGGTGTGCTCGGCGCACGGCCGCACATGATTCCCGTACACATCGCCGTCCACTCCGCCGGCGCTGTCCGCAAGCTGAACCTGGAGATTCTCGACCTCCCTTCGCTTACCTCCCAGGCCCTGCTGATCACCCTCTACGAAGCCCTGCTCCAAACCAACCAGAGCACCGCCGAAACCAGCTATCACCTCACCGGCGCCATCCATCTCGACGGCTATCCCGCCTCGCCCCTCAATGAATGGGCCGCGGCCACTGACACTGAGCCGGCCCCGCTGGCGCTCGCCCTGCTGGCAGGCAGCCGTTTCGAGCGTCTCTACGCCAACGGCGCCCGCCAGGGAACGCTCCGCGCCATCGACCTCGACGTCGAGTCCATTCCAGGCCGCATCCAGATCCAGTTGGAAGCTGCCCGGCTGGTGGGCGCAAACATCGTGCACGCCGGAGACACCGTGGTCGTGGAAGCGACCCTCCGCCCCTGGCGGCAGCCCGAACGCAACGTCCGCATTCCCGTCACCATCCCGGCCCGCCTCGACGGCGGCAACCTGCGCCTCCTGGTTTCGGATGCCGGTACGCTGGACCGGACGATGGAGCAGCCTCGCTTTTCCGCCCGCCCGGCCAATCTCCAAACCATCCTCGACGAGGCCCGAGGTAAACACGCCGCCGACCGCGTTTATGTCAGCCTGCTGGTGCCGGAAACGCAGGCCGGCGTGGGCGGCCAGTCGCTCTCAAGTCTGCCTCTATCAGTCGCTAACGCGCTGGAGCCCCTGCGCTCGGGTCAGGACATCCGCCTCAACGGAGAGTCCGCCGAGGAGGCCGCTGACGCACCCGCCGGCGGCGCGCTCGTCGGTTTCCAGATACTCAACCTGCACATAGAGCCGGGCGGCGGTTTAAACTAGGATGCAGTAGAATCGCATCTGCACATTTGCGAGCCGGAACGGGCCAGTTGTACTGCCGGCTTTGCCTTGCACCCCAATGAGGACTTCGGAACGGCCATGGCTCAAATTCAAGGACTAGCAGCGCACGCGGCGGGAGCAGAACTGCTTCCTTATCGGTATGATCCGGGGAAGTTGGGACCGCACGAGGTGGAAATCGCCATCACCCATTGCGGCATCTGCCACAGCGATCTCCACCTGATCTCCAACGACTGGGGAATCAGCCAGTATCCCTTCATTCCCGGCCACGAGGTCGTCGGCTCCGTCTCGGCCGTCGGGTCAGAGGTGCGCTCCCACCAGGTGGGCCAGCGCGTCGGCCTCGGCTGGCAGTCCAACTCTTGCGGCGAGTGCGAGTGGTGCATCCGCGGCATGGAGAACCTGTGCCCTGCCTCTGAAGGCACCTGCGTCCACCGCAACGGCGGCTACGCCGAACGCGTGCGCGCCAATGCCCGCTTTGTCATTCCCATCCCCGACGCGCTCAAGAGCGAGTTCGCCGCACCGCTGCTCTGCGGCGGCATCACCGTCTATAACCCGCTGCGTACTCACGGCGTCAATCCCTCGTCCCGCGTCGGCATCATCGGCATTGGCGGACTCGGACACATGGCCATCCAGTTCGCACACGTCTTCGGCGCGCACGTCACCGCCTTCTCAACCTCCGCAGCCAAGGAAGAAGAAGCACGCGCCCTCGGCGCAGACCACTTCGTCAACAGCCTCGAATCCAAGGCGCTGAAGGAAGTCGCCGGGACACAGGACCTGATCCTAAGCACCATCAACGCCGACCAGGATTGGAGCGTCTACATCCAGGCCCTGCGCCCCACCGGAACCCTCTGCTTCGTCGGTGTTCCACCGTCCCCGGTCGCCGTCCATGCCTTCCCGCTCATCGCCGGCATGCGCTCCATCAGCGGCAACCCCACCGGCAGCCCTTACCGCATCAAGGAAATGCTCGATGTAGCCGCCCGCCACGGCGTCAAGGCGCAGATCGAATCCTTCCCCATGGCCAAGGCCAACGAAGCCATCGAGAAGGTCAAGAAGAACAAGGTCCGCTACCGCGCTGTCCTGGCGAACTAGAACAGTCAGGGCGTGCGCTGCACCCGACCCCCCGATCCGGCTCGGCGCCAGCCCACAACAAAAGACACCGCGTTAGCA
>VFSW01012550.1_pt1 | contig 11823 bp, 13 predicted proteins | sample 5358111 | NCBI WGS metagenome assembly VFSW01 (sample SAMN11554181, study PRJNA540505) | mine drainage metagenome | isolation source: sediment from site ElyBrook_90M | place: USA: Ely Copper Mine, Vershire, VT | collected 2017 | reverse complement strand
GGGTGGCATGACCCGCGTTTTTCTGATGCCCAAAGTCCCTTCCCACCCACAAGCCGAGGTTCGCATGAAAACGTCCACCGCCCCGTCCGTTCTTCACCCGCAGCAGAAGCTGCTTCTGACCGCCGTGGCGGTCGCCTTGTTCATAAGCCAAGTCGCGCACGGCGCCGGCGCCGGCATGCCCTGGGAAACCCCGCTGAACAACTTCCTGACGTCCATGACCGGACCCGTCGCCAAGATCGCGGGCGTCGCCGCCGTGGTCCTGACCGGGCTTGGCATGGCCTTCTCGGAAGGGGGCAGCGGCATGCGCAAGCTCGTCACCGTGGCCTTTGGTCTCACGATTGCCTTCGCCGCGACGACCTTCTTCCTGCCGCTCTTCGGCTATGCCGGCGGCGCGGCGTTTTGAAGAGACAGGAGGCGAGCGCCGATGCGACCTGAAGGGTTCGAGTTGACCATCCACCAATCCGCGATCAAGCCGCAGTTAGTGGCGGGGATCCCGCGGCAATTGGCACTCGTGCTCTACACGCTGATGGCGGCGCTCACCTTTCCCTTGGGCACCTGGTACGCGATCCCGCCCGGGCTCTTCCTGCATCTCGTGTTCGTCGCTGCGGCCAAGAAGGATCCCTTCTTCTGGGAGGTATTCCGCCGTGCCTTTCTCTACCGACATTTCTACCGCGGGTAGACCATGAGTACCGCCATCATTTTGCTGCTCGTAATGGGGATCTCGGTGGCCGCGATCGGGCTCATGATCGGGCGCAAAGACTACGCGGTCTTCACGCTCTCCGAGCAAAAGAAAAACCCGGATCGGTTGAGCGATCATTTGCCCTGGGCGATGTTGGTGGCGCCCGGGATCGTCTTCAACAAGAACGGCTCGTTTCAGACTAGTTTTAAGTTTCGGGGTCCGGACTTGGACAGTGCCACCGAGGCGGAGCTCGTCATCACGACGGCGCAGATCAACAATGCGTTGAAGCGCTTGACGGGCGGCTGGGCGATCTATGCGGACTCGCATCGGCGGCAGGACGCCTCGTACCCGAACGCCGAGTGGCCGGATCCGCTCACCCATCTGCTTGATGAGGAGCGGCGGCTGCGATTCCAGGGCGATCGCTACTACGACAGCACGCGGTATCTGACGCTCCTGTACCTGCCGCCCCGCGATGTGACGAATCGGATCGCGGAATGGTTCTACGAGGGCGGCGAGGACGTCTCGACGTCCTATGGCGAGCAATTGGCGGCGTTCACGAAGACCCGCGATGACATTGCACATCTGTTGGCGGGCACCTTAAAGGAGATCCGCATCCTCTCGGACGAGGAGACCTGCACCTATCTGCACGCCTGCGTAAGCCCAAGATTCCACCGGGTGAATGCGCCGGCGGTGCCCATGTATTTGGATAGCCTGCTTGTCGATACGCCGATGACCGGCGGCTTCGCCCCGAAACTGGGGGATTATCACATCCAAGTGCTCTCGATGGGCGGCTTCCCGAATACCTCGACGCCGGGGATTTTGGACATCTTAAATCGCCTCGATTTCCCCTATCGCTGGGTCACGCGGTTTATTTTTTTGGACAAAACGGATGCCGAGAAGCAATTGCGCGGGTTTTGGCAGCGCTGGCTCTCCGCCCGGCAGTCCTTCGTCGCGCTCATGCGCGAGGCGGTCACGGGAACGGGATCGGCGATTCAAAATACCGATGCCTTGAATCGTGCCGCGGACGCCGATGCGGCGCTCCAGGAGCTCTCCGGGGATCTCGTGGCGTATGGCTATTTCACGCAATCCATCGTGCTCTTGGACACTGATCCTAAGCGCCTGAAGGCCAAGCAAAGCATCCTCGAGCAGGCGATCCAGGGCCGCGGCTTCACCACCATGGATGAGATTGAAAATCGCAATTGCTTCGACGCGTTTTTGGGTTCCATTCCCGGGAACTGCGCGCACAACATCCGTCATCCGATGTTGAATACGCTTAACCTCGCGCACCTCTTTCCGCTCTCCGCAGTCTGGGGCGGGAGCGAGAAGGAGACGAACCTGTATGACGGTCCGCCGCTACTGCACACAGTCACGGGCGGGAGCACGCCGTTCAAGCTGAACCTCAACTTCGGGGACGTGGGCCATACGTGCATCATTGGGCCCACCGGAGCCGGCAAATCGGTGCTGCTCGCCGCGCTTGCCACGGCGTTCGTGAAATACCAGTCTCCGGCGGGCGATGCCGCGCAAGTTTATCTCTTCGACAAGGAGCGCAGCTCCCGCATCACGACCTTAGGCGTGGGCGGGGATTTCTACGATCTCGCCGCGGACGATAGTCCGCTCGCCTTTCAGCCCTTCGCGCGGATCGACGAGGAGGCGGAGCGCAACTGGGCGATCGAGTGGGTTCAGGCGCTGTTGAAGCATGAGGTCAAGACCGCCGCCTTCCTGACTCCGGAGAAGAAAGCCGCCCTCTGGAATGCGCTGGTTCGGTTGGGGCAATCACCGCCCAAGGATCGAACGATCACGGGCTTGAAGACCCTCGTCCAGGACAAGGAGATCAAGGACGCCCTGGGTCCCTACACGGTGGACGGACCGTACGGGAAACTGCTCGACGCCGAGAGCGACACGCTGGGGTATGGCCGCTGGCAGGTGTTCGAGATGCACGAACTCACCAAGAGCTACCCGAATGCCGTCATGCCGGTGCTGACCTATCTCTTTCATCGCCTCGATCAGCGCTTCGGCAAAGCCCCGACGCTCTTGATCCTGGATGAAGGCTGGCTGTTTTTGGACGACCCGGTATTCGCGCCGAAGATACGGGAGTGGCTGAAAACGCTGCGCAAGAAGAAGGTCTACGTGGTGTTCGCGAGCCAGAGCCTCGCGGATCTTGCCGGCAGTCCGATCTTGGAGACCGTCAAGGAATCCTGCTACACCAAGATTTACCTCCCGAATGCCACCGCGATGGATGACGAGCGCAGCATGTCGTTCTATCGCAGCTTTGGCCTGAACGATCAGCAGATCGCCATCATCGCGGGGGCCACCTCGAAGCGCGAGTATTACTTCACGTCACCCTTAGGCAATCGTCTCTTCAGTCTCGCCTTAGGCGACGTGGGCCTCGCGTATTGCGCGGCCACCAGCAGCGATGACCAACTACTCGCCGATCGGTGGGCGCGGTTGCCAACGGCGACGTTCAACGACGCGTATCTGCGGGCGAAGGGCTTGGACGGTGCGGCGGACACGCTCACTGGCGCGCTCGTTGAGAAACGCAAGACGGCTTGAAATTTGACATCGAAGGAGATCGCATGGTGAAGAAAGCTTTGTTGGCCGCGGTCGCAACGACCGCCGTATTGGTCGGTTCGAGTACCCAGGTGGCGCAGGCGCAGTGGGTGGTCACCGATCCCACGAATCTCATCGAGAACACCATCAGTGCCCTGCAGAACGTGCAGACGGTGCTCAATCAGATCACACAGATCTCTCACGAAGTGCAGTCGCTCGCCAACGAGGCGCAGAACCTGCAGAACATGCCGGCGAGCGTGGGCCTTTCCGTCATCACGCAATATACGGCGCAGTTCGGTCAGCTCGTGACAGCGATGCAAAGTATCAACGGGATCGCGCAGAACGTGGCGACCTTGACCGCCAAGTACAATGCTACGTATCCCAATACGGCATTGGCTCAAGGTCCTTTGAGCAACGCCAACGTCATGGCGCAGTTAACCGGGTGGCTCAATCAATCCCGCAGCGTCTATCAGGGCGCCTACAACACCCAGGCGCAGGTGGTCGCGAGCCTACCGGCGGACACGACCAACGTGCAGACATTGCTGCAGACCTCCGGGTCCTCGCAAGGCGCGCTGAGCGCGATCCAAGCCGGCAACCAACTGAGCGGCCAGGTCGCCGCCCAGCTCATGAAGATGAACAGCCAGATGGCGAGTACCAACCAGGCGCAACTCAATTGGATTGCGCAGCAAACGCAATTGATTGCTCAGGCGCAGAATGTCTCCCAAGGCGTGGCCTTGGGCTATACGACCAAGGGCACGCCCAATGTGAATCTAACCTATGACCGATTTCACTAGGGGAAGGACGTGACCTATCGACTCCTGAATGCTTTGGTTGTTTTATCCCTGGCCGCCTGCGGGCAGCCGTCCGCTGTCTCGACGCCGGCCGGAAAAACCGATGGACCACCGGTCGCTTCGCTGTCGCACGAGCAACTGATGGCCGCTTACCACGAATGCACCCAGTACGGGCCGATCGACGATCCCAAGGTGAAGTACACCGCCCCGTACTGTGCGGCGGTCCAAAGCGCGCAGCTCTCCTCGGGGTACACGGCTCCGGGGTCGGCGAAGGTGGACCCTAACCTCAATCCGATGCATTGAAGCGCTGATCGCAGCGAGGAACGGATAATTTCATGAACGCGGATACGGGAATACTGACGACGCTCTTGAATACGTTCCTTAGCGTTTTCAGCGCAGGTCCCGGGCATCTTGCGCCGGCCGCGGCGCGGATCTTGTTTCTGATGGCCGGCATGGAACTGACAATGGCCGGCATTTGGTGGGTCTTAAAGGGCGAAAACGTCTTGGTCGGACTCATGCAAAAGACGCTGCTCCTCTGCCTGTTCTCGTTCTTCGTCGCCAATTGGACGACCTTGATCAATGCGGTACTGGATGGCTTCGTCTGGGCCGGCTTCACGGCGGGTGGATCGAGCCCCGCCGCCGGCGCCGCGCTGATCAAGGATCCGTCATCCATCATCTCGCAGGCCTTCGTGGTCACCCAGCCGCTTGAGACCGAGATCAGTTCGCTCTCGCTCTATAGCATCGGCTCGCTCGTCTTGCTCGGCTGGGCCTACATCTTCACGATCTTGGGATTTTTCATGCTCGCGATCCAAGTGTTCATCACGTACTTGGAGTTCTATCTGGTCGCTGCGTTAAGTCTGATCCTGGTCCCCTTCGGGGTCTTCAAGCATACGGCCTTCATTGCGGAGCGGGCCTTTGGCAGTGTCGTGAGCTTCGGCGTGAAGCTCATGGTATTGAGCTTCATCATCGCGGCCGCGAGTCCCGTGATCGCGACGATCACGATTCCCGCGGTGCCGAATCTGCAGCAGGCGTACATGGTAATGCTCGCCGCGCTCTCGATCGCGTTTCTTGCGTGGCATGCCCCGGGGATCGCCGCCGGCATGGTGAGCGGGGGACCGACTCTGACCGCGGGCGCCGCCGCGGGATTCGTCGCGTCATCCGCATTCGGCGCCTTCGCGGGCGCTGCGGCCGCCTCGAGCGCGGCGCGGACGACCGCCGCGGGGACCTTGAGTGCGACCAGGGCCGCGGCGAGTGGGTTGGGCACCGTGCGGGCCGGCGCGCAATTGGGCGCGGCCTCCGCACAGCTGGGTGGCTCCGGCGCTGCCGGACAAGCCGCCGCGGCCGTGACCGGTGGGGCAGGGGCGTTCGCACGGAGCACCGCTGAGGCGGCCTCGCGGCCGATTCGCAATGCCGGCTCATCCATCGCGGAGGCCTACAAGCGTGGCGAGGTCCGTGCGTGGAAGCCACGATCCGCGACCCCGGCAACGCCGCCGGCCGGAAGCTCCTCCGGATCCGCCACCCAAGACTTGCAGAGCGCGATGCGCGCGGCCAACACGATTCGTTCCGTCATCCCGCCGGAAGGCGCCAGTGGCCCCGGGATGAGTGCGCCGATCCGTCCGACCGAATGAGGTACACAACGTGAGTCTCGCCACCGATTTGCTGACCAAACGCAGTGCGTTCAAGCCCAAGGCCTATGCCGAGACGCCCTATAACTCGGCGCGGCGCGAGTGGAATGAACGCAGCGGCGCGCTCGTGAAACAGGCCTACAACTGGCGCCTCGCGTTCTTCTCGCAATTCCTCGTGAGCGTCGTGCTGGTCGCGGCGCTCCTCTACAAGTCGTCGCAGTCGAGCGTTCAGCCGTACCTGATCGAGCACAACGCGGCCACGGGGGAGGCCGTCGGCTTAGGAAAACTGCCGGCCTGGAACTACAGCCCCCAGGAAAATGAATTCCGGCATTTCTTGGGGAATTGGCTTCAGCTCGTCCGCGCGGTCTCGATCGACTCCGTGGTCGTCAAGCACAACTGGCTGGATGCGTATCGATTCACGACGCAGTCGGCAGCCAATCAGCTCAATGACTGGGCGCAGAAGGATGAACGGCTCGCCAAGATCGGCCAGGAGACCGTCAGCATCGAAGTGATCTCGATCAATCCAATCGCCGACAGCCACAGCTACCAAATCCGCTGGACCGAAACCGTCCGCACGAAGGAGGGCGCGCTCAAAGAGCAGCACGCCATGACCGGGATCTTCCCGGTGAAGGTCGAGCCCCCGAATCCCCAAGATGAGGCGGGTCTTCGGATCAATCCGCTCGGCATCAAGATCGACGGCGGATTTCAGTGGAGCAAAGACGTATAGGTCAGCGCAGCCAGCTGGTGAGCGGAAGCAGTGGGTCAATGCGATTGAAGGAGAGGGTAGGGATGAGGCAAGCACACATGAACGCAGCCAAGTTAGTCGTCGCGGCATCCGCGATGCTTCTCATCGGGCCTGCCCTCGCGTTGGCGGGCGATGCATCGACGCCGTCCGTCACGCCTCAGCAGCTCATCGAGCAAGTGCGTGCGCAGCAGGCCGCGGCCGCCGCCACTGGCGCGACGCCACCGGTCTTCGCCTCGGTTCCTGCGCCGCCGGCGAACTCTTCTTCGATCATGCCGGCGCTCCGGGCCGCGCAGCCAGTGCCGACGTTGGCGGATAAATCGCGCCTCGAGGCTCAGCTCGCCTACGTGAACAGCGCATTGAAGATTCATCAGGTGACGGATCGCAACACCCAGCACGCGAGCGAGGCGATCTCCGCTCGCGGGCAGATGCTCTTCACCTATACCCCGGGCGGGATCTACGAGGTCCAGGCCGCGACCTTTCACGAAACCGCCCTGGAGTTACAGCCAGGCGAAACGCTGACGGGTAAGGATCTGCCCACCGCCGGCGACACGGCGCGCTGGACGATCGCCGCGACGCGCACGGGGGCACCGCCCAATGAGACCACGGTGTTGATCGTGAAGCCCTTGGAGGCGGAGCTCGAGACCAACATGACGATCACGACAAACCGGCGCCTCTACACCGTGGTCCTGAAATCGAGCGAGCACACGTACATGCCGTTGGTGGGCTGGCTCTATCCCCAGGACGCGGCGCGCGAGCTCGCCGAGACGGCCGCGGCCACGAAGAAAACGGAAGAGGAGGGCGAGTCCATCACGGTGACACCCGATCAGCTCAACTTCAATTGCACGGTCTCGGGCTCGCAGGCGCCTTGGCGGCCGATCCGGGTCTACGATGATGGGTCGAAAACCTATCTGCAGATGAGCCCGGACATGCAGAACACCGAGGCGCCGGCGATCTTCGTGATGGAGGGCAAGACGCCGATGCTCGTGAACTACCGCGTCAAGCATTCCCTCTACATCGTCGATCGTCTCTTTGATCGGGCGCAATTGCGGATTGGCCCTAAGAACGCGGTCGACATTGGCTGCGTGCATCGCTTCGCGAGTCGGTAGGGGACGCCATGCTCGAACACGCGATCGAACCTGACGGCCCGCAAGAACCCGCAACGCCTCCAAAGGCGCCTGCCGAGTTCTACGTACCGAAGCATACGGCCGACGCGCTCAACGGCAATGCACAAGCGCCTAAGATCAAGCGCTTCAGCCGGAAGATGCTGGCTGGGGTGGCCGTGGTGGCTGGCCTCGTCATCGTCCTGGCCTTCACGGTGGGGCTCCAGCAGCCGCCCCCGAAACCGGCGGAGCCGGTCGCGACCACGAGTAAACCTCCGGTGCCAAATGCGGATGTGAATGCCTTACCTGCCGGCTATGACCAAATGACGCCGCAATTGGGCGAGCCGCGGCCCGGGGATCTCGCCGCGGTGAACGCCAGCGCTGGAGCTGCGGGTACTGCGGCGAATGCCGCTCCCCGGCAGCTGACGCCGCTCGAGCAATATGCGCAGCAAGCGGAGATGGATCGCCTGCGGAATGAGGATCGAGCGCGCGGCGCGGCGGTGTCATTCGCCAACGCCGGCGGCGGCGAGGCCTCAATGGGGTCACAGATTTCGGCCGGAACGGGCGATGCCGCGCAACTGCAGGAGCGCTTGCTGGAATTGGCGCAGCATGGCGGCGGCGCACCGACCGCGGTCCCGACGGCCGCCAATGGCACCCGTGACGATGCGAACCGCCAGGAGGAGAAGAGCGAGTTCGCGGATCGCACCCGAACTTCAGATTTTCAGCTGCACGCGGCCGTTGAGAAACCTAAGTCACCGTACACGCTCTTTGCCGGCACGATTCTGCCGTGCGTGATGACGCAAGGGATCAACAGCGATCTACCGGGACAGATCGGCTGCATGATCTCGCAGAATGTCTATGACACCGTGACCGGCCGGTATCTGCTCTTGCCCCAGGGCACGAAGGCGATCGGCACCTACGACAGCCGTGTGGCCTACGGCCAGGAGCGGGTGCTGGTGGTGTGGACGCGTCTTTTGCGCCCGGATGGGAGCACGCTTTCGCTCGAGGGCATGCCGGGCGTGGACTTGTCGGGCTACGCGGGTCTCACGGGGAAAGTGAATAACCACTATGTGCGACTGCTCGCTGGCGTCGTCTTGGGCTCCGTGCTCGGCGCGAGTTCGCAAATTGCGGTCGGAGCCAACAGCCAGAATCCGGGCTTCGCGGAGCTCGCCATCCAAGGCGCCGGTCAAAACATCAACGAAGCCGGACAGCAGATTACGCGGAAGAACTTGAACATCCAGCCGACGATCCAAGTGCCGCCCGGGGGGCGCCTCAACATCTTCGCGACCAAGGATCTCATTCTGCCCCCGTGGACCGAATGACCGGACCGTTGACCACACCCCAAGGACCTACCGATGAAGAAAAACACCCTTGCCAGCCTGCCGCCGATCGCCGTCGAGGAGCGGCCGGAGAAACTGACCCTCTCGCTACCCTCCGATTTGAAGCAGTCGATGGAGCAGTTCGGGCAATTTTTCGCCGATGCGTCGGGCCAGACGCCCACTTCCTTCAACGCCGTGGTGGTCGGCATTCTCACCGGCTATCTCGAGGGCCACGGCGGTTATCAGAAGTGGCTGAAAGCCCGCTCGCGGGGCAACGGGCACGCGCTCGAGGCGAGTGCGCCGTCGGCATGAACTCTGCGGCTCCCATCCTCGAGTGGCTCCGGGGTTGGCATCGCGGCTATAAGTTCGCGGTGCTGCTGATCGCCGCCTGGGCGCCGTTTATGTTCCCTGAGAGTCCGATTCTGACGACCGTCGTCATGGCGGTCGCGACGACGCTGTTTTTCGTGATCACCGGTCCGAAGGCTGCCATCCGAAACGTTGAACCCACGATGGAGCGTGAGAGTCGTGATCCCGAATCTTAAACGACTGCTGCTAATGGCCCTGGTCACGCCCTTAGGATCCTGCATGACGATGACGGGCTCGCCGGAGCCGGTGGTGCCCGATGGGCACAATTTCTCGTATGTTGCTCCCGATCGCGAGCGAGTCCATTTGACTCAAGCGTTCGACGATGGTGCGAAAACGTACCTTCAGTTTGACCTCACACCGGCCGCAGGCATCGAGATTCGCGATCCGAAGGCCGACCAGGCCGTGTCGTATACCGTCGATCAGCGCTACGTGATCGTCCCTGGCGTTTACGGCGCCTTGAGCGTTGCCGTGGGCCGCGAGTCGGCCACGGTGGTCAATCAGGCAATGCCATCGATTGCCGCGCCTGGAGCGGTTGCGGCGGCGCCGGCCTCCGACGAACGAAGTCCCAATGATGCGAGGAGTGAGCCCATGAGCACTGTGATGGCGCCGGAGATTTCCCCGTTTCCGGACGGCCTGCGGCAATCCGTCGCCGCCAACGATGCGATCGCGCGCCGCATTCAAGCCGTTCCGGTCGGTGTCCCCGAGTCGATTCAGACCATGCACGCGAATCTGCGCGTCTCGGCGCTCAAGCAAGAGATTTCGATGCTCGAGGAGAATGTCCGCCGTTTGTCCGCGGAACTCGAGGCGGCGCATGCCCAAGGGTTTGGCGAGAGTCTCTACCTGCGTTCGATGGGCGGCCTGCCTCGGGTGGTCATGAAATTCGAGGACAACAGTTCCGAGGCCCAGATGGATGATCGATTGCTCGGCGTCATGGGCGGGGCGGCACGCTCCGCCAATCGCATCTATCTGCATGGTCACACGGATGCCTTTGTGGCTTCCGAGACCGGCACAGAGCTCGCCATACGCCGTGCGGTCGAGGTTCGTCGTTTGTTGATCTCGCTCAACGTGGATCCGGAGCGGATCCGACTCTTCTATCGGGGCGCGGGTAATTTCGTCGCCAACAACAGCACCCCGGAAGGCAAGGCGCTCAATCGTCGAGTCGAAATCGAGCTCAGGAAGTGGTGAGTGGGCGGGCAGCATTTTATACGACCGAACGTCAGGTCTGTGGGGACGAACAAGCCAGCGGCCGCGAGCCATCGGACACCGTCGGCGCCGCGTCCAAGTCTGTCATGGCAGTCGGAGGGGCTCGACGATGCGATTGCGCTCTTTGCGACGGGCCTACGCATTTTGCTATCGATGGGATCAAAACAGGAACGATCAACCGAACCGAAGAGGAGTTCTGATATGGGAACTGAAGCGCCGGCCGTAAACGGCAGTGATCGATACGATGTGCTCGTCGTCGAGAAATACGAGGACGAGGCGGGGGCTGAGAAGTCCAACTGGACGCGGGTCGGGGTCGCCTTCCCGCACAAGGACGGCAATGGCCTGAATGTCGAACTCAAGGCGATGCCCGTCAGCGGCAAGCTCGTCATTCGTCGCCATGAACCGAAGGCACGATCAAACGAGTCGTGACGTCCTTGTGACCGGGCGAAGACGCCCCGCATAACCATGACCGACGAAGCGCTCACCGAGTATGACTCGATCTTTTGCGCCAACACCGGTTGCGTGCTTCACGTGCGCCCCGGGGAGCCGAATGTACGCGGCTCGGGGAACTGGGCGCAATTTGAAGACGGCACCATCATCGGCCGGCGGCGGGTCGAGTCGACAATGCTCTGTGACCGGTGCGCGGCACGGGTCATGCTAGGGGAGGTGACACTCGCGACCCGCATGACCTCTGCGGCTTGACCTGCAAAATATCTGAGCGATTGAGCGAGTAATGTCGCTCGCGTAGGCACTCATCGCCTGGCACGTTATTATCCATGGCGAAAAGGCGCGAATCCATTGATGAAATGATTGATGCTCACCTCTGGATGCGGGCCGTAGAGAAAAGGCGAGAGAAACGCCGCCGGCGAGCGATAGAGGATGCGAAACGAGCGGAACCGCCGAAGGAGCCGAAAGCACTTTCGCCTTCTTTAGTTTGGTAATGACGTATATCCGCGAGGCTTACGAGGTGGAACCGCTCTGAGCGTGCATTGCTTCTTGCCGCATTTCGAGCACCGCATCCGCTTGGCCACATCCTCAAGCCGAGAATCCCAGCCGCAGAGTCGGCCGAGGGTTTGCGGTTCGGCCGTACGCTCGTGTCCGCAGGCCGAGCACTTCAAGACCAGGGTGTATTGTCTGAACTCGTCACTCAGTTTGTGGATGTGGAATTCGCGCGGCACGTCGTTGATTTTCGAAGGTGACGAGCGCGGCGTCCATCCAGTAAGGCGTGCGATCAACTACTGTATACGCATGGGCTGTCTCCCGGATCTGGGAGTCCGAAGCGTCATCGCACCCGCAGTCCCTCTCTCATCGTGCGAATATCTTGTCATACCATGACGAGCCGTCACTGATGCTCGATCGCGTTCATCCTAAGCCGGCAGCAATTACTATCGAAAAACCCGGTTATCACTAGCTACAGGCGCACCGATGAATTGTTGTAACGCCGTCAC
>VFSW01012549.1_pt1 | contig 11824 bp, 8 predicted proteins | sample 5358111 | NCBI WGS metagenome assembly VFSW01 (sample SAMN11554181, study PRJNA540505) | mine drainage metagenome | isolation source: sediment from site ElyBrook_90M | place: USA: Ely Copper Mine, Vershire, VT | collected 2017 | reverse complement strand
TCCAGGAGCGCACGAAGTGCGCGTCTCGAAGGGCCGCGTTTTCGCACGCTTCGCAAGCTCCGTGCTTCGAGACGCTCGCTGCGCTCGCTCCTCAGCATGACGGGGGTTTAGCATCGTCACCCTCCAGGAGCGCACGAAGTGCGCGTCTCGAAGGGCCGCGTTTTCGCACGCTTCGCAAGCTCCGTGCTTCGAGACGCTCGCTGCGCTCGCTCCTCAGCATGACGGGGGTTTAGCATCGTCACCCTCCAGGAGCGCACGAAGTGCGCGTCTCGAAGGGCCGCGTTTTCGCACGCTTCGCACGCTCCGTGCTTCGAGACGCTCGCTGCGCTCGCTCCTCAGCATGACAGGGTTGGCATTGTCACCCTCCAGGAGCGCACGAAGTGCGCATCTCGAAGGGCGCGGCCAATTACGCTCGCGCGCCACCCGGAAGAACCACGGCTACTCCGTTTTCGGCTCCTGTGATCAACTCGATTGCCGTACTGGCAACTTCCTCCAGCGTAACGATACGGCCACCCGGATTACTTTGCGCGAGATGTTCGCGTGCTTGGGCTTCCGTGGCTCCGGTCTTTTCCATGATATTGGCCATCGCTTGCGCCATCATCTCAGTTTCTACGTATCCAGGGCAAATTGCATTGGTTGTAATACCGAATTCTGCTAACTCAATTGCAAGCGCGCGGGTCAAACCAACCACTCCGTGCTTAGACGCGCAGTAAGCGGCGATATATGCGGCGCCCCCTAATCCCGCAATGGACGATATATTCAGAATCCGACCATATCTCGCTCGCTTCATCTCCTCGACGACCCCGCGCGAGCAGAGGAACGTCCCTGTGAGGTTGGTTGCAAGAATACGGGTCCACATTTCGGTTGTCGTCCGTCCGAGCGGAGCCGATTCGGCGATGCCGGCGTTATTGACGAGGAGCGCAATGGGCCCGTGCATGTCGCGCGCACCTGCTAAAGCGCGATCGATGGAACGCTCGTCTGCGACATCACATTTCACCGCAGACATTCCGTCGATGACACTCGCCCCACGACTCGCAACCGTTACGATTGCTCCTTCTGCCTTGAGATGCTGTGCAATGGCCAACCCTATCCCTCGATTACCACCGGTAATAAATGCATGCTTCCCCGATAGGCGATTACTCATGAATGGGCATCCTCTTTCGTTCGCTGAATGAGACGTTCGAGCTGACTCTTTCCGGCCAAATATTGTTGTGGCCACCAAAGATCGTTGACGCCCAATGCCGCGGCAGCATGTTGCGTCCACGCGGCATCGGCGAGATGCGGGCGACCCAACGCGATAAGATCCGCGCGGCCGGAAGCGAGTATTGCATTGGCCTGCTCGGCATCCGTTATCGCTCCAACGGCCATCGTAGCAATGCCAAGTTCGTTGCGAATTCGGTCAGCGTAGGGAGTCTGAAACATACGACCATAAATCGGTTTTGCGTCAGGAGTCGTTTGCCCCGTTGATACATCGATGAGATCGGCACCCGCTTCTGAAAATGCGCGCGCAATTTCGAGCGAGTCTTCCCCATCGATTCCACCGTCGACCCAATCGGTAGCCGAAATTCTTACTGACATAGGTTTGCGGTGCGGCCAGACGGCTCTAACCGCAGTAAAGACCTCAAGCGGAAATCGAAGTCGATTTGTAAGTGAGCCACCGAAACGGTCATCGCGACAATTTCGTAACGGTGTTAAAAAGGCCGAAAGCAAATACCCATGTGCGGCATGAATTTCCACCAGATCGAACCCGGCGCGGTCACCCATAATGGCAGCTTGCACAAACGCATCGCGAATTTCCACCATTTGTTCGCGCGTTATTTCCGCTGGAGTGGCGTTATCCGGCCCATAAGGCATCGCACTCGGCGCTACGAGGGGCCAATTACCTGAATCAAGTGGTTGATCCATGCCGTCCCACATGAGTTTGGTGGATCCTTTTGGTCCAGCGTGTCCAAGTTGCAAGCCCACTTTTGCCGGACTCGACGAATGAATAAAATCGACAATGCGCTTCCATGCACGCTCATGCTCGGGTGCGTACATCCCGGCACATCCCGGCGTGATCCGTCCCGTTTGCGTCACACACGTCATTTCGGTAAAAATCAGCCCTGCACCACCAAGAGCGCGAGCACAGAGATGGACGAGGTGAAAGTCTCCTGGAAGGCCATCGACGGCGCTATACATGTCCATCGGCGATACAACAATGCGATTGACAAGCTCGAGCGACCGTAAGGAAAACGGCGTCAACATAGGTAGCGTCGCCTTGCGCGGAGTTGCGAAGCGTCGTTCGACATCTGCGACGTACGAAGCGTCTCGCAAGCGCAAATTCTCGTGGCCGATGCGCTGGCTGCGGGTAAGGAGACTGTACGCAAACTGCTCAACGGGTAACTTGGCATACCGCGCAACGTGCTCGAACCATTGCGTCGAATTGCGAGCCGCATTGCCGATCTTGAGGACTTCAAGTTTGCGTTCCGCCTCGTAGCGGGACAATGCGAGCGAAAGCGTCCTTTCGGCAGCCAATGCCTCAACGAGTCCGATCGCATCCTCCATGGCGAGTTTCGTTCCGCTTCCGACCGAAAAATGGGCGGTGTGGGCAGCATCTCCAATGAGCACCGTATTGCCATGAAACCAGCGTTCGTTCGTCACCAAACTAAAATTGATCCAATCACGACCTCGTAGATGAGCGGTATTGGCCATAAGTCGGTGCGGCCCAAGATATGCGGCGAAAAGATTCTCGCAAAAGGAGATCGTATTGGCCGTGTCGGCCCGATCAAGCCCATGCGCCAGCCACGTTTCTTCGCGACATTCGACAATGAACGTTGAAAGATTCGCATCAAAACGGTAGGCATGCACGGCAAACCACCCGTGCTCGGTTTGCTCAAAGAGAAACGTGAACGCATCAAGGGGAAGCGTGGTACCCAACCACACAAATCGGCACTGTCCGCGTTCGACGCTCGTACCAAAATGGCCCTGACTTAACGCACGAATCCGGCTATTGACTCCGTCCGAAGCAACAACCAAATCGGCCACGATCGGACTGACGATTTCACGCTCGAATTCGAGGATTACCCCAACCTCGCGGGCTCGCGATTGCAGGATGCGTAGGAGTTCCTTACGAGCGATGCCGCAAAATCCATGACCACCCGAGACAATTCGTTCGCCGCGAATATGAATGGCAATATCATCCCAGTGCGCGAACGCAGCTTCAATTGCAGCGTGACTCGACGCATCGGCGCGCGCGAGATTTCCTAGTGGGGCATCGGAAAACACGACACCCCAGCCGAACGTATCGTCCGGTCGATGCCGTTCATACACGCGAACGTCGCATTCGGGAAAGCGCTGCTTTGCCAAAATTGCGGTATAAAGACCGGCAGGGCCACCGCCAAGACATGCAAGACTCGACAACGAGAAGCTACCCATCAGACATCCCACGCGAGATCATAATCAACGCATAGTGCGGCATGATCGCTCAATCGTGGCTCGGGAAAGATTATTGCGTCGGTGATCCGGCCCACAAGCGTCGGCGATGCCAGTTGGTAATCGATTCGCCACCCCTTATTTCGCTGAAATGCCCCTGCGCGGTACGTCCACCACGTATAACGCTCTGGGCTCGAATCGACCGCGCGCAACGCATCGATCCATCCGTAGTCGGTAAAGAGACGATCAATCCAAACGCGTTCATGGGCTAGAAATCCCGAGAAGCGGCTGCACGAGCGAGGATCGTGAACATCGATCTCTCTGTGGGCGACGTTAAAATCGCCACAAATGATCACGTCGCGGCCGCTTTTTGCCATCGTCGCCAGTTTTCGTTCAAATACGGTCATAAACCGATTCTTGACGGCCTGCCGAACATCGCCGGACGTTCCGGATGGTGCATACACGGAGACGACACTACAGTTTCCAAAATCCATCTGCACGTAGCGGCCCTCGCCGTCGAATGCTTCATCACCCATACCGCGCACGATTCGATCGGGTTGCCGCCTACTCATAATTGCGACCCCACTGTAACCAGGGCGCACGGCGTCGACAAAGGCGCTGTGAAATGTTGCCAAGGGGCCAATTTCGAGGGGCAAAGAAAATGACTGTGCCTTGGTCTCTTGCAAGCACACGATATCTGGCATTAGCGATGTGAGAAAAGCAAAATTATCCTTACGAAGGACCGAGCGAATCCCGTTACAGTTAAGCGTGACGACTCGCAGAATTAGCTCCGCGCCACAGCCGGACCGATAAACATCACCCACGTTGCAAAATCAGTACTGAATTGAAGAAAACGGTGCTCGGCAAACGCCGGCACAAATAGGACATCGCCGGTTTTAAAAGGGAACTGATCGTTATCTATGAGGAGCACGCCGGTGCCTCTCGCAATCACGTAGAGTTCATTTCGTTCGTGCGGCTGTTGTAGATCCATGAGATGAGGGGAATAAAACTCAATATCGACATCATCCCGCTTTGCAAGTGCAGCAGCGAGTTCGCCAGGAACAGGTTGCGCCGCGAGGGCGTCCGATAATGGGACATGCTGCCCCCGTTGATCCGTCACGATGTCACCGCGACGAGATCGTTGACGATCGCCTGAGCTGCGCGGCGCCAGGGGAAGCCCGAAACGCAGCCACCGGGGTGCGTCCCCGACCCACAAAGGTACAAGCCATCGATTGGCGTGCGCAAGTTAAAGCGATTTTCGTAAATTTGCCCCGGCAGAAGTTCGCCATGGAAAATATTTCCTCCGACTAACCCAAAGCGCGATTCCAAATCCGGCGGGGCCAGGAGTTGTTGCGCTTCGATTGCGGACGGAATATTCGGTGCATACTGTGCGAGCGTATCGATAATCGTTTTCGTGATGCTCTCGCGAGCCTCGTTACTCCAGCGGTCATCGCGATCATAGGGGAAATACTGAGCAAAAATAGAGAGGATCTGTTTGCCTGGCGGAGCGAGGTCGGGTTCCGTGGGAGTTTGCATGAAACACTCAAGCATCGGTTCGGGACTTGCTCCTTCCGTCCGGCCATCTTCGTACGCCTTTTGCAAATATTCTAACGACGGCGCAACGTGAATGGTGGCGCGATGATGCGCTTGCATATTGCTCCCCGGACGGGCAGTAAAGTTCGGCAATTCGCTCAGTGCGAGATTGAGTTTGAGCGATGCTCCGGTCGTTCGCCAAAGGACGATTTTATCGCGCAGCCAGCTGGGCATCTCGGCTCCGGCGGCAAGGCCAAGAAGCGTCGTCCGCGGATGCGCGTTCGAGGCAACACATCGTGCATCGATTTCACGACCATTTTCAAGAATGATACCTTGGACTCGGTTCTCGCGTATGACGATGCGCGCCACGCTGGCATCGGTGAGGATCTCTGCACCAAAGGAACGCGCGGCCGAAGCCAAGGCGGCCGAGACGCCACCCATTCCACCGCGAACAAACCCCCATGCTCCCTGCGCTCCGAGCGCGCGTCCGGCATAATGATGCGCGAGGATGTAACCCGTTCCGGCATCGCGCGGGCCGCGATTCGTGCCGATAAGTCCATCGGTTGCTAACGTCGCTTGCAAGACCGGTGTCTTGACAAACTTCTCGACAAGATCAGCTGCACTTCCGCGCAAGAGTGCCTGCGTCGTAGCATCGAAACGTTCAAAACTGGGATCTTCATCGGCAAACGTCTCGAAGAGAAGCGATCCTAACCGAGTGGCCTCAGCTTCAAACGCCGCGAATCCGGCGACATCGGCTGGATCAAAGGCGGAAATCTCCTTCGCGTTCATCGCATGATCCGAACCGAGGAGAAGCGATCTGCCGTCGCGCATCGGGGTAAACGATGCCGGGTCTTTCCGGTATGCATGGTATCCATGCTTGCCAAGGTCGAGCTCGCTCACCAGCCAGGGATCGAGGAGGCTACACACATACGCCGCCGCCGAAATGGTATAGCCGGGCCAAACATCGGTATCGCTAACCGCTGCCCCACCCAAGCGGTCGGATCGCTCACAAACGATAACCCGAAGTCCGGCCTTCGCGAGCAGGGCGGCACACGCCAAGCCGTTGTGGCCACTACCGATAATCGCGACATCGAAGGATTTCATCCTGGACATATACGAGAAAGAGATCGTGTATTCATGGCGCTTTGTGCTTCCGGGCATCCCGGTCGCCATGCTGACGGTCGCGATCCCCTTGGTGAACCGCATTGAGCAACGCGTGTTTGGCATTCCCTTTCTCGCGGCGTGGATCGCCGGTTGGGTGCTTTTGACCCCACTCTTTCTGTTTGCGCTGTATCGAATCGAGAAGCGGCCATGAGCGCAAGTTCAATTGCTCTTGGTATCGTAGCGGCGATCGTTGCGGGAACCATCGCCTTTGCGCTAGCAAGCCTGCGTCGGCTTCCCAGCGACCCGGCGCAATTGGTCGTCGGCGGCCGCTCGCTCGGCACGATTTTCCTCTGGTTTCTTCTCGCGGGAGAAGTCTATACGAGTTTTACGTTCCTCGGAGCAGCCGGGTGGGCGTACGGCCAGGGCGCTCCCGCATTTTATATTTTGGCCTACGGTACATGCGGATATATTTTTGGCTATTTTCTCTTGCCCGCGTTGTGGCGACGAGCAAAAGAACGCGGTTACCTAACCGGCCCGGATCTCTTTGCCGACCACTTCAACTCTCGAAGTTTAGGACTCATCACCGGACTCATTCAGACGGTCTCCGTGATTCCTTATATCACGTTACAGCTTACGGCGTTAACGATTCTCTTTAGCATCTCCGGTTACGGATCGATCAACGCAACACTCGCTGCAACCGGCGCGTTTTTTCTCATAACGTTGTTCGTTTTTAATGTTGGACTGCGCGGAGCCGCATGGGCTTCGGTTGTTAAAGATATCGTCGTTCTCGGCGCAATTCTTTTCGCCGGTATTGCCCTTCCGGTTCAATTTTTTGGATCGCCAGCGGCGATGTTTAACCGCTTGGTCACGATACACGCTCCCATGCTCACGTTTAAGGATTGGACGTCAACGCATGGCATGTTGTGGTATATTTCAACCGTCCTGTTAACGGGATCGTCGTTTTTCATGGGGCCACATTCGATCGCTGCGACGTTTTCGGCGAATAGCGAAAATACATTACGTCGCAATGCCATATTTTTGCCCTTTTATCAAGTGATGCTTCTTCTCGCATTTTTCGCCGGCTTTGCGGCATTGCTCATCGTTCCGGGGCTCTCCGGAACGGCCATCGATCAATCATTTCTGCTTGTCGTCCAGCACGATTACCCGGCATGGGTCATGGGCTTTATCGCTGCGGCCGGTGTGCTGTGCGCCCTCGTTCCGGCTTCCGCACTCTTGCTCGCAAGTGGATCGGTCATCGCTCGCAATGTCGTTGGAACGTTCATTCCCTATTCGTCGCCGCGGTTTAATGAAACGCTGGCGATTCGCATCTCGATTCTCGCCATGGCGCTGCTCTCGCTCATCATGTGGTGGACCGTCAAAGCGACCCTCGTGACCTATTTGTTGTTAACCTATAATGCTTGGGCACAACTGCTACCCGGCTACATCTGCGCGCTGCGTTTCCCTCGCGTGCCGGGCCATGCGGTTATCGTCGGGATGCTTATCGGAATCGGCATATCACTGCTCTCGATGAGCTACACACTTCCGATCGCCGGCATCAATCCCGGATTCGTGGCACTACTCGTCAACATCGCATGCATTGCACTCGTCACGCTCGTATCCAAGCCCCGAACACAGCTTGCGTGACGATGGGTAGTCCTCCGATCCTCCATACCGAACGGCTCCTTTTACGGGGGCATCGTCTGAATGATTTTCCCGCCTCATTTTCCATGTGGTCCGATCCGCTCGTTACCGCATGGATTGGCGGGAAAGCATCGACGGAACAGCAGGCTTGGTCACGTTTATTGCACTACGTCGGCCATTGGTCGTTGCTGGGCTTCGGCTACTGGGCGATCGAAGAAAAATCGACGCACACCTTTATTGGCGAAGCGGGATTCGCCAATTTTCGACGCGAGATCGACCCCGAAATGCGAGACGCTCCGGAAATCGGGTGGGCGCTTGCCTCGAACGCGCACGGAAAGGGATTCGCAACCGAAGCCATTCGGTCAATAATTTCGTGGGGCGACGAACATTTCGCCTCACCCCGAACCGTCTGTCTGATCGATATCGACAATCTCCCATCGATTCGCCTTGCCCACAAAAACGGCTTCACGGAATTTCGGCAGTCCAATTACAACGGCCGACCAACCATCTTCTTCGAGCGAAACGCAACAAAAAACCCGCCGCGCTAATGCGCGACGGGCCTTTTGTTTGCTAGCGAAAGCTTAGCGGAACGAGGGCCGTGACGAGAAGCAGTCGCGGCAATACACGGGCTTATCGCCACGCGGATTGAACGGAACTTCAGCTACGCCGCCGCAGGACGAACACGTCGCCTGGAACATTTCACGGCGTGGCGCGCCTGCGCCGCCGCCTGCGCGGTCTCCGCCGCCGCCGCCACCACCGCGTGTGGCCTTACGGGCCGAGCGGCAATCTGGGCAACGGTTGGGTTTGTTTTGAAAACCCTTTTGTTCGTAGAACTTTTGTTCTCCGGAACTAAAAACAAACTGGCGACCGCAGTCGACGCAGTTCAGCATTTCATCGGTGTACACGAAACGAGTAACTCCTTGGATATTATGTGTTTATGACTGGTGGTACGACGGGGTGCGACTCGCCTGGTACGTGAATATGCCGACCGTGCGGAACCACGACTCGAAACCCGCTGGCGCGTGAAACGAGGCGCCCGAGCACTTCGCGGTGCTCGAAACCCTGTAGTGACTCATGAACCTTACCATGCGAGGAGGAGAAAGGCAACCTATGTTGCTCGACCGACCCGCAATGCCAAATCCAAACCTTCCTCGAAAATGAAGAGCGGGCCGATCAAAAGATAGACCAGATTCTCCAAAAACTTTGGCTTAGACCCCTCAAAGCGGTGCCCAACGAGCTGGAAGACCCATCCGAGGACGAAGGCTCCCAACGCCACTTGCCACGACAAATGCCCCCCTGCCCAATAAAGCAGAGCAAAAATCACCGTACTAAGTAACGCGCCGCGCAGATCAATCACGGCGTAGTATACGAGCGTTGCGATCGCCGCCAAAGCAGCGAGATCGACCGGGCCTACACGCACTTGCGAAAGCATGCCCATGACGCCGAGAACGATCAATGGTATTCCGATGGCATGGCAAAGACGATTTCTCGTATCCTTATGATACGAGCCATACTCCGTAAAGAGCTCCGTTTTTGTCATGATACCTCTACCTTTAGACCTCCATACGACGCTTTGCTTCGCTGAAGCGAGTTCCTTCTCTCACTGCGACTTTAGGGTCCCGGGCGCGGCGTTCCACGAAGCACGTAGAGCCCGAGACTCGGCGAATAATTCAGATCAGGTGGCCGTGCGCCATCGAGCCCGCGAGCGATGAGGTCCGCTTGACTCCCAGCCGAGACACGAGCGCAGCGGATCACGGCAAAGGCAGTAGCTGGGTCATTCGCCTTCAGATCGTACCAGATTCCGCCTTTGGCCGATTTCGTCGTAATCGTCCAATTCGGCGTGACGACGTTCGCCAGAAAATGACGAGCTATTTCCACTAACGCGGGAGCTGCAATCGCGCGCAATTCGGCCGGACATGTCGGCCCGGATTGGAGCGCGAACGGAGTACTCGGAGCCATACTTGGAAGCGCATAGACGCGGAATGTCTCGGTGCCGGCGGCCGGCGGATGCGCAACGATGTAAAAGCCGACGCTCGGCATAAAATTGAGTTGAGGACGAAAAAATGTTCCCGCGACCGGCGCAAACAATTGTCGCGCTTTTACGTCATCGGGGCGAGCGATGTGCACATTGGCACAAAAAATCAGCGAACGAACATTGGCTCCAGGTTTGGGCACCAAGGATAGCGCGTAGGATGAAGCATAGGGGCGATATTCGATGGTTGCAAGAGCGAGTGTGGGCGGCGTGATCACCGCGGGATAGCCCTGAGCCGTCTTCCTCGACTCAATCGCCGCAACAAACGTTCGTAAAACGGTCATCGTCGCGCTCGCCATTTGCGCGTCCGGCGTACTACAGCGCGCGAACGAACGAATGGTAAACGGATCGCTAGGCGGTGCCGTTGGCAACGGCTGGAAAAATCGTGGCCGGCCGCCGGGGCCGCCAGGCCTGCCGCCTCCCCGCGCGGCCAACGCACGCACCGGCTTGAGGGCTTGCGCACCAGAGCCAAAGCGAACCGTCCATGTTGCCGAATAGTTTCGCGGGGCAAGCGGCTGCGCGATCGTGGCAACCCACATCCCGCCCAGCGTCGTATACGGGACGGAATTTTGCGATGACGCAAATGTACCGGCAAAGGTATTCGAGATGTTCGAGGCCGCTAACGTAAGGGTCCCTCGACCCAACGTCGTTGCTGCGCCGAGATCGTAGGTCGTGTGCGCCGGCAAGTTATTCGGGTTATTCGCACCGGTATATTGCGCGTCGCCTAACCACTCAATTGCCGAGTGCGGTGCTTTATAATCCAGCGTTATTCCGGCGCGATGGAGCGGCGTATTCGGCACTTGCGAACCAGGAGCGATTATTGCATATGGGTTGACGATGCGCGGATCGGTGGACGCAATAGTTGCGCCGGTTATATCCGCAAATGGCTGCAGAACGAGATTCCCGATTGAAATAAATGCGGAAATCCTTGCACCTTGGTAGGTACGCGTCACGCCTGCGACCGGCGACGTCAAATAGATGTTCTGTGGGCCGAATTGCGTACCAGGTGGCGCATTACAGCCAGCCGGGGAATCGTACAAGCCCTCAACCGTCGAGAAATAGCCGGAAGGAAACAATCCCGGCGATAGGACGGACGCGTTTACGAGCACCGGAAGAACGACGTTTTGCTGTACTTGTCGATAGAGGGACAACGAGACGTTCCCATGCAGCACGGAATGGGTATAGTCGAGGCGCGCCGAGGTTGACGACGATCCTTGCGGTTGATCTCCCGGCGCACTACCGTACGCGATGTTACCGGAACAATCAAAACGCAACGACGCGGGATCCGATAGGGCTTGAGCTCGACCGCCTCCTGGTGCGTTACCGCCGAGTGAATACGAAGCACTAACGGAATCATGAGAAGTCGGCCTCCACGTCGCCCCGATACCACCGAGTGCCGATGCCGACGCACCGGAGGATGTACTAACCCCGAGAAAATCATCGAGCGTCAACGTAGAGGAGGATCGAATGGAGTCGCTTACTTGCAGCGAGGAATACGAACTCCCTCGCGAACCGGTATAGTACGGTTGAGCGGCGGTAACGAGCGGTGAAAGAATCGACGTCGAGTTTGTCCCGTAAGCGGAAATCGAAATCGTGTGACGGCTCCGCGATGGTAACTCTGCTGAAAGCGTGTACCCGATTGAGCGGTTATTCGTGATAAAACCCGTCGGTTGGGCTACCCCATCCACAAATCGATTCGTAAGGTCATGATCAAACGAGCTCGAATTGCCAAAGAGCGAAGCTTGAATTGAGGTATCACCGATAAGTGCGGAATCGGTTAACGAAAAAAGCGAGAAATTCCCCGACGATGTATTTCCCGGCCCGTACCCGCACGGGAGTGTTGCCGTAATCCGCAGGCACACGAGTTGCGAAGAGCGCGATGACCCGAGATACGATCCAACCAATGTTTGCGAATCATTCACGCTGTAACGAAATTTCACGAGCGATCCCGTATAGGAAGCATCGCCGTCGTGGGTATAGTCGAGTCCGCTTTGATCGGTATACCGCAAACCGTCGGCAAGCGAGGTGGCCGTGCGCGAGGTGAACATCGTCGCCAGGCCCAGTTTGCCAAACGATCCGCTTTCGGAAAGCGCTGTATTATGC
>VFSW01012548.1_pt1 | contig 11824 bp, 9 predicted proteins | sample 5358111 | NCBI WGS metagenome assembly VFSW01 (sample SAMN11554181, study PRJNA540505) | mine drainage metagenome | isolation source: sediment from site ElyBrook_90M | place: USA: Ely Copper Mine, Vershire, VT | collected 2017 | reverse complement strand
CCGGCCACCCTGGCGTTGCTTGAGGATGAGGAGGGCCGGGCGATGTACGGCCGCCGGGCTAAGGCGGTGGCAGAGGCCAAGCGCGGGGTTACGGCGCTGGCGGCGCGGAGGCTTCTGGAGGCGATGGACGAGGCGGTGCCGATGTTCGGCCGGAGAGGCATCGGCCCCGGAATTTTGTGGGCACTGTCGCGCATCTGGGTGCTCGGGGCGGCCCGCCCCCGGCGCCGGGAACCGGCGAAGGCCCGGAGCCGGGGAGCGCCGGTGGTGAGCATTGGCGGACTGGCGATGGGAGGGGTGGGCAAGACGCCGTTGTGCGCGCACCTGGCTGAACGCCTGGCGGCCCGAGGGTATGCGCCGGCCATCCTGACGCGCGGCTACCGCAGGCGGTCGCTCGAAGAGGTGATCGTGGTGGAAGCCGGAGCGCAGGCGCCGGCGTGCATGACCGGGGACGAAGCGCAAATATTCGTCCGCTTCGCGCACGCCCACGTGGGCATCGGACGGAGCCGCTGGACCGCGGGCCAACTGCTGCGCGAGCGTCTTCCTACGAGCGTGTTCTTGCTCGACGACGGCTTCCAGCACTACGGGCTGAAACGGGACCTGGATGTGGTGCTCATCGACGCGCTCGATCCGTTCTCCTCCGGCAAGGTGTTTCCGCACGGAACTCTGAGGGAGCCGCTGAGCGCGCTCCGCCGCGCTGGAAGCTTCGTCATTACCCGCGCGCAGCCGAACCGGAACTACGCGGGCATCCGCGAGGTGTTGGCCGGCTACAACCCGGAGGCGCCGGTATATTTGGCGCGGCTGGAGGCCGGGACGTGGATGAACGAACGTACGAAGGAGCCGCAGGAGTTGCCGGACGGGCCGGTGGTTGCCTTCTGCGGCCTCGGGAACCCGGAGGCGTTCTGGCGGACGCTGCGGAGGCTGGAGATCGAGCCGGTTTTCCGCTGGACGTTTGACGATCATCATACCTATCTGCCGCGGGAGTTGAAACGGCTGGCGGGGCAGGCGCGCGAGCGGGGCGCGCGGGCGCTGGTGACGACGCAGAAGGACGCGATGAATCTTCCCGAGCGGGCCTTCGAAGCGATCGCGCCCCTGGACTTGTTTTGGGTAAAGGTGGATGTGAGTCTCGACAAGGAAGCGGAGTTTCTGGACCTGATCGCCGATCGGATCGATCGGCATCGGGAACGGACCGGGGGCGGGGAAACCGAAGGCGCCGCGTAGGTCTAGCAGTACTATCGTCCTAAGGCGAACAATCGCTACGCCGGGGAGTGTAAGGCAGATCGCCGGATCGCGATTTTGATAATGTAACCTTAAGAAAAAAAGGGACAATCTGATTGACAGCACTAAATTGACTCGGTACTATCAGTAATGTATCCGCAGTAGGAAGAGCGGACAAGCTGAGGAGGATCCGAGTAATGAAGATACTGAGCAAGACGATAATTCCCGTGGTCGCACTTATGGGCGCAATGAGCGCGTTTGCCGGCGTCGTGAATGACGGAGTTCAGAATTTCACCGGCGGGGGGACGGTGAATGCGGCGTTGACGTTTGCGCCATTCAATCCGGCACTGGGTACGCTGATTTCGGTGGAAGTGATTCCGGTCGGAAGCTCGAGCGGACAGTTGACGGTTACCAACGACAATACGACGGGGCCATCGGAGACTTTCGGCTACAAAGTAGACACGGCGCTGTCGATCATCGGCGGCGGCATCACGCTGGCTCTGGATCCGTTTTTTGGCGGACGCTTGTCGTTAGCCCCTCAGCAGACAGTGACAACCGGATTGGTGCACGGCAAGACGGTGACCGATCCAGTGACCTTCACCAGCGGCCTGTCGGCGTTTGAATCAGGTCCGATCGTGTTCGACATCAGCGGATCGGGGATCGTGGCGACCAAAGGCGGCACGAACCTGACGATCAACGCGACCTCCTCGGTGCGGGGGTCTTTGGACATTATTTACAATTACGCCAGCACGCCGGAGCCGGCCACCGCGGCGATGGTGGGCGGCGCGTTGTTGGGCATCGGGCTGCTGGGGCGGAAGTTGCGGCGGCGCTAGACGCGCGGAGCCGGAAACGAGCCGGATACGAGATTCAGTTCGTGTGGAGCGGGCCGCTGCGGAGCGGCCCGTTTTTTTTACATCCCCGAGGTGGGAACAATATTGGGGTCGGTTGTTTGATAGGTAGGCCGTTCGGCAAGAAGCTGTTGCTATAATGGGAGTTCCTGCTATGTCGCCAATCAAACTGGAGTCCGGGCCCGTGGCCGGCAAGAAGATCATTCTATTGCGGCCGCGCGGATTCTGCGCCGGGGTGGTGAGAGCGATCGATGTGGTGAAGATTGTACTGGACCTATATGGCCCGCCGGTGTATGTGCGCAAGGAGATCGTGCACAACCGGCATGTAGTCGACGAGCTGAGGCGCGCCGGTGCGGTGTTTGTCGAAGAGCTGAACGAAGTGCCGGAGGGCGCGCGGGTGATCTTCAGCGCGCACGGGGTATCGCCGGCCGTGAGGCAGGAGGCGCGCGAACGCAAGCTGCAGATCATCGACGCGACATGCCCGCTGGTGACCAAGGTCCATCTGGAGTCGGTGAAATTCGCGCGCCAGAGCTACACGATCATTCTGATCGGGCATGCCGGCCACGACGAGGTGATCGGAACGCTGGGTGAGGCGCCGGAGTCGACCGTGCTGGTGTCGACGGTAGAAGACGTGGACCGGCTGGAAGTCGCCAATCCCGACAAGATGGCGTACCTGACGCAGACCACGCTGAGCCTGGACGAGACCAAGGACATCGTGGAGCGGCTGAAGCAGCGGTTCCCGGCCATTCAGGGACCCAAGTCGCAGGATATTTGTTACGCCACCGAGAACCGGCAATTGGGTGTGAAGGCGGTGGTGCCGCTGTGCGACATGCTGCTGGTGGTGGGCTCGCAAAACAGCTCGAACTCGCGGCGGCTGGTTGAGGTTTGCCAGAAAGAAGGCGTGCCGTCGTACCTGGTGGACGACGGGGGGGAAGTGAAGGCGGAATGGTTGAGCGGCGTGGGCACGGTGGCGGTGACGGCAGGGGCGTCGGCGCCGGAAGTTCTGGTGGAAGACCTGATCCGGCGGCTGCGCTGCGATTACGGGTTTGAGTCGCTCGAGGAAATGGAGTTGAAGGAAGAGGACGTGCGATTCCAGCTTCCGGTGATCGGGGGGAGAAGCGCGGAACTGAGGGCATGAGCCAGACGGTACAGGTGGTGGACGCGCTGGCGTCGGCGGCATCGCGGGCGGCCCGGAGGGCGTCGGAGTGGCTGATCGGGCGGCAGCACGCCGAGGGCTATTGGTGGGGGGAGTTGACGGCGGACAGCACGCTCGAGTCCGACTGGATACTACTTCAGTTGTGGCTGCATCCTCCCGAGGGTGGGCAGTGGAATCCGCCGGGCCGGGCGAGAATCGAGCGGGCGGCGCGGTCGATCCTGGCGCGGCAGTTGCCCGACGGGGGCTTCAATATTTACCCCGGCGGACCTTCTGATGTAAGCGCGACGGTAAAGGCGTACTTCGCGCTGAAATTGGCCGGGCTCGCCGGAGCCGAGGACGCGCTGGGCCGGGCGCGGGATCGGATCCTGGCGCTGGGCGGAATTCAGGCGGCCAACAGCTACGTAAAGATCAATCTGAGCCTGTTCGGCCTGTTCCCGCGAAACCTGGCGCCCACGGTTCCGCCGGAACTCATGCTGCTGCCGTTTGACTTCATTTACCAGATGTCGTCCTGGACGCGGGCCATCGTGATCCCGCTGTCGATCGTGCATGCGATGGACCCGATGCGGCCCGTGCCGGCGGGATTCAACCTGGACGAGCTTTGGGCAGGGCGGGGCCGGACCGGATATCACTATGACTCCCGGCCGTTCACCTGGCGGAATTTGTTTTACGCGGCCGACAGGATTCTGAAGTGGTGGGAGCGGCGAGGGCCAAGCGGGCTGAGGCGGAAGGCGATCAAAAAGGCGGAAGCGTGGATTCTGGAGCGCACCCGCTACACCGACGGGCTGGCGGCGATCTATCCTCCCATGATGTACGTCATCATGGCGCTCGATCTGCTGGGCTACGGGCCGGATCATCCCGAACGGATTGAGGCGCAGCGGCAGTTTGACCGTCTGATGGTGGACGACGAGCGGGGATTCTATTTCCAGCCCTGCTTCTCGGTGGTTTGGGACACCGCGATCGCGGCCCACGCACTCGGCAGCGCCGCGGCCGTACCAGAAGCGGCGCTCACGCGCTGCACCGACTGGCTTTTGACCAAGGAAGTGAGGCGCAAGGGCGACTGGGCGGTGAAGCGGCCGTCGACCGAAGCGTCAGGATGGTACTTCGAATTCGCCAACGAATTCTATCCGGACATCGACGATACGGCGATGGTGCTGCTGGCGATGAGTGGTACGCGGGCTAGCGAAGTGGAACGCCAGAGCGCCTGCGAGCGGCGGGCGGTGAAATGGCTGCTGGATATGCAGTCGAAAGACGGCGGCTGGGCGGCCTTCGATGTGGACAACAACTGGCAGTCGCTGAGCTACGTGCCGTTTGCCGATCACAACGCGATGCTTGATCCGACCTGCCCCGACATTACCGGGCGGGTGCTGGAGGCGCTGTGCACGGCCGGGGTCGACCGTTCGCATGCGGCAGTCGCGCGCGGAGTTGAGTTCCTGCTGAAGTCGCAGCGGGACGACGGAAGCTGGTACGGACGCTGGGGCGTGAACCACACTTACGGCACGTTTCTGGCTCTGCGAGGGCTGGCGGCAGCGGGGGTGAGCGACCGGGAGGCGCCGGTGCAGCGCGCCCTTGAGTGGGTTCGGGCGAATCAGAACTTCGATGGGGGCTGGGGCGAAAGCTGCTCCAGCTATGACGAGGATCGCTTCGTGCCGGCGCCGAGCACGCCGTCGCAGACAGCGTGGGCGATTCTGGCGCTGCTGGCTGGGGGCGACACGACCAGCACGAGTCTGACCGACGGCGTCGAATTTCTGCTTAAATCGCAGACTGGTGAAGGAACATGGGACGAGGACCTGGCCACAGGGACGGGGTTCCCCAGGGTGTTTTATCTCAGCTATCACTTGTACCGGCACAGTTTTCCATTGCTGGCGCTAAACACGTTTCTGCGGTCGCGTAACCAGGCCCGTGGCTAGGAATGGCCGGAGGGAGGGATCGATGAGAGGCGGAGCGGAAACTCGAAGCGAACGGTGTAGTTTGCGGCGCCGGTGGACGCCGCGGGTGCGTGTGGGGCGGCGAGAGCGGCAACTGTGAAGCCGGTGCTGGTGACGGGGGCGACGGGCTTTCTCGGCTGGCACGTAGCGCGCCTGCTGGTGGAGAGAGGGTATCGTGTGCGGGCGCTGGCGCGGCCATCGAGTGCGCTGCGGGAGTTGGAAGCCGAAAGGATCGAGGGCGACCTGCGCGACGCCGCCTCGCTCGGCCGCGCGGTCGAGGGCTGCGCGCTGGTATTTCATGTGGCGGCCGATTACCGTCTGTGGGCCAGGGATGAGCGGGAGATGTACCGCTCGAATGTCGACGGGACGCGGAACCTGCTGGATGCGGCCTGGAAGGCCGGCGTGGAACGGGTCGTGTATACCAGCACCGTGGGCTGTATCGGAATTCCGGCGTCCGGCCTCGGCGACGAAGAGACGCCGGTCACCATCGAGGACATGGCGGGTGCGTACAAACGGTCGAAGTTTCAGGCCGAGCAGGTGGCGATCGAGCATGCGGGCCAGGGAAAACCGGTGGTGATTGTGAATCCGACAGCCCCAGTGGGAGATCATGATTTTAAGCCGACCCCGACCGGGCGAATCGTCGTGGATTATCTGACCGGGCGCATGCCGGCGTATGTGGAAACGGGACTGAATGTGGTGGATGCGCGAGACACGGCGTTGGGCCACGTGCTGGCGGCCGAGCGCGGCAGGCCGGGACAGCGCTATATCCTGGGCTCGGAGAACCTGACGCTGAGGAGAATCCTGGAGCTTTTGGCGGAGGCGAGCGGAGGGAAGGCGCCGCGGGTGCGAATACCGTACCTGGTGGCGTACGCTGCCGGAATGGTGAGCACGGGTTGGGCGCGGGTGGCCGGCGGGGAGCCGCGGGCGCCGCTGGACGCGGTTCGGATGGCGAAGAAGAAAATGTGGGTGAGCTGGGAGAAAGCGCGGCGGGAGCTTGGGTTCTCGCCGGGCGGAGCGGGGGAAGCGCTGGGACGGGCAGTGGAGTGGTTCCGGGCCAACGGATATGCGCCGCAGAGTTGAAAGGGATCGGGAAAGGCGTGGGAGCGATTTGTTTTGTGGCCGCCGAAAAACGGGAGTTGGAGGTGCTGGCGCGGAAGCTCGACAAGCTCCGCCGGCTCGATCGGGGCATCGAATACGCGGCGGACGGGGAGTTGAGAAGTCAAAAAGTGGTCTTGGCGGCCAACGGACCGGGGCCGCGGCTGGCGCGGCGGGCGGCCGAGGCGGCGGTGGCCGGCGAGGTTGGGCCGGCGCTGGTGAGCACCGGGTACTGTGGATCGCTCGACGCGTCGCTGGCAGTTGGCGATATTCTAGTAGTGACTGGGGTAAACGGCCGGACAGCTCAGATTCCGGAATGCCGGGCGAAGCATCAGATGGGAGAACTGGTTTCCGTGGACCGGGTGGTTGGGACTGCGGAGGGAAAGGCAGCGCTATCGGCAACACGGGCGAGGGCGGTCGAGATGGAGGCCGGGGCCGTGGCGGAACTCGCCGCGGAGATAGGGGCGCGCTTTTATTGCGTCAGGGTAGTAACGGACGGCGTTACTGAGAACATGCCACTGGATTTCAATTTATACCGGGACGAGCCTGGACGATTCTCGCGGGCGCGGATTGCGCGGGCGGCGCTGGTGCGGCCGCTGACGGTGCTGCCGGCGCTGGTGCGCTTCGACCGGACTTGCCGACGGGCGTCGCGGGTGCTGGGAGACTTTCTTGCCGATTGCCGATATTAAAAGCGCCGGCGGCCCAGGTGCGGCTGCCGGCGCGGTGAGCCAAGTGGGCCAGGCGGGTGACGGAGCGATACCGCGGACCATGCGGGCAGCGGTGTACCTCGGGCACCGGACGGTGTCGGTGGAGACGATACCGACGCCGGAGATCGGCGCCGGCGAGGTGTTGATCCGGGTGGAGAGTTGCGGCATCTGTCACACGGATCTGAAGAAGATCGAATACGATCTGCTGGCGCCGCCGCGGGTGTTCGGACACGAGACGGCAGGCGTGATCGCGGCGGTGGGGGCCGGCGTGAAGCAGTACGAGCCGGGGGACCGCGTGGTGGTATTCCACCATATTCCGTGCATGCAGTGCTTTTACTGCGCACGTCGGTTGTACGCGCAGTGCGCGGTTTATAAGCGCGTGGGCGTGACGGCGGGATTCGAGCCTGCCGGGGGCGGATTTGCGCAGTACGTGCGGGTGATGGACTGGATCGTGCGGCGCGGGATGGAGAAGATCCCGGACGGGGTTCCGTTCGAGCGCGCTTCGTTTGTCGAGCCGGTGAACACCTGCGTGAAGGCCATGGCGATGATCGAGGCGGGTCCGGGCGACGTCGTGACGGTACTGGGACAGGGCCCGATCGGGCTGATCTTCACGATGCTGGCCAAGAGTGCGGGAGCGAAGGTTGTGGCTACCGATGCGCTGGCGCAGCGGCGCCGGCTGGCGGTGAAGTTCGGCGCCGAGGCGGCCTATCATCCGGGCGACGCCGGCTTGACGGAGCGCATACGGGATCTGACACTGGGGAGGGGAGCGGACGCGGCCATTGTGGCGGCCTCCGCCCAAGGGATCGCCGCGCAGGCGGTGGAGACAACGCGGCCGGGGGCGAAGGTGCTGCTGTTTGCGCAGACCTCGCACCAGGAGCGGGTGGAGATTTCCGGGGCCGATATTTGTGTGGGCGAGCGGGCGATTTTGGGCTCCTACAGCGCTTCGGTGGATTTGCAGCGGGAGTCGGCGGAGCTGGTTTTCAGCGGGCGGCTGCCGGTAGAAGAGCTGATTTCGGACACCTTTCCGCTGGATGAGATTGGCGCCGGGATCGAGCGGGCGTTGCATCCCACCGAGGGAAGCCTGAAAATCATGGTGCAGCCCCAGAGGTGGCGCGCTTGAACAAGATGAAGGCTGCCGTATTGTACGGCAGGGAAGATCTGAGGATTGAAGAGGTCGCCGTGCCGGACCTGGCGCCGGGAGACATCCTGGTGAGGGTGAAGACGGCGCTGACCTGCGGAACGGACGTCAAAGTGTTCCGGCGGGGCTATCATGCGCGGATGATCGTTCCTCCGGCGCTGTTCGGCCACGAGATGGCCGGTGACGTGGTGGCGATGGGCAGCGGACCGAACAGGTTCGCTTTGGGCGACCGCGTGGTGGCGGCGAATTCGGCGCCGTGCGGGGTCTGTTTCTTCTGCCGGCGCGAGAGCGAAAACCTCTGCGAAGATCTGCTGTTCAACAACGGAGCCTACGCCGAGTTCCTGCGCGTACCGGCGCGGATTGTCGAGCGGAACACGTACCGGATTCCGGACAGCGCGTCGTATCAGGACGCGGCGCTGGCCGAGCCGCTGGCCTGTGTTTTGCGGGGTCTGGACGAAACCCGCGTGAGGGCCGGCGACAATGTCGTGGTGATGGGGCTGGGGCCGATCGGGCTGATGTTTGTGCGGCTGGCCAAGGTGTACGGAACTCGGGTGATCGCCATCGGGAGGCGCAACTCGCAGTTGAACAACGCACGGCTCATGGGAGCCGACGCGCGCATCCTGGCGGCCGACGATTCGGCCGACGTCGAGGAGCAGGTGCGGGACCTGACCGGGGGCTACGGCGCCGACGTGGTGATTGAAGCCGTGGGCCGGCCGGAGGCCTGGGAGACGGCGGTGCGTCTGCTGCGGCGGGGCGGCAAGGTGAATTTCTTCGGGGGATGCCCGGCCGATACGACCGTGTCGCTCGACACGTCGCTGATGCATTACTCGGAACTCACCTGCACGGCGAGCTTCCACCACACGCCGTCGCACATCCGCAAGGCGCTGGAGATTGTCGGGCGGCAGGAAGTGACGGCGCGAGATTTCGTGAACCGCGAGGCGCCGCTCGATCAGATCCTGCAGGTGTTCCAGCACCTGATGAGCCACAACGGCCACATGAAGACCGCGATCATCCCTTAAGCTGTGACCGTTCCGAGATCATACCCGGCGCCGAAGGATTTTGTGCGCTCCGCCGAGTGGATGGAGAGGGGATGGTCGTCCGCGGAGTCGCTCGCCTACACCCGCTGGCTGGCGACCAGCCATTACGAAAACTTCCACGTGGCGAGCGCTCTGCTGCCCAAGCGGCTGCACCAGGATTTCTACAACGTGTACGCATTCTGCCGCTGGGCCGACGACTTGGGCGATGAGATGGGCGATGCGGCCGAGAGTCTGCGGCTGCTCGAATGGTGGCGGCAGGACCTGGAGAAGATGTACGCGGGCGAGACCCGGCATCCGGTGTTTGTGGCGCTTGAAGGGACCGTGAAGGCCCACGGGCTGCCGAAGGAGCCGTTCGCCGATCTGATCCGGGCGTTTGTGCAGGATCAAACGGTGCAGCGGTACGAGAGCTGGGAGGATGTGCTCGGCTATTGCCGCTATTCGGCGAACCCGGTGGGGCGGCTGGTGCTGCGTCTCTGCGGTTACGCCGACGACGAGCGGGACCGGCTGTCGGATGCGACGTGCACGGCGCTGCAATTGGCCAATTTCTGGCAGGACGTAGCAGTGGACCTGGACAAAGGGCGGGTGTACCTGCCGCTCGAGGTGCTGCGGCGGCACGGCTATAGCGTCGAGGAGTTGACCGCGCTGCGATTCAACGACGGGTTCCGGCGGGCGATGCGGGAGGCTGTCGGCGTGACGCGCAGTCTGTTCGAGCAGGGATTGTCGCTGGTGGGGACGGTGGAGGGTCGGCTGGCGTTCGATCTGGAACTGTTCAGCCGCGGCGGGATGAAGGTGCTCGAAAAGATCGAACGGCAGGATTACAACGTACTGGCGCGGCGGCCGGCGATCTCGAAGCTGGAACGCGTCGGGCTGCTGGCGTCGAGCTTTGTGCGGATCGCCTCGCGGCGCGTGGCATGACGGTGACGCTGGATCAGTCCTACAGCTACTGCCGGAAGGTGGCACGGAACCGGGCGCGCAATTTCTATTACTCGTTTCTCCTGCTGGATGCCGAGCGCCGCGCCGCCATGTGCGCGGTGTACGCGTTCATGCGCTACTGCGACGATCTAAGCGATGAGCCGGGGGCGACGGCGGCGGCGATGGAAAAGTGGCGCCAGGAGCTCGAGGAGGCGCTGGAAGGGCGCTTCAGCGACCATCCGGTGTGGCCGGCGTTTTGCGACACGGTGCGCCGGTACCGGATTCCGGCACAGTATTTTTACGACATGATCGACGGAGTGCGCAGCGACCTGGAGCCGCGGCGGATCCGGACCTTCGAAGAGCTGTACCAATACTGCTACCGCGTGGCGAGCGTCGTGGGCATGACGACGGTGCACATTTTCGGATTCGAAACCGGCGAGGCTTTGCTGCTGGCCGAACGCTGTGGCATCGCGTTTCAACTAACGAACATTCTGCGCGACGTCGGCGAGGACGCCGCCAACGGGCGGGTGTATCTTCCCGAAGAAGACCGGCTGCGGTTCGGGGTGGAACGGCTGGAGGATGGGGCGAATTTCCGCGCGTTGATGCGGTTCGAGGGAGAGCGGGCGCGGCGGTATTATGAGGAATCGCGGCCGCTGGTGGGAATGGTGAACCGGCGGAGCAGGCGCGCGCTGTGGGCGCTGATGCAGATTTACCGGCGGCTTCTGGAGCGAATGGACGCCCTCGACTACCGGGTGCTCGACGAGCGGGTGAGCCTGGCGGCTTGGGAGAAGACGATGATCGTGGCCCGCGCGTTGGTGGGACCGGTTTGATACTTCTGTAATATGCCCTGCATATCGGTTGATATTCAATAAATATCAACCGGTGCATCCTAGCTGCAGCCTGAGAGCTGCTGACTACATCTATCCTAAGGTAATGACGGAAGGTTTTGAGCCAGGGAAGCTCCCGCGGCGGGGCGGGCGAGGCCGCTCGCCAGGGAAGGACATGAGCGTGAGACCAGATAAGCACGTGACGACGAGATGGGCGATGCTGGCGGTGGTGGTCGACGTGGCGGCGGCTCAGGCGTGGGCGCAGCAAAGAAGTTCGTTTCAGGGGAGCGTGCCGGCGGGAACCGCAACGTCAACGGTGCTCTCGTTGACCCTCGACGATGCGATACAGAAGGGGCTGAAGGCGAACCTCGGTCTACTGGCGCGGGACACCGAGAGCCGGACTTCGCGGGCCGAGAGGCTGCGGGCATTGTCGGCTTTAAGGCCGCAGGTGACGGCGTCGTTCAGCGAAACCGAAGAACAATTGAATTTGAAGACGCTGGGTTTCAATTTTTCATTTCCGCCGATTGCCGGTTTCAACGGGATTCCGTCCATTGTCGGGCCGTTTCACTACACCGACGCCCAAGCCAACGTTTCGGCGACGATATTCAACTACAACCAGTGGAAAACGCTGAAGTCGGCCAAGGAGCGCGAGCAGGCGGCGGCGCTGTCGGTGACCGATGCGCGGGACCTGGTAGTGCAGGCGGTGGTGAACGGATATCTGCTGCTGATAGCGGATGCCTCGCGGCTGAAGTCGCTCGAGGCGCAGGAGAAGACGGCGCAGGCGCTGTATGAGCGGGCGGTGGACCGCAAGGGCGCCGGGACGTCGCCGGCGATTGATGTGCTGAGGGCGCAGGTGGAGATGAAGCAGGATCAGCAGCGGGTACTGGCGCAGCGGAACCAGTTGGATAAAGACAAGCTGGGGCTGGGGCGGGTGATGGGGCTGCGGCGGGGACAGGTGTTGGAA
>VFSW01012547.1_pt1 | contig 11825 bp, 10 predicted proteins | sample 5358111 | NCBI WGS metagenome assembly VFSW01 (sample SAMN11554181, study PRJNA540505) | mine drainage metagenome | isolation source: sediment from site ElyBrook_90M | place: USA: Ely Copper Mine, Vershire, VT | collected 2017 | reverse complement strand
TCCGCTGAAGGCCATCATGCCTGGGCTGGCAGTTCGCTGGAGATCAACCGATTCGCAGATGCCGCCGCCCGTGGGCAGGCTGCGCCCCCACCTCGCCGCAAGCCGGGCCGAACCGGGCGTCTGGGCCCGCCGATTGCTCATTGTGGTTCCTGCCGATTCTGCGCGGGGCGGTGCGTGGCAAAGTATCCCCACGACGAGGCCGGTTCATTCGGGTCAACTTCTGTCTCAAGATGCCGTTATGTCGCTGAAATGTGGAGCCCGTTCTTGAACGCAGCCGCCCGCTCCGGAATTATTCAACACCCGCTTTGTCGCTCGGTTGCGACATCGGTCCGCTCTTGAGTCCGGGAAGGAGAGTTGATCTTGGCGACGCAGCAGGCAAACGAGGCGCTCCCCGAGCGGCGGGTCGAGAGCAGCCTCGTTCGAAAGGCCCCCTTGCGCCCGCATTTGATCTCGAGCACTGAGCGGCGGATGCCATTCGAAGCGACTGACGTCCAGGCGGAGGCTGCGATCGGTGAGCAGAGTCTGGGGCTCCTGAATGGGTGCGATGGATTCCCGGACGAAGCTGCGGGTCGGATTTCCCTTCCGACAGGAGAAATGTCGGTCTCTGGCTACGGCACCGCCAAGCGCGTGCTGGACGTCGTGGGAGCTCTCATCCTCGCAGCGACGTTTTCCCCGTTGATCTTTGCCATACTCCTGATAATGGGTCGACAAAAGGGCCCGATCATCTACCGCCACCGGCGAATTGGCCGGGATGGCACGTCATTCGAGTGCCTGAAGTTCCGCACCATGATCCCGAATGCCGATCAGGTACTTCGCGAGCTGCTCGAGAGTGACCCGAACATGAAGGCCGCATGGGTGCGCGATCACAAACTGCGACGTGATCCGCGTGTCACCCGTCTGGGCCGCTTCCTGCGCCGCACCAGCCTCGATGAGCTGCCGCAGCTCTGGAACGTTATCCGCGGCGAGATGAGCCTGGTGGGTCCGCGACCGGTGGTTCGGGAAGAGTTGCTGCGCTACGGCCGCAACGTGCGCGCGTATCTCTCAGCAAAGCCGGGAATCACCGGCCTGTGGCAGGTCAAGGGACGAAACGACACGGATTACCTGCGGCGCGTGGTGCTCGACACGTACTACGTGAAGAACCAGAACCTGCGCCTCGACCTGTACATTCTGCTGCAGACGACCCGCGTCGTGCTCGGAGGCAGCGGCGCGTATTGAGCTTCGCACTCGTCGAGCCGGATGAGCGTGAGCCCCATGTGCAACGAGCGGACTACCCGCAGCATCCCGTGAATGGTCGCATCGCCGCCTCCCACGGTGGGCCTTTCTGGCGACGCACCTCCCGTTGAGCAATTCACCCCCCAAAGTTCTCGTACTGCTTGCGTCATTCAATGGCGAAAGGTGGATCGGTCAACAGCTTGAAAGCATCATCGCACAACGGGCGGCAGACGCTCGGGTGGTCATCAGGGATGATGGCTCGACCGATGGAACACTGGCGGAAATATCCCGCTTCCAAATCAGCGGCCGCGTCAAACTCCTGCCGCAAGGACGGCCGACGGGATCAGCCGCCCAGAATTTCTTCGCCCTGATCAGGGAGAATTCCGCGGATGGATTCGAGTATGTCGCATTATCCGATCAGGACGACGCCTGGTTTCCTGACAAGCTGAGAAAAGCCTGCGACGCGCTGCGAAGATCGCAGGCCGCCGGGTATTCGAGCGCCACGATGGCCCGCTGGAGTGACGGGAGGCAATGCCTGATCCCGGTTTCCGGCGCACGGACCGCAACCGATTTCCTTTTCGAAGGCGCAGGCCAAGGATGTACGTTCCTGCTCTCCTCGGGCTTCTACGAAAGAGCCCGGGAGCTGTTCCGGGCACGTGCAGAACTGACTGCCGGCATCCATTTCCACGATTGGGCTCTGTATGCTCTTGCACGCTCGTGGGAGTTGCCATGGTTCTTTGACGACAGCCCCTCGGTTTTATACCGGCAGCACGAGTGCAACAACATAGGCTCGCGGGGGTCGTGGCGAGGCGCGAGAAAGCGCCTGGCGCTACTGCGAAGCGGCTGGTATGGACATCAGCTCGGCAAGATTGCCTTTCTGTGCTCTGCTGCCGCGCCACAGAACACCCGGATATCCGATTGGCACTCCACCCTGTCGCAGCCCCGTGGCTGGCAGCGTACATTCCGCCTCCTGCAGTTCTGCGCTCGCGGCGGTCGCCGCAGAAGAGCCGACCGATGGGCGCTACTCGCCGCCTGTGCAGCCGGGTGGATTTAACGACAGGAACGCGCGAGAGGACTGGACCCGCTTACGAGAGGCGACGTCCGATGCACATCGATCCTGCCGGTATCCCCCCGCTCGCAACCAGCGCCGGGACGACAGGACTGGGGTATAGTTAGCGGTCGAGAAATCGATTGCTCCAGAAGAGGAAACGTTGGACGCCAGAGCCCTGAATCCCCCGGACTCGGAAGTCATCAAGCTCGAGGAACTGCGCCAGGCCGCCTTCAAGGCTAAGTGGGTCATCGGCATTTTCGTCGCGGCCTGTACGCTGGCAGCGGGCGTAGTGTCCTGGGTCACGCCAAAGGCGTACATCGCCAGCACCACCCTGGCCCCCGCACTGACCGGTTCGAGCTCCGGCGGTCTCGACAAGCTGGCATCTTTCGGCTCGCAGTTCAGCGGCCTCGCATCACTGGCCGGATTCTCGCTCGGCTCCAACAGCAAGGAATGGGAATCGATAGCCGTCCTCGAGTCCGAAAATTTGACACAACGCTTCATTCAGAACAACAACCTGCTTCCTGTACTGTTCGCCAGCAAGTGGAATTCCGCAACTCGGAGCTGGAAAAGCACCAGACCTTCAGACATCCCCACGCTGTGGAAGGCAAATCAATACTTCAAAAAGAAGATCCGCAAGGTCAACGTTGATCCAAAGACCGGCCTGATCACGCTCAGCATCAAATGGCGGAACCCCGTCCAGGCCGCTGATTGGGCCAATGAGCTGGTGCGGATGACGAACGATTATCTGCGCAAGCAGGCAATCGCGGAGTCCGAGCGAAGTATCGCCTATCTCAATTCAGAGGCCGCAAAAACCTCGCTGGTCGAGGCGCGACAGGCCATATTCTCCGTACTCCAGGACGAGATCGACAAAGCAATGCTGGCGAGAGGCACCAAGCAGTATGCCTTCAAGATTCTCGATCCCGCTTTCGCGCCGCAGAAGCCCTCATCGCTCCCGTTCTGGGCATGGATGCTGATCGCGCTGGTCGCAAGTTCTGCGATTGCGATATTTGGGGTCTTCGTGCGCGTCGCCTGGAACAAGACCTGAGCCCCAGGGAAGGCCCTGCACAGGTCGCGTTATCGGACTACTCGACCCTCTCGATGTAGAACGAACCCGGTTCACGGTCTCGCACGAGATATGGGCAGACACGTGAGAGCTCTTCGAAGTGATGATGATGCAGCAGGTTCAGAGCGCCCAGGATCCGCCATGAACGATTACCGGTGAGGAACGCCTCCAGCAAATACTGCTCGTTCCACAACCACATTCTGTCCACGACCCACTCCTTGAGGTAATCACGGGGGGAAAACACATCATGGACGTGGACGATGACCCCGCGCCGCAGCGACGGCAGTATTTCGAGATATTCGACGAGCACGTCTCCCTGAGGCCGGATGACATGCGACGAGTCGATGAACAAAACGTCGTTTTCCTCCAGCTCACGGAACAATCCGCTGTCCACGTCCTCTACTCGGCTCCTGATCACCTGTACACCGGTTTGCTCGAGCCAAGGCGCTTCAAAGGGCTCGATGCAGAGATGCTTGCAGGGATGCCCCCCCGGTTCCTCCGCATTCCTGGCGATCGCGCGGCGTGCGATCAAGGTCGAGTGCCCGCTCCCGATTTCGAAGAACCTCCGCGGTTTACGCGCGCGTATCAGCTGGTACAGATATTCGGCGTCACCCGACTCGAATGAGCCATTCTCCAGGCGGAAGTCCGTAAGCGACGAGCGCGGACCGCACAAGTCGTTCAGTTCGCCCGCGTAGTGCAGCGAGTTCATGAACTGCAACTGACCTTCGATGTTCCAATCGATCCCGGGAAGTGATCGCTCGACGTCCAACGGCCTCCGGAAGGCCGAAGGATCAGGCAGCGGCTCGTAGTAATGGCGCCTGATAGGCAGAATCCCCACTTTGCACAGCACATCTCTGCAGATTGGCAGCCGCTGCATTCCGACTCGGCGGACCGCTTTCAGCATCAGGCCACACAGCAGCACGATGGGTACAAGCGCACAGTCCGCCGCGAAGGCGACTGTCCTCGACAGCAGTCCGACGGAACGTCTGCCGGGCTTCGGCTTCAAAGGCGATAGGCTCAACTTGTACCCCCCGACAATGACGCTTCCGCATTCAGTTCGTGCACGGCTTGCGAAGCGTGCACGACTTCACCTTGCCTTTCCCACAGAATGACTGCCAGGACGCTCAGAGACAATATTCCAGGCTGATACCCATACGGATCCTGCGAGAGCCAGAACCCAGCCCCACCGACGGCGCTGAGTGCTGCGTAGAACAAAAATGGCTCACGCACGCGGGACCTTGCCGCCCCGAGCAGCGGCCGCACCACGAGCGCGCACAGGGCGAGGCCCAACGGAATGCCGAACTCGCAGCACAAGCGCACGAACAGGTTGAAGGTGGAGGTTCGATACTGAGCATCGCCACTGGCGTATTTCATGACTTCCCGGCTCATGAGCGCAAACCGCGGCACATATTTCGGAAAGAAGTGGCCAAACTGGCCGATTCCTATCCCCATCAGCGGATGCGCAAGTGACACGCTCACCGCGGCATAGGTATAGGCAAACCGCGCAATGTTGGACCCGTTGGACGTGAGGTTGTCGAGAGTCAGCAGTCGTCCGGCGAGGACGACGATTGCACCCGCAAGCGCGCAGAGTGCAAACAGGAAGTATCGTATTCTCCGCCCCCAGCTCTGCCGCTTCTGAACACTCCAGAAGGCCATGTATATGAGCTGCAGAAGCAGCAGAACAGCGAACGTTCGCGCCTCACTGAGGTATGCGCTCAAACCGACGAGAGCAAGGAAAGCACCCGATGCACTCCTCACCAGCGCGCGACGCGATTGTCTGGCCGAGTACAGAAGGAGGGGCCACAAAAATCCAATCCAGGCGGCATAGATCGCCGGTTCGGTTGCGAAGCTTGACGGTCGCAGATCCTGTTTTGTGCGAAACAGATCGAGCACGGCGCGCGCGGTTCCGGATGTGTCGAAATACTCGAGGAAAAAGAACAACACCGGAATTACGGCGCCACAGGCCGCCAGGTTGCAGTAACGCCGCCAATCCATCGTTCGCAACAGAGCCTTCCAGACATAGTAGCTGAAGACACCCCAGGCGAACATCAGGTACTGCTTCACCCAATCATCAACGACAGCAGACCCGCCGCCGCCTTCCCGGACCGCCACCGGAAAATTGATCAGCGGTACTACGAGCCCGACGAACAAAAGAACGTAACATTCTGTCATCGTTAAATGCGCGCGGCGCCGCTGCAACTGCTGAGACATGAACAGCAGAATTGCCGCGAGCACCAGCAGAAAGTCGGTCGGCCGCGCGCCGAACTCCCTGAGCACGGCCGCACCTGGCGGAAAACCATCGATCAGGAGGGAGGCAAACATCAGGGAAAGCGAAAGATTGGCAAGGACTCGCCGCCGCCCCCCGTCCCCGGCGGCAATCCCCGTCTTCTGCGGTCGTGTCCCGGGAGCGTCCGTGGAATTACCCGGATGGGGAGCTGCCGTATCGCTTCGCGGAGAATCGGTCATCCCTTCCCCACGAGGCGGGCAAGCCGCGATTTCGCAACGAGCACGCCGAATGCCCAATACGCCGAGTACTTATCCACTCCTTCCTCGATCAGATTCTGCCGCAGTTCGCGGAACCCTTCGATTACACGCCGATCGCTGAGCCCCCCCAAGGAGTATCGTGCCACGACGGCATCGACGACCCTGAACTGTTCGAGACCAAAGCGCCGCAATATCCTCAGCATGAACAAATGGTCCATCGCGATACGCCGCCGCTGATCATAGCCCCCGACAGCGCTCCATGCTTCGCGCCGGACCAGGCAGCCCATGTGTGGCACAGACATCTTACTCTCGAGCTTATTCGGTTCCGGCTTGAAGATTCTCACAACTCTCTGAGTATTCGCGACGAGGACACTACCGCAGACTACCTGCTGGCCACCCTCTGCGGCGGCCTCGCCAAGCAGGGGTAGCGCTTGAGGAAGAAGCTCGTCATCCGCATGAACAATGATGTGGTACGTGCCGTGACTCAGGGCAATTGCCCGGTTTAGAGCCTCTGAGATTCCGCCATCTGCCTCACTGACGAACGTGCTGACCGAATCTCGGTGACGCTCGATTAGCTCCACCGTGCCGTCCGTTGATCCGCCGTCGACCACCACGTATTCAAGGGACGGATACGCGGCGGACGCAACGCTCCGGATGGCCCGTTCGATGGTGGCCGCTGAATTTTTGCAGATTGTCACTGCACTGATCGTTGGGAAATGTCGTCCATTCACTGCTGAATCGGTCCTCTTGGGTTACGCCAGCAGCTCTCGCACCGATGCCGGATTCAAGCCGCGCCCGGTGACGAAGCGGCTTCACGACGTTTCAGTCTGCTGTGGCAGAACAGATAGTACGAGAGTGGCAAGACACCCCAGAGCTTCGAAAGTGCGAGTCCGGTGATGCCGAGAGTTCCTGCAGTACCGAGCGCTGTCAGAAACGCCAGCGTTGCGGCCACAACGTTGACACAGGCTACGATCCGCAGGCCACCAAATGCGATCATGTAGTAGTAAGGGATGATCGCCAAAGCGGCCAGGTACGCGGCGGAAATCATGATCAATAGCGCGGGGAGTCCCTGGCGCAGTGCCGCGGGCACGAGCTCGAAGTGGAACGCCATGCCAACCGTCAGGAGCGCTCCCATGACGAGCAGTGTCGCAACCAGAAAGCCGAATCGAGTGTCCCGTGCGTACGAGTTTCGCAAGCTCTGCGGCGTCGCCCGTGATACTGCCGCGGTCGCCAGCGGCAGCACCGATATCAGTCCGGCGGCGGACGCCGCGTGAATGATGAAAGTCGACTGCCAATAGAAATTGTACATCGCGAACTTGGCCGCACCAAGCCGAGCCGCTATGATCAACCGGTCCGCCTGTTGGAACAGAAAGGCTGACAGTAAGAGCAGCCACTGCCAGCTGTTTATCCGGGCAACGTCCTTCAGCTCCTTCAGAGCGGCCCGCAGTCCCGCCGGTCGAACGCGCGCGACGAAGACTGACAGCAGGATTTTCATGCATGCGGAGCTTGCCACCGCGAACACCAGGCATATACAGTCTCTTTGCCAATCCCCCGCGCGGGAAACGATCCATAGCGACGCGACAACGGTCACTCCCTTCGCCAGTTCGACCGGCGCTGTGAGCGTCACCCGGTGTACGGCCTTCAACACGCCACCGAAGAGTCCGTCGATGTTCACCAGCGCGCATAGCAACCAGGCGAGAAGTGCCGCGTGCGGCAGCTGACCAGCAGGAAAGATGGCTTTCGCTCCGCTCACGGTCATTACCAGGGGCAGGACGAGACCGAACAGCAGCACTCCGGTCATCACGAGCAGAATTGTCGCCGTAAGTATTGCGGCTCGTCGGGCGATGGTGACGTCGCCTCGCGCGAGACTGTAGATGACGCCCTGTGTGCTCGCGATGTTGAACAGCGATCCCACCGATGCCAGAAGAACCGTGAGTCCGAATCTTGAATAGTCAGCGGGGCCTGAGAGGTGAACGACAATCGGCGCGGCGCAGACCAGTGCCAGTGGATAGCAGAGGCCATCCGTGCCGCCGGCCACGAGCAGCAGGAGCCTCGACTTCGCTGGAACCAGAACCGCCTCGGGTGTGCCCGTGCTCAAAGGTTCGCCTTCCTGGCCCTCATGGCCCTGAATCTCGTGCGAGGCTGCCGGAAGCACAGCCTGCGAGGTACCCCTCGAGCGCCTGGAGCCCTCTCTCCATGCGATAGGCCTCGGCCGTACGGCTGGCTTCGGCGCTCACGCGCTCGTACAATTCGTGGTCATCGAGCAGCGCACAGATCACCTCCAGCGCACGACATTCGTCCTCGATATAGAATGAATTCATCCCGTGTCGTACGTAGGACTCTGGCCCCCCGCACCTGTACATCACCGAAGGGATGCTTCTCGCCATTGCTTCGAGAGGCGGCAAGGCAAAGCCTTCCCTGTAGCTCGTGAAGAACAGCACTCGCGCGGCATCCAGACATTCAATGAGCTCGCGGTCGTCGATCGGCTTTACGCACGTGATCGCATCGCCTCTTAGGCGGGCCAGGACAGTCTCATCCTGGGAAATGCATAGGAATTTGAAGCGCCGACCCGCCAGGCTCACGAGTCGCAGAAACCGGTCCAGCCCCTTCCACGGCTCCTTGCGCGCGAAGTAGATGACGTCATATCTCTTTCCCGGCCGGGCCGGCGCATTGAAGAAGATTTCCCCCGGCCCGATCTGTGCCACGACGCAGCTCGTTCCGAATTCCACCCGCAAACGATCGGCCAGATGTGCGTTCGCAGCGACAATACGGCGGTCACGATAGGTGAAGTTGCAGAGCCGGTTCAAAACCAGGCCGCGGGCGCCCTGATATTTCGACTCGATGTCCTGCACAAAATAGATGTAACATAGTCCACGCAAGGCTGCCGCCAGCCGCACCGAGTAGTACGTCACGAAGAAGGTTGCCATGAGCACAGATCGGCGGGGAAAGGCAAAAGGAAGCAACGTAAGGAACACCGCGTAGTCAAGCTGCTTCCAACGCGTATGAACACCCACGTGTCGCACTCGGACCTTCGGATCCAAAAGGTACGGGGAGGCGTGGCGGCCGCGGGAGCAAAGCACGGTGACCTCGTAACCCCTGCGGATGAGATAATTCGCCGCCTCGAGCAATATACGCGTGCCGCCGTGCCACGAAATGCTGATGATGGGTATGCTGATACGCATTTAGAGATTCACTACGCGCGTGCACTTCGATCGTATCGCTGCGAGACTCACGTGAATCCGGAAACTTCCCCTCGCTAAGCTTGGCGCGCGCTTACACAAGGTTCAATCTCCCATAGGCAAAATGCGGGCGATTACCCTCCTTCTGACGGCCACCGTCAATCCGGGCGCGACCGGGATGGTCGCACGACGCGATCCACTCGTGAGGCTGGGAGACTACGAGAGCGCGCTTTCCAAATGGCTGTCGGTTTCTCCACCGCTGCGAATAGTGTTCTGCGAGAATACCGGGTTCGACCTTGCGCGTCTCCAGGCCACGGCCGCCGCCAGTCCAGTGGAGTTCATCTCCTTTCGAGGTAATGACGGAGCGAAGCAGCGCGGCAAAGGCTATTCCGAGATTGCGATCCTCGAGCACGCATTGGCTGAATCGCGCCTGATTTCCGCCAGTGAAGTCGTTGTAAAATGCAGTGGCCGGCTCTTCGTGGCCAATGCCCCGCAGGTCTTTCGCGCGCTCGCGTCGACCGATTTTGACGTGATGTGCACGCTCAAGCAGAATCTCAGCTTCTCTGACTCGCGATTCTTCGCTGCGACGCCCCAATTCCTGCGCCAGCATCTCCTTCCCCAGGCGTGCATCGTCGACGATACCCAGGGAATCTATTTCGAGCACGCGCTTGCGTGCGCCGTCGCCGACGCAGTCGCCCACCGCAAGAAATGGCGGCCGTTCGAGGTCTTTCCCCGAATTCAAGGGATCTCGGGAACTCACGGCAAGTCCATGACCGATTCGGCCGCCGTTGCGTGACTCAAAGGCCTGTACAACGAGATAAGAAAGGCGGTCTTTCGGCGCTGAATGGCGGTCCTCGCGTGCCACTGAAATGCTCAACGACGTCGGACCCTCAGGGCTTGCGCCGATAGAAGTGGGGATTCTTGCGCACACCCGTGGGGAAGAATTTCCGCAACCACATCCGCAGCGTGATGTCCCCACGAAGTGCGAGATCCCGCAGTTTCTCCTCGGGACGTCCCCTGAAGCTGGTAACGTGGAAGTATTGCTTCCCACCGATCGGTTGCTGAGAGAAATAATAATTGGAGACGCAACAGCGGTTTTCCGAGGAAATGTTACGGGACACCGAGTGCCATGATCCGCAGTGCGTCACCATGACGACCAGCCTGTTGAATCGGCTCACCACGATATGCGGATCGCCCCTGGGCCCATCGGGCCATAGCTCCAGATTCCCGCCCTGCGCCTCCGACCAGCCTGGAGTAACATAATAGAGCAGATTCAAGACCCTATACCGCAAACGAAACATGTCGTGCGAATTGTCCACGTGCGGGTTGAGGAAATGGCCCGGCGCCATCAGCGAGACCCCCCCCGCATAGAGGAGACTGTCCGGTTCCAGCGCCGACAGACCCGTGATCCGCTCGATAATCCTGACCACCTCAGGCGCCTGAAAGGCGTAGATGCTCTCCTCGAGCAGGGGGTGGTATCGATCCATCTGCGCCGCGACGTATTTGTGCTCACGGAGGCTTCGCTTGAGCATCATCGTCGAGGCGTCCGGGAAAGCCCTATGGATCGCGATGGCCCACGCTTCGGGGAGCAGATCATCGACCACAAAATAATTGATCGGCCCGGACGCACTCCAATGAGACTTCAGCTCGTCTTGCTGCTGCTCGAGTCGAGCGAAGATCTCCGCTGCCAGATCGCCCCTATCGGGCGCTGCCAGCGCCGTTGTTTCCGGGCCGTCGGGCTCGCCCCTGGACTCCAGATCGATCGTTTGCATTTGAGCCTCTTTTTAGCTGCACTGACCGATGCTCAGCGAAGCGCAACACGGCGGCATCAACTGAATATCACGCGTGTACCTTCGCCAACGCGGCTTGGTTCCTCAGAAACCACTCGTATGTATCCCTGATGCCAACCTTCAGCGTGATTCGGGGGCTCCACCCGAGAGCCTTGAGCCGCGAGACGTCCAGGAGCTTGCGTGGAGTTCCATCGGGCTTGGAGGAATCGAATATTCGGGCTCCGTCAAAGCCCACAACAGCAGCAATCTCGTCCGCCAGTTCGCTAATGCTCAGATCCTCGCCCCAACCCACATTGATCCATTCCTCAGCCTCGTAATGCTGCATGAGGAAGAGGCAGGCATCCGCCAAGTCGTCAACGTGAAGAAATTCCCGCCTGGGCGTGCCGGAACCCCAGATTTCCACAGCCGACGCCCCAATCTGCTTGGCCTCGTGGAATTTCCGCATCAGCGCCGGCAACACATGCGAGGTGCTCAGATCGAAATGGTCACCCGGACCGTAGAGGTTGGTCGGCATCGCGGAGATCGCGCGAAACCCGTACTGACGACGGTACGCCTGGCACATCTTGAGTCCTGCGATCTTCGCAACCGCGTACCACTGGTTCGTCGGCTCGAGGGGTCCTGTGAGGAGACTTTCCTCCGATATAGGCTGCGCAGCGAGCTTCGGATATACGCAACTCGAGCCGAGAAATAGCAGCTTACGCGTGCCATGGCGATAGGCGGCATCGATAACGTTGATTTGTATCGCGAGATTGTCCCGCAGAAACTCTGCCGGACTTGCGTCGTTCGCAAGTATCCCACCTACGCGTGCCGCAGCCAGAAACACATACTGCGGTTGCTCGCTCGCAAAGAACCGATTCACACTCGTCTGATCCCTCAAATCCACATCCCGACTTTCCCGCACTATCAGCCGCGTGAACCCCCCTGCACTCAACCTGCGTACGATGGCCGAGCCCACCAGACCACGATGGCCGGCGACGAATATCGACGCTTCCGGGGTCATTCGCGATACCGGCACGTCTTGAACCCTTCGCGGGTCATGATCGCAT
>VFSW01012546.1_pt1 | contig 11825 bp, 8 predicted proteins | sample 5358111 | NCBI WGS metagenome assembly VFSW01 (sample SAMN11554181, study PRJNA540505) | mine drainage metagenome | isolation source: sediment from site ElyBrook_90M | place: USA: Ely Copper Mine, Vershire, VT | collected 2017 | reverse complement strand
ATAACCACTTACGCTTTCGTGGGCTGCGTCTTTTTTTAATACTACCCTGGGGTTTGGGTGGGGGGGGGGGCGGGGTTGCGCGCTGGCGCCGGCGCGAGCGGGAGCGGGAGCGAGAGCGAGAGCGAGAGCGCCCCAGCCTCCAACGCTCTAGAACTGATGCGCCTCCGTCGACTCCTCGAGCGCGAGCGTCGTCGATCGCCCCCCCGAGATCACCTCCGCCACCTGATCGAAGTACCCGGTCCCCACCTCGCGCTGGTGTCGCGTGGCCGAGTACCCCTGCCCTTCCGACGCGAACTCCGCCTGCTGGAGCTCGCTGTACGCCGCCATGCCGCGGTCCTTGTAGTCGTGCGCCAGCTCGAACATCGCGTGGTTGAGCGAGTGGAAGCCCGCCAGCGTGACGAACTGGAACTTGTAGCCCATGGCCCCGAGCTCGCGCTGGAACCTGGCGATGGTCGTGTCGTCCAGGTGCTTCTTCCAGTTGAAGCTGGGCGAGCAGTTGTAGGCGAGCAGCTTGCCCGGCAGCTTCGCGTGGATGCCCTCTGCGAAGCGGCGAGCCTGGGCCAGATCCGGCGTGCTCGTCTCGCACCAGACCATGTCGGCGTACGGCGCGTACGCGAGGCCGCGCGCGATGGCGGTCTCGACGCCGCTCTTCAGGCGGAAGAAGCCCTCGGGCGTGCGCTCGTCGCTCTCGATGAAGGGGCGGTCACGCTCGTCGACGTCGCTCGTGATGAGCTTCGCGCTGTCGGCGTCGGTGCGGGCCACCAGGATCGTCGGCACCCCGCACACGTCCGCCGCGAGCCGCGCGGCCACGAGCGTGCGGACGAACTGGCTCGTGGGCACCAGCACCTTGCCGCCCATGTGCCCGCACTTCTTCTCGCTCGCGAGCTGGTCCTCGAAGTGGACGCCGGCGGCGCCCGCCTCGATCATCGACTTCATCAGCTCGTAGGCGTTGAGCGGCCCGCCGAAGCCGGCCTCCGCGTCGGCCAGGATGGGGGCGAACCAGTGCACCCCGCTGTCCTTGCCCTCGGCGTGCTCGATCTGGTCGGCGCGCTGCAGCGACGCGTTGATGCGCTTGACCACGGTAGGCACGCTGTTGACCGGGTAGAGCGACTGGTCGGGGTACATCTGCCCGGCGGTGTTCGCGTCGGCCGCCACCTGCCAGCCCGACAGATAGATGGCCTCCAGGCCGGCCCGCACCATCTGCACCGCCTGGTTGCCCGTGAGCGCGCCGAGCGCGGGCACGAACGGACGCAGGTGCATCAGCTCCCAGAGGCGCCGCGCGCCCAGGTACGCCAGCGTGTACTCGATCTGCACGGTCCCACGCAGCCGCTCGACGTCGGCCTTCGCGTACGGTCGCAGGATGCCGTCGAAGCGGTGGGCGTGGAGGCGGTCCTCCGCGTGAGTCTCGAGCTTGGTCACGGCAGTCGACATCGCGCTTCTCCTAATCGTCCGTCTTCGTTTCCAGCAGGTCGTACGCAGGGATCGTCAGGAAGTCCTCGAACGTGGGCGCCGTGGACAGGCGCACGAACAGCGCGCGCGCCTCGGGGAAGCGGCCGGCCTGGAAGCGTGCGTCGCCCACCTCGCCCCGGACGCGCTGCATTTCCTCCTCGACCACCTTCGCGAAGTGGTCGGCCGTCAGCGGCGTGCCGTCCACGCTCGTCTTGTGGTGCAGCCACTGCCACACCTGGGCGCGCGAGATCTCGGCCGTCGCGGCGTCCTCCATCAGGTTGTACAGCGGCACGCACCCGTTCCCGCGCAGCCACGACTCGATGTACTGCACGCCCACGCGCACGTTGTGCCGCAGGCCCGCGTCGGTGCGCGTGCCCTCCGGGACGCGCAGCAGGTCCTCGCGCGAGATGCTCACGTCCTCGCGCATGACGCCCAGCTGGTTGGCCGCGGGCATGTTCGCGTCGAACACTTCCTTCGCCACGGGCACCAGGCCCGGATGGGCGACCCACGTACCGTCGTGGCCCGCCTTCACCTCGCGCAGCTTGTCGGCGCGCACCCGGGCGAGCGCCGCTTCGTTGGCCGCGGGATCGTCCTTGATGGGGATCTGCGCCGCCATGCCGCCCATCGCGTGCACGCCGCGGCGGTGGCAGGTCTTGATGAGAAGCGCGACGTACGCGGCGAGGAACGCCTTGTCCATCGTGACCTGCGAGCGATCGGGCAAGACGGCCGCGGGATCGTTCGCGCGCTTCTTGATGAACGAGAAGATGTAGTCCCACCGTCCGCAGTTCAGGCCCGCCGAGTGCTCGCGCAGCTCCCACAGGAACTCGTCCATCTCGAACGCCGCGGGCAGCGTCTCGATGAGGCACGTCGCCTTGATGGTCCCGCGCGGCACGCCCAGCTTCTCCTGCGCCCGCACGAACACGTCGTTCCAGAGGCGAGCCTCGAGGTGGCTCTCCATCTTGGGCAGGTAGAAGTACGGCCCCGTACCGCGCGCCAGCTGCTCCTTCGCGTTGTGGAAGAAGAAGAGGCCGAAGTCGAGCAGGCTGCCCGGGATTGGTTTGCCGTCGACCGTGAGGTGCCGCTCGATCAGGTGCCAGCCGCGCGGGCGGACGAAGAGCACCGCCACCCTGTCCTTGAGCGCGTAGTGCTTGCCCGTCTCGGGGGCGACATACGCGATCGTCCGGCGGACGGCGTCGACCAGGTTGACCTGGCCCTGCAGCTGGTTGTCCCAGGTGGGGCTGTTGGCGTCCTCGAAGTCCGCCATGAACACGCTCGCGCCCGAGTTGAGCGCGTTGATGACCATCTTGCGCTCGGTGGGGCCGGTGATCTCGACGCGACGGTCCAGCAGATCGGGCGGGAGCGGGGACACCGTCCAGTCGCGCGCGCGCACGTCGGCCGTCTCGGCGAGGAACTCGAAGCCCGTGCGCGACCTGCGGCGCTCGAGCAGCTCGGCCACCCGCGGCCGGAAGGTGCGCACCAGATCGGCGAGGAAGACCAGGGCGTCGTGGGTGAGGATCTTCTCGTAGCCCTCGCGAACGGGGCCGACGATGGCAACACCCTGCGGGAGCTCGGCTTTCACGCGTTTACACTGGGGCAGCGCGTCAACATCGTCAAGATACGGAAAAGACATGGCAAGTATGCACGGTCGACGTTTGTCAATGACGCCCTGTCAACGTGTTAAGCTTGTCAATGCGTCATGACCCAGACAAATCGCGAGCTTCCGCGCCTCGGGGCCAAGGTCCGCGCCCTGCGGCGGCGTGAAAACCTCAGTCAGGTCCAGATGGCGGAGCGGCTGGGGATATCGCCCAGCTACCTGAACCTGATCGAGGCGAACCGTCGGCCCCTGCCCGCCGCCCTCCTCATCAAGCTGGCTCAGGGCTTCGGCATCGACCTGCACGCCTTCGGCGGGGACGAGGACGCGCGGACGATCAGCGACCTCATGGAGGCCTTCTCCGATCCGGCGTTCGACACCTACCGCCTGGCGTCCACCGACGTGCGCGATCTGGCCATCAACCATCCGCAGGTCGCGCGCGCGGTGCTGGCGCTGTACCGCTCGTACAAGTCGCAGCGGGTGGCGAGCGAGGAGCTGGCCTCGCGGCTCGACGGCGAGGAGCAGGGCGCCATCGATCGCTCGCAGCTGCCCTCGGAGGAGGTGGGCGACCTGATCCAGGCGCACATGAACCACTTCCCCGAGCTCGAGGAGGGCGCGGAGGAGGTGTGGCGCAAGGGCAAGCTCGAGCCCGAGGAGCTCAACGCCAGCCTGGTCCGCTACCTCGAGAAGCACCACGGCGTGCAGGTGCGCATCGCGCGCGGTGGGGCCGAGCGCGACGTGCTCCGTCGCTTCGAGCCGGACAGGAAGCTGCTCACGCTCAGCGAGCTCTTGCCCACCCGTTCGCGCACGTTCCAGCTGGCCCACCAGGTCGCCCTGCTCGCACTGCATCCCCGCATGGACCGCATCGTGGCCGACGCGCACCTGACGAGCGACGAGTCACGCGGTCTGGCGAGCGTGGCCCTCGCCAACTACGCGGCGGGCGCGATGCTGATGCCCTACGCGCCGTTCCGGGAGGCCTGCCAGAAGGAGCGCTACGACATCGACGTCATCGGCCGGCGCTTCCGCGTCGGCTTCGAGCAGGTGTGCCACCGCTTCACCACCCTGCGGCGCCCCGGCGCGGAGGGCGTGCCCTTCCACATGATCCGCCTGGACGTCGCCGGCAACATCAGCAAGCGCTTCAGCGCCAGCGGCATCCGCTTCGCCCGCTTCAGCGGGGCGTGCCCGCGGTGGAACGTCTTCGCCGCGTTCATGACCCCCGGCATGATCCGCATCCAGGTCTCGCGCTTCCCCGACGGCACGACCTACTTCTGCCTCGCGCGGACGATCCACAAGGACTCCGGCGGCTACCACGCGCAGCAGCCCGTGCAGGCCATCGGCCTGGGCTGCCGCATCGAGAGCGCGCGCGAGCTGGTGTACTCCGACGGCGTCGACCTCGACAACACGCGCCTCGCGACGCCGGTCGGCGTGACCTGCCGCCTCTGCGAGTGGAGCGACTGCGAGCAGCGGGCCTTTCCTTCGATCCGGCATCCCCTCCAGGTCGACGAGAACGTCCGCGGCGTCTCGCTGTACGCGCCGGTCCCACCGGGCGGGCGACCGCGGCTAGACTCGGGGTCATGAAGGTCGGCGCGTCCCGTCCCACCCGCCGCTACCGGAGAATTTGCGGTTGCATTTATGGCGCTCTGGCACATCGGATCCCGACCGAGTAGTTGCGGTAGTACTCCTGAGTGAAGAAGTCACGGGCCCAAGGAAATAGCGCACCACCGGAAAACCACCCGCCCCGGATCTCGCGTTGTCCTTGCATGAGGTACCCGCAGTCAATGCACGGATTGACATACACGGCGTGTGAATCAAGGACCCATTCGGCGACGCTGCCAGCCAAATCGAGCTGACCATCCAGGCCGACCCCCAGGACCGCCGTGCCCACGGGTGCGATATTGGCGACGCCAGTGCACTGCGGGGTTTGGCTCGGATAGTCGCACCGCGCGATTGCATATTCGTAGCTCGACGGCGGAGTGTTCCCCCATGGGTACTCTCGCTCTTGGCTTCCTCCTGCCGCCGCGTACTCCCACTCAGTTTCGCTCGGCAGGAAGCCTCCATCCCAGATGCAGAAGGCATATGCCTCGTACCAGTTCACGCAGTTGATAGGCAGGTTCTCCTGGGTGCCGGGAGTGGGTGTCCAAGTCGCGAACGGCACGCATGCCCCGAGGTTGTCGTCGTTGGCGGCGATGTTGGCATCGTCCGACGCCAGCCACCCCGTCTCGTAGGTTCCAGGGCTAGCACTGTTCGCAAGTCCAAGGCCTCCGTTCAGATACGAGTGCTTGCCGGACCCGGCTGGCGGTACGTAGCCCGCTCCGCCATTCCACGCGCTCACAAACCGACGGAACCGGCTCACGGTGACCTCATACCTGTCGAGGGAGAACTCGCTTACCGTTGCGGGGGCGCCCTCACCTGTAGGGCCGCTACCGTTGTTGGTGTAGGTCCGGTAGAAAGTGCCTGCCTCGACCTGCGGACTGATGCAGCAGTTCTCGCCGCTGACGCCGCATTGAGTGCCACCCCCGCCGTCGGCGGCACAGCTCGGTGGGGGTATGATGCCGGCATCGACGCTCGCCTCGACGCCGGCATCGTAACCGCCTTCGCCCTGGCCCGAGGCGTCACTTGACGACCCAGAGCTGCTGCCGCCACCCGAGCTTGAGCCCGCTTCGCTCGGGGAGGCGCTGACGCCGTCCACAAGTCCGGCCTCGATCGGGAGCGGTGCATCAAGCCCGGTGCGCGCTCCGCAAGCGGCCACCAGCGCCACACTCGCTGAAGCAACGCAAGAGTAGCTTCGCCTCAGCCCTCGCATGGCGTTCCCGAGAATCCACCTGCCCACCGCCATGCGCCCTCGTTGTCCGACGGGGAGCGCCTCTTAGCCCGACGTGTTGGCCCTGATCAGGACCGTCGCCGCATCGAGGCACTGCCTGACCGAAGCGTCGTGGGCGACCTTGAACGGCCCGTTCTGGTTACCATTTGCGAACTCCACGTTGGCCAGCTTCCGGAGAACGGCTTCTCCGTCGAGAGCGTTCTTGAGTGCATCCAGTTGGTTGACGAGATTGGCCATGGTTCCCCCTCGCTCTCTACGGAGGGCAGCCACCGGATAGGTTGCACACGCCGACACCGCCTCCGAAGTAGAAGTAGGTGTCCCAGCCACTGCCACCGGCCGCACTTGCAATGTCCACGGCGTATCCGCCAAACCCGTAGCTGCCACTTGTTGGAGGCCAGTATTGAGACTGTGGCCCGCAGACGCCGTAGGTATCGCCGAGGCTGTCGTAATCGTTGCAGACGTCCGGATAGAAATTCTCGAAGTATGCCTGCGCGTACCCGCCGCCCTCAGCGATCGTGCAAATGTCCCGGAAGTACGCTTCGTTCTTGTAGCCTAGGGCGATACCGGGGCCGTACCCGCTACCCATTTGCGTTTGCGTGTGAAGACCACTCGGCCAGGTGTCGTAGACCTCCCCGCCTATCTGCATGTACGTCGCGGCCCCCGTTGCCATTGGGCCCTGTACACTGGTGCCCGGGTAGACGTAGGCATCGGGCAGGAGCATGCCTATGGGGGATGAACCGCCGACAGTCGATGTTCCTCCATCTGGGAGAACGTACACGCCAGGCGCCCACACCCACCAACCGGCGTCATACGAATGGTAACCTGCACCCTGCCACGCCTGTATCCCGAACTCCTCCGGTGTATCTCCAATGTAGCCATAGACAAGTGGCATACCGGGAGTCGCTACCGAACTGTACTGCACCCAGCAATCGCCGAGACCACCGTTGTCACAGCATGCGCCCGTCGCGCTGCCCGCATAACAGCCAGTGTAGTATCCGTCCGGCGTCCAGAATATCTGAAGTGTCGGGTAGGTCTCCCCGGCTGCGCCCTGTGCCTGAAATACGGCGACCTCAAAACTCTGGACCGCATTGCCGCCAGATCCCGTGGTGCACTCCTGGGAATCCGGAGAACCATTGAACCAGTTCTCGCACGTGCCAGTCTGTAGCCAAATCTGGTCGTCCGCGTGCTCGTACGTCTCAGGCGTCACGTATACGCTATAGACGGACGTAACGGCCGACATCCCCCAAAATGGAGGTGCCGCGCCCGCCTCAAGGTGCCCGTCGTTGATACCTACTGCGTGTTCATAGCTCAACCCAGTCACGTTGTTCGGAGGCAACTCCCACGAGGCGGGCTGACCCCCGTAGTCGTAGCAGTCGTGCTCAAAAGTCGTCTGACCATAGGGGCTGCAGGACTGAAGACGGCCAGGTCGCGACGACGGACTGATGTAGGCTTGCAACCCTCCCGCAGCCAGAATTTGGGCAACCGTTGGCCGATACTTCGGGATCGTGCCATCGGGACACTGACGCGCACTCCCGTTCTGATCGGGCTCCCCGAGAAACGCCGAGTGCATCAAGACGGTAGGCATTTCTGGCGGCAGTGAAGGCTGTGGCGGCGGCGGAGGCGGCTGCAGGCCTTTCGATGCCAGATGTTTCACTGACCACTGCGCACCGAAGTCGATGCAATCGACTTGCTTACCCGCTCTATCGAGGAACGAATGTCGTATGTCGCTGTCCGCATAGTAATAGGTATCTATGTAGGACTGGATCTCCGCGATTCCAGCCTCTGCATCAGTCGTGCTGTCGAGCTCATTCGTGCTGCCGGCGTCAGACATGTCACCAGCAGTTGATGTCCTCGCCACGAGTAGCAGAAAGAGCGAAAGAACGAGAGCACCCGCAGTGACATGCGTCTTATGCATGGCTTCCCCACTTTATGGAGTTGGAGTTGTGCATCAGTTATGTGTCTATTGCATGCACGTATGGCAGTAGTGCGAGATGCAGCAGTACAGCATCGGACAATCCGTGGCGGCATTCGTGCAACAAGTGGCCCCGGAATCTGTATCTGGGCACACGAATTCATCATTGTTGGCTGCGTCGGTGACGTCGGGCGGTTCCGCCTCGTGCGTGGGTCCGTCGCCGAGCATGCTCTGAGAACTATCTGACTCCGAGGAGTCCGTCGTCAGGCTGCCGTCCTCGTGCTGCGCGCCAGCGTCCTTTCCCCCAACGGCGGCGTCGCCGGCAGAATTGTCAACGCTGCCGTCACATCCCCACGTGGCACCGCAGCACAGAGCTGCAATGGCCAAGGAGGAGGCCGCGCCTAGGTACGTATGTGGAGTTGTGTTGTCGGACTTCATGATTGCACTGCACCAGCCCGAGACTGCGGGAGCCACTGACCACTGGCTCGCCTCGCCCCCACCAGGCGCAGCCCCCATGGCCTCATCAAGGAGCGAAACGCCGAGTGAGCCTACGGGGGGCAGCCACCGACGAGGTTGCAGGTTCCCGTGCCACCACCAAAGTAGAAGTATGTGTTCCACCCGCTGCCGCCCGCAGCGCTCGAAAGGTCAACTGTATACCCACCCCAATTCCCATTTGCATTGGTCGGCCAATACTCAGACTGTGGACCGCACACGCCGCGAATATCGCCGTAGTCCTCGTAGTCCTCACACTCATTGGCGTAGTAGTAATCAAGTACCGCGTTCGAGTACGCGCCCTCGTCACTGATTGTGCACACGTCCCTGAAGTACGCCTCATACTTGTAGCCGCCAGAGCCATTACCGGCTCCCATTTCCGTATTCGTGTGACCCCCATCCGGCCATGTATCGAAGACCTCTCCACCCGCCTGGATGTAGGTAGCTGCGCCTTCAGCCATCGGCCCTTCGTCGACGGTTCCCGGATACACGTACGCTTCCGGCGAGAGGTGGCCGATTGGCGAGGAGCCATTGTTGTCTACGAGGCCACCGTCCGAGCCGTAGTACTGCCCTGGTACCCATACCCACCAACCTGGCTCACTGGGCTCCTTGTAAGCGGCCTGCCAGGCTTGAACACCCAGTTCGACAGGCGGGTCTCCAGCGTAGCCTGGCACAAGCGATTGGCCCGGCACAATGTTGGCACCCACTGCGGTTATCCAACAGTCTCCTGTGTTTGGATACGTCTCACCACAGCATCCGGGGTCCAGCGACCCAGCTGTACACCCAGTGTAGTATCCATCCGGTGTGTAAAAGATCCACAGTTGCGGTATCGCGTTCCCAGATTCAGTGGTTGCGAAACTCACTTCCGCAATTTCAAAGCTCTGGACAGCGTCGCCACCGCTATAGGCATCACATTCGTTGCCGATGCCAAGGTAGTCGTCGTAGTTATACGTAAACCAATTCTCGCACGTGCCCGTTTGCAGCCAAATCTGGTCGTCTGCGTGCTCCCCCCAGATGTTGACGTTCGGGTTGACATACAGCGAGTACACGGGCGTAACGCCCGACATTCCCCAATACGGCCCGACGCCCGCGTCGCCATGTCCATTGTTGATGCCCACGGCGTGCTCGAAGCTAGCACCCGTAGCAATGCCCACTCCATCGGACGGGGGTGCCGCCGCGTAGTAGTAGCAATCGTTCTCAAACGTCGTTTGCCCGGGTCCCGGATTCGAGCCTGACCCATTGCATGACTGCGGACGTTGAGAGTGCTTCTGGAAGTAGCCCGCGAGTCCCCCAGCGGCTGTGATCTCCGCTGCGCTCGGTCGATACTTCGGCACGGTTCCGGGAGGGCACTGCCGGGGATTGCCATTCTGGTCGGGCTCTCCGTGGAATGCCGATTGTACGAGGACGGGTGGCATGTTCGCCGGAAGCGATGGCTGAGGCGGAGGCGTTGGGGGCAGCTTTCCCGCCGACGCAAGGTGCCTCACGGCCCACTGTGCGTTATAGTCGATGCAGTCCACTCGCCTGTTTGCGATGTCTTGGAATGAGTACTGAATATCGCTATCCAAGTAGTACGATTGAATGTAGGCGTCGATCTCGCCTGCGCTGGCGTCGGACGGGGCGCCGGCATCCAACGGGTCCGCAGCCCGCGCCGTCGTGGCCAAGAATCCGGTCAGGAAGCAGGTGAACACCGCCAGAAGGAACCGAGCATACTTCTCGCGCATGACAGCACCCCTCCTCTTTCTTGAAGTACCAGGATCACTGCCCGCAGGTGGCTTCGCAGGTATGAACGACGACGGCGCAACATTGCCCGTGCGGACACGCGGTCAAAGCCGTTGCCTGCGTACAGCAAGTGAGCCCGGAGTCCCACAACGGTGCGGGGCACACAAATTCATCGGCCGCGTCCCAGCTGCCAGCGTCGGAGGTCGAGCCGTCGCTGGGAAGCAGGCTCGTGCTGCTGTCTGACTCCGAGGAGTCCGTCGCCACGCTGCTGTCGAGAGGCGGCACGCCAGTGTCCTCGGCATCGACCACGGCCGCGTCGCTCGGGGAGCTGCTATCGTTGGAACTGGAGCTACATCCCCAAGCGGCTCCGCAGAGCAGCCCCACGCCGGCTAAGCGGATGGCCACGTAACCGTATCCACGTCGAGTGTTGTTGTAGGGCTTCATGATCGACACTGTGATCGCCCGAGGGACCACCATGGCAGTGGGGTTGTGGTGCGCGAATGTGCGCGAAGCGTCCATCCCACCGCTGCAAGCTCCCGAGGATACGTCAAGCGCCCACGTCTGTCTTGGTCCCGTCAACTCCCGTCAACCGCACTCTTCACGGAGGACCATGCCCGCGTCAAGCAGTCGAAACTCTCCTCCGGGAGGGCTACGGATCACGTTGAAACAGCATTCCGCCGCGACTTTCTCGACTGTCAATACTCCCAAAGGGCCAAGGGGGCGCGTCGTAACCTATCCCACCTAAATTCGGGACCAACCCTCTTACTCACGACTCGGCGACCTCGCGAAGGAAGCGCGTCACGGCTGCGTGCCATGATTCATCCTTCGTGAGATCGAGGATGTTCGCGATCTGGTGCTTGACCGTGGACTCGGCTGCGTGGCGCCCACTGGCAATGGCGCCGCGGTCGTCGCCCAGCGCTGCTCGGCGCAACACGTCGGCCCCGGCCGGGGAGAGGTTGTAGCGATCCATCCAGGCCTGTATCACGCGCTCTACCCGGGCCGCGAACCCTGTCTCGATTGCGTGAACCAGGAAGCGCTCCACCACCTTCAACTCGACGGGCTTCACATGGTACGCGGCGCCCAGGCCGTGGGCCGTGTTGATGGTCTCGCGCTCCGTATCGCCGGTGAGCACGAGCGCCGGTGTCGTCGGGTGCGTCTTCCTGTCGTGCGCGAGCACGTCGAGTCCCGAGCCGTCGGGCAGGCCCACGTCGAGGAGGAGCCCGGACCATCGGCCTCCGTCGTCGAGAGCCCGGATGGCCTCCTGGACGCTCCCCGCGACGACAGGCAGGCCATGGGCACGGACCTGTCGCGCGAGACCCCGCGCTGTTGCGGGATGGTCCTCCAAGACCAGAAAGCGTGCTTCGCTCATGGGGGCTACTCCACCTCGTTCAGTGAAGCAGAAATGGCCGAGCGTGGCAGGGCCCGTCACGAGAACGTTGCGTTGACGCAAGGGCCGAAGCAGACCGAGCCGGAGAGTGTCAGTTCACGCAACCAGCGCACCCGGCGGGCCCCCCTGGCGCTCTCTTCCAGGACGTCGCCCGCCGGGCTCACTTGGGTCGTGCGACCCCGCTACGCGCCGCTTCCTCCGCCATGCGGCGCAGCGGCCCCTCCCGCGGCCGGCGCCGGCGAAGACGCTGCTGCTTCCGCGGGTGCCGGACTGGCCCCCTGCGGCACCGCGCCCGCCGCGGCGGGCTGCGCCGCGCTCTGCGTTGCGGGCGTCGCAGGCGTGACCACCAGGGCGACGTTCACGTTGCCCTTGATGGCCTTTTTCTGCGTGGCGCCCATCGTCCCGCGCTGCTTGCGCGTGGCGAGCCCCTTCTGGACCGCGACGGCCTTCGTCT
>VFSW01012545.1_pt1 | contig 11826 bp, 6 predicted proteins | sample 5358111 | NCBI WGS metagenome assembly VFSW01 (sample SAMN11554181, study PRJNA540505) | mine drainage metagenome | isolation source: sediment from site ElyBrook_90M | place: USA: Ely Copper Mine, Vershire, VT | collected 2017 | reverse complement strand
CGCCGCCGAAAGCAACATCAAGCCGCGCGCGGAATTGCAGCTCGGCAAATTCGCCAAGGTGGCGGCCACCGCCGTCGCGCGGGCGAACGTCGAACTGTGGCGCACGCTGGCGGCGGTCGGCCTGGCGGTGTTGCTCTTTGAGTGGTGGTGGTATCACAAGCGGACGGCGTGAAATGCATCGCGGAATGCGGAATCGCCCACGCGGCCTGGTGCTGGATGGGGGGCTGGCGGACGCAACCGTGCTCCCTGACATAATTGAGAGAAGGTCCGAGCCCGAGCTTTCGAGAAAACTGCGCGCGGAATCCACTGGCCGTGCCATTTTCTCGCCCGTGAACGCCCCAAAACGTCTGAGAATCCAAGCGGCGCCGCTTGTCCTCGCGTTGTCAGCAGTGCCGTCGCGGGCCGCGGACTTGTCGTCCTACCGTCGCCGCGGCGTCGATCCGGACTGTTTACTGCCCTCCAAAGACGGTCTTGGCGTTCGAAACATTATCCGCCTGGGAACTCCACGAACCGGCCTGCTGCAACCAACCGGGCCCGGCTTGTGGCAACTTGCCGCTGGCAACGCCTAGCACCGTATCGGCGGCCGCCGCGATCTTCGGCGGCAGGGTCGCCTGCGCAATTGATGTCGGTACGTCGTTACGGCTTACGCCAGCGGCTTGGTTCACGAGGTTGCCGGCGTTGCCCGCGATCTGAACTCCGGCATTGGCCAACAGAAACGTCCCGGCGGCCGCCTTGGCGGTCATGGCGACCGCGGCGGAGCCTTCGACGGTGCCGTACCCGGCAGCCCCGGCAGCAAGGGTGGCGGCGGAACCGAGTTGCGCGAACACCGAGACTCCTCCCACAATCCCGAGCGTCGCAATCGCACCCTGGGTAACTCGCGTGGCTCGACCATAGGCTTCGGCGGAAGCAAGCGCGTCCGCGCGTACGCCCTCGGCGATGAGTTGGTCGGCCCGCAGCAGGTTTCGATAAGCCCGCGCCGCTCGCGGATCACCGGCCAACGCGGCGCCTCGCAGGGAAGCGAGATACGGACCTGTGCCAAAGGGATCGGTTTGGTTGATTGGGTCGTTGTTCACATAGTTGAACAGGCCGTAATCGCCGCCCAAGAAGCCAATTGGGTCTCGCGCTGTCCACTGCCCCGTCTCGGCCGAGTAATCCCGCACGCGGAAGCGCACCAGGCCCGTATCCGGGTCGTAGAGGCCGCCGGCAAAGCCGAAAGGCTGAAAGGCAGGAGCCGTATCCTGCAGGACCCGACCGAATTCGTCATAGTCCAGCGCCTGGGCGATTGAACCGTCGGCGACGTTGATGACGAATCGAACGCTGCCGCGTTCGTCGGAGAGCAGCCGGAAGGTATTGGTGCCTTTGGTGAGAAACGAGGGCACCGCGCCGTCGGCGCCATAGACGAAGCGCAGGGAAACGGTCGAATTGGTGCCGAGTTCCGCAATGGGCAGGTCGCCGTCCCAAAGCCATCCCCGTTCGAGCGCGCCGCTGACGTTCTTGACGATGCGTCGTTCCGCGGCGTCGTTGACGTAAGTGATCGGCTGTCCCGCGCCGAAGGACACGGCTGTCAGGCCGCCGCGCACGTCGTAGGTGTATGTCGTGGTCTGGCCTCCAGCCGTCCGCGTTTGGAGGGCGCCATTACGCGACCAGCCGAACGCGGCGTCGGCATAACTCTGCACGCGATCCTGGGCATCGTAGGCGGCGGTTTCGCCGTTGCGGGTGAGCCGATTGCCATTGGCGTCGTAGGAGTAGCTCGCCGCTACAACGCCGTTCAACGAGACCTGCGACAACCGCCCGGCAAGGTCGTAGGTGTAGTCGAACGTTCGCGTGACGCCATTGATCGTTTCCGTTTTGTTGGTCATGCGATCCAGCGCGTCGTAGGCGAAAGCCATCGTCCAAATCGAGGTGCCGGAGACGCGGGCCGTGTAGTTGGTCAGCAATCCCCGGTCGTCGAACTGCCGCTGATCGCTCACGTTGCCGAGGCGGGTGCTGCTAATGGCGCCGGAAGCGGCGTCGCGCGTGATGCTCAAGCTGCCGGCGTTGGTGAGCAGCAAGTCTCGATCGTAGGCGTAGGTGATCGCCGTTCCGTTGACGGATTGCGACGCTGGGAGGAAGTCCGTGTTCAGCGAAAGGCTGACTCTGCCAGTGATCGTGCCGGACCAGGTGACGTTGGTGGTGAATGCTCCCTGGTAGGCAAGGCGCAGACTGTCGCCGCTCGTGGAGACCACGTTCGTAAGCCGTCCGCTGTCCGGCGCGTAGGTGTAGGTCAGTGTCGGCCCCGATCCGAGGACCACTTGTCTGGGCCGACCGCCTGGGCCGACGCTTTGCAGCACGTTTTGGCCGTCCGGCAATTGGACTTGCGTGAGGTTCCGGTCCGCATCGTAACCGAAGTGGACCGATTCATCGGCACCGTTGACGACTGGCGGGATATAATTGGTCACTAGGCCGACAGCATTGTATTCAAAACGATGCGCGGGTCGTCCGGGCGGCGTCAGTGCGGTGACGCGAGACTCGGCATCGCTCTGAAATGTCACCACTTGGCCATCCGGCAGGGTCGCCGCGACCAATCGGCCGGCGTTGTCGTAAGTGTACTGGTTGGTGCGGCCGAGCGGATCGGTGATGAGGCTCAAGCGGCCGAGCGAGTCGTAACTGCAGGTCGTTCGCCGAATCCCAACCGAGCTGGTGTTGTCAATCTCGGCTACCCTCCCTTGCGCGTCGTAAAGAATGTCCATAATCCCGTCGCCCGCAGCCTCCCGGTGAATCGTGCGGCCGAGGCCGTCCAAACCAATGACCAGTCTTCGGCCCGCGGGCGACGTCAGAGTGAAGAGCCGGTTCGTGCCGTCATAGGTGGATGTGTAGGTTCGGCCATTGACGCTGGCGCTATTTGAAAGCGAGGCAATGGAAAAGGGATTGCTGCTGTCGAATTGGACCGCCGAGCGCGACGCTGTGGACGTCCCGGTCAATCCGCCCGGCAATCGAAAGCTCCCGCCGGCCGCCACTTGTGTCGCTTGCGGGAAGCGCGAATCACCGGCCGTGGTGTCGTTGACAAGAGTCCCGTCGCTGTAGGTGGTGGACGACGCGCCACTTAGCGCCAGGACGGTGGTGTTCGAGGTTCCGTCGGGATTGACAGCGGCGATGGCGGTGTCGCCGCTTGTCTGGAGGGTGAGCACGCGCCCGACCACAGTCGAAAGTGTGGTTGAGGAAGTGATGGCGATCGAGTTGCCGCTGTTTGCGGAAGCCATGTCGTATCCGCCGCCCCGCGGGTCGCGGATTTGGGTTACCAAGCCGTTGGTATCGTAAGCCACCGTGTAGGTGTCCGTCAGCGGGCCGGTGATGGAAGTCAGCAGCCCGCCCGGGCTGTAAGTCAGAGCAGTAGCTTCGCCGACCGGGTTGGTCACGGCGTTGAGAAAACCGTTCGCATCGAGGCCGAGCGTGGTGCGCTGGCCGTAGGGGCCGACAATGGCCGTGGGGCGGCCGGCGCCATCGCGTTCGATGTGTGTGACCAAGCCGTTGGCATCGTGGAGGTCGGTGATCTGGTTGTTGGCGTTGTAGGCAAACGACCAGTTCGTCCAACCGGTCAGGCCGTCGAGGGTGCGCAGGTGCAAACCGTGCGCGTCGAAGATGTAAACCTCGCTGGCATCTTGCGCGGGAATTTCCAGCTCCTGCCCGTCAAAACCGGCGGCGGCAGAGCCGAAACGGTGAGGGATATGGTCGTTGCCCACCAGGGTCACGCTGCCATCCGGCCCGAGCGCGAGGTTCACCGCGGATTCCGGGAACAGCACCTGCAGCGGATTGGCGCCAATTCGGGAAGGCGGATAGGGAGTTGAAACGGCTGTCCCAGAGAAACGGCCGGCCAGGCGTTGCAGGAAGCCATCGGGCGTGATGCGCCAGATGACGCTCGCACTGGAAAAACCGGCGTAAGCCTGGGCGAAAGTCACGGAACCGTCGGAGGAGGCCCAGAGGCAGTTCGGACCCGCGAGGTTCCCGTAATAACTCGCGAACGTGGCCGCGTTGGTCCCGTCGTCACCCGGGATCGACTCATACCCGACGCTGGTGACGGGAACAGCGTTCATGACCATCCCCAAGGTGCCGTCGCGGGCGATTCGGTAGATGCCTCCCACCAACCCAAAGTTCCAGTACGGTGAGACGTAAAGCGTCCCGTCGGGCGCCGCCGCCAACGCCGCGATCTGGGTGAGCAACGCGGTGCTCGCCGTCTGACCCATTTGCGTGCGCCACTGGCTTTGATTCGCCAGATTCCCGCGCTGGCCCGCCACCGTGTAAATCCGGCCATCCGGCGCCACCTTGCGGATGAAGTTGGTGCCGCAGGTATAGGCGCCCGGTGGGCAGCCGGCGTTCCAGAAATCGTCGTAATAGACCGTGCCATCGGGTCCGACCGCGAGGCAACCGGTAACGGTCGGTTGCGTCATCGCGTGACTGGCAAGAGTCCCATCGGGCGGATACGAGTAAGGATACGGGCCGCCATCGCCGAGGACCTTGTGCAGGATGCCTTGCGGATCAATCCGGCCGATCGTGTATTTGTTGCGAAAGTAAAGCGATCCGTCCGGGCCGACCGTCATGTCCGTAACCATGCTGAAGGCCGCCAGCAGTGCCGGCTGGCCATCTACGGCTCCGTAACCCGCGAAATCCACGGCCACCACACCGGCATCCGAGGGGTTTCCTGACAGGTAGGTGAACTGGCCCTGGGGATTTATCTTGCAGAACCGGGGATAATTGGAGTCGTCGAAATTGGCCAGCAAGAAGAGCGTTCCGTCCTGCCCAGCCGCCGCATTGAGCGCCGAGGTATAGTGGGGCACGCCGCTCAGGCCGGGCACCGTGTTCATACCATTGGCCAAGCGATCTTGCCTCAGCACCGTGCCGTCGCCCAGGTAAAGGAGCCCGCCCACCGGGTCGTAGGAATGGTGCGGCGTCAGACTCCAGCCCCCCAGGCCGAGGGCGCGGTGGTCGGGGACGGTCAACAACCGGGAAAACGGGACCGAGACGCCAAACCCGGTCTGGCTATGTCCAGCGGCGAAAGCGGTTTGGCCATAGCTAGCGAACAAGGGTTGGCTGTTAACCAGGCTCTCGAACGTGTTCATGGCAAAGCCAGAATAGTCGAACGGAGTTTCGAGGATGATCCGACCCGAGGCCATGTGACTGCCACCGACGAAACGCCCGTAGGCATCGTAGCCATCCCAACTGAAGGTGGCGGTCGGCACCATTCCGAGTTGCTGGTCGACGGACCGGCCCGCCACTTCAAATTGAACCTCCAGGCCCAGGACGTTCGTGGGCGGGGGCCAAGCGAGCGCCTGAACGACGACTTGGGCGTTGGCCCGGTAATCCGGCACCCGCGCGCTGGAGTAGTGCAGCGCCACGGGCACGCCCACCAGCGGAATACTCTCCCCGAAGACTTGCGTCGTGAAGTTCACGTTGCCGTAATTGTTCGGCGTGCCGTCGCTAGGATTCGACTGCGGTTTCGGGCCGCCACCCCCGGCGCTGGGATTACCATTAGGTCCATTGCCACCGGGTCCGTTACCAGAGGCGGCCCAGTTCCAATCCCAGACTGAGAAGTGAGAAAGCGGCACGCGCCAGATGGACTGGCCCGGCGAGTAAGTGGAAGCCAGTCGCTGCAACTCGGCCGTGGTGAAAGAGGCGGCGGCCAGCGCCGTGGCGTCCGCAATCACGTTGCTGCCCGTCAGTTGCACCTGGGCCAAGCCGTTGGTCACGCCGATGATCTGGATCAGCAGTCCGTTCTCCTGCGGCACCCACGCAGCTTGATCTCTGTCGTAGTAACCGCTGGGCACCAGCATCCCCACCGGAACCTTCAGGAAGTTCTCCACGTAACCGAAAACCGGCTGATTGAACTGGATGAGTTCCGCGCCGGAGGTCAATTCTTCTTCGGCGTTGAATTCGGCACAGAACGTGTAGGCACTCGTCGGCGGCAGGACCGCCGGCATGGCAGCGGGTCCGTTGGCGCCGACGGTGTACTCTGTCAGGTGCAGAGTCAGGCCGCTCACTGGATGTGTGTTGCCATCGGGCATTACCAGGCTGGCGGTGGTTCCGGGGGGGAGGAAGACCCGCGTGGTGCGTGTCCCATCGGCATCGGTTTGCGGGCTGCCCGCAGCCATCTGCGGCGGCGCGTTGGAGCCGAAGATGACCGGCGTGGCTACCGGATCCAGCGGCACCAGCGCCACGTCGGGAACAGTGCGGAAATCCTGAAACGGCGCCTCGACCCGCCGTTGCGCCGAGCAATAGCCGGGGGCTTGGAATTCAACCGTGAAAAGCCCGCCGTTGACGGCCAAGTCGAACCTGCCATCCGGCCGGGTGAAGGAGGAGCCGTACTCCGGATGATTGAGCACTGTCACGCGGACGCCGGGCAGCGCGGACTGGTCGCGCTTCATTACCCGGCCGCGGACGACCGCGGCGCGAGTCGGCGCGATGGTGCCGGGCACAACGCCGATTTGAATCGGGTTCGGGCCGGTGTAGAGAAATGCCGTGGAGGAACCGAGGTCATTGAAGGTGTTGGGCGCCAGCGGAGATGCGACACTTATCGGATCCGGCGGCAACGGGATGAGCTTGAGCCGGTAGTAATGCTGCGTCGTACTGGGCGGCACGGTGATTTGAAATCGCTGGCCGGCCGGCAAAGGCGTGCCCAGCACCGGCGTCCAGGCGGCGTCCGGTCCCAAGGTGTCGCTCTGCAACAGCTCGAACCCAGGTACCGCGCTGCTCCAGGAAAGAGTCACCGAACCGTCGGCGTTGCGCTGCTCGAACAGTGGCACCGGCGACACCGTCACGCGCAGTTGCTGCGTGGCTGACAACGTGCCGTCAGTCGCGAAGAAGGTGAACAGGTTCTCGCCCAACTGCGCGGTCACGGGGGTGAGCCGAAAGATGCCGAGCGCACCATCGAGCGTCGCGTTGACCAGCGGCGTGACCGCGCCGTAGGTGAGCGGCTTGCGGTTGGGCGAACGGGCCTGGAATGAGACCTGCAACGGACCCGCCACGATGACGATGTGGGCGGGCAACGGACACCAGACGGGCGGCAGATCCTCCGCCGGCACCGGGTAAAGATGAAAGAGGCGGCTGGTTCCGGTGACCGGCAAGGTGACGGAGAATTGGCCGTTGCTAAAGACCGGCGTCGCCGGCACCGCCTGCCAGAGCAGGCAATCGGACAATTCGTCCACACTTTCGAGAATCGAATTGGGGGGCGGATTGGTCCAAGTCAGTTGCACGGTTGCAGCGTCGGTCATTCTGACCTGCAGCAGCGAGCCGGCGCGGAGCGCCGAGACGCTCGAAAGAATGAGGAGGAAGGTAGTGAGGCCAATTACTCGATGAAGGATCGCTGTGGCGCGTTTCATGGGATGGTGGGTTTCAGTTTAACAAACCCGCCAGCGGCGTGGCGACGAGAACGCACCACGGCTGGCGTCGGAGATTCCTCGTCAGATTCACACCCAAGAACCAATCGGCCCAAGCTCGAATAGCCCGGAGGCGAGCTGATCACACCCAGACTATGAGGCATCCTCAATCACAAAGCGATGGCCCGTTTTTCCACTTTAAGTGAAATCGGGAAGACGCTCCAGGATGGTGTTCGAGCCGCGGTTCGTCCCGGCGAATTGAGCGCCGCGAGCCTGTTTTCGGCTACGATTGGTGGGCGCTTCTTTGCAGCGCGATCAGGCATTTGGCGGGGACACACTCATCCGCCCTCACGCAAAACAACCGACACGGTGGCAAGCCCGTGTAGGCCACCAACGCCTCGATATTGCCGGCGCCGGGAAATCGGGCCCCGGACTCCCAAGAATTGACCGTGGAGACGGAAACGCCCAGATCGGCGGCAATCCTTTTGAGGGGAATCTTGTTCTTGCGGCGCCAGATGCCAAAGGCGGTCGCGAAGCTGGCGCGAACATCACACTCAAGAAGCGGCGGTTGGGCCACGGCCGGAGGCTAACTCAATGCCGGTTTGCGCGCAAACCAGGGTTCGAGGACCCGGCAGGCTTCCCGCGCAGCCCGTGCGGGCCAACCGCCCACGGTTCCGCGGCCGCACGCCAGCCCGATTTGGGTGAAAGCAAGGAGAAGAGCGCTTCACGGGGTGGTCGGGCGCGAGGACAGCATCGGCTGGCGGCTCTGCTGCTCGGGTTGCGATGGCATCACAAACCGCTCGCAAGAAGGGCGATGGATATTGAAAACGAGGGCGCGTAGGAGTAGAAAGCTGGCGTGAATGTGGCCTTGCCAGGGCGGATTGAAGCCAAGCTCACCCTGCGCGAAGCGAAGTTGGACCTCGCGGCCGGCATGTACTCAAGCGGTCGCGTGACCATGGGCACGGCCGCCGAGGTAGCGAGTTTGTCCATCCCCGAGTTCCAGCGCGAACTGGGACGCCGACATGTGCCGATCAACTACGGCCCGGCCGAACTTGCGGAGGATATCCAGGCGGCACGTGAGATTGCCCAAGGATGATCGTCGTCAGCGACACCTCGGGCATCTCGAATCTGCAAACGATCGGCTGCGCCGGCCTGTTGCCCGCACTTTTTGGCCGCGTGGCGATTCCGCCTGCCGTCCTGCAAGAACTGCAACGCTTCCACAACGACCTTCCGCCGTTTCTCGAGGTGATCGCGCTGGCGCTCGAGTTGCGGGCCGACCGCTTGCTGTTGGATGAAGCCGTCGGCCGAGCCGTGGCACGCCGTGAAGGGCTTCGGTTGGTGGGAGTTGTCGGCGTTCTGCTGGCTGCGAAACGGCGTGGGCCGGTTCCGATCGTGCGCCCGTTGCTGGACCGGCTCCGGTCCGAAGCGGGTTTTCGAATCAGTCGGGATCTGCATGGCGGCGCTTTGCGGGAGGCTGGCGAATGAGCCGGCGGCACGGTTGAGAACCAGCGCGCAGGCCAGCTAGGCGGCGGCTTTTGACGAGCCGCGCCGGAAGCGAGTCTTGATCGTCAGCGAACTGATCCGCTTCATGTCCAGAATGTGGATGTGACCGTCCGAGCCGATCATGACGATGGTGCTCTTCTCGGGGGTGGTCATCACCTGCTCCGGATGGTCCACCGGGATCGCGCGCCCGTCCACGTGGATGTCGAACGGTCGGAACGGCGTGCGACGCAGAGCGCCCTCGAAGCTGCTCGCAAGCATGGCGGCAGTGTAGCACCGGGATTTGAATTCACAATCACCGACCTGCGAGGCAAATTGCATTCACAATGCCAAACGAGATTCCGAAGGGAAAGAAAGACCACTGGTTTCGAGACGGGATGACCTGCGGCGGCAGCTTCTGGGGGGCGGGACTGCCGCTCTTGGTCCTTATGGTCGTCTTCGCCGGCATTCTCTTGGCGAGCCTGAATTCCAGTAAGCGCAAGCTCCAGCAGCAAGTCGTCCTCTACTGCGCCCAGGACCAGGATTTCGCCGAACCGATCCTCAAAGACTTCGAGAAAGAGACCGGCATCCAGGTCCGCGCGGTTTATGACAGCGAGGCGGTGAAGACGGTCGGGCTGGCGAACCGGCTCCTCGCTGAGCGGGCGCATCCGCAGGCCGACCTGTTCTGGGGCAACGAGGAGTTTCGCACGCGCCAACTCGCCGCCGCCGGCGTGTTCGCCACCAACGATTGGACAACGCTCACCGGCTACCTCCGGATGCGGATGTTCGTCGTCAACACGAACCTCGTGAAACCCGACGCGGTGCCGCGCTCGCTCAACGACCTGACGAACGCCGTTTGGCGCGGCAAAGTGGCGCTGGCCTATCCGCTGTTCGGTACCACCGCGACGCATTTCCTCGCGCTCCGCCAGGTCTGGGGCGAAGCGCGCTGGCTGGAGTGGTGTCGAGCGTTGGAGGCGAACCAGCCCTTCGTCGTGGACGGCAATTCCGTCGTGGTAAGTCTGGTGGGCCGTGGCGAGGCCTGGATCGGTTTGACCGATTCCGACGACATCGCCGCCGGCCGGCGCGAGGGGTTGCCCATCATCGCGGCCAGCCTGGGCCAGGACACGCTGCGCCTTCCGAACACCGTCGGCATCGTTCAGAGCGCGCGGCACCGCGCCAACGCCGAAAGACTCGCCGCCTATCTCAACCGAGCCGAGGTGAAGGAGCGTCTGGCGCAGGCCAACGCCTTCGCTCCGCTGAAGCCCAGCGATCCGCGCGGTTTGACGGTCAACTGGGACGCGTTGCTGGCCGACCAGCCCGATGTCGTGCAGGAACTCCGGCAAATCTTCCTCCGGTGAGTGGCTGGCTGGATGGGTAGGCCGGGCTTGCGCCGGTTTGCTGGCCGCGCTTTCGCGCCCCGGCGGCGCGGTGCCGGGGATTCGCCCCGGCTACGAAGCCCGCGCTGGGCCGTGTGTTTCGCGCCAGGCGGCGATGACGGAGAACAGCATGGCCAGGAGGATGATTCCCGCGACGACCAGCAGAGAGAGGCCGGTGGGGATTTCCATCTGGAACCAGAGCGGCGGTTCGCGGTCGTGGGGATCGAGCAGCATTTTGCCGCCGATGAACGCCAGCACGAAGGACAGGCCGGTCTTGAGATAGCGGAAGTAGCCGAGGGCCGCCGCCAGCACGAAGTACAGCGAGCGCAGGCCGAGAATGGCGAGGACGTTTGACGTGAACACGATGAACGGCCGGGTTGTCACGCCAAAGATGGCGGGGATCGAGTCCAGCGCGAACACCAGGTCCGTGGTCTCGACCATCAGGAGCACCAGCGCCAGCGGCGTCAAGGCCCGCCGCCCGTCCCGGGCGACGGTGAAGCGTTGGCCGTTGAACTCGCTCGTGACCGGCCACAGTTTGCGCGCGAGCCGGAGCACCACGTTCCTCTCCGGCTGCACGCCTTCGCCGGCCACGAACAGCATTTTGACGCCGCTGAAGACGAGGAAGGCGCCGAAGAGGTAGAGCGTCCACTGGAAGTGTTGCACCAGCGCCGCGCCCGCCGCGATCATCACGCCCCGCATTCCCAGCGCGCCGAGGATGCCCCAGAACAGGACGCGGTGCTGGTACGCCGCCGGCACCCGGAAGTAGGCAAAGAGCAGCGCGATGACGAAGACGTTGTCCATCGAGAGGGACAGCTCGACGAGGTAGCCGGTGACAAACTCCATCGTTTCGCGCCGCCCCCATTGCCCAACGAGCGCCGGCGCGAGGAAGAAACCGAACGCCAGCGCGACCGCCATCCAGAGGAGCGTCCAGCCCAGGGCCTCGCGGAACTGGACGACGTGGGCGTGGCGGTGGAAGACCCCAAGGTCCAGCGCGAGGAAGAACAGCACGCCCACGACGAAAACCACCCAATGCCAGCGGGTGGCTTCGATCAGCGCGGCCATGCGGAGACGGCCCGCTCAGGCGCGTGCCGGCGCCGGCGCGGTCGGGGGTGCCACCGGGGCGGGGACTGCCTGCGAGCCGATGGCTGGCCGCTCGCCCTTGTGCCACCACAAGACCAGCGCGCTGGCGATGTAGATCGAGGAGTAGGTGCCGGTGATGATGCCGACCAGGAAGGTGAAGGCGAAGTCGTTGATGGCGCCGCCGCCGAACAGGTAGAGCGACATCGTGGCGAGGAAGACCGTACCGGAGGTGATGATCGTGCGGCTCAAGGTCTGGTTCAGCGCCTGGTTGATGACTTCCTTGAACGTGCCGCGCACGCCCAGTTTCAGGTCCTCGCGGATGCGGTCGAAGATGACGATGGTGTCGTTGGTGGAGAACCCGATGATGGTCAGGATGGCGGCGACGGTGGTGGTATTGAATTCCCGCCCCGGCCCCCACAACCCGGTGAGGCAGTAGCAGCCGATGGTCATGAAGACGTCGTGGAACACCGCCAGCACCGCGCCGACGGCGAAGGAGAATTCGTAGCGGAAGGCGATGTACACCAGGATGCCGAAGAGCGAGAGCA
>VFSW01012544.1_pt1 | contig 11827 bp, 8 predicted proteins | sample 5358111 | NCBI WGS metagenome assembly VFSW01 (sample SAMN11554181, study PRJNA540505) | mine drainage metagenome | isolation source: sediment from site ElyBrook_90M | place: USA: Ely Copper Mine, Vershire, VT | collected 2017 | reverse complement strand
GAATCAGAATCCTCGGATTACGAATGAGCGCCCGCGCTAGCGTGGTTCGCTGTTTTTGCCCGCCCGAGAGCGTGATTCCGCGCTCGCCGACGATCGTTTCATAGCGCCCCGGAAAATCCGAGATGTCGCCCGCGATATTTGCCACGTGCGACGCGTCTTCCACCGCTTCCAGCGTCGCCTCCTCCGCGCCAAACGAAATATTCTCGCGCAGCGTGTCGCTGAACAAAAACGCATCCTGCGGCACAAAACCAATCGCTCGACGCAGCGCCGCCAGCGGCCAATCGCGAATCGATTTGCCGTCGATAAAGAGCGTGTCGGGCGGAGTTTCCCAGAGTCGCGCGATCAGTCCCGCCAGCGTCGTTTTCCCGCTCCCGGTTGGGCCTACAATCGCGACTGTCGAGCCCGCTGGAATATGCAAATTGATATTCCGCAGCACCGGCTCATTCAAAGCGGCCTCAGAATCCTTGCCGGTCGCGGCCGGTTGGGTCCCATTTCCGCTTCGAGTTGTAGGATAAGTGAAGGTCAAATTGCGAAATTCAATGTCACCTCGAATCTCTGCCGGCGCCTCTTTTCGCACTCCCGCATCGCCGATTCCCGGTTCCACGTCCAAAACGTAGTTCAATCGGCCCATCGACGCCGCGCCGCGCTGAAAAATATTCGTCACGAAGCCGAGCGCGATCATCGGAAACACGAGCTGGCCCACAAATGTATAAAATGCGATCAGCGCCCCCAGCGAGATGTGGCCCTGCACCACCATCCGGCTGCCTCGCCACAATACGAATACAACCGAAAATCCGATGATCGTGGACAGCGGGGGAAAGAACAGGCTCCAGGCGCGAATCATGCGTATGTTCTGCCCCACGTACTGCTTATTTGCTTCGTCAAACGACTGCGCCTCGGCCTCCTCTTGCCCATACGCCCGCACCACGCGTATTCCGGCCAGGTTCTCCTGCGCCTTCGCGGAAAGTGTGGCCAGCATCGCCTGAATTTTTGCTTGCAGTTCGTGAATTTTCGTCCCGAAATACCTGACGGTGATGAATACAAAGGGGACCGGGAAGAGCACCTCGAGAGTGAGCAGCGGCGATATCTTCGCCATCACTGCAAGGGCCACCGCCATGCCCACCAATGTCGTCGCGCTGTACATGATTCCGGGACCAAGGACCATGCGCACGGCGCTCAAATCGTTGGTGCAGCGCGACATCAAGTCGCCCGTGCGATTGCGCACGTAAAACTCCGGCTCCAGCTTCACCAGGCGCGCCAGCATATCGTTTCGCAGATCGTATTCAATGTCGCGTGAAACTCCTATGAGAACCCAGCGCGACGTAAATGAGAAAATGCCCTTCACCACCACCACGCCTACCAGCATCAGGCAAAGAATCCACAGCGTGTGACGGTTTTGCGGCTGATAAAAATAGAGAATCGGTTTCAGCGCAGAGTGCCACAGCGTTATTGCTCCAGCGTGCGAGGCCTCGGTGAGGTTGGGCATGGGTTGCGGCGATCCCTTGAGGCAATCGATGATCGAACCGATAATCAGCGGCGGAAGCGCGCCAATCAATCCCATCACCGCCAGCATCAGCAACCCGAACGCAGTCGCGCCCTTATACGGCCCCAAATAAGGGATCAGCCGACGCAACTCTGCTGCTGCGCTGGCTTTCTTCTGCGGCTTCTTCGCCGCGCTGATTGTTTGTGCCACAGTGCTCATTATTGCGATGTCGAGTCGATCGGTTCGAGCGTCGACACCTCCCCTAGGAATTTAGTAAAACTCCGGTCCAGCATCTGGTAACGCTTCGCTTCCGGGTTCCAGCGCACTCCATAAGTCAGAACGTAGCCGCCTGCGGGTTTTTGCAGCGGCGTAAAATACATGGTAAGACCCTTTTTTGCGTCCTGCTCGTACTGCAGCCGCCAGCCATTCACGGGCGAGAGCGGTTGGCCGCCCAGGAATCCGGCAGGATTCTTGAAATGTTCGTCGCAGAGAAACACTTCCTTCCAAGAATTTCCGCCCTCATTCTCGATGATTCCTACGCGCGTCACCAGGTTCCCCGGGACGATCCCATCCGGCGTCTTCTTGATGCGATTGACGACCAACGCTTCCTGCTTGCCGTTTTTCGCCAGATCGCCATAGGCGATTACTTCTGTTTCCGTGCCGAACAGCTTCTGCGTCACTTGATCCACTTCCGGCGGATAGGAAGGCGCAGCGGGCTTCGCGGCGTCTTGCGCGATTGGATGCTGGCTGCTGCCGCAGGATGCGAGGAACAGGAACGCGCCACATCTCGTCAACAAGTAGAATCGTCGCATCGTTCTCCTCGAGGAGTTTTTGAACGCCGCTCTTCTTCAGCCACGCGCCCAGTCTCGTGCCCCACCGAATCATTCATCGCCTGCCCATCGGCTCCAGCCGGTCGAAAGAGGTGCGAAGCGATTCTAACGTGTGCGCGCTTCTGACGGAAGCGCCGCGTTAGCGCGCGGCGAGTATTTCCTCCATGCGCGCCTCAAAATTCTCTTCGCCTTCCGACCATAATCTATAGCGCTCCACCGGCAGCGCGGATTCGATTCGCTCCATCCAATTGTAGAGCTTGCGGATGTTCTCGCGCGTTTTCTCGTGATATTTCCGCAAGTTTTCCGGCTGGGACATCAAAGCGACAAAGTTCTCTTCGTCGGGGTGCTCGAGACGCCGTTCCCGCGCGCCCGCGAAGCCCAGCAAGCCCGCATGTCCGGTAAAAACATGCTCGAAGCCGGCATCCACCAGAAAATGTCCCTGCTCCTGTGAAAGGCCTTCGTCGAATTCGTCGCCGTAACAATTGATTGCCAGAGGCTCCGGTTTCAATTCCCAGCGATTGCCGCGCGCGTCGTACATCCACAAATCCCACCACGCCTGCGTTTCGTACGAGGAATCGCTGATGACATCTTCGCTGGCAAGGTCGACGACTACCTGTGCGTCGTATGCTCCCGAGCGCAAATCCTGCTCAAGGATTGGAGTTTCCGCCGTGTCGACCGCTCGAATGACAAGTTCACTAAATCCCGGGCGTTCCGTGGAAACAGGAACCGTCTGTAAGAATGTTTTCCAGCGATCGAGCAGCGTCTCCTCGGAGAAATCCCTCACCCAGATGCTCGCATACGCGCGATTGGCCATGCACAGCATTATACCGGATACGGGGACAACGAGTTAAACGTTGGGATGCTAAGGGCCACAGGGAGGGAACGCGCTTACTTCTTTTCTGGCGGCTTTTTCCCTGTGCCGACTTCCGAAGAAAGGCCCAGGAGCCGTTGGCGCAGAGTTTCGCCCAGCCCCGCAAATACGTCGGCGCAAGTGTCGCGCAGGCGCTCTTCCGCGGCTCCGGAGAGAGTTTCGAGCACGGCTTTCGAGTGCTGGCCAAGCGTCGTAGCCGACGCGAGGAGCCATGAGTTGGAAGTATTTTCGAGACGTTCCTTATACTGCTCGATCGATTTCTCGACGGAGCCTTTCATCTGCTCGAGCCACGCCGCCTGTTCCGCCTCACGCCTGGCATAGAACGCTTCAACGAGCGGCTTCAACTGTTCTTCTAGATGCCGTCGCGCCAGTGTCGCGCCCTGCACCATTCTTTATTCAAGATGCCCGTCAAACTCGACCAACGCTTTGTCCGCGCCTTCTTTCATGCTTGCCTGATTCTGTTCGGCGGAAACTTTCGCTGCTTCTTCGAATTGCGCCAGGCTTTCGCTGGTGATGCGGCGAAGCTCGTCTGTGACGCTCGCTGCCACGGTTTTTGCCGTCACTTCCAGTTGCTCGCGAGTGCGCTCCTTGATTTCCCTTGCGTCCTCTTCAATCATGCCCTGCGCATGCTCCACGTAGCTGCGGCTGTAGTGGTCGAGCTCGGAGCCGAACATTCGCGAAACTTCGGCCGCGCGCTCGCGCATTCCGGCGGTCGACTGGTCCATCATTTTTTCGAGCGTTGCCTGCATGCTCGTCTGCGCTTTTTTCTGATACCACTCGGATGCTTTATAGAGCGCTTCGAATGTGGAATTCGTCGCGTCCGTGGTCTTGGTTTCGAGTTCTTCTTCGACACGAGTCAGCGCGGCGCGGCACGTCTGCTCAAATTCAGCGGGCAATTCCACGCTCTGCTGGCGCATGCGCTCGAGCGAGGCCGTGAGCGCCTGTTCGGAGGCTTCGTGCATTTGCGCGCGGAACTGATGGAGCGCATCCTGGGCGTGCTGGTTCGCATTCGCAAGTTGCTCGCTCGATTGCCGCGCGCGTTCATAATGCGGCGCGAGTTGTTGCTCCACTTGTTCAGCCAGCCGCTTCAGCGCGCTATCGGCTACGTCATTGATAGGTTTGTCGAGTTCGCCAGCCTTCTTCTGAATCACGTCGTCGACGCGGCGGTTCAGCTCCGCCGTCTGCGACGCCAACAATCCATCGAGATGTTTTTGCGCTTCGTCGAAAGCCGCGCGCGACATTGCCTCCATCTTCGCCGATGTCTCTTCGGCGCGCCGTACGGCCTCGTCCGCTTTGCCGATCACGCCCTCGGCGCGCGTGCGCTCCTGTTCGAGTCCGGAGCACAACTCGTCCAGATTTTTCTGCGCCTCGGACGCCGCATCGTTGAGCAATCCCTGCAATGATGCGCTTCTCGCGGAGATTTCCTGCTCGGCTCGCGCCGTGGCAGCCTGAGAAATCTGATTTAATTGCTCGCTCATTTGCGCTGACGCGCCGGTCAGCGCCTGATCGAATTGTTCACGCCACTTCCGCGCGGCCGCTTCGGACTCCGCGTTTAAATTCTCGCGTGATTGCGCCTGGAGCTTGCCTGCTGCGTCTTCAATTTCTTTGCGCCACGCCGCCAGCCGCGCCTGTCCGGCCTCATCCAACTGCCGGAGCATGTCTTCGGTCGGCGCGATAACGGCACCCACCGGCTGCGCGATGGGCAAATTGGCCGTGGCCTGTTCGACCGCGTGCTGCACCGATTGTTTCACCGCGTGTTCCACGGTTTGCTGCACGCTTTGCTGTATAGTTTGTTCGGCCAGCTTTGCCGCGGATTTTTCCACCACGCGTTCGACGGCGGCGCGCACTTGCGCGTCCAATTCTTCCGGCTTCGGAGTGGATGACTTTTGCGCCTGCTCGAATGCAGCGAGCGCATTTTGCACCACCTGCTGCGTCGCTTTCTCCACAAGCTGCTGCAACGATCCCTGCACGGCGTTTTGAACCGCGCTCTGAACCGTCGCTTGCACGGAGCTTTCCGTGGCTTTGGTTACCGACTCCTCGACGGCGTCGTTTACGGCGGTGCGAACGTGCGCTTCTACTTGCTCGCGCGCGGTCCGCACTTCCTGCGCAACCGCTCCGGCTGCGTCGCTTTGCATTGTGCGCCGCAAGTGCTGTTTCGCTTCCGCGAGCAGCCGCGCCATCTGACGCGCCACGGACATCGTGTCCTCTGCTTGCGCCGGCCCGGGCAGCACTCGTACGTTATCTTCTGCGGACACGTTCGGTGCATTCGCACGCGACTCCATCTCGATTACAGGCGCTTCTGATGCAGGGCGCGCGTGGCTCAACGGCTCTTTTGCAGATGCCGGCGGCGGCACAGGAATTTCAATAGAGATATTTTTTTCGTCGGGAAGCGGGAACCAATCGGCGGGCGGGAAGGCGATGCCCCAGGCATTCCCGGGCACTGTAAACTGGACGCCAATCTGGAAGAGTTCGCGCACGGTGCGCGGGCGTTGCACCCATGCCACAGTCGCTTCCACGGTTCGCGGAGGGGCGTCCGATTCCGCGCGCGGGATCTCAATCGTTATCTGGGAGTTCTTTGGAACGTAATGTTTCGACTGGTACTTACAGCCGTGGCAGTTGACCGACACGGTCGAAGTGCGCTCTTTGAATGCCTGCCCCAGGGCATCCACGCCGATCACCGTTACTGGGATGGCCTGCGCAATTCGCGTGCTTCGACGCTTCTGAATGTCCGCGTCGTTTGATGCCATTGACTCGGTCACACACTTCTCCTCGGAGGCAGTTTCCTAACATACCATTCGGAGTATCCAAACATAGGCCTGCGAGGTACAGGTGACGCGAAAAGGGTAACTTCCGGGAGTTTATTCTCGTCGGCGGCTTGCGTGAGGGCATGGCGTTACTGAGCAACTTCCGCGGCTCAACGGCGGTGGATTTGACGCATGGTGGCACGAGAGTTATCAGAGATTCAGTGCGTGCCCGACGAGCCTTTACCGCCCCCGAAAATCGCGTCCTTGATTTCTTTCGCGATCCAGAGCGGTCCAACCAGAAAGTAAATAACGCCCTGGAAAAAGGCAGGCTTGTTGCCCTCGATACGGTGCCCGCCGAAGAGAAAGATCCACCCCAGAATGAACAGCGCCAGCCCTATCTCCCAGCGGAGCATAAATAACAGCACAATCCCGGCAATCACCAGCGGAATTCCAATGCCGTGGCAGACCTTGTTCCAGACATTCGTGTGCTCATGGTCATAGCGAGCCATGTATTCGGACAGAGACGCCATCGCGGACCTCCAACGCAATCTTAGGCCAGCTTATAGCGCAGGTATCCGGCGCACGCAAGCAGACGCAATCTCGCACGGGAATCTGTTGAGTAAATTCCCATATCGGATAAGCCGCGTTCGAAATGGGAATAAATGACTGCCTTCGGCCACTCTTCTGTGACCTAAACGTTGACCTAAACGTTGTGCGCGCAACTACTTCAAAAATTCGCCTGATTGGTCGCGGTTGTGCACTCACGGATAGAGGCTCAGTAAAAAATGCGCATTCCGCGAACTGCATACAAGAATCAGGCGCACGTATTTTTGAGCTCATGTCCAAGCGGGAAGATCTGGGCAATACATCGCCGCCCGCGCTAGGGAGCGTATTGGCGTCGAAAGTTGGGTCATCCAGTCCGCCCTACTTAGAATTCGGCAACTTTTAATCTGCGGCGTCATTGTCAACCAGGGAATGCACGCCAGTCACGAAACGAAGAGGAGAGCAAATGAGGAAACGTAAGGCGAACAAGGCGTGGTCCCGAAACCTCGGGATGGCACTTCTACTGGGCATTCTTCTCGTCGGATGCGGCCGCGAGCAAACAGTAAGTAATACGATTCCCACCGTAGTTTCCACGGTTCCCGCGAACGGCGCCACTGGTGTCCCCACGACGCAGATAATCACCGCCACGTTCAGCGAAGCGATGAATGCCACGACGATAAGTACGTCGACCTTCACCGTGACCGCATCGAGTGGACCAGTAACGGGCGTAGTCACCTACTCCGGAACGACCGCAACATTCACGCCCAGCGCAGCTCTCGCCGCCAGCACGGTGTACACCGGGACAATCACGACCGGGGCAGCCGATCCTCTGGGAAACCACCTGGCAAGCAATTTTGTGTGGACCTTCACGACGGGAACGATCCCATCAGTCATTTCCACAAATCCTCTGAACGGCGCCACCAATGTGGCTATAAACCAGAAGGTCACCGCAACCTTCAGCGAAGCCATGAACTCTGGAACAGTTACAGCGGCGGCGACGTTTACTCTGGCGGTGACGACCGGCGGCGCGGCGGTGCCGGGGACAGTAACATATGTGGCCGCAACCAACACAGCGACATTCGCGCCGACGGCGAATCTACTCGCCAGCACGCAATACACGGCCACGATTACCACGGCGGCGCAGAGCGCAGCAGGCAACGCTCTCGCCACCAATCATGTTTGGAGTTTCACGACGGGGAAGACCGTTGACTCGACAGCGCCGACCGTGACTCTTACGATCCCGGCGTCGGGAGCCACGGCTGTTCCCACCAATCAAAAAATAACCGCGACGTTCAGTAAGCCGATGGACTCCGCGACAGTTGTCGCTGCAGGCACATTCACAGTAGCCGTGGCTGGAGTAGGCGGCGCTGCTGTACCCGGAACCGTCAGCTATGCTGGCTCGACCGCAACCTTCACGCCGACCGCCAATCTGACGGCCAGCACGCAATTCACCGCCACGATTACAAATGCCGCCAAGGATCTTAGCGGGAATGCGTTGGTGGCGGGCGCCGTACCCAATCCGTGGAGCTTTACAACAGGCACGACCACGGATACCACGCCGCCTATGATAACTCTCACCAGTCCAGCGAACGCAGCCACGAACGTGCTGCTCAACGCGACGGTCAGCGCCACGTTCAGTAAAGACATGGACCCGGTCACGATCACCACTTCCGGAACGTTTACTGTGTCGGTCGCTGGAGCTGGCGGTGCCGCGGTTGCAGGCAGCGTCACCTACAGTTCTGCGAGCCACATCGCCACGTTCACGCCCGCCGCAAACCTGACAGCCACCACGCAGTACACGGCCACGATCACAAATGCCGCGAAAGACTTGGCCGGCAATGCGCTCGCATCCGGAGTCAAACCGAATCCATGGAGCTTCACTACGGGCGCTTCTGCTGGTGCCACTGGACCAAATCTCGGAGCAGCTTCCACGTTCGGAGCCTTCGGTGGCGGCGCGGGCATAACCAATCAGGGCATAAATACGGTGATCAACGGAGACATCGGGACGACGGGCGCCTCAACTCTCGTGACGGGATTCCACGACGCAGGCCCTAACTGCACTTACACAGAAACGGGCAGCAACGTGGGAACGGTCAACGGGAAGATATATACCGCTCCGCCTCCGCCGACTGTCGGGTGCCCCACGGAAGGGACGGCAACCACATTCGGGATCGCGACCCAGGCTGCAACCGACGCGCTTGCTGCGTACAACAGCCTGACGCCTGCTTCGCGCCCAGGAGGCACTGACCCAGGCGCGGGCCAACTTGGCGGACTGGTCCTTGCTCCCGGCATATACAAATCCGCGAGCGGGTCGTTCCTGATCACGGGGTCGGATCTCACTCTGGACGCTCAAGGCGACGCCAATGCCATCTGGGTATTCCAAATGGCAAGCAGCCTCACCGTGGGCGCTCCGGGAGCGCCGCGCAACATCATTTTGGTCAACGGAGCGCAGGCCAAGAACGTGTTTTGGCAAGTGGGCAGCTTCGCGACGATCAATGCGGCAGGCGGCGGGTCAATGGTGGGAACGATCATCGCGTCCTCCGGAGTCTCGTTCTCTACGCCGGGCAACGCAGCAATCGTCACGCTGAATGGCCGGGCGCTCGGACTCAATGCATCGGTGACCATGGTTAACACCGTGATCAACATTCCGGCTCCATAGAACGAGAAGTGACTTGAGAAGGAAACGCGGACCAGCTTGAGCAACGCGGCGCGAGAATATCGAACCTCGCGCCGCATAGCGGGAACGACTTAGGGGGCAAAATGAGATTAGCAGCGGGATTTATCGCGACCTTGGCGGCATTCGTGATGGTGCCTGTGTTGTACGCGGGCGGCGCAGCAAAGCCCGGAAGGAAGGCGAAAAAAGCCGCTCCTGTCGCCTCCGTCGCGCCATCTCCAACTGCCAAGGCTCATCCCAACACTTTTAACGCGTTGCCTGTACGCTTTTCGGCGAACCGCCAAGCGCGCGCGAGACACGAGCGCGATGATTCACAAGAGCACACGCCAAAAGTCGAATGGTTCCTGGGGTATTCCTTCTGGCGCGCCATGCCGACGGCGACCAGCAACCGCATGGGCTATCTCCACAGCGGCAGCACTTCCGTGGCATACAACTTCAATCGGTATCTCGGACTGGTGGCGGATTTCGGCGGCTATGACAACAATAAGCTGACGCTCTTAAGTCCGAGCGGAGACCAAACGTTCGATGCGAACGGGAGCGCGTACACATATCTGTTCGGTCCGCGCCTGTCTTATCGCCGTCACGAAAGGTTCACTCCATTCGTGCAGGCGCTTTTTGGAGCAGCGCATGCCAGTTCCGTGACCATCTCCGGATGCACCGCAGGCTCCAGCTGCACGCCTCTCGGTTCCGAGAACGCGTTCGCTATGACTGCGGGAGGCGGGCTCGACATCACGCTGCACCGGCACATTGCGCTGCGTCTGTTCCAGGCCGAATACTTGATGACGCGGTTCAAGGATAGTTCATCGCTCGCGGGCCAAACCGAGAGGCAGAACAATGTACGTCTCTCGACCGGAATCGTCCTGCGCTTCGGCGGGCATCATGTTGAGCCGCTGCCCAACCGCCCGCCGGTCGTCACCTGCTCAGTTGGTAAGAGCACGGTTTATGCCGGCTCTGGCGATACAGTCGCAGTGCGCGCGGATGCTAGCGACCCGGACAATCATCCCCTGGCCTACTCCTGGACAGCCAGCGGCGGCACGGTTGAAGGCACCGGTTCCGAGGCGCGATGGAATTCATCCGGCATGGCCCCGGGAATGTATACGGTCAAAGCGCGCGTGGACGATGGGCAAGGCGGCACGGCGGATTGCTCCGGCGACATTCGCGTTGAGCCGCGGCCGAATCGGCCACCTACGCTTTCCTGCTCGACAGACCACACTCCTATTTTGCAAGGCGAAAGCAGCGGCATCACCGCAAACGCGAGCGACCCCGACGACGATCCATTGACCTACACCTACATGGCTACGGGAGGCCAGGTCACCGGAAGCGGGGCAAGAGTGCAGTTCGATTCGACTGGCGCGCCGGCGGGCACCTACGAAGTCAAATGCAGTGTCAGCGATGGGCGCGGCGGTGAAGCGGACGCTTCCACAAGCGTGGAGGTGCAGGCGCCTCCTCCACCGCCGGAGGTGGTAGAGCTCGAAGCGAGGCTTGCGCTGCACAGCATTTATTTCCAAACGGCCCGGCCCACGCCCCAGAATCCCGGCGGAGGCCTCGTCGAGAGCCAACAGAAAGTGCTCACGTCTTTGGCCACCGACTTCCAGAGGTATCTCACGTTCAAGCCGGATGCACATCTGATCCTCGGTGGACATGCGGACGTTCGCGGCTCTGTCGAGTTCAACAAGGCCCTCACGGAGCGGCGTGTGGAACGTACGAAAAACTTCCTCGTCGAACACGGCGTTCCGTCCAGCAGCATTGAGACGCGGTCGTTTGGCGAGGCCGACAATCTGGATGCCGATCAGGTGAAACAACAGATGGAGGAAAACCCAGACTTGAGTCCCGATGACCGCCGGCAAATGTTGAACAATCTCCAAGTCATCGTCCTGGCCAACAATCGCCGCGTCGACGTAACGCTAAGCACCACGGGCCAGCAGTCAGTTCGTCGGTACCCGTTCAACGCCCGGGACGCCATGGCCTTGATTAGCACCGAGGGGACAGGAAAGCACAAGGCAACCACGCCAGCGGCGAGGAAGAAGCGCAGGAAGCAATAGGAACGGCCGCAGCAACTAAGCGGGCGCACAAACATTTCGCGGTTACTGGGCCGAGATCGACCTTTAGGTCGAACATGAATCGTACACCCTAGCGCCCGCGCCCCAAAGGTGACAGCGAATTCCAAACACAGCCCGTCATAACAAGAGTATAATTGCGCTAGCCTGGCCCTCAGGCGGCATGGAATGTCACTCGGTGCCGGCCAATGACGTCTAAACTATTGAGAGGAAGGCGAAGAATGAACTGGAACTGGGTGGAAGGTTCTTTGAAGCTGTACAAAGGGAAGATCAAAGAGAGCTGGGGAAGGCTGACCGAAGACGAGTTGTATGTGATTAACGGCAAGCGCGAACAGTTCGCTGGACGGCTGCAAAAGAGCCGCACGTTCGATGACATGCCAGAACGCGCGCAATCGAGTCGCAGCAGCTCCGTGCGGTAAAATCGCAGGCAATTACCGAGCCGTTCGGTCATCCTTAAACGCCCCGATTTACGTTTGCAGGCTCGGACGGGATTTGGCTGGGTGTCGATGGGCAGTGTTTGTGAAACGAGGTATACCCGCATGGCCAAAAAACAATCAAAACAGAAAAAGCAAGCGTCGGCCAAATTCAAATCGGAGCAGAATTCGTTTGTCGGCGGTTATGAGCG
>VFSW01012543.1_pt1 | contig 11827 bp, 10 predicted proteins | sample 5358111 | NCBI WGS metagenome assembly VFSW01 (sample SAMN11554181, study PRJNA540505) | mine drainage metagenome | isolation source: sediment from site ElyBrook_90M | place: USA: Ely Copper Mine, Vershire, VT | collected 2017 | reverse complement strand
TCGCTGCGGAGAACTCGCCGGTCTCGCGGATCGGTTTCAGGATATCGTTTTCATGCAGTTTCTGCAGGTATTCGCGGAGGCCGGCCTCCGTTGTTTTGATATCCTCCACCGCCACGTTTTCAAAATAATTGTTGAGTACCGCATAGAACACGCACACCTGCTCCTCAAACGGCAGCGGCGCAAGGTCCTCCTGCTTCAAAACCTCGTTTATCTTCTGTCCCTGCAGGATGCGCTTGCGGGTGCCTTCGTCCACGTCCGTCGCGAACTGGGCAAACGCCTGGAGCTCGCGGAACTGCGCGTGCGCAAGGCGGAGCTGGCCGGCGACCTTCTTCATGGCCTTGGTCTGCGCGGCAGAACCCACGCGCGACACGGAAATACCCACATTCAAGGCCGGACGCAGGCCCTGGTAGAACAGGTCTGATTCCAGGTAGATCTGGCCGTCCGTGATGGAAATAATATTTGTAGGAATGTACGCGGTCACGTCGCCAAGCTGTGTTTCCACAATAGGAAGCGCAGTCAGCGATCCGCCGCCCTTCTCTTTGGAGAGCTTTGCAGCGCGCTCCAAGAGGCGGGAATGAAGATAGAAAATATCGCCCGGATACGCTTCGCGGCCCGGCGGACGGCGAAGCAGGAGCGAGATCTGCCGGTACGCCCATGCGTGCTTGGAAAGATCGTCGTAGACCACAAGAGCGTCCATACCCCTGTCTCTGAAATATTCGCCAATCGCACAGCCGGCATACGGCGCAAGATACCACATGGCCGCAGGCGAGGAAGCCGGCGCGGAAACAATGATGCTGTACTTCATGGCATCGAACTTCTTGAGCGTCTCCGCGATCTTCACGATCTTGGATTCTTTCTGCCCGACCGCCACATAGATGCAGATCGGGGTGCGCCGCGCCTTGTCGTTCAACTGGTTCAAAATGGCATCCAGGGCGAGCGCGGTCTTTCCGACCTGACGGTCGCCGATGATGAGCTCGCGCTGGCCGCGGCCGATCGGGATCATGGCGTCGATCGCCTTGAGTCCCGTCTGGAGCGGCGTATTCACCGATTCGCGCTCCAGGACGGAAGGCGCACGCGCCTCAAGCGGATTGCGCTGCGGCTTCACGCCGGTTTTGAAAACTGGACCGCGGCCGTCAAGCGGCGCGCCAAGAGGATCGATCACGCGGCCCACAAGCTCGTCGCCCACCTCCACGGACAGCACTTCGCCCGTCCGCTTCACCGTGTTCCCCACCTCGATCGCCAAAAAATCGTCCAATACGAGCGCACCGATGGATTCCTCCTCAAGGCTCAGCGCAAGCGCCGCGCGGATGCCGTGCGCCGTTTCAATATGCAAAATTTCCTGACTCACCGCGTTGCGCAGCCCCAGAATCTTCACAATGCCGTCGCCGACCTCCACCACGCGGCCGATCTCCGCCCATTCCGGCCGGTCCTTGAATCCCTCGATTTCCTTTTTAAGTTTTTCAATGATTTCGTACGACATTATGCAATAAATAATTTATCCAATTTCCCCTTGAACGAACCGTCGAACTGCGCTTCGTCATCTATGATGATCTTCACGCCCGCCACGAGCTCCGGATCAATCACTTCCTCCACCACGTCGCCGCCCTTCTGGAACGCTTTCAGCATCTTCCTCTGCGCGGGAGAAAGCTGCCGCGCCGTCGCGAGCGTCACTTTCCGTACGCCGCGCTTCCCGCGCACGAACCGCGCCGCCTCTTCCACAATCTTGCGCAGGTGAACGTCATCGCCGCTCCGGCGCACGAGCGAGAGGAAACGGCGCACGATCAGATCCTTCTCTTTATCGCCCGCCGATCCTTTTTCCACGATCACTGCGGCGAGCGCTTTTGCATACAATGAAGAGGTATATTTCATGGGTGCTTATTGGACCTCCTTCACCGCGCGCGCAATGAGCGCGTCATCAACCTTTTCCGGAGCAAGCTCCACGGTCCTCACCATGGCCCGCCGCACGAGCGCCGCGGCATCCCGGGCCACCGCCGCCTGCGCTTCCTTCTCTCTGGTACGGAGCCGCTCATCCATACTGCGCATGGCTTCATCCTCCTTCCGCTTTGCCTCCGCAAGCATCTTGGATTCCAGTTCCTTTGCGTCCGTCTCCGTCCTCTTCAAAATGCCGATTGCCTTTACTTCCGCCTCCCTGACCTTCATCTTGCCGAGCTCATCAACTTCCCTAAGCCGCCGGTCCGCTTCGTCCGCCTTCATAAGCCCTTCCTCTATCCGCTTGCGCCGTTCGTGCAGCAATTGCAAGAGCGGTTTATAGACAAAAACACGCAGAACCACAAGCAGCAGAAAAAAATTCACCGCTTGGCTTAAAAGCAGCTTCCAATCAATGCCGAGCTGTGAGAAGAGTTGGGACATTCTTGAACAATTTTACAATTTTTAATTTTCAATTTTCATTCAATTTTGCAATTTTTGAATTTTCAAAAATGCACATTGTTTGGAAATTGAAAATTTGAAAATTGAATGGAAATTGCAAAATTGCAAATTGAAAATCTTCCACGACCTACTGCACGAACTTGATGATCAATGCAATGACAAGCGAATAGATGGCGATGGCCTCCGCGAATGCGATAGCCAGGATCGCCATGGTCTGCACCTTTGACGAGGCCTCGGGGTTGCGCCCGATCGCCTCCACAGCCTTCGCGCCGATCAAACCGATCGCAAAAGCGGGCACAATGGTGCCCATGCCGATCGCGCCGAACGTAGTAAGAAGCCTGATGCTGTTGACGTCCATAATGTGATACGAAAATAAATGATGGTTTGGCCGACCTTTTTTATTATGCCGCTTCGGGCGTTGGGTGTTCTTCGGAATCTTCGCCGTGGGATACCGCGATGGTCACAAAGACCAGGGTCAGCATGCCGAAAATGAACGCCTGGATGAATCCCACAAAGATCTCCAGGAACATGAAGGGCAGCGGCGCAAGGTACGGCATCAAAAAGGCCATGATGGCCAGAAGTACCTCCCCCGCAAAGATGTTCCCGAAGAGACGGAACGAGAACGAGATAATCTTAGCAAATTCAGACACAAGTTCAAGGATACCCACAAAGAACTCTATGGGTCCCTTAAAGTTGAAGAATACGGCAAGGCGTGATCTCAGCCCCACCGCCGCCACGCCGAACGCATTCACAAAAGTAACCACAATGAGCGCAAGCGCAAGCGTGAAGTTAAGATCGCTTCCCGGGGAACGCAGGAGAGGTACGGTTTCCGCCCCTTCATGAACCACGATGGAGCTCACCCCCGGCACAAGGCCGAGCCAGTTGGAGCATAAGACGAAGATGAACACGGTGAACACGAGCGGGAGATACTGCTCCGCCTTCTTCCTGGTCCCCAGCACCGATTCCATAAGGCCGAGCGAGCCCTCAATGACGATCTCCGCCACGTTCTGCGCACCACGCGGGACAAGCGCCATCTTCTTCCGCAGGACAACGGCAATGACGGAAAGCAGCACAAATGCAATGAATGCGAGGAGAACCGCATTCGTCACCGCAAAGCCCCCGATATGAAAAATCTCTTCTGCGCGAAGGGAAATTTGCAACATACCACCACATAGTATCAAAAAATGCCTACATTTGCCAGTGGATGGCGAATCAGTTCCGCAGGTACCGTCGCACGGCGATGAAACTGGATACCGCCCCGAGCACGATGCCAAAGAGCAGCTCATAGAGGAACAGCCGCAGGATGTTCGTATAAAAATAATGGAAAATATTTAATCCTTGGATGAAAACATTCAGGTACGGCGAGACAAAATATAATATGGGCGCAATGATGATCAGGCTTGCCACGGCCGCGATCGTGCCGCAGATCATGCCCTCCACCACGTACGGCCCGCGCACAAAGGTGTTGGACGCGCCCACCACGCGCATCACGCCGATCTCCTCGCGGTTGGAATAGATGGCGATGCGGATGGTGTTAAAGACCACGAGCCCCGCAATGATCGCAAGGATCAGCGTAACCACAAAGCCGCCCACATTCACCGTCTCCACAATCTTGGTCAGCCGGTCTATGACCGTCTGGTGGTCGTAATAGCTCGGCAGGCCGTCAAGATACTGCGCAATGTCCGGCGAACTCAGATATTGCGCAATATCCGCGTACTGGCTGGGATCTTTAGCTTTGATGTTGAGCGAAGCGTCCAGCGGGTTGGAATCCTGCGTGTTGATCGCCTGGGTGATGGTGGGATCGTTCGCGTGGTTCTGCTTGAAAGTTGCAAGCGCTTGGTCGCGCGAGATGTACATCACGCTCTGCACCTCGGACAGGCTCTGGAGCGATTGCTGGATGCTCAGGATCTGGTCCTCGGATGTGTTCGTGGTGAAATACACCGTGATATCTATCTTGTCCTGGATGGATGTCGCGGCCTGCTTCATAATGACGCTGGAAATGATGAGCGAACCGAATACAAAGAGTGCGAGTGTCATGATGGCGACCGTTGCCGTGGACAGCCAGCCGTTCCGCCAGAAATTCTTGAACCCAAAATGGAAAATTCTTGAGATGACGGTGAACATTATACAAGGATGTATTTTCCTTTCGCTTCGTCCCTTACGATCCGGCCGCGGTCCAGCGTTATCACGCGGCGTTCAAGGCTGTTGATGACCTCTTTGTCATGCGTGGCAAGAAGCACGGTGGTGCCCAGCTGGTTAATCTTCTCCAACAACTTCACTATTTCAAACGTGTGGAACGGGTCCAGGTTACCCGTCGGTTCGTCCGCAATCACGACCTCCGGCCGGTGGATCATCGCCCGCGCAATGGCCACGCGCTGGCGTTCGCCGCCGGAAAGTTCGTTGGGAAAGTTCTTTGTCTTGTCCCCCAATCCCACCATATCCAACACCTGGGGCACAAGCTCCGCAATTTCCCGCTCCGGCCGCCCCGCAACCTCCAGCGCAAAGGCAACGTTCTCATATGCGTTCTTGGTCGGCAAGAGCCGGAAATCCTGGAAAACCACGCCGATGTGCCGGCGGAATGCCGGCAGCTCCTTGTCCTGCAGTTTGTTCACTTCATATTGCCCAAAGAATACCCTGCCTTTTGAGGGGCGCTCTTCACCGATCAAAAGCTTGATGACGGTGGATTTTCCGGCGCCCGAGCGGCCCGCAAGGGAAACAAATTCCCCCGGATCGATCTGGAAATCAACATCCTCAAGCGCCGTGCTTTTCTTCCCGTTGCCGTAATGTTTTGAAACTCCTTGGAATACGATCATTTCTTTTGCTTCCCGTTCACATTCTACAACATTTCCAATTCCGCTTCAATGAACAGGTCAAGGTCGCCCGCCAAAACGCCGTCCACTTTTGCCGTTTCCGCCTCCGTACGGTGGTCCTTCACCATCTGGTACGGATTCAATACGTACGAACGAATCTGGTTCCCCCATTCCGGTTTCACCGTGGTGCGGAGGCCGCCTATCTCGCTGACCTTTTCCTTTTCCATCAGATTGAAAAGTTTTGCCTTGAGGAGCTTCAGCGCATATTCGCGGTTCTGCGCCTGGGAGCGCTGCGCCTGGGAGCTCACCGCAATGCCCGTGGGCAGATGCACCACGCGCACCGCCGTCTCCACTTTGTTCACATTCTGTCCACCCGGGCCGCCGGACCGGTAAAATTCAACCTTGAGGTCCTTTTCCGGCACCTGCATCTTTGACTCTTCAAGCGGCGGAAGGTCGGGTACCACTTCAACAAGCGCAAATGAAGTGTGCCGCAATTTTTTCGGCGAGAACGGCGAGATGCGCACCAGCCGGTGCACGCCGGACTCCTTCCTTAAATATCCATACGCATAGTCGCCACGAATCTCAATGGTACGCGAACGGATGCTGTCGTCTATCACGCGGAGCTTCCAACCGCGCCGCTTGGCGTAATTTTCATACATGAGGCCGAGCATCCGCGCCCAATCCTCCGCATCCTCGCCGCCCGCTCCGGGAAATATGGAAAGTATCGCCGAACGCGCGTCGTACCGGCCGGTAAAAAGCTGCTTCAATTCAAATTCGTGGAATTGCTTTTTCAGTTCGTAAAATCTTGCTTCGTCAATATCGCCGCCATCTTTTTCCAATACAACAATCCCGTCCTCAATAACGCGATATTGCGCAACAAGGTCGTTCAAAACGCCAAGCTCCTTGATTGTTTCATCCGTTACCGCGCGATCTTTCTGCCAAAATGCCGCATCGGCCATCGCTGCTTCCAATTCCTTGATCCGTTTTTCTTTTGCCGCAAGGTCAAAGCCGCCCGCCTAACCGGCGGGCATCCGCTGCCAATTCCTGGAACTCCTGCTTGAGATCTTCGTGCATGTTTTTTGTTATGAGCCGGAGAGAGGAATCGAACCTCCAACCTCTGCTTTACGAAAGCATTGCTCTGCCGTTGAGCTACTCCGGCGGCCTTTCCAGGCATTCCACGCGCCATGCTTGTCTGCCCATATCAAACATAACCTACCAGATTTCGGTGAATCTGAAAAGGCCGCATGCCGCATTCATTTATTATAACTTACCGTCCCCGCCGGAAATTGCGCCGGGGCGGCCTGCGGGAAAAACGGCCCCGAGGAGAAGGTATGATAGGTTCCCGGACGCGGGATGCGGGCGGCGGCGGCAACGGCGGCAACTGTGATACCGGAAGGCTCACACGCATGAGCCGTTCAATGCCCTGCACGTCCCTCTTCTCATCCGGGCGCGCAAAGGATATCGCATGCCCTACCCCGCCGGCCCTTCCGGTGCGCCCAATACGGTGCACGTAATCCTCCGCAACAGTCGGGAGATCATAGTTCACCACCAGTTCAATGTTGCTCACGTCAATGCCGCGCGCCGCAATATCCGTGGCAACCAGGACGCGGTACTTTCCTTTTTTGAAACCATCAAGGGCCTCCCGGCGCTGGTTGAGCGAACGGTTGGAATGAAATTCCATAGCCGCATGGCCCAGTTCGCGGAGATGGAGCGCGATCTTTTTGGCGGCGAACTTAGTCCGTGAAAACACCAGGACCGAACCGCGGTATTCCTGCAGGACTTTTTGGAGAAGGAGGAGCTTCTCCGGCTGGGTCACAAAGAACAGTTCCTGCGTAACATCCTTTGCGGCCGTCCCGGAGCGCGCGATCTCCACGCGCAGCGGGAGCTTCAGATATGCGCGCGCCATGGCAACAATGTTTTCCGGCATCGTGGCGGAGAAAAGGAGCGTCTGCCGCTCCGAGGGCAGCACGGCAAGGATCCGCTTGAGCTGCGGCGCAAAGCCCATGTCCAGCATGCGGTCCGCTTCGTCCAGCACCACCAGTTTCATGTCACTCAACGTGACCGTCCGTTGAGAAAGATGATCAAGGAGGCGGCCGGGGGTCGCGAGGATGATCCGCGGCGAGCGCCGGAGCGCCTGCAGCTGCTTCCCGATGGATTCGCCGCCAATGAGGACCGCCGTCTTTATCCCCAGGGGGCCGCCGATCTTCCGGAACGATTCGTCCACCTGTTCCGCAAGTTCGCGCGTGGGCAAAAGGACGAGCGCGCGGTGCCGATCGCTTTTGAGCAGACTCTGGATCAGCGGAATGCCGAACGCAAATGTCTTCCCTGTGCCCGTTTGCGCGATCCCCATGATGTCCCTTCCCTCCATGGCCTGCGGGATCGCCTGCTCCTGGATCGGCGTGGGGACGGTCAGGGCAAGCTTATCAAGCACCGCAAGGATGCTCGGGGCGATGCCAAGACCATAGAACGATGAAGGGCGGGAATTCATTTATATTTGGAGTGGTTGGGTTTTTGCGGGGGCAGTAGGAATCGAACCTACATCGGCGGTTTTGGAGACCGCCGTCCTACCATTGAACGATGCCCCCTTACCGGTAATGATACTATTTTCCGGTGATCCTCGCTTCCTTGTGAAGCGTTGCCTTGCGGCACCAGTTGCAGAACTTCTTGAATTCAAGCTTTCGCTCCACGGTCTTCTTGTTCTTTGTAGTGTAATAATTACGCCGCTTGCAGATACTGCAACGGAGCGTGACCAACTTGTCTGCCCTCTTCACCTTTGCCATGCGAACTATTCTAACCGATTACGGCAAAATTGGCAAATCGCCGCATCATGAGCCGATGGCCGGATTTGAACCGGCGACCTACTCCTTACCATGGAGTTGCTCTACCAGCTGAGCTACATCGGCACCGTTTACAGATTACTCTAAAACAATTTTGCGCGCAATGAAATTCAAATAATTCTTGGTGCCTACCTTAAATTCTTCAAAATAGCTTGTTTCAAATCCATATTGCTGCAATAATTTTTCAATTTCTTCTTTTTTATAAAAACTGAACCATCTCGGTTTACCCACACCAGAACTCTCTCGATACAATTCTGTTTCCCCTTCAATAAGACCTATTCCAAAAACGCCACCCATCTTCATAACGCGCCGTATCTCCGAAAGGGGTCTATCTATCTCCGCTTTTGGTACATGCAAAAGAGAAGTATAAGCCCATACTCCATCAAATTCATCATCATTAAATGGTAGTGAATTAAAATCGCCCAAAACAGAAGTCAATCCTCTCGCCATAGAAAGTTTAATCATCGCCTCCGAAGCGTCGAGGCAAATGACATTCAGTCCTCGCTTTTGCAATATTGCTCCATCCCTCCCCGAACCGCTCCCAACATCAAGCACCTTGCCGTGAACGAGTCCAATGAATTTGTCGAAAATAGTTCTCGGAAATCGGTCCCAAAAATCCGCTACTTCTTCATCATATTCCTTTGCCAACTGGTTATAGGTATCAATCGTCCTTTTGTCCATTGAGCCGGAGAGAGGAGTCGAACCTCCAACCTCTGCTTTACAAAAGCATTGCTCTGCCATTGAGCTACTCCGGCGCGCTTTTTGCGCTTACCTATAGTATAGTATTATGGACGGAAAATCTACTGTTCTTGCATCCTCGCTTGCGGGGGTAACACAAAGAACTATGTCCAATAAATTCACCCACTTACATACGCATTCCCATTATTCGCTTCTCGACGGCCTCACGAAGATAGATCAACTCGTAGCGCGGACGAAAGAGCTCGGCATGGATTCCGTAGCGCTTACGGATCACGGCGTCCTTTACGGCGCCATAGAATTTTATAAAGCGGCGAGGAAGGCGAAGATAAAACCCATCCTTGGCGTAGAGACCTACGTTGCGCCGCGCGACCGATTCTCAAAAGAATCTAGTGAAAAATATTACCATCTTATCCTCCTCGCCGAGAACAATACCGGCTGGAACAATCTTATAAAGCTCGTCTCCGCGGCGCATCTTGAAGGATTTTATTACCGTCCGCGGGTGGATAAGGACCTCCTCGTGAAATATCATGAAGGTCTCATCGCACTCTCTGCGTGCCTTGGCGGCGAGATCGGAAATTGCCTCCTTGCCGGCCGATACGACGAAGCAAAAAAGTGTGCCTTGAACTATCAAGAGATTTTCGGGAAAGGAAATTATTTTCTTGAGATACAAAAACATCCGAATATTCCCGAATCAGAACGCATTGAGCCCATCCTTATAAAGCTCTCGGAAGAGACGGGCATTCCGCTTGTAGCTACGCAGGATAGCCACTACGCCCGTTCCGAAGACGCGGAATATCACGATGTATTGCTCGCCGTGCAAACCGGGAATAAGCTTTCGGACGACGACCGGATGACAATGAAGGCGGACGATTTTTCCATCCTTTCACCCGAAGACATGGAAAAAAAATTCGCCCATATTCCGGGGGCGGTGGAACGTACCGCCGAGATCGCCGCGCGATGCAATGTAGAAATTGAGCTTGGAAAGATACTACTCCCCGATTTTCCGAAACCGGACGGCAAGACCGCGAACGGATATCTCCGCGAGCTTATAGATGAACGATTGCCGAAAAAGATCCCGCCCACCGAACAAACAAAAGAAGTAAATGATCGGCTGGAATATGAGCTCGGCGTGATCGAAACGACCGGTTTCGCGGATTACTTTCTTATCGTGCAAGATCTTATCAATTGGGCAAAAATGCACGGCATCGCGGTGGGTCCGGGACGTGGCTCGGCCGCCGGCAGCTTGGTCTCGTATGTTTTAGACATCACGGACCTCAACCCCTTGAAGTACGGCTTGCTCTTCGAACGGTTCTTGAACCCGGAGCGTATCCAAATGCCGGATATTGACATTGACTTCGCGGACAAGCGGCGCGACGAGGTGCTTGCCTATGCGCGTGAAAAATACGGCGAGGATCGAGTCGCGCGCATCATCACGTTCGTAACAATGGCCGCGCGCGCGGCGATCCGCGACGCCGGACGCTCCATGGGATATTCCTATGCGTTCTGCGACCAGATCGCGAAGCTCATCCCCTTCAATCCGACGCAGGGCATGAAAGAAGGGTGGCTTGATGAATGCTTAAGGAAAGTGGCTGAACTGCGCGCGCTCTACGATGCGAATCCCGAGGCAAAAAAATTGATCGACACGGCGCGCCATTTAGAAGGCGTCGCGCGGCACGCCTCGGTCCACGCATGCGGCACCGTGATCTCGAAAGAGATGCTTACGGACCGCGTGCCCTTGCAGTTCGCGCCGCAAGAAAAGGACATCGTGATCACGCAATTTGAGATGCATGCGATCGAAGATCTTGGGCTTTTGAAAATAGACCTTCTCGGTTTGAAAAATCTGACGATCATTGAAGATGCGATCCGCCTCGTAAAAGAACTGCGCGGAGAAACGTTAAATATTTCTAAAATCCCGCTTGACAACAAGAAGACCTTCGCGCTTCTCCAAAAAGCGGACACGACGGGCGTGTTCCAATTTGAATCGTCGGGTATGCGGCGCTACATGAAAGATATCAAGCCGACAGAACTGGAGGACCTTATCGCCCTTGTCGCGCTCTTCCGCCCCGGCCCGATGGAACTGATCCCTTCATTTATTAAACGCAAACAGGGAAAGGAAAAGATCGCGTATATCCATCCGAAGCTTGAGCCTATCCTTGGCACCACCTACGGCATCGGCGTCTATCAGGAACAAATGATGCAGATCGCCCGCGACCTTGCGGGCTACACGCTCCCGGAAGCCGACACGCTCCGAAAAGCGATCGGCAAAAAGATCAGATCGCTCCTTGACGAACAGGGCGAAAAACTCGTGAAAGGTATGATTGCGAACGGCATTCCGGCAAAAACGGCGAAAGAGATCTGGGAGCTCTTTCCTCCTTTTGCGCGCTACGGGTTCAATAAGTCGCACGCGGCATGTTACGCCCTCATCGGCTATCAAACAGCATACCTGAAGGCAAATTACCCCGAAGAGTTCACTGCGGCGCTTCTGAACGCGGAGGTAAGCGACATTGACCGGATATCCTTCCTCATTCAGGAAGCAAAACAATCCGGCATCAATATCCTGCCTCCGGATATCAACAAAAGCTTCGTGAGCTTCACGCCGGAAGGAAGCGAAATACGCTTCGGGCTGGAAGCGGTAAAGAACGTCGGCTCCGAGATCACGAAAGCGATCATTGAAGAGCGCACGCGCCGCGGACCGTTCAAAAGTTTTGAAGAAGTGCTCACGCGGATACAACATAAGGACCTCAATAAAAAATCTTTGGAAAGCTTGATAAAAGCCGGGGCATTTGATGCGCTCGGTATTGAACGAAACCAGGCGCTCATGAACATTGACGATATCTTGCGTTTCACGAATGCCGCGAGGCGGGGTGGCACGCAAAGCGCGGGCAGTTCCCTGTTCGGCGATACGATGCCGAACGTCGCTTTAAAACTGAAACCTGCGACGCCTGCGACGAATGCGGAACGGCTTGCGTGGGAAAAAGAGCTCATCGGATTTTATCTCTCGGAGCATCCCTTGACCGCGCATACCGAACGTCTCGCAAAAGCAGGCGTAAGGCCCATCGCAGAGCTCATCGCGATGAAGAACGAGAAGATGGT
>VFSW01012542.1_pt1 | contig 11827 bp, 11 predicted proteins | sample 5358111 | NCBI WGS metagenome assembly VFSW01 (sample SAMN11554181, study PRJNA540505) | mine drainage metagenome | isolation source: sediment from site ElyBrook_90M | place: USA: Ely Copper Mine, Vershire, VT | collected 2017 | reverse complement strand
GCGGGGGTGGCGGGGGGGACGCGACGACCGGTGGGGGCGTGGGGTGGTTCGGGACGTTCGGCCGGTTGCCCTAGGTCGACCGGAGTCCGGCGGACGATGGGGCGAACGGTCGATGATTCCGACGAGTCGGTGCGAGTCGGTGAGCTCGGCCGGTCGACCGGCGGTGCCCCGTTCTTCGGGCACGGGGTCGCGCCGTGACCCGTTGGTGGCCCGCGGGCCTCGCGCAGTATCTTCTCAGGCACCCGCAGGACGTCGCGGTCGTGGTCGGCGCCGCGTGGCCACTTCGCCGTGCGCGGTGGTGGCGCCGTGCCCCCTTCGTACCCATCCCGGACCAGACGTACTGGGAGTTTCGATTGACCACGGTGAACGGGTCTCTGACGGCGCCGTTGACACCACGCGCGGTGGTCGAGGCGGCCCGCTGGTCGCGTGAACAACGGGTCAGAAACTAGGTTTTGTTCGTGGCTCGCGTCTTACTGCTGAACGCAACTTTTGAACCGTTGCAGTTGGTCAGTGAGCGTCGCGCGGTCGTACTCGTCCTGGGCGGCCGAGCCGAACCTATCGCCACCGACGACGAGCCCCTGGTCTTCCGATCCGAGTCATTGGCCGTACCGATCCCGGCGATCGTTCGCCTGCGCGACATGGTGAAGCTCCCAACGAAAGTGCGTACACCTCCGCTGACCCGGCGGGCACTGCTGCTCCGTGACAGCTATCGGTGCGCGTACTGCCTCGAACACGCTGACACGATTGATCACGTCGTTCCACGGAGTCGAGGCGGCGAACATAGCTGGACCAACGTGGTGGCGGCGTGCCGACGTCACAACACCCAGAAAGGTGACCGCCTCCTCGAGGAGTTGGGCTGGCGCCTGCACTTCGAGCCGCGAGTGCCTGAAGGTCCCTGGTGGCGGTGGCGATATCTTCCTGATTCGCACCCTCTGTGGGCGCCGTATCTCCCTCGCGCGTCGTGAGTGACGACGTTGAAGAACTCTACGATTACGACGCGCTTCGTCACACCAGTGAACCAACCGTCTTCATCGTTGACGTCGCGCGGCCGACGCTGGTCCTCGGCAGCCAACAGCCGATCGACTTGTTGACGCCGGTTGGCCATTCCACCGTCGCCCTTCGCCGCCGTCGCGGTGGTGGGGGACTCGTGCTGTTGCATCCGCGCGACCTCTGGGTGGATTGGTGGATTCCGCCTGATGACCCGCGGTGGTCGTACGACGTTCGAGAGAGTTCGATACGCGCTGGCGCGTGGTGGCGAGACGCGCTCGCCCAGTCCAACGTCGGTTCGCCGGAGGTGTACCTGGGGCCGGTGGCCGCGGTGAACGGCTACGACGTCGCCTGTTTCGCGGGCCGTGGACCGGGAGAGGTCTTTCTCGACCAGCGAAAGGTCGTGGGCATCAGTCAGTGGCGCGTCCGTGAAGGAGTCTTGATCTCGAGCGTCCTCCCCGGTCAGTCGTCGGACCTCGTGCCTGGTCTTTTGGCGGAGCCACCCCAGGGCTTAGCCGAGGCGCTCCATCACCACACCCTCTCGACGCTCGCGATTGGGGACCCCGGAGCGGTGGTGGAGAGGCTCACCTCGGCCGGCGGGTTCTGGCGTATTCGCCGCCTGGTGCTCGCCGCCTGATCCCCTCCCTCCGTCGTCGCCGCACGTGGCCGTCGGGGGATTGGCTCAACGACCGCTAATCCCGGCCGCCGATTGCGGCGTGGCCGTGAACCCCTACGACCAGAGGGCGGCTCAACGTCACTAAGTGGTGCAAAACGGCGAAATGTGGTGTAATGTGTCGCGAAGTGGGGAGAAGTGGTGACAATGGAGGAGGCGGTCGGAAGTGTTCGGGTTCGTGGGACAGTTCCAGCACTCGCTGGACGTCAAGGGTCGATTGATCCTGCCCGCTCGGTTTCGACCCGAGTTCGAACGGGGTGGTCACCTGAGCCCCAATACCGAAGGGTGCGTTGCACTGTGGACACCGGCGGAGTTCGCGCGCCAGACCGAGGAGCGGCTCGCGCAGAGCCGTCGGGGTGGCGCGCTCGAACGGCAGCAGGCACGGTTTTGGGCGGCCAACTCCTCCGATGTTGAATTCGACCGGCAAGGCCGGTTCGCTCTCCCGTCGGCGATCCGCGAGTACGGCGGTCTGAGCAGCGACGTCCTGATCGTGGGTGCGCTCGATCACGTTGAACTCTGGGATCCAGCCCGCTACGGGTTGGCCGTTGGCCCCGCTGAGCGGATGTTTAAGGACGGCCTCCAATGAGGGCGGCGTCAGGTGGGTTGGACGTCGACGCGCGCGGTCCTCGACGTCGTAGTCACCGACCGCTCACCGCGCGCGCGAACGAAAGGTTGGAGATGACTGAAGACGTCTACCACACGCCGGTTCTCGTCGATCGCGTCGTAGCCATCGTTCGTGACCTGCCCACGGGCGTCATAATCGACGCGACGGTCGGCGGCGGTGGGCACGCGACAGCCCTGCTTCAGAGTGTTCCGCAGATTCGAGTCCTCGGGATCGATCGGGATCCTGCGGCACGTGAGGTGGCCGGATCGCGCCTGGCGCCGTACGGCCAACGAGCCCGGATCGTCGCGGCGACCTTCGCGGACCTCGCATCGGTGGCAAGGGCGAACAGCGACTTCGTGGCCGACGCGCCAGTGGTCGGGGTGTTGATGGACCTGGGCGTCTCGTCACGCCAACTGGACGATCCCGCCCGGGGCTTCTCATTCCGGTTCGACGCGCCACTCGATATGCGCATGGACCCATCGAGCGGCGAGACGGCCGCCCAGCTCCTCGAGCACATCTCCCAGGAGGACCTGGTGAACCTGTTGCGCGACAACGGCGAGGGCCGGTTCGCCAAGGCCATCGCCACCGCTCTGCGCGAGCAGGTTCCCGCAACGACGGCGGAACTCGTGGCGACGGTTGAACGCGTGGTACCGATTCCGGCACGACGTCGCGGCAACGTGGCTACACGCGTGTTCCAGGCGTTGCGAATCGCCGTCAACGACGAGGAGCGGGAGCTTCGAGAGGGCCTCGACGCGGCGTTCGACGCGCTGTCGCCCGGAGGAGCTCTCGTGGTGATCGCCTACCACTCCGGTGAGGACCGTGCCGTGAAGTCGTTCCTACACACCCTGGTCACCGGAGGCTGCCAGTGCCCCGTTGATCTCGGCTGCGTCTGTGGAGCGGTGCCCAAGGCGCGCGTCCTTCGTTCCAGCGCCCTGCTGGCCCACCCCGACGAGATCGCGTCCAATCCGCGGGCGCGCTCCGCCCGATTACGCGTCGGTTGGAAGTTGGCGTCATGAGCGTCATCACTTTCCCCCGACGCGTCGAACGACGGCCGGCCGCGCCCGCGCCGCCGGCGCCGAGGCTCGGTGCGGCTCGGGCGCGCGCGCAGTCCCCGGGGGTCCTGCGAACTCACTGGCGCGGTGTATCGCCCGCTCGGCGTTCAGCGCTGATCGTCGGGGCGGCCATCGCGCTCTCTCTGGCCGGCAGCATGTTGGTAGCCAACCGACAGATTGAACTCCATCGACTGCAGAGCGAGCTCCTGCAGGCGCAATCCAACTACGCCGTGCAGGTCGGTTCGCTGACGAACCTTTCAGCGCCGAGTCAGATCGCGTCGCAAGCGGGGGCCCTGCACCTGGTCGATCCCACGTCGATCACCCAAGTCCCCGCAACGTCGCTTGATAGGCCATTGCCGCTGCCGCAGTTCATCGGGTACGCACCGGTCACGTCAAGGACGCATCGGTGAGTTCCTCAACGATCACGCCGACGCGGCGTTCCCCTTCGAGAACAGGCCCGACGGCGAAGTCGCCGATGCACAGCCGGCGTCTTCGCCTGCTACGAGCCGGCTTCGTCGTCGTGCTGGCTCTGCTCTCCATTCGACTCTTCATGTTGCAGGTCATCGATCACGCGTACTACGCGCGCCTCTCCATCGGTCAGGTTCGAGAAGACCTCACGACGACCGCCCTGCGGGCCGGCATCTATGACCGTTACGGACAGGTTCTCGCGGTATCCCGGCCGACCTCGTTGGTGGTCGCCGACGACTTTCAGATTGCCCATCCGACGACGGAAGCCGAAGCAATGGCGCCCATCGTCAAGGTCCCCGTCACCAAGCTGACCAAACTACTCTCGGAGCACAACGGTTACGTCGTCATCAACAACACGTTGGATCTGGCGTCTGGCCGCCAGCTTTCATCGATGAACTTCCCGGGCATCGTGGTGCAGAGCTCCTCGGTGCGGACTTACCCCAACGGAACCCTCGCGACGTCGCTGATTGGCGGAGTCAACGCGTCAGGCGACGGTTCAGCCGGTCTCGAATACGAGTATCAGAAGATGCTCGCCGGCCAGACCGGCGTGACCCGAGCCTTCGTCTCGGCTTCCGGCGTCAATCTACCGAGCACGCACACGACAGTGATCAAAAAGGCCGAGCCGGGCGTCGGACTGGAACTGACTATCGACTCGTCCCTCCAGTTCGTCACCGAAAGGGCACTGGCGCACGCGATCGCGTCGACCGGGGCCGTAGCGGGAACGGCCGTCGTCATGGACGTGCACACCGGGGAGATACTTGCGAACGCCTCGCTCGTGAACAAGACGTCCAAACCCGGGGTCTTGGGTACCATCCCGTCGTGGGGCACGTCGGTCGGCGTTCCGGGTATTCAGCAGTCCATCAACGACTTGGCCTTCAGCTACGCCTACGAACCAGGTTCCGTCTTCAAGGCCGTGACGTTCTCAGCCGCGCTGCAAGCGGGAATCATCACCCCGACCACGGTCTTCACCATTCCGAACAGCATCGTCGTCGGCGGTCGCGTCTTTCACGACGCCGAGAATCACGGCCTCGAACACCTGACCGCCACGCAGGTACTCGCACAGTCGTCGAACATTGGTACCTACGAGATCACCAATCGGCTCGGTGAGGCCGGTCTGCTGGCTCAGGTGGAACGGTTGGGCTTTGGTCAGTTCACGACGCTGCACTATCCCGGTGAAACGGCGGGGCTGCTCGTGAACGCCACCAGCTGGTACCCGAGCGATATGGCGGCCATGCCCATTGGTCAGGTCGACGCGGTGCCACCGATCCAGGTTCTCGATGCGTACAACACGATTGCCAACGGTGGCGTCTTCGTGGAGCCCAAGCTGGTTCGGGGATACGTCATGGCCAACGGCGCCGTGAAGGCCGCGCCCTCCAGTTCGACGCGCCGGGCGATTACGCCCCAGGTGGCAACGACGCTGACCAAGATGCTCGAGCAGGTGGTCTTGGCGGGCACCGGCACCAACGCGATCATTCCGGGATACCCGGTCGCCGGCAAGACGGGAACGGCGACCATCCCCTATCCCGGCAAGGACCTCCTGCTGTCCGGCCAGTTCGATGCCACCTTCGTGGGCTTCGCCCCCGCCGCCCACCCGGTACTCTCGATGATCGTGGTAGTGGAGCGACCGGTGACCACCGTCTACGGAGGCACCGCCGCCGCGCCAGTCTTTCAGCAGGTCATGTCCTACGCGCTGCACCACTACGGCATCCCCTCGTCCGGCGTCACCGTGAAGCCGTTGCGTGGTTTGGCGTCAATCGCCTCGGACGTGACGTGATGCAACTGGGCGACCTGTTTGACGAGGCGACGCTCGACGTCGCTACCGCCAGTCTCGAGATCGACCGCGTCGAGATCGACTCGCGAGCCTGCCGGCCCGGAACGTTGTTCCTCGCGGTCCGGGGTCATCACACCGACGGGGGACGTTTCGCCGCCGACGCCGTCGCGCGCGGCGCCGTCGCGGTGATGGCCACTGCTCCGCTGGACGTGGGCGTCCCGGTCGTGGTCGTACCGCCGTCCCAGCTGCGCGCCACGGTTGCGCACGTCAGCTCGGCCATCACGGGACACCCGGACCGTGGTGCGGACCTCGTGGGTGTCACCGGCACCAACGGCAAGACGACGGTGACCACCCTCGTTGGTGAGTTGGCTCGCAACCTCGGGTGGAACGGCGCGAGCATCGGGACACTGACGAATCAACGTACGACGCCCGCGCCACCGGAGCTGTATCGCACGCTGGCCGAGGTCATCGGTCGATTCGGACCGGCCCCGCGATCGGTCGTTGGCCTCGAGGTATCGAGTCACGCACTCGACCAGGGTCGAGTGGACGGCCTAAAGTTCGCAGTCGCCGTCTTCACGAACCTCAGCCACGACCACCTGGACTACCACAAGTCGATGGAGGCGTACTACCGAGCCAAGGCGCAGCTCTTCACTGCGGAGCGGGCGAAGCGGGCGGTCATATGGGTCGACGACCCGTACGGGGCGCGCCTGGCCGACGAGTCGACGATCGCCACGACGCGCGTGTCCGGTGGCGATGCGACCAGTCTCACCCTCACGATGATCGGCTCGACCTTCTTCTGGAGAGGGTTGCTCGTTCGGTCTCCCTTAGTTGGCGCGTACAACGTCGACAACGCCGTGATGGCGATGACGGTGCTGAGCGCACTCGGCGCCGACGACGAGGCGATTGTTGAGGCGCTGGCGAAGGCAAATCCGGTGCCAGGACGATTCGAGGTCATCAGCGGGCGCGACATTGTGGTCGTCGTGGACTACGCTCACACGCCCGCCGGCCTGACGAGGCTGTTAGGCGACGTGCGAACGCTGTCGAGCGGATCACGGGTCATTCTGGTTTTTGGCTGTGGCGGTGACCGTGACCATGAGAAGCGACCCGCCATGGGTGCAGCGGCGGCGGCGAACGCGGATTTCGTCGTCGTGACCTCGGATAACCCGCGGTCGGAGTCACCTGATGTCATCATTGATGCCATCGTGTCGGGGCTTCCGCCAGATTCGGTGGTGGTCCGCGAGGTCGATCGTCGTCGCGCCATCGAGCGTGCGCTGAACGAGGCGCGGCCTGGCGATGTGGTCGTCGTAGCCGGGAAGGGTCACGAGACGACCCAGACGATTGGTGAGGTGGTCGTTCCCTTTGACGATCGGGTGGTGGTTCGAGAGTTGCTGAAATGAGACGGGGATGTTGAGTCTGATGGAGTCGGGCGGGGTGGGATTCCTGGTGGCGCTGCTCGCCACGCCCCTGTGGATCCGGTTCGTCCAACGTCGTTCGATGGGTCAGCAGATCCGGGCCGACGGCCCGTCGTCGCACCTGGCCAAGGCCCGTACGCCGACGATGGGAGGCGTAATGATCGTCATGGCGGGGGTTGTTGGCGACCGCATGGGCCACGGCGGAACGTCCATCGACTTCACGAGGGCCGGCGTGCTCGCGATGTCAGTGACGGTCGCGTCGGGAATCTTAGGGTTCATCGACGACTACCTGGCGATCCGCAACGCGCGCAACCTCGGTCTCGATAAGCGCGGAAAGTTGGCTGGGCAATTGGTGATCGCGGCCGTTTTCGCGATCTTGGCAATCTACTGGGTGAAGACGTCCACCGACCTCTCGTTCACTCGTTTCTCGCTGCCGGGCTGGAACCTCACCGTGACCGGTTGGATGCTCCTGGCGGTGTTCGTCATCGTCGCAACCTCCAACGCGGTGAACCTGACCGACGGGCTCGACGGCCTCGCGGGCGGGGCGGCCACGTTCGCCTTCGCCGTGCTGTCGATCATCGGGTATTGGCAGTTTCGCCACTTCTCGATCTACCACCTGCACAGTGCCCTCGACCTCGGCCTCGTGGCGGTCGGACTGGTCGGGGCGTGTCTCGGCTTCCTCTGGTGGAACGCTGCGCCGGCGCGGATCATGATGGGTGACACGGGTTCACTCGCTATCGGGACGGGGCTCGGTGGACTCTGCCTCCTCATGAACCTCGATCTCCTGTTGATCGTGCTGGGTGGACTCTTCGTCGCGGAGACCGCATCGGTCATCTTGCAAGTGCTCAGTTTTAGACTGTTCGGACGACGGATCTTCCGGATGGCGCCCTTCCACCACCACTTCGAGCTTCGCGGTTGGCCCGAGACCACGGTCATCATCCGGTTCTGGATACTCTCGGGGCTGCTTTCCGCCCTCGCTCTGGGCATCTTCTACGGTGACTTCCTGAAGATCGCGAAGGTGGTCTGATGTCCGGGCCGCGCGACTCGCGACTCTTGCACCCGTGGCCCCGGGGTGGCGGCGCGGCACGTTCTCTCTTGCTCGTGACCATGATCATGGTGTCCTACGGGACCGTTGCGGTGGCCTCGGCCAGTGAGGGTCAAGCGGCGGCGAACGGTGGATCGAGTTGGAGCATCGCCATCCACGACGTCGTCTACCTCGGCTTTGGGCTCCTCGCCCTGTATCTGGCGGCCCGGATTCGCCTCGATTGGGTGATCCGTCGAGCGCCGCTGGCCATGATTGGTGGGCTGGGACTGTTGTTAGCGGTCAAGGCGGTCGGCGTGAGCGCCAACGGAGGCAAGCGGTGGCTGAACCTTCACGTGATCTATCTGCAACCCTCGGAGCTGTTCAAGTTGGCGACCATCTTGTTCGTGGCGTGGTTGGTGCAGCATCACCACGATGAACTTGGTAACTGGCGCCAACTGGCGCTGTGGATGGTCCCGGTCGTGGCCGGCGCTGGGCTGATCGTGATCGAACCCGATATTGGCACCTCGTCGGTGGTCGTCGCGATCGCCATCGCGATGCTGGCCGTGGCCGGCCTCTCACGCCAACTGCTCACCCGCATCGTCGGCCTGGGCATCCTGGCCTTCGGCGGCTTCATGGTCGTCAAACCCTATTCGGCCCGTCGATTCCTGTCGTTCCTTCACCCCAACCAGAACCTCCAGGGGAGCGGCTACCAGCTTCTCCAGTCGAAGATCGGTTTGGGCGCGGGCGGTCTGACGGGGCTGGGGCTCGGCCACAGTCGGGAGAAATGGGGACTCCTGCCGAATCCTCACACCGACTTCATCTTCACGATCATCGGTGAAGAGCTGGGTCTTGTGGGAACGTTGGCGGTCATCGGCCTCTTCGTGTGGTTCCTCATCAGTGCGACGAGAATCGCGCAATCGTCGACCAACGCGACGTATCGCCTCGTGGCGGTCGGTATCACGACCTGGATCATGCTCGAGGCGGTGATCAATATCGCGTCGGTGGTGGGGGGTTGGGCGGTCACCGGCGTGCCGCTGCCGTTCTTCTCGTACGGCGGTACCGCCTTGATCACCGAGCTGTTCGCGATCGGCCTGCTGTACAACATCGGCCACGACTCGACGTACTCGGGTGACCTGACGATCCGCGAACGGGCCGCCGCGACCTACCGGGACGACCGGCGTGAGCTGGAGCGAGGCCGCGTTCGTGGTTCCACGCGGTACGCCGCGCCGCCCCGGTTCCCGCGCGGGTACGAGTGATGGCGGGGCCCGTCGTCTTGACCGGGGGCGGGACCGGAGGACACATCTTCCCGATGCGTGCAGTGGCCGACCAGCTCGTCGAGTACGGCGTGCCGGTCACGGCGGTGCGTCTGGTAGGTAGCCGACGGGGCCAGGAATCGACGCTGTTACGCGACAGTCCCTTCAGCCTCACGCGGCTGCCGGGTCGAGGACTGCGTCGGTCGTGGGGACCCGCGGCGATCGTGGATAACGTCGGCGCCGTCTTCGGACTGGTGGTCGCACTGGGCATCGCCGTGGTGCGAATCGGCCGGTGGCGCCCTTCGGTTGTCGTCTCGTTCGGCGGCTACGGGGCAGCGGCGGTCGGCGTCGCCGCGGTCATCTGGCGTCGGCCACTCGTGCTCGTCGAACTCGACGCCGCGCCCGGTGCGGTGCACCGAGTCGTGGCCCGTTTCGCCCGTCTCCGGTGTCTCGCCTTCGGCCCCGCCGATGGGCGCTCCGTGGTCACCGGTGTACCGGTCCGCGCGGACGTCCTCGCTGTGGACCGGAGCGATGAGGCTCGTGCTCGCGCTCGTGCCTCGATGTCACCGCCGATCGAGCCCCATCGAGACGTCGTCGTCGTCATGACCGGTTCACTTGGCTCAACGCGGGTCAACGACGCGGTGAGCGAACTCGCCGGTCGGTGGGCGCACCGTACCGACCGGACGATCATTCACGTGAGTGGACGCCGCGACGCTCAACGGGTGCGCGATCGTCGTCCGTCGACCGACGGCCTCGACTACCGGGTCGTCGACTTCGCGGTGATGGCGCCACTGTGGACCGTCGCCGACGCCGCCGTGTGCCGCGCGGGGGCGAACACGGTCGCCGAACTCACCGTGGTGGGCGTGCCGTCAGTACTGGTACCCCTTCCGGGAGCGCCGGGCGACCACCAGTCCCAGAACGCACGTATGGTCTCCAGCGCCGGCGGGGCGATCGTCCTCGCCGACGCGTCGTGCGACGCGGCCCACCTCGACGAGTCACTCGCGCAGCTGCGCTCGGTCGGGCGGCGTCGAACGTTCGCCGACGCCGCTCGCTCACTCGGTCGTCCCGACGCAGCGGCCGCCATAGCGCGCGAGATCGTCGCGATCGGGGCGCTCGAACGGTGATGTTCGATCCGGGAACTCGGGTTCACGTCGTGGGCGTGGGCGGCGCGGGGATGAGCGGACTGGCGCGCCTGCTCAGCGAGCGGGGATGCGTGGTGAGCGGGTCGGACGGCCGTGACTCGCCGACCCTCGACGAGCTCGCCGCGTCGGGGTTGGCCGTTTCCGTCGGCCACGACGCGCGCAACACCCTGGGGGCCCAGGTCGTGTTGTGGTCGCCGGCGGTCGGTCTGGACAACGTCGAGCTCCGCGCGGCTCGCCGGAGGGGGGCCGAGCTCGTCACGCGGGCCCGGGCCCTGGCGGAGCTGGCTCGCCTTCGGCCGGTTATCGGGCTGACCGGTACCCACGGCAAGACAACGGCGACGTCGATGATGGTGCACGTCGTCGTCGCGGCTGGGGGGGACCCGGCGTGGTTGCTCGGTGCCGCGGTGCGCGGCGTGGGAGCGAATGGGCATTGGGGCTCGGGCAGTTTGATCATCGAGGTTGACGAGAGCTTCGGGACCTTCCGGGAGATCGCACCGGCGTCCCTGGGCCTCTTGAACGTCGAGGCGGATCACCTCGACTACTACACCGATCGCGGTGAGCTCGACCAGGCATTCGTCGACCTCGTCGGACGGACCACGGGCCCCGTGGTCGCGTGGACCGACGACGCGGGTGGCCGACGAGTGACGCGCCGCGTCGAGCGGCCGACGACGGCAGTTGGTCGTTCGGACGCAGACTGGATCGTGGGCGACGAGGCCATGGCGCGCCGCACCGCTCGCTTCACCCTCGTCGGAGGCGATGTTCGCCTCGAGATCCAGTTGGCCGTCACCGGCGCCCACAACGTCGCGAACGCCGCCGTGGTGGCGGTGCTCGCCCTGGAGCTGGGTCTGGCCCCCGAGGCAGTGGTCCGCGGGCTGGCGACCTTCCAGGGCGCGCCGCGCCGCTTCGAGTTTCGTGGGCGGTGGCGGGGCGTCGACGTCTACGAGGACTACGCGCACCTGCCCGGTGAGGTCGCGGCCACCCTGGCCGCCACGAAGGCGGCGGGTTACCAGCACGTCACGGCGGTATTTCAACCGCACCGCGTAACGAGGACCATCGCCTTGGCGGACGAGTTCGCCACCGCGTTCGAGCACGCCGAGGTCGTCGTCGTCACCGACCTCTACAGCGCCGGCGAGCCGAACCCGACGGGAGTAACCGGTGAACTGGTCGCTGACGCTGTCGCGAGGGTGAAGGTCGGCTCGGTGCGGTACGCCCCGACCTTCAACGACGTCATCGCGAACCTCCCAGAACCAACGCGTACCGACGTCATCGTGCTGCTGGGGGCGGGAGATGTGGGATCCGTTGCCGACATGTTGCCCGGCGGGCTGGACCGATGAGCGTGGAGGACCTCATCGGGGTGGGGGGGGACCGCGTCGTCGAGCACGCCGACGTCGGCCGCCTTACCACCTACCGGGTGGGTGGGTCGGTCCGAGCGTTGATCACG
>VFSW01012540.1_pt1 | contig 11828 bp, 8 predicted proteins | sample 5358111 | NCBI WGS metagenome assembly VFSW01 (sample SAMN11554181, study PRJNA540505) | mine drainage metagenome | isolation source: sediment from site ElyBrook_90M | place: USA: Ely Copper Mine, Vershire, VT | collected 2017 | reverse complement strand
ACTAAATTTTAAATTATCATGAAAAAAAGAAATGTAATTTTTGGGGTATTAATTTTATTGACAGCTGTTGTTGCAATTGACAGTTGTAAAAAGAGTAGTCCTGCTGCTCTTGATCTGGGAACGTTGATGATCGGAACCATCGATTTGAATGGCGCTGTTCCTCCCAGCAATGTGCCTGTTAATCCTGTAATTGTAGCTACTTTTACAACGAATGTAGATGCTACAACTGCCACGACCAGCAATATAACCCTTACCGAGGATTATGATGCAGTATCCATTCCGATAACAATCTCTACTTCCGGGGCTGTTGTAACCATAACGCCTACTAACAATCTGGCTAATGGCGCTTTGTATAAACTTGCGATCTCCTCAGGTCTGAAGGCTACAAACGGTCAGGCTCTGGCTTCAATCAACCGTTCATTTACAACCACAGGTTCCTTCCTTCCTGCAGGAGCTTATGCCTACTGGAACTTTGACGGAAACGCCAATGATGCAACGGGAGTATTTAATCCTGCAACTAACGGCATTACAGACATAACCTATGTAACTGGCCGTAACGCTGCTTCCGGTCAGGCTGCTAGCTTTAACGGAACAACCTCACTGATTGAGATTCCTAACGGTGATATGCTGGATAATACCAGTGACTTCTCCTTAAGTTTCTGGATGAAAGACGATACAACAGCCAAACGCGATCAGTTTGTAATGGGCCTGGCTGCCTGGTTCGGTTTCCAGTTCGAGTATAACAGCAATATTTACGGCACGGGCGAAACAGCCCAGATAGGTCAATGTAAACTTGCTGCCCAGTACAGCATCAGCGACGGGACCTCAACTTCACAGGACTTGTGGCTTGATGGTCAGGGTGCTACCAAGGACAACGGCGGATGGCAGGGATGGACCTTCAGCAAAAACCTTGTTGCCAACGGCGGAACAGGTGTGAACGGTCTGCTGGCTCAGCAATGGGCTCATATAGTATGTACATATGACCATACGACCAAGATTGGCACAATGTACATAAATGGTCAGGAGATGAAGGCCCAGGATTTCAACCTTTATCCTCTTCCGCTACTGGATGCAACCGGACTGAAATATGCCGGGAACCCGGGAAACAACACATTTGTGTTTGGATTTATTCAGGATAAAGTCAGTCCCACACTTCCGGATACCTGGGCTGACTATTCAAATCCCGCAAACGGTCATTTCCAGGGTCTCCTGGATGACGTAGCCATCTATCATTCAGTGTTGACCCCGGCTATCATAACACTTATGTATAACTCCGGAAAACCGTAACAGATTTTCTAATCAGATTAAAGGGAGGGCTGTTGATGCCCTTCCTTTAATTTTATTCATTAACTTCAGGAAATGAGAACTATAACTTTCCGGCTATTATTCTTGTTTATTATTGCAGGTGTGATATCATGCGTGAAGCAAAATTCCGGGAATAATAACAAGGGATTGATACAGCTTTCAAGTGTAAAAATTGGTACATACACCCTGAGCCCGGACAATATTGTAAAAAACGTGCCCGGTGATCAGCCTGTAATACTTACATTTACCAGTGCAGCAGACACTACCTCCCTTAAGAAGAATATCACTCTCATATATACAGGAGGAGCCGGGATCCCATATTCTTATACAGCAGCAAATAATTCAACTGTAATTACAATTACGCCGTTATCCACCCTGCAGAATTCTGCCGGTATTACACTTTCGGTTTCCTCATCTTTAAAGGGGCTGAAAGGAGAGACTTTCCCGGGTGTACAGTTTCAATTTACAACTATAGCGGGCAATATGGTGATCAATAACGTAACCATAAATGGTAACGCTGTTACTGTTACGCCGTTAATAAATGTTGATCCGGGTAAAATCAATATACAGATGACCTTTTCTCAGCCCATCGATCCGAACAATTACATATCATCTGTCTCATTTACGGGACCTCCTTTGTCATTCACTCTTACAACTGACAACAAAACACTGCTGGCTTCAACTACTGCCACAGCAAAAGGCCTGACCAGGTACTCATTTTCGGTTTCCTCATCCCTGACCTCCTCAAACGGATACACATTTGCAGGCTTTAATACTCTCTTTTATACTGCCGTTGATTCCACCTATCAATTCCCTCAGATCTCAGATGATGATCTTTTAACACTTGTTCAGCAGCAGACATTTAAATATTTCTGGGATTTTGGCCACCCTTCCTGTGGTATGGCCCGTGAGCGTAATTCTTCCGGTGATGTCGTTACAACGGGTGGCTCAGGTTTTGGCATAATGGCTATGGTTGTAGGAATGGAAAGAGGATTTATCTCCAGGGCAGAGGGACTTGCCCGGCTTGATAAAATACTTGGTTTTCTGGAAACATGCGACCGTTTTCATGGCGCCTGGCCTCACTGGTTAAACGGTACAACCGGGAAAATTGTACCTTTCAGCACCACTGATAACGGAGGCGACCTTGTTGAAACCTCTTTTATGATAATGGGCCTGCTTACAATGCGGCAATATCTCGATTCCACTGTTCCTGCCGAGAATACGGAAATTCAACGTATCAATAACTTATACGAATCCGTGGAATTCGACTGGTACACAAATGGTGAAAAAACACTCTACTGGCTGTGGTCACCCAATAATGGGTACATCCTTAAGATCCAGGGTTACAACGAAACGCTGATTACATACATTATAGCCGCTTCATCTCCTGCACATACAATATCTATGGACACCTATACCACCGGGTATGCAAATAACGGAGGCATAAAGAACGGGAAAAGCTTTTACGGGTATCTGTTACCCCTTGGGCAGGATTACGGCGGACCATTATTCTTTACTCAATATTCTTTTCTGGGGCTTGATCCACGACATTTAAAAGATCAGTATGCTGATTACTGGGAACAAAATGTGAATCAATCCCTGATAAACTGGGCCTATTGCCAGGCAAATCCGAAGAAATATCCGGGTTATGGTCCGGGGATCTGGGGATTGACTGCCTCCGATAATCCCCAGGGATATAACGCCCAATCGCCAACAAACGACCTGGGCGTTATCACCCCCACAGCAGCCATCTCTTCCATTGTATATACACCTGTTCAATCTTTGGATGCACTGAGAACTTATTACTATTTTCTTGGGGATCACCTCTGGGGCAATTATGGCTTTTATGATGCCTTTGATGTAACCGCAGGCTGGTGGGCAACTTCTACCCTGGCCATCGATCAGGGGCCTGAAATCTGCATGATTGAAAACTACAGGAGCAGTCTTCTCTGGAATCTCTTTATGTCATCAGACGAGATAAAAGGCGGGTTAACAAAGCTTGGTTTCACATATTAGCACTATGAAGAGAACAGTTGCATATATTCTTCTTGCATTCATAATATGCAATTCTGCTGATTGTACCGGGAAAAAGGAAAAACAGAATAAGACTGATAAAGTGCCGGTCTTCAGGGAGTTATCCGATGATTCACTTCTTACGCTGGTTCAATACAGAACCTTTCAATATTTCTGGGATGGAGCTGAACCGGTATCAGGAATGGCCCGCGAAAGATATCATGTTGATGGTGAATATCCCGATAACGATAAAAATGTTGTTACCACGGGTGGTTCCGGCTTTGGTGTCATGGCTGTTCTGACGGGAATTGAAAGGGGCTTTGTTACAAGGAAAGAAGGTTTGGATCATTTTAAAAAAATTGTCAGGTTTCTGAAAAAGGCAGACAGGTTTAAGGGAGCTTACCCTCACTGGCTGTACGGTGAAACAGGCAAAGTAAAACCGTTTTCCTTAAAGGATGATGGAGCGGATATAGTTGAAACTGCCTACCTGATGCAGGGATTGCTTGCTGTGCGGCAGTACTTTAAAGATGGCAACGCAGAAGAAAAAACTCTTGCTTCCGAAATCGATACGTTATGGAGGGAAGTTGACTGGAACTGGTTCACAAAAGGAGGGGAGAAGGTGATCTACTGGCACTGGTCACCCGATTATAAGTGGGCAATGAATTTTCCTGTAAGGGGTTATAATGAATGTCTTATCTTATATGTTCTGGCAGCTTCTTCGCCTACTCATCCTGTCCCGGCTGAGGTATATCACAAGGGTTGGGCAAGAGACGGAGCGATTGAGGGCCTCCATGAAAAATATGGTTATACGCTTTCACTCAATCATAATGGCTCGGAGGAATACGGAGGTCCGCTCTTCTGGGCTCAATATTCTTACCTTGGTTTGGATCCCCGTAATCTTAAGGATAAGTATGCAGATTACTGGAAGGAAAACAAAGATCAGACTCTTATCAACTGGCAATGGTGTGTCAACAACAAGCTTAAATATGCCGGTTATGGCAGGGATTGCTGGGGATTGACGGCCAGCTATTCAATTAAAGGCTATGCTGCACACAGCCCCGGTGAGAAAAATGACCTTGGAGTGATATCTCCCACTGCGGCGCTTTCCTCATTCCCTTATACTCCCCGGCAGTCAATGGATGCATTAAAGCATTTCTATTACGGTCTGGGTAATAAGATCTGGGGAGTATTTGGCTTTTACGATGCCTTCAGTGAACAGTATAACTGGTACCCGAAGCGATATCTGGCGATAGACGAGGGACCGATAGTGATAATGATTGAAAACTACAGAAGTGCACTTCTTTGGAAACTTTTTATGAGCTGCCCTGAGATACGGGAGGGACTAAAAAAACTTGGTTTTTATGACCAGGATACTGAAAAATATTAATATCAGATGGTTAACCATTTATCTCCCTGACGAAGCTTTAAAATTTACTTTTACTTATAAACGGCGTAGCGATATGAAACTATTCAGATACTTTTTTATATTGATTTTTATCCTGACAAACGGCTGTACCAAAGCTCCGGAAAAAACTGTCACAGAGAGTAAAATGGAAAAATTTGTCCAGGGATTGTTGGAAAAAATGACCCTTGAAGAAAAAATAGGACAGCTTAGCTTATTTACAAGCGACTGGGGTACAACTGGCCCTTCAATAAGGAAAGATTATGTGGATCTTATTAAAAGCGGGAGGGCAGGTGCGATCTTCAACGCTTACACAGTCGATTATGTAAGGTCACTCCAGAAAATTGCAGTTGAAGAAACCCGCCTTCATATTCCTCTTATGTTCGGATATGATGTGATCCATGGGCACAGGACAATATTCCCTGTTCCCCTGGCCCAGGCCTCATCATGGGATATTGAATCAATCAGGAGGTCAGAAGAGATTGCCGCTATGGAAGCTACCGCCGAGGGAATAAACTGGACCTTTGCACCGATGGTTGACATTTCAAGGGAACCTCGCTGGGGAAGGGTTGTAGAGGGAGCAGGCGAGGATAACTGGCTGGGATCGTTAATTGCAGCGGCACGGGTGAGGGGTTTCCAGGGAACCGATCTGTCAAATGAAAGAACATTGCTTGCATGTGTCAAGCACTTTGCTGCCTATGGTGCTCCCCAGGCAGGCCGCGATTATAATACGGTTGATATGTCCCAGCGTTCCCTGTTTGAATGGTATCTGCCTCCTTATAAAGCAGCTCTTGACGCAGGTGCCGGTTCTATAATGACCTCTTTCAATGAAATAGCCGGTATTCCTTCCTCTTCAAACAAATGGCTTCTCACGGATCTTCTGAGAGGGACCTGGAAATTTGACGGATTCGTGGTATCAGATTATAATTCAATAACTGAACTTATAGCCCATGGTGTAGCGGCTGATTCGGCACAGGCAGGAGAACTTGCCATGAACGCCGGACTTGATATGGATATGCAGGGAAGTATTTATCTGAATAACCTGGCCGCTCTTATTAAAGCAGGTAAAGTGAGAGAAGAGTCTGTCAACAAAGCCGTAAAACTGATTCTGACTGCAAAATATAAACTGGGACTGTTCGATGATCCTTATAAATATTGCAGCAAAAAGAGGGAAAAAGATGAAATTATGACACCTGAAAATCTCTCTTTTGCCAGAAAATTTGCTGCTAATTCCTGTGTCCTCCTGAAAAACAATAATAAGACTCTGCCGATAAAGCGTGGTATAAAGTCAATTGCAGTTATTGGTCCACTGGCTGATTCCAGGGAGGATATGCTTGGCAGCTGGTCAGCTGCCGGACAGTGGGAGAAATGTGTCACACTTGTAGAAGGTATAAAAAACAAGGCAGGGGATAATATTAAAGTACTTACCGCAAAAGGATGCAATGTCAACGACGACGACAGGACCGGTTTCAGTAAGGCCGTTTCAGTAGCAGCGCAATCGGATTTTATTGTTCTGGCCCTTGGTGAAAGCAGGGATATGAGCGGGGAAGCTGCCAGCAGGACAGATATATCGATACCCGGAGTTCAGATGGAAATGGTGAAGGAAATTTTAAAAACCAGGAAACCCTGCGCGGTGGTTCTTTTTAACGGCCGGCCTCTGACAATTTCAGAACTTGACAAAACGGCACCGGCAATCCTCGAAGCGTGGTTCGGAGGTACAGAATCAGGTAACGCTATAGCGGACGTTCTTTTTGGTGATATTAATCCATCAGGTAAAATTACCCTTTCATTTCCAATAAATACCGGGCAGATACCTGTCTTTTATAACTGCAAGAATACAGGAAGACCTGTAAATCCTTTATTCCCCAATGACAAGTACAAATCGCGGTACATCGACTGTCCAAATACTCCCCTCTATCCTTTTGGTTACGGGCTTAGTTACACAACTTTCAGTTATTCAGATATATCACTGAATAAGAGCGCTTTTCAAAGAAATGATACGATTATCGCCTCTGCAGATATTACAAATACGGGAGACAGAGATGGCGAAGAGATTGCCCAGCTTTATGTCCGTGATCTTGTCGGTGATGTCACCAGGCCTGTTAAAGAACTAAAAGGCTTTCAAAAATTGTTTATCAGGAAGGGTGAAACAGTAAGAGTAAAATTTAAAATCACAGCAGGCGACTTATCATACTATCATCAGGATATGAGTTTTACATTCGACCCGGGAGATTTTGAACTTTTTATTGGTACAAGTTCAGCTGACAACAGGATGACTCCTTTCAGGATAACTCCGTGAACTACTTCTCCGTGATACTCCGCATAACACCGTGGTTAATAATTCTTAAAAATTAACCACGGTGTAACACTCGCAATGTACGATTTCAGCTCCTCCTTCTCAAATTCATGATTTTTGCAATATTTAAAACCTTTTTCCAGAGTTAGTTTTAAAAGCAATAAACTTTGAATATATTTGTTGTGTGTCGTATTAAAAATCTGAAATCGGATTTCTGATTTTGTCTTTAAAGAATGAAAAACATCTATCTGCAAATTCTTGATCTGCACTCATCAGGTTTCCCATTTGTGCTGGCCACAGTTACCCGGACACATGGTTCCACCCCGCAAAAGCCGGGAAGTTCCGCTTTATTCAATGATCAGGGTCTTTTGACAGGTACTGTCGGAGGTGGCATAGTTGAAGGAAAAGTGCAGAAGCTGGCACTCGAGGCAATTTCAACAGGGAATTCCGGTTTTTACCATTTTAATCTTTCAAACGACATCTCAAAAACTGAGGAAGCAATATGCGGGGGAGAAATAAGCGTTTTGATAGATGCTGATCCCGGAAATTCCATCTCAGCCTTTGAACAGCTCAGACAATCAATGAAGAAGCGGTTACCGGGAGTACTTATTTCAATGGTGACTACTCTTTCAAATGAGACCGTTGAGATCAGACGGTACTGGATAAGTGATACTTTTACACCCCCTTCCCTTTCTGAAAAGATTCTTAAAGCTATTGAACCTGCTGCAAAACGATTGATAAGTGAAAGTGATCCTGCAGGATACAGCGAAATTAGCATCGGAACGGGCACCGGCGAAGAAAGCTCATTCTTTTTCCTGGAACCTGTTTTTCCTCCGCCGCATCTGGTCATTGCGGGAGCAGGCCATATTGGCAGATCGCTTGCCCATTTCGGAGACCTTCTTGGTTTTGAGGTTTCGGTTATTGATGACAGACCCGAATATGCCAATACAGGAAATATTCCGGATGCCAGCCATATAATTGTGAAGGATATAGGTGAGGCAATGCGGGAACTCGATAAAGAAGACGATACATATGTCGTCATTGTGACGCGGGGGCATAAGGACGATGCTTCAGCTCTGAGGCACTGTATTGGCACTGACCTGGCGTATACCGGCATGATAGGAAGCAAAAACAAGATAGCGGCCATGAGGTTGGATTTTTTTACGAAAGGCTGGGCAGATGCCGACCAGTGGGCCCGGATCCATGCACCTGTGGGTCTTGAAATCAAATCACAGACTGTCGAGGAGATAGCAGTGAGTATCGCGGCGGAGCTTGTTCTGGTAAAAAACAGCAGGAAATCACACAGGTAAGTGAGCGGGATCTGGAGTATCATATTGGCGGCAGGTGAATCAAGGAGAATGGGCTTTCCAAAGATGCTTCTGAACTTTAGCGGAAAAACGATGATTGAAAATGTCATCAGTAATGTTGCAGAATCGGAAACAGATGGTATATTAGTGGTGCTGGGTGCCAACAGGGAGGATCTTATTGACCTGATCAGGAAATTTGATGTAAAACATTGTTATAACGATAGATACAAGGAGGGAATGTTATCTTCGGTAAGGTGCGGATTTAGTAATCTGCCTTCGGATTTTACCGCTGCCCTGGTGTTCCAGGGTGATCAGCCATTCGTCTCCGCTTCAGTTATTAATATTGTTATAAATGCGTACAGGTCTTCCGGAAAGGGAATAGTGATCCCTGTTTATAAAGGAAAGAGAGGCCATCCTCTTCTGCTGGATAGAAAGTACAGTGAAGAGATAGCAGCGCTTGATCCTGATAAAGGATTACGTTCAATTTCCTATTTGCATCCGGAAGATGTTCTTGAGGTGGAAACGGATGTGCAGGGCATTCTCAGGGACATTGATACCTATGAAGATTATATGAATGAATCAAATCAAATATGATAGCTATGGAAGAGACAATTAGTTTTCAATTAAACGGGAAAAAAACAGATGTACTGATTGATCCCACTCTGACGCTCCTGTGGGTGCTACGGAATCATTTCGGGCTTACAGGAACAAAGTTCGGATGCGGAATGGGATTCTGCGGGTCATGCACAATTCTTCTGGACAATGAAGCTGTAAGATCCTGCACCCTCTCTGTTGGTGAAGTTAAGGGTAAAAGTGTTGTAACCATTGAAGGTCTTGCCGTCAATGGTGAGTTACATCCTCTGCAGAAGGCATTTGTTGAACACGATGCACTGCAGTGCGGCTATTGTACCCCCGGTATGATAATGAATGCTGCGGGTCTGCTTTTGAAAAATCCTTCTCCCACCGCTGATCAGATAAAGGAGGGAATGGAAAACAACCTGTGCCGTTGCGGAGCACATGTCCGCATCATTGAGGCTGTCGGCACTGCTGCAAAAAATATGAAAGGAGGGATGTGATCATGAAAAACGGAAAAGTAAAGAACCAGGTTTCTTCGCGTAGCAATGTCCGTCGCGGAATGCCAAGACGTGATTTCTTTAAACTTATCGGAGGCGGTATTATTGTCTTCTTCCTGCCGCGTTGCAGCAGTGAAAATGCCGCGGGAGCCGCTCCTAAAGAAAGAAGTCTTCCAAAAGATTATAATGCCTTCCTTCTCGTTGGCGGAGATGGTACAATAAGCTGTTTTACGGGAAAGATAGAGATGGGGCAGGGAATTATTACATCGCTGGTCCAGGAAATGGCTGACGAACTGAATGTTCCCATTGAAAAGATCAGACTGGTAATGGGTGATACGGATCTCTGTCCCTGGGATGGAGGTACATGGGGATCAATGACTACCAGGCATTTTGGCCCTTCCATGAGGGCCGCCCTGGCTGAGGCAAGAGGTACATTGCTGGTACTTGCATCTGAAAAGCTTAAGGTACCTGTAGCTCAGCTGGCAGTAAATGACGGTGTTATTTCAGATACCTCCGATCCTTCAAAGTCGGTTACCTATGCGGAACTGGCAAAAGGCAAAAAAATAGAGAGATATCTGAATGAAAAGCCTTCCGTTGAAGACTATACTAAATTTACATTTGTCGGGAAACCGTACCACCGTATGGATGCAAAGCTGAAGGTTACAGGAGAGGCAAAATTTTCAGGTGATATGAAGCTGCCGGGCATGCTCTTTGCAAGGGTGCTCAGACCGCCTTCCCATGGAGCAAAACTGACCACAGTCGATACCTCGGGAGCCGAGAAGGTTGAAGGTGCAAAGGTTGTTCGTGACGGAGACTTTATAGCAGTGCTTCATGAAAACCGTGACAAAGCAGATGAGGCTCTTGTAAAGATAAAGGCCGAATATACTTTCAATGAGATACCTGTGAATAATAAGACGGTATTTGAATATATGCTTAAGGCCGATTCATATTCCAATGCAGATACCTCTTCCGGAGATATCGAAGCAGGGAAAAAGCTTTGTGATAAAACCTTCGAATCGGTAATTCATGATCCCTATCTGGCTCATGTTCCGATTGAGACACATTCGGCCCTGGCAAACCTTGAAGGTGATAAGATGACCGTATGGGCATCAACCCAGACACCCTATCCTCTTCAGGATGAAATAGCCGGTGTCCTTGGTGTTCCGATAAGCAAAGTAAGGGTAATTGTCCCATTTGTCGGTGGAGGGTTCGGAGGCAAGAGTACTAATTATCAGGCTGTTGAAGCTGCAAGGCTGGCAAAGCTCAGCGGAAAACCTGTCATGCTGGTCTGTACAAGGGAGGAAGAGTTTTTTGAGGATAATTTTCATCCTGCCGGCGTGATTAAGGTAAGTTCGGGAATTGACAAGTCGGGACTGATAAAATTCTGGGATTATAATGCATATTTTAGTGGTACAAGGGGAAGTGAAATACTCTATGATGTTCCGAACCTTAAGATAACAGACCACGGCCAGAAGGATAATGCTCCGGCTGTTCATCCGTTTGATACCGGCCCATGGCGCGCTCCGAATAATAACACAAATACCTTTGCCCGGGAGTCGCAAATTGATATAATGGCTGCTGCAGCAGGTATCGATCCCCTTGAATTCCGGCTTAAGAATCTCAGGAATGAAAAGTTGATTGAAGCCCTGAAGAAATCTGCTGATATGTTCGGATATAAGCCCGGTAAAGGGAAGGATGGCAGGGGAGTAGGTATTGCACTGGGTACCGATGTCGGTGCATTTGTGGCAATGATTGCTGAGGTAGCCGTTGACAGAAAGACAGGAAAGGTGAATGTTTTGAGAGTGGTATGTACACAGGATATGGGATTATGTGTCAATCCTCTTGGCGCAACCATGCAGATGGAAGGTTGTATTACAATGGGACTCGGCTATACACTTACGGAGGAGCTTGTCTACGAAGGCGGCAATATAATTTCAAAAGGATTTGATTCCTATGAGATCCCACGGTTCTCCTGGGTACCGAAGATTGAGACTTTTATACTTCAGAGAATGAATGAGGCCCCGCAGGGTGGCGGCGAACCTGCGATAATTACTGTGGGTGGTGCAGTTGGAAATGCAATCTTTAATGCCACGGGGGCAAGGCTTTTCCAGATGCCCTTCACCCCTGACAGGGTCATGGCTGCAATAAAGAAGGTATAATTGCAGGCGTCAGGCAACAGGTGTCAGGTGAAAGGTTTAAGAAAAAGGTAACCGGTAACCAGTATTCGGTATTAGGTATTCGGTGTCCCGGCGAAGTCTCCAGGCTTCACTTTTAAGTTTAAAACCGTCATGACCGATCCTCGAAGTTCCGGGATGCTTCTAAGACGTGTTCTGAAGACCATAGCCGGGAGGGGAGGAGTAAGATTGGAAACAAGTAGATTAGAAAAAGTTTCCCCTCCTTTTGAAGGAGGGGTGGCCAGGACAACTGATTAT